>ENA-UPTF01000038-UPTF01000038.1-marine-metagenome-genome-assembly--contig:-NODE-38-length-87828-cov-7.303108_pt1 | contig 87828 bp, 70 predicted proteins | sample MGYA00238166_ERZ767019 | MGnify/ENA primary metagenome ERZ767019 (study PRJEB28930, sample SAMN06266391) | marine metagenome | isolation source: Sea water from 250 m depth | place: Atlantic Ocean | study... | reverse complement strand
CCAGCAAAGTCCATGTTCATTCTTACTGGAAGTTTTATCTGGCTTTTCATGATTAAAGCCAGCCTCACATCCGCAATCGTAGCCCCTTTAAAACCTTGAGGCATCTCCTGATCTTGTGGCACGGATGGAAAGCCTTGGATAATGTTTGCCTCTAGCTCTTTAAATTGTAAAGAACCAAATTTAATGGTGAGACCCAATCCACCCAAACTCGAGCCATCTAAAGGTATGGTTACTTTTTGTGTTGGGATACTTACTTCTAGATCAAGATCAAGCTTGTCAATAGCCGAGTCAGGGTTAGCAGCCCTCATCGTATCACCTTTAAGAATTATAGGATCAGGGTGATATGTAGCTCCAGACTCTAACTCCAAATCAAACTTCACCGGCTGATTACCCTCAGGAACAAAAAAGTTTTTATAGTCCATTAAAAAATTGATTTTAAATGGAAAAGTGTTTGTAAGATTAGAAATTTCTAATTTGTTAGTGTGATAGGGTAATCCAGGCTCTGATGAGAGTACGGTTCTGTATAGCTCAAGACTAGTAGACGTGCCATCATCATTTTCCGTAGCCCCAAAAGGGATCTCTGGCTTAGGAATTTCTAATGCCACTGAGTCAATAGACACGTCCATGCTCTCTACACCCTCTAGTCTAAACTGTATTTTAAAGTCTACGTATAAGAAAGAATCAATTCGGGTTAGTTCATTTGGGTTTGCAGGAGGTGATAACGTTACAAAAGTACCAATTGGAGCCAAATCAAGCTGAAATCCAGTAGTTATTTTTAATAATTGTGCTAAACCCTCCCCTCCTAGATCTTTAGTTTCATTTAACTCTGTCCCAATAGTTATTGCATCTGAAACATGGTTCGCTATAGTATCGTCTAGCGCCTCAATACCTGTTACTAAACGGGAGTAAACTGAAGATAGGCTAGTAGGGATTCCATAATTTTTTATTGTTGTAGCATACACACTATTTACACCATCAGAAATATTTATTGTGTCGATACTGCTTATCAATTGTGGATCTGAATCTGGTAAAAGCGAGTTCAATCCTAGATCAATAGGAGCCTGACCATTTATCTGACCAAATAATGAATCAAGAAAATTGTTTGCTGGACCAGCAATTGCAGCATTATAAAAATCAGCAGACAGAGTTTTTACTGAGTCAATAGGAAATGAAAACGGGGTTCCCGTATAGTCAACCCCTTCAAATGGTACTACTAAAGTATCTGTTTCAAAGCCTATTATATTACCAAGTTCATCAAATATAGGGATAGGGTTACCATTGTCATCTAAGGCAGGTATGAGAGTTATTGCAGTATCTAAATACAATAGCTGATCATAGATGACCAGTGGAATCTCAAACTCAATAGGAGGTATCTCTGGCAATGCTAAACTACTAGCATCTATCCCTGGCATTTCTGTAGCAGGAATAACAGTTTCCATATATCCACCTGGAAAATCAATTTTTAAATTTTCTGGATCTAAAGAAGTAAAAGGAAATTCGGCCTCATAGACAATTTGGAAACCCATAGAATCTGGCGTAGGAAATATATTATAGTCTGGGTTAGATAGGTCACCCATTTCATATCGTTTTTGAACCAATGGAATTTTTATATCAAGAAACCAGGTTGGCATCTCAAACTTCTCGGGAACATCAAAGTCGCACGCCGGCGCTGTAAGCAGGAGCATCACTCCAAGAGCTTGTAAAATACCTAATCTCCAGCGAGGGGAGTACTTTCTCAGATTTACCTTCAAAACTATATCAAGTTATTTGGACTACCGCTCTGGAATTTGTGCTTTTCTAGCTTGACATGCAAAACGAAAAAACCCCACATTATTTGTGGGGTTTCCTATTGTTTTTATTGAGTTTATATTAATATTTATAGTGTTCAGGCTTAAACGGACCCTTTTTTGAAACGCCAATATACTCAGCTTGCTCATCAGTAAGCTCGGTCAATTTTACACCTAAATGTTCTAAGTGTAGCCTTGCCACTTCTTCGTCTAGCTCTTTAGGAAGCATATAAACACCAACCTCTGGAGTATCTTTTGCTAGAGCTATCTGGGCCATTACCTGATTTGTAAACGAGTTTGACATAACAAAACTAGGATGACCGGTGGCGCAGCCAAGGTTCATCAGTCGTCCTTCTGCAAGCATGAATACTTGATGTCCATCCGGGAAGGAATAACGATCAAGCTGAGGCTTAATATTTTCTTTTGTTACTGATTCATCATCATTAACAGCATTCACTTGGATCTCATTGTCAAAGTGACCAATATTACAGACAACCGCCTGATCACGCATTTGGTACATATGATCCTTGGTAATAATATCTTTATTGCCAGTTGTGGTAACAAAAATATGTACCTCATCTATCACATCTTCTATCCTAGTAACCTCATATCCTTCCATAGCCGCCTGAAGGGCACATATTGGGTCAATCTCTGTTATAAGCACTCTCGCCCCATAGCCACGAAGAGACTGGGTACAGCCTTTACCTACATCACCGTATCCACAAACCAAAACAGTTTTACCAGCAACCATAATGTCTAATGAACGCTTGAGACCATCAGCCAGAGACTCCCTACAGCCATAAACATTATCAAATTTTGATTTTGTCACTGAATCGTTAACATTATACGCTGGAAAAAGAAGGTGCCCATCTTTTTCCATCTGAACTAATCTATGTACACCGGTTGTAGTCTCCTCAGAGACACCAATAATATTTTCAGTAATACCATGCCAATGCATCGGACTTTTATCAAGGATATCTCTTAATAATTTTTCTATTACCTGCTCCTCGTTTATGGTGGTTTTTATTTCTGGAGCATAATTATTTTTTTTATAGAATTCCTCAAGCTCGTAACCCTTGTGAATTAACAAAGTCGCATCTCCACCATCATCAACAATTAAATCTGGTCCGGATCCATCTGGGAACGTTAGTGCTTGCATCGTACACCACCAGTATTCCTCTAGAGATTCGCCTTTCCAAGCAAAAACTGGCACTCCCGCATCTGCTATTGCTGCTGCTGCATGATCCTGGGTTGAAAAAATATTACAACTGGCCCATCTCACATCGGCGCCTAGATCAACCAAGGTCTCTATTAAGACAGCTGTTTCAATAGTCATGTGCAAGGATCCAGTAATTTTTTTACCTTCTAGTGGTTTATCTGGACCATATTTTGCCCTGGTGGCCATAAGCCCTGGCATCTCTTTTTCGGAAATTTCAATAGCATTTCTGCCATCCTTTGCAAGCCCAATATCCTTGATCTTATAAGGCAATGCTTCTACAATATTTTTCACCGCTACTTCAGACATTTTATTCTCCTTTAATTATTTACTGCAGATTTTAATTTATCTGACAGATCTGTTTTTTCCCATGTGAAACTCTCTCCATTTCGTCCAAAATGTCCATACGCAGATGTCACATAATATCTTGGCTTTTTGAGATCTAAATATTTTACTATTTCACCAGGCCGAAGCGGAAATATCTCAGAACATAATGAGGTTAATTGCCCATCACTGATAGTCCCAGTACCAAATGTCCTCACATAGAATGATGTAGGCTCAGCTACGCCAATACCGTAAGATAGCTGTACCTCACACCTCTCAGCCAAGTCTGCGGCCACAACATTTTTTGCTATATATCTAGCCATATAAGCCGCTGAACGATCAACCTTTGATGGATCTTTTCCAGAAAATGCGCCTCCGCCATGAGGAGCATAGCCTCCATATGTGTCAACGATGATCTTCCTTCCTGTAAGCCCTGTATCAGCCGCCGGTCCCCCATAAACAAATCTTCCGGTTCCATTAACAATAAACTCACTTTCATATGGTATATCATAGCTATCCAAAACAGGAATAATTACATGATTAATAACCTCTTTCCTGACAAAACTCAACTCATCTTCTTCAGTACCATACTTGTCTAACATATCATCATGTTGTGTTGCAATAACAACTTTCGTAACCCTGATAGCTGTAAAACCATCATACTCAACTGTGACCTGAGATTTTCCATCTGGCCTTAGCCATGATAGGGTACCATCTTTTCTAATAGTTGCTAGTCTTTCTGTCAAACGTTGTGCTATTTGTATTGGAAGAGGCATTAGCTCTTCAGTTTCCTTACAAGCAAAACCAAACATTAGACCCTGATCACCCGCGCCCTGTTCTGAAACATCATCGGAGTCAACACCCTGCGCAATCTCCGGACTCTGCTCATGAATAATAGCACGAACTTCAACGCTATTATTATCCATACCTTTTGCCTCATCAGTGTATCCTATGTCCGATAAGGTCTCTCTAACAATATTTTCAACATCAAGAGAGCCAGAAGACCTAACCTCACCAGAAACCACGACTAATCCATTAGTCGCTAAAGTTTCGCAAGCTACGTGTGACTCCTGATCCTGTGATAGTAAATTATCAAGAATGGCATCAGATATTGCATCGCAGACTTTGTCAGGATGACCTTCTGTAACAGACTCGGATGTAAATAAATATTTTGACAATGTTAACTCCTAATTTGTAATGATTCGATTAAACTATATAGTGCGGCGCGAAATATAAATAAATCATACTAATAAATCTAAAAAACTTAATAAATATCTGTTTTGATACAAAACTCTCTATAAATACGAGCAAGTTCCTGCAGCATTTCAATCGACGATTGAAAATTATAGGACATAATATGTTCAACATTTAGTCCTATTGGTACAACAATTTTGTTTTCATTTAAAAATTTTAGAGTTTCATTTAAAACATTAATAGCAATTTCCATAGACCTTTTGGTCATTATTTGATCATCTTCATTTAAATATTCTTCAGTATCTGCTGGAATATCCACACCTAGCCATTTTAAAAAATCAATGTTCTTTTTTGAACTTACCGGTGCAAAACTAAGTAACAATCTTCTCGGGAAAGTATTTTGCTCATCGCATCTTTTTTGATAGTGAGAAATCATTTTTATAATTTTTGAGGAATCATAAAGTACTTGGGTCGTAAAAAATTCAGATCCATTATTACTTTTTTCAATCAGCCTTAGAGACTCTTTTTCTCTACTAGGGATTGAGATTCCTCCACACAATACGTTTAATTTTTCATTTTGTTTGATAGCCTCTAAAGCTTTTTTTACTGAAGGACCTGGATATGTAATGTTTCTTGATTCACCACCTACAGTGATCAGATTCTCTATCTCATACTTATTATATGTTTCTTCAAACCAGATCATCTCCTTCTCAAGAGCTTGGTGCACCACGACCCTGTTAACAATAGACTCAATTCCAACAATATCCTGCAATAATTTTCCAAATTCTCTTGGCTCAGCCCTGAGTTGATTTTTTACTGGTCGCTCTCCTCGACCGATCTCATCCCGGACCTCAGGGATATTGATCGCATCAATATGTGTTTGTGATAAAAGTGAACTAATATTTGCAGCATATGAATTAAGCGTGCCGTCCTTTTCTCTTGGTGGCAATATCTCATATACAACCACAGGTCTTCTTGGCCTTTTTATTTTATCTTTTATTCTCATCTTTAATACCTATTCATTACTTAAAACACTAAAATAACATGATTCTGGGTGACTAAAATACCAGCCACATACAGAAGCTGCTGGATACATTGCACGATTCTCTGTAAGTGTAATACCAATATTCTCCTCCACATTCAAAATTTTCCATATTGTATCTTTTTCAGTATGATCTGGACACGCAGGATAACCTGGGGCTGGTCTTATACCATCATAATTTTCTTTAATAAGATCATTTATATTAACTTCTTTTTCTATGGAATAACCCCAGTAGTCGGTTCTAATCATTTGGTGTAATTTTTCTGCAAATGCTTCTGCTAACCTATCCGCAATCGCCTTTACCATAATTATTTTATAATCATCTAATTCGTTTTCATACTCCGAAATAATTTGTTCTATTCCTTTACCCGCTGTTACGGCAAATAACCCGATATAGTCTTCATTGGGGGAAATAAAATCAGCTAATGAATAGTTAAACTTCTTTTGCCCTTTATCAATGAGCTGTCTCGGAAAATTAAAGGTATAACTATCAACAGATACTTTTTCATCCTTTGAAATAGCTGGATAAATTCCAAAAACAGCATCGGCGGTTAATCTTTTATCATTTATTAATTGATCTAATAGTTCATTCGCATCATCAAAAAGCTTTTGTGGTTCATTACCATATTTTCCATTTTCTAAAATATCAGGAAATTTCCCTCTCATCTCCCAAGTATTAAAAAATGGAGTCCAATCTATATAATCAACTAAATTAGTAATTGGATAATCCTTTAAAATTTCTATCCCACTAAATTTTGGTTTTGGCGGTATATACTTATCCCAGTCAACAGAAAACTTTCTGTCTCTGGCATCATCGATAGTTAAAAGTGATCGTTTTTTTGAACTAGATAGATATGCTTCACGTATACTACTATAGTCTTCCCTAGTAGAAGTGACTAACTCTTCTATTTTATTTTCATTTAAAAGTTTGCCTACAACGCCTACACTTCTTGAGGCATCTGTAACGTGCACAGTAAAGCCAGAATATTGTTCTTCAATTTTAATAGCAGTGTGACGCCTACTAGTAGTAGCACCTCCTATCATTAACGGTATATTGAGTTTTTTTCGTTCCATCTCCTTGGCAACATAGACCATCTCATCAAGACTTGGAGTAATCAAACCGGAGAGACCAATGATATCCGCCTCTTCATTTATTGCGGTTTGAATGATTTTTTCAGTAGGAACCATAACGCCCAGGTCTATGATTTCATAACCATTGCACCCAAGAACAACACCAACAATATTTTTTCCAATATCATGTACGTCCCCCTTTACTGTTGCCATGACAATCTTTCCATTTGATGTTGTGACTGTGCCAAGCTTTTCTTTTTCCTCCTCAATATATGGAACAAGGTGTGCCACTGATTTTTTCATTACCCGTGCTGATTTTACTACTTGAGGGAGAAACATTTTCCCTGACTGAAATAAGTCACCAACCTTATTCATTCCATCCATTAGAGGCCCTTCAATAACCTCAATAGGCCTTTGAAAATTCCTTCTGGCCTCTTCTGTATCCTCATCAATATAATCAGTGATTCCTTCTACTAGCGCATAGACTAATCTCTCATTAACCTCAATCTTGCGCCAGCTGAGATCCTTTTCTTTTTGCTTTTTCTGACCAATATATTCCACTGCAGCCAAAACTAAATTTTCAGTACTATCCTTACTTCGATTAAAAATCACATCCTCAATTAATTCTCTCAGATCTAGACTTATATCATCATAGAGTGTCAACTGACCAGGGTTCACAATTCCCATATCCATGCCGGCTTTAATCGCGTGGTACAAAAATATTGAGTGCATGGACTCCCTGATAGCATCATTTCCTCTAAAAGAAAATGAAAGATTGCTTACGCCTCCACTAACATGAACCTCGGGCATCTTCTCTTTTATTGTGCTTGCGGCATGAATAAATGATTTTGCATAGTCATTATGATCGTCGATACCAGTTGCAACTGCAAAAATATTTGGATCGAAAATAATATCCTCTCCATTCATTCCGACTTTATTTATTAACACGGCATATGCTCTTAGGCATATTTCAACCTTTCTATCGTATGTATCTGCCTGCCCATTCTCATCAAAAGCCATAACAATCACCGCAGCACCATATTTTTTAATTTCCTTAGCCTGCCTGATAAACTCATCTTCTCCCTCTTTCAAAGAGATTGAGTTTACTATGCCCTTACCCTGTATATTTTTTAGTCCGGTCTCTAAAACACTCCACTTAGATGAATCGATCATTACAGGAACCTTAGATATATCAGGCTCTGAGGCAATCATCCTTAGAAAAGTTTCCATCACAGACTCAGAATCCAATAGGCCCTCATCCATGTTTATATCTATGATCTGAGCACCATTTTCTACCTGATCACGAGCCACAGACAAAGCTTTTTCATAATCACCATTTTTAATAAGTTTCCTGAATATCGATGAACCAGTAACATTTGTCCGTTCGCCTATGTTTATAAAATTACTTTCTGGCCTAATAGTTAATGGCTCGAGCCCGCTAAGTCGTGTATAATTATCTATATTTGGAATATTCCTTGGTCTTATGCCATTTACCGATTCAGCTATCGCACTGATATGTTCTGGAGTCGTACCGCAACAACCACCTACGAGGTTTACTAATCCTTCCTTCGCAAACCCTGATATTTCGTTAGCCATATGTCCTGGGGATTGGTCATACTCTCCAAACTCATTGGGTAGTCCAGCATTTGGATACGCAAACACATATAAAGCGGCTGACTTTGAAAGTTCACTTAGCCATGGACGCATCTCACTAGCACCAAGAGCACAGTTTAGTCCAACAGCTAATGGATTTGCATGTAAAATAGAATAGAGAAAAGCTTCAACCGTTTGGCCTGATAAGGTTCTGCCACTAGCATCGGTGATAGTACCGGAAATAAAAATAGGAATATCAATATGTTTTTTTTCTAATAATTCTCTAATTGCAAAGAGAGCTGCCTTACAATTAAGTGTATCAAAAACTGTTTCAACTAAAAAAAGATCAACTCCACCATCCATTAAACCAGAGACTTGCTCACTATAGGATTCTCTTAAAAGGTCAAAACTAATATTACGATAGCCTGGATTATTAACATCAGGACTCAATGATGCTGTACGATTTGTAGGTCCAATAGCTCCAGCAACGAACCTAGGTTTATCTGTGAATTTTTTTGCTTCAGACTTTGCAATCTCAGCAGAACACCGGTTTAATTCATATGCTAATTTTTCAGTATTGTAATCTTTCTGAGAAATAGAATTGGCGCTAAAAGTATTTGTCTCTATAATGTCAGATCCAGCGTCTAAATAAGATCGATAAATCTCAGAGACCACATCTGGTCGTGTGATTGAAAGAATCTCATTGTTACCTTTCAGATCATTTTTATGATCCTTAAACCGATCGCCCCTAAAATCACTTTCATTTAGATTGTAGGATTGCACCATGGTGCCCATGGCGCCATCAATGACCATAATCTTATTTTTTAATATATTTTTTATTTTTTCCATAAAAAAAACCCGATGTCGATGCTAATCGGGCTTGTTAACCTTTTTAGCACCATTATTTTACGTCGCGGCAATAGGGTTCAAATCACGACTTGTCTTCTTATTTTAATTGCTTACAGTGCTAAATATATAAATAATTAGCTACAATATTCAAAAAAAGTTATCTATGCCTTATAAAGGCCCTCCATTTTTGATTTTATCATCTCCAAGGTCATATTTTTTATAATTTTCTTTAAACTTCATTACGAGATCTTTTGCAGAATTATTATATGTTTCTACATCTGACCATGCATTTAGAGGATTTAATATTTCTGGATCAATATCATCCAGCTCCTCAGGTATTATAAATCCAAAATAAATATCCTCTACAAAGCTTGAGGACTCAATAGAGCCGTCTAAAATTTTATGGATTATTTTACGTGTAAGCGGAAGACTAATACGCTTAGCTCCAGACTGAGCACTAGCACCTACCCATCCGGTATTTACCAAGTATACGGGGACATCAAACTGATTCATTTTTTTTCTCAATAGCTCCGCATACCTGTGAGGATGAAGCGTAAGAAATGGTCCACCGAAACATGGAGAGAAAGTTGCTGTTGGTTCTGTTATTCCTCTTTCAGTGCCAGCTACTTTTGCCGTATATCCACTTATAAAGTGATACATCGCCTGCTCCGGATTTAATTTTGCTACAGGTGGAAGTATGCCATAGGCATCACACGTTAGAAAAATTATTTTTTCAGGATGATCAGCTATACTAGGGTTACCATGAGCATAAACAGAGTTTTCAATAAAGTTGATCGGATAAGATACTCTTGTATTCTCAGTTTTTGATTCATCGCTATAGTCAACAGTTTTTGTATCTTGGTCATAAACAACATTCTCAAGTAGAGCACCAGGTCTGATCGCACTATATATGTCCGGTTCTGTATTTGGGTCAAGATTAATTGCTTTTGCATAGCAGCCACCCTCAAAATTAAAAATCCCGTTATCGGACCAACCATGTTCATCATCGCCAATGAGTGGTCTTTTTGAGTCCGTGCTAAGCGTCGTCTTACCGGTACCGCTTAATCCAAAAAATAATGCCGAGTTTTTCCCACCATTATCTACATTAGCTGAACAATGCATCGATAAGACACCTTGAAGAGGAAGAAGATAGTGCATAATCGAAAAAATACCTTTTTTCATTTCTCCTCCATATTCGGTGCCGCCAATGATGGCAATTTTTTTTCCTAGATGAAAGATAATAAACGTCTCAGAGTTCATACCATGCTTTTTATAACTAAGATTCTTTACATCCGATGCATTAATAATAGTGAAATCAGGGGAAAAATTTTCTAACTGCCCATTTTCTGGACGAATAAACATATTATGTACAAAATGCGCCTGCCATGCCTTTTTAACTAAAAATCTAACACGAAGAGTATATTCTGTATCTGCTCCTGCGAATCCATCAAAAAGATATGTCTTAGAATTCGAAGAATTATAATACCTGATAACTTGATTATAAAGTTCATTGAATATATCCTCTGAGATTTTTTGATTCACAGTTCCCCACCAGATATTTTCACTACTGGATTCTTCATCAACAATATATTTATCTTGAGGCGATCTTCCAGTGTATTTACCAGTATCCACCATTGCTGCCCCACTTGATGCGATTAGTCCTTCTCCATTTGAGGTGATATCTCTAACCAATGAATCGACATTCAAATTCCTATGTACAGAAAGTTCATCGTTTATTCCTATTGAACTAAGCCCTAATGATCCTGCTTTATGAATACTCATGTGAATTATTTTCCGTGTGGATGTTTTTCTTGATAAACTTTTTTTATTTTCTCTAGATTAAGACGAGTATAATGCTGTGTGGAAGACAGGCTGCTATGTCCAAGTAATTCTTTTACGGTTAATATATCTGCGCCACTATTAACTAAATGTGTAGCAAATGTGTGTCTAAGCGTGTGCACAGTACCACCTCCCATAGTCACTTCTAAATATTTTTTTATCCTTCTCTGTAGAGTACGTTTAGGTAGCCTTTTACCTTTTTTATTTACAAAAAGTGGGTCCTCATAACTTGATCTAATAGATTTACCCAACTTTTTTAAATAGCTCTCGATTGAATTTAAAGCCACTTTTCCTATAGGCACAATACGCTCTTTACCTCCCTTTCCCATAACCTTAACCAGCTTACTTTTTCTATCTATATCGCAAATATTTATGCTTAGCAGTTCGCTTAATCTGAGCCCTGTTGCATAAAGCATTTCTAATATCGCGTGATCCCTTTCTCCTTCAATTTCATTTGTAATAGGGTTTTTTATTGGTTCTTCCATTAAACTTACAATATCATTCTCTCTTACAATCACAGGCAAATTTTTATCTGTTTTTGGGGTTCTAAGATGCATCGCAGGATTATCTTTTATTTTTTCAAAGTTGTATAAATAATTAAATAGCGATTTTATAGCTGCTAATCTTCTAGCTATTGTTTTAGTGTGATAAGATTTTTTCTCTTTTTTAGTTATATACACTTTTTCCATTTCACTTCCTATAAATCGTCTGATAATATTAATATCAATCAAATCTAAATCAATAGTGTAACATGAAAATATTGTTGAACAATAATCGATAAAGACACCAATATCATTGCTATATGATTCAAGCGTATGGTCAGAAAAACCTCTTTCACTTTTTAAGTAAGACAAAAATTCAGTTTTAATATTTTTTAGATCAACTTTCATGGCCCAATAAAGATTCCTCTAAATCTACAAAGTCCTCTGGTATAGGTGCGTCTAATTTTATTCTTTTTCCTCCAGATTTGAATAATTCAAACTCAATAGAAAATGCATGAAGTGCATGCCTCCCGAATTTACCCAATTGGTTTGAAAAATATTTGTATAGCTCTGGTTTATACTCCTTACCCTTCTTTACCCCTCCTCCATATTTCTCATCACCAAAAATTGGATTTCCAATAAACGATGAATGGACTCTAATTTGGTGCGTTCTTCCAGTGACTGGGTAGAATAATACTTTAGCAAAATTTTGATACTGTTTATCAACGCTATAATTGGTCTTCGAGTATTTTCCATTTTCAGAAATATTACTAAACATAAAAGTAGTGGGATCCGACTTTTTCCTTGAAATCCATCCTTCGATTACTCCACTTTTTTCTTCCCACTTACCCCAGGTAATTGAAACGTAAGTTTTGTTTACGGTTCTGTCCTTAAACTGTTTACTAAGCCATAAGTGCGCTTCATTAGTTTTCGCTGCCAATATAATTCCAGATGTATCAGCGTCTAAACGATGAACTATCCCTCGACTTAAGTTGCCATTAATATCTGATAGCCTATCAAAATGATAGACTAACCCATTAACCAAGGTGCCTGTATTATTTTTCACTCCAGGGTGTACTACTATACCACTTGGTTTATTGACTGCAATAACATAATCATCCTCGTATAATACATCAATCTTCATTTTTTCAGGAAGTATTGGAATATTATTTTGGATATTATCCTTGACTGTAACTTTGATAATATCGCCTTTTTGAAGGATACAACCTGGCTTTACTTTATTGCCGTTTACCAATATTAATGATCCTTTTATATATGTTTTAATCTTGCTCCTAGAAATAGGATGTAGTTTTTCTACTAAATAAATATCTAGCCGGTCACCGTTAGATTTATCAATTTGAAAAGTATTTACGATCAAACAGTAACTTTTTCAGCTATTTTTTCTTGTAAATAAAAAGAATGGAAGATAAACAGAACCATTCCTATAGAAACTGAAGTATCGGCTATGTTAAAAATATACCATTCCCAGTAGGAGCCTATTTTTATATGAATGAAGTCTATTACTTTACCTGCAAGAATACGATCAATTAGATTACCAAGGGCTCCTGATATTATGAGAGACAAAGACAGTTTCATGATTAAATGACTATTCCTCTCTAACCAAAAAAAATATCCAAGAACAAATGTCATAATAATAGATAAAATTGTTAAGGTAACTTGACCTCCTGGTAGGCTTAATCCAAATGCCATACCATCATTTGTAACATAAGTTAGATAGAAGAAGTTATGAATTACTGGAATAGACTGGTAGAGTTCCATATAATGATGTACTAACCATTTTGTTAACTGATCAATAATAAAAATGGTGCCTATAAGCCAGAGAAACTGCACTTTACTCTTGCGGTATATTTAGTTTCTCACCTTCTTTACAAGTCACACATTTGGTTGCATTAGGAACTTCCATCATTCGTTCTTCAGGAATCTTTGAATCACAAACAACACAAATACCAAATTCACCTGATTCAATACGCTGGAGCGCAAGGTTTAGGTGGTGGATATAGTCTGTCTCTCTATTCATAAGATGAAAACCTTTTTCACGTTCATATGAATCTGTCCCGGCATCTGCCATGTGCACGCTATAAACAGAGTCCTGGGATAAGCTTGCATTTCCTTTTGAATCATTATTCAAGTCATCTCGTATATCATCCATACTGCCTGAGAGTTCATTAATTTTTTCTTGGATTTCTTTTCTAAATTTATTTAAATCTCTTTTACTATATTTATTTTTCGCCATTACAATTTTCCTTAAGTACCAATTTTACTAATGGTTATTTTTATTAATTTACCTCTTAGATTGATCTCAGTATTGTATCCCTCTTCGGAGTATTTATCTTCGATAGCTATCGTAAGAGTTTCATTACAAAAATACTCCTTAAATTTACTAATAGCCATCCCAAATTCACTATCCAATTCCCACGATATACTAATTCTGTCTTCTACTGAAAAACCAGCATCTTTCCTGATATTTTGAACCTGTCTGACTAAATCCCTTACAATACCTTCTTGTATAAGTTCCTCATTTAATTCTAGTTTTAATCCTACTGTAATTCCATCTGCGCTGACAGCTGAAAATCCTTCTGCAGCAACTGTGTCAATAATTATATCTTCTTTTTCCAAAGTAAATGAGACATCATCATTTCTCAAAATAATATTTCCACTTGATTCATACTGCCTGATACGCTCATCATTATCGCCAGATTTCAAAATTTCGATTATTGTTTTCAGCCCGCTACTATATTTTTTTCCTAAAACAGGAAGATTTGGTTTAATATTATATGATACAAGAGAATCGGCATTGGTTATCCTTTCTATTGATTTAACATTAAGCTCATCTAAAACTATAGATTTATGCTCTATAATAAAATCTGATGTGTCATTATCTTCTAAAGCAAATAATACCTTCATCAGCGGCTGCCTAATTTTTTGTTTTGACTGATTTCTAGCAGATCGACCTAGTTCAACCATACGTTTTAGTGCGTCTACTCTTTTAATTATTTTTTTATCAATCCACTTCTCATCAAACTCTGGATAATCACAAAGATGAACACTCTGGAGCGCATTTGGATCCATATTTACTACCAAGTTCTTATACATTTTTTCTGTACAAAATGGTAACACGGGAGCGATACACTTTATTGTATTTACCAAAACATGGTATAGTGTTGCATATGCCGTAAACTTATCTTGATCATCCTCAGACTTCCAGAATCTTCTTCTATTTCTCCTTATGTACCAGTTTGAAAGTTCTTCAAGAAATACCTCAAATGATTTTACTAGCCCGGAAACATTATAATTATCCAGATTTTCTTTACCATCTTTAATAAACAAATGCATTTTAGCAAGAATCCACCTATCAAGAATGGTTAGGTCTTTTTGGTCTAAACCACTATGCTTTTCTAGATCAAATCCATCTACTGATGCATAGGTAGAGAAAAAAGAGTATACATTCCAAAATGTGATTAGTTTTTTTCGTACTTCATCGGCTGGTCCATACCCAAAAAGAAGATTACTCTCTAGATTTTGAGCGGCATACATCCAGCGCATTACATCTACGCCCATTTTTTCTGCTGCATCATCAAACCATATTGCATTACCCCAGCTCTTATGCATGTCTCGACCGGTCTCATCTTTAACCAGCGCATGTCCAAGTAAAGTTTTAAATGGCGCGCTATTATCTAGCCAGCTAGACATTGCTAAAAGTGAGTAAAACCAATTTCTAAATTGTCCAGGAAAACATTCTGTTACAAAATCTGCCGGATACCATTGCTTCCAATATTCCTTATCAGATGAGTATGCTAAAGTGGAAAACGGAACAATTCCAGCATCAAGCCATGGATTACCTACATCTAAAATTCTTGTACCAATCAGTCCTGTTTCAGGATGCCTAATCTTGATATTATCAATCCAAGGTCTATGAGGACTGTTTCCCTTGAATTTTTCTATCCCGGATACTGCTAAATCATTAAGCTCTTGTTCTGAGCCGACCACATAAAAAGAACCATCTTCAAATACCCAAATGGGAAGTGCTAGTCCCCAAAATCTTTTTTTTGAGATCATCCAGTCACCCATATTATCTAGCCACTCGTGTTCTCTATCTTTCCCCCAGTCAGGAATCCAGTCAATATCATCGACAACCGTTTTAATCTGATCTCTCCAGTCCATATTTATGTACCACTCTTCAACCAAACGAAATACGAGCTCATCTCCTGATCTCCAGCAATGTGGATATACATGTGGATACTGCTCAACATAAACAAGAAATTTTCTTTCTTTTAAGTCTCTGATAATCTGATCAATAGTATCAGGGTCAGTGGCTGATTTCTTATGGAGCCATCCAAAATGATCCATAAATCTTGCTTCTTCATCAAGCGGTGCGATGTTAATCAGATTTTTTGCTTTACCAACCTTATGATCAATATCACCACATCCTGGAGCCATGTGAACAATACCTGTACCCTCTCCAGATACAACGATATCATTTCCAATATTATCTTTTCCTGGATCTATGACTTTATGCTGTTTTACTGAGGTAATATCATTCTTTTTAAGTTCTTCATCCTCAAAAGGATATCCACCAGGTTTATTTTGAGCCTCTAGATCATCAAATGGACCAATGTATTCAAGACCAACAAGATCTGAACCTTTTACAGATCCGATAATCTCGTATCCACCATGTTCTTTAAATATCTGTGCGATAGTTTTAAGCTTTGGAATACCTTCAATCCACTGCTTTTTTTCACTAAACTGTTTTTCTAGTCTCTGGTATTCTAGATTATCTTTGGCAAAATAATAGACAGATCCATCTGCAGATTTTAGTTTAACATATTCTAGGTCTACATTAACCCCTGCGACTACATTGGAGGTCAGTGTCCATGGAGTGGTTGTCCATACTAATAAAAATTCATTCTCTCTTTCTTTTATAGGAAATCGCACGAAAACAGACTTGTGAGCAACAAGTTTCCTACCCTCAATAACTTCCATCTGTGAGTAGGAGGTTCCTGATCTTCCGCTCCAGGGAACTACATCAACGTCACGATATATTTTATCTTTTTTAAATAGCTTATTAAGAAAACCCCATATTGTATAATTATTCTCATTAGACATCGTAAAATAAGAATTTTCCCAGTCCATCCAATATCCCAATCGAATAGATTGATCAGTCTGAATCTTTGAATACTTGAGCACCCTTTCTTTACAAAGATTAACAAACTTTTCAATTCCAAAATCTTCTACATCTTTTTTTGACTTAAAGCCTAGTTCCTTTTCAACCTCTATTTCAACCCAGAGTCCTTGACAATCAAATCCATTTTGATATCTAAGGTCAAAACCGGACATTGCTCTATAACGATTATAAATATCTTTTAGCGTTCTTCCCCAAGCATGGTGAACACCCATAGGGTTATTTGCAGTAATTGGACCATCAATGAAACTCCACTTTGGTTTTCCTTTATTAAGCTCTCGTCGTTTATTGAATATATTTTCTTTTTCCCAAAACTCAAGGATTTCATGCTCTTGCGAAATAAAGTCGACATTAGATTTAATTTTTTTGATGGCCATAGAATTAATCAATAATATTGGTTAATTGACCAAGAAATTAGGGTACTATGGTTTTACTTTGCTAGTTAAGAAAGCAAATCAAAGAATATAATTATTAATCCTATCGATAATAAATATCAACAGAATTAGTGTCTCTAATAGTTTAGAGTAACAAACAAGGATGAGCCATCGTTCTTTTTTATAAGAAGCAGGAGGCTCCCTTTAGCACGGGATGCTTTTTCTTTCTTTTTAAACTCTTTCAAAGATCGTACCTGCTGTGTGCCTACTCTTTTGATAATATCGCCCTCCATTAATCCTTTGTCAGCTGCTTCACTGCCAGATTCAACACGTACAATAACCAGTTTACCATCTGCATCCTCAATATTATATTTCTGTTTTAATGAGCTGTTTATTTCTTTCACCTCTAGCCCTAGTATTGTTGCACCAGATGCAGAGTTTCTTGATACTACTGTTTTTCCATCTTTGAGCTCTTTTAGAATAACATTCAAAACCTTTTTGGAACCATTTCTAAATACTATAACCTCAGACTTAGTACCCGGAGGCATCAGAGACACAATATTCCTAAGGTTTGATGGATCAGTAATATTCCTATTATCAAACCTGACAATCACATCTCCCTCTTCCACTCCAGCTATTTCAGCAGGACTGTCGTCAACTACCTGTGTCACAAGAGCACCATCTCTTGAGTCCATTTCCAGGGCTTTTGAAGCGTCGTCATCTAGTGGCTGTATATATACACCTAACCAAGACCTTGTGACATAGCCTTTATCAATCAGGTCAAACATTATCCTTTCTGCCATGTTAGATGGAATAGCAAAGCCGACACCCCGGTTACCACGTTCATAGCCGCCAGTCGCAATCGCCGTGTTGATACCAACAAGCTCTCCCCGCATGTTTAACAATGCTCCACCACTATTTCCTGGGTTAATCGCAGCATCTGTTTGAATGAAATCTTCATAATTCTGTCCGCGTATAATATTACTGCGACCAAGTGCGCTGACAATTCCAGTGGTTACCGTGTGACTTAGATTTTCTGAGAATGGACTTCCTACAGCCATTACCCACTCTCCAACTCTTAGCTTATCAGAGTTACCTAGTCTAAGCTGTCTTAAATTTTCTGCATCTATTTTGAGAATTGCCAAGTCGGACTTAGGATCTGTACCCATAACCTCAGCATTATATTCACGCTTGTCAAATAGCTTAACCTTGATATTATCCATACCCTCTACAACATGATTATTGGTCAAGATATATCCATTTTCCGAGTCCACAATCACACCAGATCCAAGTGCATTTGTTTTATACTCTTTTTCACCATTCGGATCCATATATGGATTAAAAAAGAAATATAGATCGTTGTTTGGTACTTTCATGATCTTATCGGTAATAATGGTTACAACAGCCGGTTTTGCATTTTCTGCTACATCAGCAAAGGCTTTACTAAACTGCTGAACTACAGAGTTTTGAGAAAACAAGTTTCCGATAAATAATAATAAGATAAAATATTTACGATTCATTGTATTCCTTTTTCTATTTTGCCTTTAATAATGCACATAGATTATATAATGTTCCAAAAAAAAGCCCTCACTATGAGGGCTTTTTTAGTAAAAAATTAAGAATTAGACCTTATTTCAGAAATAACATCTTCCTCATCGAATGATATTTATTAGTATGCAGTGTATAAAAGTACATACCTGTAGATACCATACTGCCTCTATCATTCGTGCCATCCCACTGCAAGACATGATAGCCAGGGGTTATTTCTTTATTCGTCAGGGTTTTCACTTTCTGACCCATCAGATTATATATAGCAACCTCTACGACAGAAGCCTCTGGCAGGTCAAACCTGATTTCTGTTTTTGGATTAAACGGATTAGGATAATTCTGATGTAAAGCAAAAACTCCGGGAACTAGCTTGACATTTGCTGAGACCGTTCGCGATGCCACATCAGCGATCTTTCCTTTTGGCCCTGAAACAAAAATATCACTAATACTAATTCCACTTATATCTAAAATATCTCCATTGAAGTTATAGGGAATCCTGACAAGACCTTGGTGGTCTGACTGCACTGTTTCGCCCTCAATGTCAACAACAATAACCTTGATCAGTCCATCACTTATTTTGCTGTGCGTAATCATTACATTATCCTGAACAAATCCTAATCCTGGAGCACCAATAGTAACCAACTCAGGGTCATAGCTAAGATCGAACTGGAATCCTTTTAGGGCACCACCATAGTCAAGATTTACTAAAAGCTCCGATGACTGATATTGAGCACTTAGGTCAACAAATGCCATTGAACTCGAACCGGAAACACGACCAGTTGACGTTCCAGCGATAATATCAACAATCATCACCACGTCAGCAATATTTAGTGCATCATCCCTGTTTATGTCACAGTTATTAAACGCAGCATCACTTGGAGCTGTCTCTTCCAAAATAAAATCAACCAGCGCCAGTACGTCTGCGATTGTTGTTTCACTGTCAAAGTTCGCATCACCAACGGCATACGGTATCGCACACGCGGTGTTTGATGGCCTTGACTCTAAAACGCCATAACCGCCGGTTGAAACAGCGCCAGTGTTCCACTGTGCCTTCACATGATAACAATAGTTATTGTAGTTTTCACTGACAATAATAGTGTCCATCGTATCTGTCGTAGTAGACACAAGAGTGGTGGTTGCATCGTCTGCAACCTGGTAAACATGATAAACCTCAAGACTATCGTCCTCATCTCTGCTACTATTAAGTGTCAGGCTAGGAACCGGTCTAGGCACATACAGATCCGACAAGATATAATCACTGTCGGTATCAGTACTTTGTAAAAACGTATCCTGACTATAGTTAGATAGTCTGCCATAGTCTAGCTCCGGCATGTCAACAACTTCTCCAGAGGCTGCAACAGCATAAGCCGCCTGACCAGGAGCACCAAGAAACGAGGCAAGAATACCGAAGTCTCCAGCGAGACCATAATACTCATCTGCTATCGTGTTCCAACCATACCCTGTTGTCACCCAGTTACGATCAAAATATTCTGGAGAGATTGGTTCCAGATCATCTGCTATTCCCAGAAAACCTCCACCATCATTAACAACAATATAAATGTCGCCGCTAGCCACCTCAATTCCTTGATCAGAAACATCAAATGAGTACTGTACAAAGTTTCCATCTGGTGAGCTAAGATCAGTAGATGCTACAACAGTAATTGGATTACCAGAAGGACCAGCAACCGAACCAGCAGGATCCAGGTATACATCTACGGACGCACCCGTTGACCCCGCATCGCCCTGCATACTAAGGACAAAACTTTGTAATGTTGCAGGATAGTTTGCAGGAGTAAACCTAACACCAAACGCACATCCACCAGCGCCACAACCAATCTGACCCTCAAAAACATCATCATAGTATGCAATATCATAGAAGGCTACTGAGCCAGGTGATCTCCAGGATAGATATACTTTTTCATCTCCTGGTACCGCAGCGAGTGCGACCGGAGATGGCATATCAGGAGACAGAGTAATATTTTCCAAGGTCGGAGCGGCCTGCGCAAGAACGCTAACGACAGCAGTGTTCGTATAGAAATCAGACCTAGAGGCCTGAACAATGTGTGTACCAACATTAAGATTCCATAGGGTGTATGCACCATCCACGCCGGTCGTGTCTGACACCCCGCTAGCAGTCAAAATCACGCTGTCAAGAGGCGCATTATTCGGGTCATAGACTACTCCACTGACATCTCCAAACAGATACAAAGATGCATCCTGGACAGTGATCGTGTCACTCTCATAGTTATCGCCATCGACAGGACCATCATAAACGGCGGCAACGCCAAAGGTATAGGTCACCTCATTTTCTATACCTGTGACCGTATAACTATTAAACTCAACAATCTCACTATTGACAAGTGAGTCACCGTTTGATGTATTTATATAAACATTATATCCGATAAAGTCATACTCTGTTCTTGTCTGATCCTGGTTGACCAAAGGATCTTCACTTTGTTGAGTAGATAGACTGATATCAAGCGTATACGCACCATTGTTACTGCCATAACCATCAACCACCACATAATAGAGACCAGCCGGAAGCGTAATCCCTGGCAAGTCAGACACGTAGGGACTGGTAAATGATGGCGTTGAGCAGGCATCATCATTACAAGCTATTCCGTAAGTAGTAGCATCAGACTCGAGAACAACACCGTCAATATCTAAAATATAAATCTTTGAGTCATACGCCGTGTTCGTACAAAGCGTAAAGTCATAGGTGGCTCCTGAGCTTGTCATCATATAGACCACATCAGCCGATCCAGAGTTCGAATAGGGACAAACCTCATCATAGTCATCCTCAAAACCTTCTGTCGTACCCTCAGCATAAAAAGGAAGGCCGGTAACAATAAAAGGATTCTCAATCTTATCACCCTCAGTGCCACCGCCACCGCCACCGCCTGGTCCTTGCCAGATCAGTAGCATTTCCTCATCACCTGGAAAAGACATCAGATTTGAAGGCGCAACAGCTACCCACTCTTCAGGTGTCGCACACAGCGTCTCACTCGCCGCTGAGATCGCTTCAGCCCCTTCTGTTGTACCATTCGTATCATAGACGGCCGTAACATAGTAGCAGTACTCAGTTCCATTCTCTAGGCCTGTGTGTGCAAACTCTAGATTTGTAGTAGCGCCAATGACCGCACCGTTGCCTCTGTGAACATAGTAGGTGACAAACTCACCACACTCTACCGGAACATCTCTTATGATCTCGAACGTTCCATTTTCCATTTTTACTGGATCTGACAGTTCGAGATTTTGAAGGACTGATAGATTATAGTCACCGCCTTTTTCAAAAGGTACTGGATCTAAATAAAAAACCGATGATGCACCATACCACCTACCTTGCGTGTCAAACACCACCTCTAACTCTGTGTAGGGCTCGGTACCACCCTCATAGGTATAGATAGCGGTATCATCAATATAAAGAACAAACCCGCCTGAAGAAGTTATACCATCACCAAAGGTGTCATAGATCGTAAACGTATAGTTACCGTGCTCTATATCATAATCCCAGGTATATAGCTCACCAGCGGTTGTGAGGTCACCAGGCGAGGTAGAAGCAATCACCTCACCCGAGCCATTATTCACTAAATCCCAAGAGATCTCTTGTGGCCAACTGTCTGGAGTAATAGCAACCATAAACGTAACCAGATAAGGATTCGCTGGCTCATCCCAAGAAACAATATTCTGACCGTCGCCGCCAAGAACGTTTACGTCCTCTACTGGGCAAATTTCCTGAGCACTGGTGCCGCTTATAATGATACTAGCTAATAATAAAATCGTACGGACATTTTTCACTGTTTTTTCCTCCAACAATTATCAATAATAGATTAAATTATTTAGATCTAAGAAGATCTGACTATAGATGACTCGAATTTAGTAAGTCCTATATCTTATTCAATTGTTTTTTATGACGAAAATTTTCATTTTATTTAATTATATACTGCGCTGAAAACTGATAACCCATTTCGTATCATTTTCCAGCTTGTCGCCATCTTTAAATAAAATAAGCGGGAAATCCAGCCTCAGGTAAAGCGGTTTATCATAAACAGTGCTACTGAGACGGATGCCTATGCCTGCATCGCCTAGCTTACGCATGCTGCCATTATTATAAAAAATACCTCCATCTGCGAAAAATGCAAGCTCAAAACTGATAGGCCTATCCTCCAGATACCCGCTCATATCCACTCGCTTATTTACCAAAAAAATTTCACTGGTTACTGATCCTGCTGCATCGGCCCCTTTTTCATTTTGACTCACAAATCCTCTGATATTTCCCTCACCAGCCATGTGATAATTGTTATTGATCTCTGTTATCCCAAAAAAACTATCTTGATTACGTAAATAAGATATCCGGAACATATCCGCTGAACTGTTCCCCTCAATATTGTAGGCTTCCTGATTTGGAACTCCACTTTTATTGGTCCAAATTTTCCCTGCAAATACTCTTCCTCTATAGCCTCCATAGGTAAACCCCACAAATTTTTTCAGTAGATTATCTTCAGAAAATGAGGCAGATGATTTCACCGAAGAGGTCAATGTGATCCGATTAAAACTCCAGTCAGAATATGGATCCACAGAGGAAGAAACCTCCGATTCAATATCAATTAGTTTATTATCTATTTTATATTTTAGGTAAAGTACCGCTAGCTTACCCGGATCAAATAAATTGGTCCTCAGAGTATCAACCATGGGCTGCATATAGAGACCTGCCTTAGAAATATGATACGGAGATTTTTGATAGGTCCGAGACCATGTTTTTTCTATCTCCAGCCCCAGTTCCTGAAGGCCTGGCTGGTTAAATCCCCATAGTCTCAGCTTTGAGTGCCTAAAAAAATGAACAGGCTTATACACATTTAAATAGGACCAATAAAAATTATTCTTTTTTGACACCGTATCTTTGTTCATCGCATAATTAAACCACAGTCTTTGCTTTTCCCAGTGGCCATAGGTTCGGTCTATTCTCAGACCAGACGCATAGCCATCCTCCTGATTGTAATATAGTGAAGGGAGCCACTTGTAAACTATTGTATCTCTAGGGTTATAGCTCATGCCAGGCCAGTCAAAAATAAATTTATGATCCATCTTGGTCGTATTGTTCCTAAAGTCAACGTCCATGGTCTGCACGTCTGGGTCTAGGGTAATTCGGATTGGTTTAGAAGAGACAGTATAGCTTATGGAATCACTTGTTTTCCACAGATGATTATTCCACCACATTCTGTGACTCTTTCCATCCTCAAGCTCTGTCTCAATCAAAAGAGGCATATATCTATTCCCAAGACTTTGTATATCAAGATCAATATTATAGGAGCCATTATCATTTTTCTTTTTTGTCCAAGAATTGATCTTATAGTCCATCACCCTTGTGTCATGGAGCCATGCATCAAAAAACCAGTTGAGCTCTTTTTTGGTTGTTCTCTCTACAGAACTAATAAATCTATTTTCATTCACATGCTTAAGCTTCCACCTGCTATAATAGTCCTGGATTGATTGATAATAGAGCGAGTCTCCTAGAAAATATTTTAGCTCATTGAGCATAAGTGAGGGCTTGGTATATGCATTCTGCCGGTAGGCTGAACCATTTTTAAAGTGATAGCTTGACCGGCTGATTGGCTCATCGTGGCCGCTTGTTATATACCGGATAGAGTACCACTGGTCAGCGTGGAGTCTGTTAGTATACGACCAAAATTTTCGCTGATAAGGTTCTGTCCAATCATCAGACTGAATATCAAAACCTTTTGACCCATAACGGTCAATCATATAGTCGCGGGTCTGGGCGCTTGTAAAGCCCTCATCCATCCAGGCCTCATCAAGCTCGTTGTTTCCTAGAACGCCATAGAACCATATGTGGCCTATTTCATGAAGAATCAAACTCTCACTGTCACTGCCATCCATTATAATCATAGGATACTCCATTCCTCCGCTTCGAACTCTGTCAGTATTTGTCACCTGAGGATAGGGATAGTCACCAAAATTATTTGTCAGCCACTTCAGCGCCCTAACTGAGCGCTGCCTTACGACACGATTCCAATCACCAGCGTTGACCCTATTATAGAGCACATGAACATCAGTATCATCCAACATATCATACTCATACAAAAAGTTTGGTGATGCAACCCAGGCAAAATCATGGACATCCTCCGCTAAAAATCGAACCTTTCTAGTTTGATTCTTTTTTGGCTTTTTATAGGTCTTTTCAAACTCCAATAGCCACTCATCAAAATCAGCGGAGGTATCAACCCTAACACTTTCCCAGCCAGGGTCCCCGCTTATCACAATTCCAGATGCGCCGATAATAAATCTTTCTGGAAGCTCAAAAGTGATGTCAAAATCTCCAAATTCTCCATAAAACTCACCCTCAGCATGAAACGGCTGTGCGTGCCATCCTCGTTCATCATATGCAGCCATTTTTGGATACCACTGTGCCATATTGTACTGGCCATCAACAAATCCTGCCCTCTCAACCATACCACCGACGTGGTGGTTCCAATCAAGATCAATCCGAATTTCCTCACTTGGAAGCAATGGGGTTTTTAATCTTGCGTGTAAAACAGTATCATCTATTTTATAGTCCAATAGAATGATATTCCCTTGTTTCGCGATCGTAAAATTTCGTATGTGTATTTTGCTCTCATACCCTTCTAGACCATCTTTAAAATATTGTGCTCTTGATGCTCTACCATAATCGTTCATGTATTCCCTGTGTTTGACCGAACCTATTTGGAAAGCATTTGGATACAGATGCATATAGATCTCATGAAGCTTATCCGGGGAATTATTTTTATATATGATCGTTGAGCTACAGGCCAATTGCCTCACGCTGTCAATAAGTACTACATCCATCTTATAGTCTGCTGACTGCTGCCAATAGCTAAAACTTCCTGCATTGGAAATACTAAAGAATAAAACGGAAAAAATAGCTATAGATCGAATGGGATTCATCATATAACTATTTTACTATAAATAGGGCTTTAAATCCCGATAAAAGACACTGCCCGGTCTGGCGCCTCTGTATGTTTTTACGATATATCCATCACGGTCAATTAAAAAGGTTGTTGGGACTGCTCTAGTACCAACTCCTGTCACTGTCCCATAATCATGAAATGTTCTGTAGGATTCATACCTATCTATGTCAGTGAGTATGGTATAGTTAATTTTATAGTAATCTGAAAACCGCTTTATATTTTCAGACGTTCCAGATTGCACGGCCACACCAATAATTTCCAATCCTTCATCATTATACTCATCATAAAGTTTAATAAAATCTGGTATCTCTCTCCTGCATGGCCCACACCATGTGCCCCAAAATGTCAGCATAATTACCTGCCCAGAGAATGCGGAAAGATCAAAAATATTTCCCTCTAAATCGGATAACAAAAAGTCAGGTGCCTTAATCTTATCCAAAGATTTAGGAGTATTCGTTTTATTTTTCTGCTTTTTTGATTGTATTGGTTTTCTGTTTTTAACATTTTTATTTTTACTTCTTTGTGATGCTATTTTCCTGCTCTTCGGGACCTTAGCCTTAACAACATTATTATCTGCCTCAGTATTCGCAACGGATTGTTTTTTTGACACAGTGGTTTTTTTATCAACTGAGGTAGAATCACTACCGCATCCTGCAATGAAAATTAGAGTTAGTATTATGTAATATTTTTTCATACTAGTTCAATAAAATATATAAAGGATAAGCCAGCATAATAACTTGAAATTAGTTTAATTACTATCGGTGCCATAATATTCATTAATACCTTTTGAAAGAAAATGTTCAAAGCCATTAGGAATATAGCCACCTGTGTCTGAAATAGTTGACTCATTGTCAGGATCTAAAATCACATAATAAGGCTGCGTCGCTGTCTTGTATCGCTCAAACTGCATCTGCGCAAATAACGAACTCAGCGAGTCCTTTTTATCTACATAAAGCCTCGCCAGGACCATGTTATCAAACTGTTCTCTTATTCTTTCCAAAGTAAAAACCCTGCGCTCCATCACCCTGCAATTAGCACAATAGATACCTGTGAAATCAATAAACAAAGGCTTGCCCTCTTGTTTCGCTTTCTCTAGAGCACCATCATAATCGTCTACGAACCACCCTTCTTTAATTGCGATCTCATCCTCCGTCGGAGGTGGAGGTACCATTGCCTCAATTATCTCATCAACAAATCTGGGAAGACCACTATAGTGGTATGTAGGCGCAGAGTTTAGCGAAAGCCCAACCGGAAGAAGCACAACTATGGTAATAATTACGCCTATAAACCCAGGTCTTGGCCTATCTTTTTGGGAGTCTGATTGGAACGAATACAAACCCAAAAGATATAAGATCAGAGCGATGCCAATAAGCAAAAACAGGCCCAATACTATGCTCCTAGGCATGAGCCCAATGCTCCACTCAAGATCTGGTACCCATAAAAATTTAACGGCAGCTGCCAGCTCAATAAAACCAAAAACAACTTTTAGTTTTTCCATCCAAATTCCTGACCTTGGCAATTTTTCTAAGGATGATGGAAACAAAGACAATACGACAAAGGGAAAGGCGAACACTATCCCATAAACGCTCATTCCAAGCAGACTGGTAAAAAGACCGCTCGCGGTTCCGCTGGCTGCCACAACCAGCAACGATCCAACAACAGGAACCGTGCAGCTAAAGCTGGTAATCGCAAATGCCACACCTAGGATTATTGAACCAATATATGCATTCTTTGCAGACTGACCAGCCTGGTCTGCCTTGCTAAGCAAAGCGCCCGTGATATTCACGTTTACAATGCCGAACATCCACAAAGCAAAAAATATAAATAATAATCCTAGAGCAAGATTAAGCCATGCGTTTGTCGCAATAAAATTTCCAATATTCGCATAACCAGTTTGAACCGCGGTATCATTCACTCCCCACGATAGGAAACTAACTACCAGTCCAATCATAATAAATGTTCCCGCTATTCCGGAGCCGTATAGAACTGCTACACTTGTTTTTCCGATGTGCTTATCTTCAGAGAGTTTTCCAAAGAATGAGATGATGATCGGAATCATCGGATATACGCAAGGCATAACCCAGCTGAGGATCGCGCCCCCAATCGCTAAAATAATTAGGCTTAAAATCGATTGGTATTTATTTCCACTACCGGTATCATTTTCTTTTGAGCTTAGAACAAGCCTATCTGGACGCGGATCACCTTGCTCTACGATAACAGAAAGAGTATCAGATATAGTAGTAGGCGGATAACAGAGCCTCTGATTACAAACCTGAAAAAACATACTCACACCTAGCTCATAGGAGCCAGGGTCTATATCTCTTTTTAACCGAACAGGTATGGTAAACCTTGTGTCTCCACTGTGATAGTATGAGGTTACATCAAACCCAGGGTCAAAATCCTCAATCGGCTCGGGCTCAATAATACGGCCTACCATTTCAACAGCGTCGCCTGATAGACTAACCTCTGTTGGATAAGGCCCCTCTACAATCTTATGGATGGAATATATTTTCCACTGATCATCCATTGCAGCATCAACATAGACACTAATTACCTCTCCCGCTCTGGCAGGAGATACAGTGTCCACACTCATGGATACTGGATTACCAATCTGTGCACAGATCAAGCCTGAATAGACAAACAAATAACTGACAATATATTTTACCATAAATCCGGGCGAATATTACTTAATACAATTAAATAAGTTATAGAAAATATGGTCTTTGTTTGGGCGTACATCCATCACTGATTTTAACGCATTCTCGGCAGCATCACGTCCGCTTTGTAATAAATCATCAAACTTTCCAAATTCAGACCAGTGTAGTCCCAGAACATTGGGCCTTATGAGAATGTCTGCATCCTGAGACATCCTTTTTTTAAGCCGTAATGAGGTGATGATATCAGACCTTCTAACAATCTCGATCATATTGGGGTTACTCATAGGTTTAACACTGTAGTTAGTGATATCGATCGCCATCACAAGCTTAGTCAATTTTTTTAATAAATATACTGGAATCGGTGCGGTAACACCTCCATCAACTAATAATCTTCCGTCCTTGTAGGTTGGCTCAAAAAATCCAGGTATTGATGAACTCTGGACAATTGCCTCTTTAAGGTCTCCGCTTTCATGGATAAAATCTTCTCCAGATTGAATATCTGTCACTAATATTTTGAGCGGAATTTTTAGCTCTTCGAAACTATCAGCAGGAAGCAGGTAGTCAACTGCTTTTTCAAGAATCTCTCGACCAGAAACATATGACCTATTGAGGCCCAAAATAACCATATAGTGCTGTTTGACTTTAGAGGTTACCTTATTGAGGAATGTCTCCTGGTTTCTTCCATCTAACAACTCGCCTGAGTTAAATTTTCTAAACGCTTCATCGTTCATAAATGCTCGGAAACGCTTCTCTATCCAGATCGGGTCAAGGGTCGCAGCATACATTGCGCCAACTGTTGATCCGGCACTTGTGCCGGCAATTATATCAGGCCTTACCCCGGCATCATGAAGAACCTGGATCGCACCGATGTGTGCAGCGCCCCTGGCTCCCCCTCCTCCTAGCGCAAGACCTAAATATGAACTACTCATCTATTTTTTATCTTCTAGTCGAACCTTCATCTCTATCCGATCGTCTGGATTATCTCTTGCATCTCTGGGCGCACTAACAACCGCATCTACCACGTCCATTCCGCTTGTCACTTTTCCAAAAACCGTGTACTGATTATCTAGAAAACGAGCGTCGGCAACACAGATAAAAAACTGACTCCCTCCGCTATCGGGATTATTTGATCTTGCCATCGATAAAATTCCTCTCTCATGAGGCGTATTACTAAACTCGGCAGGGAGATCCCAGGTCGACTGTTTAGACTCGGTTCCTATACCAAAATATTTGGCAGCGTTCCCACCAGTTCCGTGACGGCTCCTATCCTCAGACTTTGTGAGCGGGTCGCCTCCTTGAATCATAAATCCAGGAATAACCCTGTGAAATGTTGTGCCATTATAATAACTATTTTGAGCGTGAAGCTTAAAACTCTCGACATGCTTTGGCGCAATGTCATCAAAAAACTCTAAAACAATATCTCCAAATTGTGTTGAAATAACTGCTCTATCTACTTTCATTACTACCCTTTTCTTTCATGTTTTATATTTATTGGTTCTATATTATTTTATTTTCATTCCTTTTACTCTAACAGTCATCTCAATCCTATTATTAGGATTGTTTTTTGTGTCTCTTGGCTCGTTTACAATTGCATCAGCAACGCTCATACCGCTTACCACTTTCCCAAAAACTGTATACTGATTATCTAGAAAACGAGCGTCGGCAACACAGATAAAAAACTGACTCCCTCCGCTATCAGGATTCTGAGACCTTGCCATGGAAAGAATTCCACGCACATGAGGAGTACTACTAAACTCAGCAGGTAAATCCCAGGATGATGAATTAGACTCGGTTCCTATTCCAAAATATTTTGCGGCGTTCCCACCTGAACCATGACGCCTCCTATCATCTGATCTGGAATTTGGGTCACCCCCTTGAATCATAAAACCTGGAATAACTCTGTGAAAGGTTGTTCCATCATAATACCCATTTTGGGCATGTAGCTTGAAACTTTCTACGTGCTTGGTTGCTAAAGTATCATATAATTCTAATACAATCTCTCCATATTTTGTTGAAATAACTGCATCATTCGTTTCTTTTTTAATAACTGCATCATTCGTTTCTTTTTTAGCTCCGCAATTAAAATATAATGTAATTGTTAAGATAAAAATTATTTTTTGGTATTGTTTCATTTTGTGTTTCTACTCCCTGGCTTCTGCACTAGAATAGCGGATAAACTATCTGGAACATCATCCGGCCCATAGCTTATCGCCTCCAGAGCAATAATTGAAAATTGATTTTGATGAAGGTTTACTGTTCCATTGCTCCTGTCAACCATTACCCCGACTCCTGCAATAGTGCCTCCATGTTTTATTACCTGATCTATTACTTCATTCACAGATCCTCCTGTTGTGATCACATCTTCGACCACTAAAATATTTTGCCCAGGATCAATCCCAAAACCTCTGCGGATACACATGTCACCTTCTTTGCGCTCAGCAAAAATAGTCTTAACATTTAGAAGCCGGCCAACCTCTGTTCCCAATACAACACCGCCAATAGCCGGGGATATTACAGCTTCAATTTTTGTGTTCTTGAAATGATCCGCAATCATAGCAGCAAAACAGGTTAAATACTTAGGATGTTGGAGGACTCTCGCACACTGAAAGTATGATGGGCTGTGCCTCCCGGATGTTAGGATAAAGTGGCCATCTAACAGCGCACCAGTATCTTTAAATATGCCAATTATTTCCTTGTTATCCACGTATTGCCTTGTTCATTCTTGATACAAAAGACTCCGCTGAACTTCGTATTGCGGACTCGCTTAAATCTCCGGCAAAAGAAATGGACCTAGAAATATTGATCAGGCCGATACTTGAACTGTTTCCCACCTTAATGCTATGCTCTAGGTCACCACCTTGTGCTCCAACCCCAGGAATTAACAAGGGTAGATCAGGTACAATATTTCGGACTGCAGATAATTCTTCAGGAGCGGTCGCCCCTACTACTAAACCAACATTGTCTCCTTTATTTAGACTGTTTGCCCATACCGCGACACTCTCGTAAAGATAGGAACTATTATTTATTTTTTGGCTTTGGAACTCAGCCCCAGAAGGGTTCGAGGTTCTGCATAGAATAAACACTCCCTTGCCCTTATGACTAATAAACGGTTCTATACTATCAACACCCAGGTAGGGGCTAAGTGTCGCACAGTCAAAACCAAAATAATTAAATATACTTTCTGCATACTGGCTGGCGGTGCTGCCTATATCCCCCCTTTTTGCGTCTGCGATTAATATAGGCCCCTCGCCTATGTATTCAACTAAATCTTCAAGCCATGAAAAACCTTTTGGGCCCCAACGTTCAAAAAAAGCGAAGTTAGGTTTGTATGCCAGAGCAAGATCCTTGGTCGCATCAACAACAAGTTTAGAATGACTAATCATATCTTCCAGATCATCTGACCCAAGTAACTCAGGACTAATATCAATCCCTACACATAGGTAGGAACCAATATCATTTGCACGATCTATAAGCCTCTTATTAAAAGAAATCATAGACTCTAAATATACCTAGATTAAAAAACTTCTACCAAACCGATTTATTGGCTAAACCAATAAAACAAAATTGTGAATGACAAAATAATTTCTGTAAGATTGTTTCGTGACAAAGGCCGAATCCGATAAAAAGCAAGCCTCGGTTGCGAAGGTTATTGCATCTAGCGGTTCATTTAAGATCGAGCTAATAGATAAAATAGGTTCTTTAGACATCCCCTCATTAATAGAAATATCGAAGTCTCTAGCAAAAGAATATGGCCAAAAATCGGTCCTAACGGAAAAGACAATAGAGATCTATTTTAACCGCGATGGCGCGCTCCCATTTGTCGCAAGATTCCAGGATGATATTATTGGCTACATTATTGGATTGCCACTAGAGTCACTATCACAAGAGCCATGGGCAAGGCTAGATGAAAACTATGGAAAGTTTAACACAATCTACACCTATGCTTTTGTCATCAAGAATGAGTACAAGGGTAATGGATATGCAAAAATCTTGAAAAAGGTTTACCTTAATTGGGCAAAAAAAAGGGATGAAATCTTTTATATCACTGGCCATGTAAAACTAGGTATTGCCCCAAGATTTACCGGCGATATTAAAATTATTAATCAAACAGAAAACTGGCAGGGGACGGGCAAGGTATTTGAATATTATCGGAGAAACCTTGATCCTGAAGAAATGTATGTTTCTAAACCAGATCCGCCAAAGGCAAATAAAATATAACTATTTTTACTGGCAGATGCTGCGAATGGCACTGCTTGATAAGTCTTTTAGTGCTCTTATGCTGGCTCTTTCAACAAAATCATAGTCTAATGCCTCTGTCTTTGCAATTACTTGAGAGAATAGACTATTACCAGTTTGTCTGTACTCTAGACTTAAAATAAAAAATGCCTCAGACTTAAACGGCTGCTTTCTGCTTTCTCTTCGCATATTTTCTTTTGTGGCAACCTCAATATTCATTAACAATTCTGCCTGATGATGATTATCCACAAACTCTGCACCATAATTATCCTGAAAACAGCTTTTAATTGAATCATAAATAGCCGAGTACTCTAGACCTGTACCCAGTGTTGATATTGACTCAGTCGAGTAAATTTTGATATTGCGAGGTATAACTGTTACATTAGAAAAATTTTGTTTTACTGAGAATAAATCTAAATAGTCTCCTCTCAATATCTTTTTATAGTCGACCCCAATAGTAAGAACATAGGAAGTTTTTGAAACTACATTTGGTAATAATACGAGAAAATCATTAGTCGAATCAGAGATCCAATTTTGTGAATCATATAGACCACCATATTCGATGTACACATCAATACTATCAAGCCTCATATGGTTTACATTGTCGACTACTCTTATAGTTAACTCTTGTTGATCATTCGATATAGGAACAGAATTAAGATATCTTGGATCAAACGTAAACAATACTCTATCATTATAATCATTCAGTATAGATCTCACCTTATTAATAATTTTACTATTGGAAATTTTTGATTGCAGTTCCTTCTTTATAATGAAATCTATAGAGCCTACTATCATCTGTATTGCCTCAGACAATAATAAAAAATTTTCTTTTCCGGGTGGCCCATCTATCCTATTAAGTATGTCTTCAATGTTTAATTCTTCTAGTCTTTTTTCTAGTCTCTCAGAGTAAATTTTCTTATCGAGGCTTAGAAGGGTATATTTCTTTTTGCCATCACTATAATTTTCTACCTCCTTTGTAAGGTTTTTAATAATCTCGATCCTTGAGGATATAGCCTGTTCACAAATACTATCTAGTAGTGAATCGCTAATGTCAAACTCGTTATTGATATGTTTCTTTATCTGATGATATATCTGTTTTTGGATAGACTCGATTGCTATCGTTTTTGGGCTTACAGAGTCACCAACGGCTACTGATCCAATACCAAACCAGTGATCACTGTCCATATTCTTGCCACCCAACCAGTCTGGTTTTTTAGACTTGACCTTAGTTGCTGGTGCTGGTGCTGGTGCTGGTTTTGGACTGCAAGACTCAAAAAAGAAAATGAAAATCATCAAACACAGAAACCATGATAGATGATCTTTTAGACAATTAGATCGGATCCGACTGATTCTATCAGCCACAGATACCAAGACCTAGTGCTTCTGCTAAATTTTTTAGAGCGTTAATCCCTGCCTTTTCAATAGATTGAAAATCAGATCCTTTTTTCTCAGATATTTCATGGTTAAAAACCTCCACATTTGTTCGAGTATCTGTAAGACTGATTGATCCCGAAGCATGGACAAAATACGGGTATATATCGCTGACTCTTTCTTTATGCTCAAGCGTGGACACTTGCAACCTCAGAAGAATATCAGAATCCTTTTTATCCTTTACGAAAATTGCAGAATACTTATTGATGAAACACTGACTTATCACATCAACGACTTTTGAACTAGGCGCGGTATCATCCAGATCCTTAATTATATTTTCAAAATAAATTTTTGGGGCAGATAAGACAACGGTTAATGGAAAAGTCTTGGGCTTGACATATAATATACGCGCTGATGCTGGACTCATCATCGCGCTGTAGTCTACCTCAAAACTAAGAATATAGCTTCCGGTTTTATGCAAAATAGGCTTGGTCTGGTACAAGGTGGTTCCGTCATCTTTAGTAAGAATTAAATCCTGATGATCAGAGTTACTAAACCTGGTTGCGATCCAGACTCCTTTTATATTATTGCCCGAGAGATGATCAGTCGCACTAACCCGTATCCTTTTGTTATCATTTATCAGTGGCATAGACTCCAGAAAATCTGGATCAAAGCTGATGGAGATCCTGTTATTGTAAGACTGAATATAATCTCTGGCGATATCTACAATTCCTATTGGTCTCTCATACTTACTAGAATCGTCAATCACAGGATAGTAATCGAAAAACATACTTATTGTTTCTACTGCTTTAGATATATTTTTAAAACTATCTGCAGAAATATTTTTTTCAATACTATTAACTAGGCCTATCGCTGCATTACTGGCTTTTTGCTTATCATTTAATATACCGTTTATATATTTTTTCTTATCGAGCCTCGCCAGCGCGTACTCGTAATTTTTATCCTTATATTTTTCAGCAATTTCCATGTGCATAAGACTCCTGGAAACACGCGATTTTGTTATCTGTTCTATGTATCCACTAAAATTCGTACCGGTTGAGTCTGAAACATGTTTCAATCGAGACTTTAACCGTTGCTTAATTAATCCTGATATTTGACCATAGGCAATATCATCCAGATTTTCTCCTTTATTATTCCCTATTTCCACCTTAGCAACTCCATATAGGTACAGACTATCCTCAGCTTTGCCATCAATCCAACTTGGAATAGCAGAAACAGGAGCAGGAGGCACTACCGGCGCTGGAGGAGGTTTTGGCGTACAAGATAAAATCAGCAACAATAATAGTTGTAATATGTATAAGCCGTATTTCATTTAATAGATCTAAGGTGTACAATAAGATTCAATATCTCATCGTCGTCGTAGCCTTGTTTATAGTAACTTACCTTCCCACCTCGATTAATCACTACCGTAATTGGAACATGATCTGATCTAAACATTTTCAGAGCCGTACCATATCTATCCATAATCACAGGAATCGTATAGACCTGATTTGTAACAAAAGATTTTAAATAATCTTGATCCTCAAAAACATTTACCAAGTAATACTGGATGTCAGTGTTTTTCATGCCTGCTTTAATCTGATGAAGATCAGAAACCATTTTCAAGGACAGATCATTTGCAGATGAAAAAAATACTAAAACCATCGGCTGTTCTTTTACTATGTCCCTTGAGTGTACATATCCACCGCCGCTAAGGCTTTCCAAAGAAACAGGCGGCGCTGTTGAACCAATCAATAGACCATGATCTAATGTGTTTGCACTGGCATGAATAATGAACATAAAATAAAAAATGACAACATATTTTAGCGAATGAGCTCTATAAATAATCATAGTTCGCTAGAATTTCTCTGAACGCATTAAACTGTTCATAGATCATGTCAAACTCATAAAGATATTTTCCTTTAAAATAGACTCTTATTCTGTTTGCATTATAAAAATTGAGAATCTGGTCTGTGTCAATCAAATCGTCTGAGGTCTCTTGATTTATAAATCTTGATTCAATTTTATCCTTTTTTGTTTCATCAATCTTTATGGTTAGCCTCTTATTATCATCTGATAATAGTTCAATCTCATTATAGTCCATCCACTGAGGATCGTGATAGTCTGAACCACTCTTATCGATATACGTAGACTTAAGTCTAAATACTTTGTTATTGGACTTGTCTACTGTCATGTATAGCTCGACACCAAAAGAAATTGTGTGAGCAACCTGACAGATCGTTGTTCTAAGCGTTTTATAATAGGTTATATTCTTTTTTTTGTCAAAAACCGATTCTACATTTTTCTCAATAGACTCAACCATCTGGGTCTCTCTTTTTCTTTTCCGCTCTTCCTTTTTCTTTTGGCGGGCTAGTTCTTTCTCATACTCCCTCTGTTTTTTATATGCCTGGTCATATTTTTTTTCAACCTTAGTCCTGTCCCAGTCTGGATATTTTTCTGATATTAGAATTAACAGTGTCATACAGTCATTGTATTGTTTTTGTTCAAAATGTGAGTGAGCTTTTGAATATAATGTTCCTGGAAGCTGGGACACGCTGTCCATCTTGGCTTTCATAGCCGCCAGCTCTTTTTCTAGCCTACCAATATCTTTGAGTCTACTCTGTAGATTTTTGTTTTCTTTTTCAAGGCCGGTTACTTCGCCCTGAAGACCATCTACCTCACCCTGAAGATAGTTGACCTGATTTTTTAATTCCTTTTTTTCACAACCGGGTACGGTAAACACAATAATGAATAAAACAATAAAAGAAACGTAACGTTTTAAAACTAGAGATTTACGTATTCCACTCATCGGATATCAATTCCTAATCCGGCAGATGCTGAGGCCCAATAAGTAGTTCCACCAGTGTCAAGTGATACAATATTCATCCTGCTTGAGACAGATAGTGAAACAGGCAACGATCCTAAAAACATATTCAAGTCATAGCCTCCAATAAATCCTGAACCATGATCATAGTTAGATATACCAAGTATAAAATACTTTTCTAAATTTTCCCCACCAAATTTTATAATCTTCCCAAGGTTAAAGAATAATGCGGGTCCAGAGCCAGAGCCAAAATAACTTGCGATAGTGTCTGCCGGTGCCTCAAAAGAATATTTATTGCTCTCATAGCCTAATGACGTATAAACCGGACCAATTCCTATGCCCAAAGGAGTCCTTATTGAAAACGCAGGCTCAAAAAAGGAGACATGATCAGAGAGCGATATTCCCTTGGCCAAGGGTTTTCCTAGGCCTGAGCCTAGTCGTAATCCAGTGAGCATACTTTTACCAGATGTTCTCTTTTTCTTTTTTCTTTTTTTATCTTTTTTAGTAGATGTCTTTACCACCACCAAATCTTTTACCGGTTCAACTTCTTGTTCTATTTCTATTAGATCTTGTTGTACCTCGACGGACTTATCGGCAGGCAAATCTGCTTTTTCTTTATTTAAGCTATCAGAAGGAATTGGTGCTAGTTTAAAATCAGATAACAATCTGTCTATGTTATTTTTTAGGTAAGCCTCAAAACCAATCTTACCCCCGCCCCACTCAAAACCGTCCTCTAGCTGCTCATCTTCTATGCCTAAGGAGTCCAATCTATTTACTAGCTTGCTATATACGCTATTATCAAACTCGGCATCTGCACTGACACCAAGCTCTGACCGAAGCTGGTTTAATTTGTGACTATAAACACTGCTGCTGTCTTGAGCGAAAAGACAAAAAGATGAAAAAAGAACACTGATAATGATGCTATGTTTCATAAGATAAATATACTTATAACCTAACGGGTAACAATATTAATCCGTGGATACAATATCTAAAAAATATAAGGGATAAAGAGTTTGCTCCTTTTTTTGTATTCATCAAACTCAGGATATCTAGACAGAGAGCGATCTTTCTTGATCATATTTGGGAACCATACGATGGCCATCATCAGTACTAGCACTAATAGAGGCAGCCAGTGCATGGCAAGCAGTGCGAAAGACAGATAGATCATAAGCTCGCCAAAATAATTGATATTTCTGCATCTGCTCATGATTCCATTATCAATAAGCTGTCCCGGACGCTGCTCCAGCATCGTGTGCTTGTACATGTCTGAAGAAAAATGTAAAAACACCCCATACCCGAATATACTGACGCAAAATCCAATAAGCCATGGGGGCGCAGCCTGCGGTATTCCATTATTAAAAAACCCTGAGTTTATAATCCACCCAGAGATCCAATAGAGAGTCAACCCGAACCACATATAAAGCCCATACCATACTGAGGTCTCTCTCTCCCAGGTACGATCCGGGAATAAAATACTTTTTGATATCCACAAGATGCCATAGGTTCCATGGAGCGCTAGATAGACCCACGATGTTACACTGTCCCATGTTCCATATACATTCATCAGTAGGACCATAAAAAGTCCTGTGGCCCCCTTATGAATATCAATAAAATATTTCTCTCTTAGTGTCATACTCATACCTCTATTTTAATAAATAAATTTTAGAGATTATCCCAACATGCGGGTCAAAAACCGCCATAGCCTCCAGTTAGCAAGCCTGGAAAGTCTGGTCCAGTCTCTATCAGGGAGTGTGGGCGGAAGCTTAGTAGCATCAGGCTCGCTCCAGCTGTTATCATAGCCTGTAACGTCCCACAATAAGTCACTACCCTCAAAACCCGATTCTACAACAATTCCAGCCGGGTCACTTCCATTATTCTCGTAGCTATTGTTGTGGATCCAGCAGGCCTGCGGGATAGGGTCAACATCGTAATTGTTTCCTGTCCCAAACAGAAGGTCAAGCCCGATCAGTCCGACACCAAAAGAATTATTATTGATAATTTTATTTTGGGTCACCTCTACCTCATCTCCGGCCATAATAAGGATGCCCGTACCGCTCGGTACCTGACTAACAATTGCAGTTGGGTCTGCAAAATTTTCGTGATTATTATCGTGTATATAGTTGCCTACTACCCTGCAGTTTATGGACACTTTAGATGGATTATTAGGCAGGAGAAAGACCAGGACTCCTCCGGTATTATTGTATACCTCATTATTTTCAACTAACGCATTAACAGAGTTTTCGATCTCGATGCCGGTTACATTTCCATGGGCAATGTTTCCCCTGACAATAATATCTTTTGACTGCCCAACATAGATCGCCGCATCGCTCGACCCGGTAACCAAACAGTTCTCGATCAGCACACCAACACACTCTACAGGGTAGATACCATAAAGGCCAGTGTTATGACACTCTAGGTTTCTGTAGGTTACGTTTCTGGCATGGTTCAGCATCAGACCGTTCGAGGTATAGTTTTTTACGATCAAATCTCTGATTTCTATGTCGCTCCCAGAGCCGATCGCGGCATCTGACAACACATGCAAACCGTCCAATATAGTCAGCCGCTTATTATTTTTTGTATAGCCCATTATCGTGATTGATGACTTGTCAATTGCGAGCATCTCATGGTAGGTCCCTGGTCCGATCATAACCGTGTCTCCAGTACCGGCTAGATCAATCCCATCCTGGATTGTCTGGCCAGGGCTGACATATATTTTTTTACCGATCTGTTTCAGCTCCAAGACCCGCCTCGCTGATTTTGCCGGTCTAAACCTTGCTAGCTCTGGTGACTGGTTTCCAAGACTATCAACAACAGGAAGACCAGAAGGAACCTTTTTCGGAATCTCCGGTTTTTTGGAATCATCGGTGAGAGAATGTAAAAAAGCTATCAGGCTCTCTTTTTCCCGATTAGATAATGAGAACGGCCTGATTTTATCATCTAACAGTTTCTGGTCGATACCATGCTTGATGCCACCGCCATCGGCATAAAAGTCAACGACCTCGTCAAGCGTTTTAAAAACTCCGTTGTGCATATACGGCGCTGTGAGAGCAATATTCCTTAGCGTAGGAACCTTGAACGCTCTCTCGTATCCTTTGCCCACGATGTCATACCTTCCAAGATCTGGTTTATTAGGATCTATATCAGGGACACCAATCGTCTTAAAATCAGGATTATTAAATGTCGGCATATTGTGACACTCAAAACACCTGGTCTTGAGTGACCTGAACACATTTAGACCATTTCTCTCACTATTTGATAGTGCGTTTATGTCTCCTGCTGCATACTGATCAAAACGAGAATTATTAGACAATATACTCCTCTCAAACGAGGCAATAGCATAGACCACATTCTTAAAACTGACCGATTTTTTACGTCCAAATACTTGGTCAAATAAACGTTTATACTCTGGTATGTTGTTTAACTCTTTTTCTAGTTTAACACGATCTTGGTTCATCTCATGAGGCTCTGTTATCGGGAACGTGGCCTGGTGCTCTAGATCTTTGGCACGACCGTCCCAGTATTGAGCGTGATTAAACCCAGCGTTCCAGAGACTAGGAGAGCCTCTCCTCAAGACTCTTCCATCAACCCGGTCTCTTCCAATACCTTTACCATGATGGCCCATGGAGAGTCCTCTGTTATCTGAAAACCCTAGGTCTGGATGGTGGCAGTGTGCGCATGACATAGAATTATCTCCTGATAGGATTGGATCAAAAAATAACATTTTCCCTAGCTCTATTTTTTCAGGAGTATCCGGATTGTCTTCTCGGCGCACCATCTTAGGAAAAGGCCTCTGGAGATTATTGGCTGAGAGAATGGCCCTAAAATAATTTTCAGATTGGGTGATTATTTTATCATCCTTATAGTCAGCACCTTTTTCAGAGTCTATTGTCTGTGAAGGAAAAAAAAGAAAAAGCAAAATTAAAAAAAACATAGAGCCAGATATGACATAACTAATTTTGAGATTTTTATTCATCTTTAATTAAAGAGTCTCATTGTCATTAAAAAACTGAATATAAACCTCTTTTGGCGGCGGGGGCGTTAACAGGCTCACTATCACCAAGACCAAAACAGACAGGCCTGCAGCTGGATAGGTCAGCTCTTGCAAAAACGGGTGCATTTCGCTAAATCCCTCCCAGCCAGGGAGAAAATAGGTCCACACGATAGTCACGCTTGCACCGGTAATTATCGAGGCCACTGCGCCCTCTTTTGTTGCACGCTTCCATAAAAAAGCAGCCAACAGCGCTGGAGTGAGCGATGCGCCATATATATTATAGGCCGTAAACGCGGCATTGAGAACGGTCTTAAACTGACTAACAAGCAGGTAGGCGACCAGGCCCAGACCAAGCACAAGCGCCCTGCTGATAAAAATGATCTGCTGCTCACTGGCCTTGGTGTTGATATACCTCTGGTAAACATCTCTCGTCAGGTTTGTTGCCGGGATCAACAAAAAAGAGTCCGCGGTTGAGACAATAATTGCCATCATGGTTGACACCAGAAGCAGGCCAATAATTAGAGGAAGTCCTCCGTGCTTCGCGATAGCAGGGATCACAGACTCACTGCCAGCTTGCCTAGCAGAGAGCATGTCCGCATCGGTAGGCGCATGGCCTGATTGAGCCGCCTCATTAATGACAATAGCCTGGCTATCACCGACCAGGTCTGGCATCAGACCCTTGTCCGCGGCGACGCTTCCTGTGAGCCCTAAAAAGGAAATGCTGGACTCTAGAATGATCACACCAATGATCCAGAAAAAGACAGCCTTTTTCGCTGATCCGCCATCTTTAGCGCTAAAGATCCGTTGATACATGTTGGCATCGCCCATCAGTAAAAGCATCGTCGGCACGAAAAAACTAATCGCAATAATCGGCCCAGAAATATCCCCCACTCTTTCCGAGGACCAGTTCCCAAACATGCTCCACTTTCCTGCCTGATCTGCGACCGTAATAATCTCGCCAATGCCACCAACATTGTAGATCATATACCCAAGTGCTACCAGGGTTCCAATGGTCATCAGCACGCCATTAACCACGTCCGTATAGACCACAGAAAACATCCCCGCTAGCACGGTGTATGATATCGCAAACACAGCGGTGATCACGATACCAGCCTCTAGAGTAATAAAGCCATCCGAGACCATAGAAAGTACCTTTCCCCCGCCTCTGAACTGGTAGGATACGATCGTCAGATATGCAACAACTGTCGTAATTGTAGCAAGAACCGCAGCCGTTCTGCCATAGCGTATTTCAAAAATATCTGGGACAGTAACTTTTCCAAAGTTCCGGATTCTTTTGGCAATGAAATAAATAAGAGCGATACCAAGCCAGGCGCCTCCGCTCGACCAGAGCGCGGCCGGACCGTTTCTGTATCCCAGTCCCGCACCACTAAATAATGATCCGCTGCCCATCCACGTAGCGAGCAATGTCCCAACCAGAATGTACCAGGGCAGTATCCTCCCGGCGACCATAAAGTCTTCACTGTTCTTTACCATTTTGGTTTTGTAGACACCTACACCAACCAGGGCAAAGAGATAGATCGCGATTGAGACGGTATAAATCACAGCGTCCTAACTTATCTGCATCTGAAAACTAAATACAGAACTATTTATTTAATCATTTATTATAAATTGCATACTATGACTATAAGCGATTACACATATTTCCAATAATAACCGTCGTGATTAAACACCTAACCTTACTAATTTTTACTGTTACACTTTCTACTAGCTGTGCAAAAAAAGAAAAACCAGAGAACAGTAGCATGAACCGACTAGCAGACTCTCAGAGTCCATACCTTCTGCAGCATAAGAGCAACCCCGTTGACTGGTATCCATGGGGAGAGGAAGCTTTTGAAAAGGCCAAACAAGAGGACAAGCCAATCTTCTTATCGATCGGCTATTCTACGTGTCACTGGTGCCACGTGATGGAGCATGAATCGTTTGAGGATGAGCAAGTGGCCAAGCTCATGAATGATAGCTTTATTTCTATAAAAGTAGACAGAGAAGAAATGCCTGAGGTAGACCACGTATATATGTCTGTCTGTCAGGCGATGACCGGAAGGGGCGGGTGGCCGCTGACGATTGTAATGTCGCCAGACAAAGAGCCTTTCTTTGCCGGTACCTATTTCCCAAAAACTGGTCGCGGAAACCAGCCCGGAATGTTAGAGTTGCTTCCCTCACTAACGAACGCATGGAATAATAAAAGAGACGACATCCAAAAGACCATTGACCAGGTTAACATCTTCCTGAAAAACACAAACAATACAAAGCCAGGGAGCGAACTGAATCGAGCAATCCTGACTGATGCGTTTGGCAGTTTTATTGAACGGTTTGACAACGACTTTGGAGGGTTTGGCCGAGCGCCTAAGTTTCCCTCACCCCACAATCTGATATTTTTGCTTCGTTACCACAAAGCCTATGGGGATCCTATGGCAAAGACTATGGCAGAAAAAACACTCTCCAGAATGCGTCTTGGTGGTATTTTTGATCATATTGGTCTCGGATTTCACAGATACTCTACAGACCAGAAATGGTTCCTTCCTCATTTTGAAAAAATGCTCTATGATCAGGCGATGATATCTATGGCCTATTTGGAGGCCTTTGAGCTGACCAATAAAAAAGAATACGCTAAAATTGCTAGGGAAATATTTACCTATGTGCTCCGAGATATGACCGATAAAAAAGGTGGCTTCTACTCCGCAGAGGATGCGGACAGCGAAGGCGAAGAGGGAAAGTTCTATGTTTGGACCAGTGAAGAGGTAGATCAACTTTTAGGCGCAAAGCAGGGAAAACAATTCGCAGAAATATTTGGGTTTAAGGATGAGGGAAACTTCCATGATGAGGCAACCCGCCAGCTAACCAAAAAGAACATACCCTATTTAAAAACAAAACTCTCAAGATATGCTAAGAAAAATGATATAGACCCTGAGAGGTTAAAGGAAACAATAGAAAAAAACAGGCTGTCCCTATTCAATCAAAGAGAAAACAGGATACACCCTCTTAAAGATAATAAAATACTAACGGACTGGAACGGGCTTATGATCGCTGCCTTGGCCAATGGTGGGAAAATTCTGAAAGATGAGACCTATACCAATGCCGCTGAAAAAGCAGCGAATTTCATACTTACAAACCTGAAAGACGATAGCGGAAGACTGTTTAAACGCTATCGAAATGGATCAGCCGGGTTGCAGCCGCATATTGATGACTATGCATTTTTTATTTGGGGACTCCTAGACCTCTATGAGGCCAGATTTGACACACGCTATTTGAAGTCTGCTATAGACCTGGCTGAGACCATGGTCTCTGACTTTTTAGATAAAGAAAGTGGAGGCTTCTTCATTGGACCTGAAAACGGTGAAAAACTAATTGTCAGGGCAAAAGATAGCTACGATGGTGCGATACCCTCAGGCAATGCTGTCGCGGCCATGAGCTGTACCAGGATCGGCAAGTTCACCGGCGAAACGAAGTGGGAAGATATTGCACAAAATACATTCCTCGCCTTCTCAGACGGGATAAACAGAGTCCCATCTGCCCACTCGTCAATGCTGACATCGTTTATGTTCGGCCAAGAAAATCCAAAAGAGATAGTTATCGTTGCCAAAGAGAAAAGTCCTGATGCTATTAACTCAGTAAGAAAAATACAGGATATCTACAACCCCCACAGCATTATTATTTTCAAAGAATTAAATAATGATGCTGGTCTAGATAAAATCGCTCCCTGGACCTCAATGCACGATACTATTGATGATAAGACCACCTTTTACGTTTGCGAAAACTTCGCATGTAAAAGGCCTACCACTGACCTAAATACTGCTATAAAATATCTACAATAGATTAACCTATTATATTTTTTCCAAATTAACATAATTGGTTTTACATTGGGGCTCTGATTATGAAAAATCTTGCTCTACATTGGAAAATAATTATCGGACTTATCGCTGGGCTTGTTTACGGAGTCGTCAGCGCATCAGCCGGATGGGGATCATTCACAACAGACTGGATAGCCCCGTTTGGTACAATATTTATTAACCTACTAAAGCTAATAGCGGTCCCTCTGGTCTTCGCCTCTTTGGTGACAGGGGTTGCGTCTCTATCGGACACGAAAAAATTGTCTAGAATAGGTGGAAAAACAATTACCATCTATATTTCAACAACAATTGTTTCCGTGATCATTGGTCTTTTCCTGGTGAACTTTTTTCAGCCTGGTGCTCAAATACCAAGTGAAATGAAAACAGAGCTTCAGGCGACCTATGAAAAAAATGTGGAAACAAAAACAACCAGCGCTCAAAAGGTAAAAGACAGAGGACCACTGAAGCCTATCGTGGACATGGTACCGAGTAATGTGATCTCATCAGCATCCAATAACAAAAACATGCTGCAGATTGTGTTTGTTGCCATACTCGTTGGAATTGGTTTGATTCAAATACCCAAAGATAAATCAAAAATCTTCTTAGGATTTTTTGAGGGTTTAAACGATGTCGTGCTTAAAGTAATTGACATGATAATGCTCATGGCTCCGATAGGAGTTTTTGCTCTAATCGCACAAACAATTAACAAGGTCGTTGGTGACAATATCAGCCAGGTTGTCGATCTAATGAGTGCCCTGGGGTTTTATATGTTTACCCTGATTCTGGGTTTGATAGTCCATGTGTGTATCAGCTATGTGTTTCTCCTCAAGTACTATACAAAAATGCCTCTTCAATATTTTTTCAAGGGTATTGCTCCTGCCCAGCTGCTTGGTTTTTCAACCAGCTCAAGCGGAGCAACATTGCCTATTACCATGGAATGCTGTGAGGATGAGCTTGGAGTATCTGAAGAAATTTCATCGTTTGTTCTTCCTCTTGGTGCGACAATTAATATGGACGGCACCGCACAGTACCAGGCAGTAGCAGCTGTGTTTATATCTCAGGCTTTGGGCATGGACCTAACCATTGGAGACCAGCTTACAATTATTTTGACTACGGTTCTGGCATCGATCGGCACGGCCGCTGTGCCAGCAGCAGGAATAATTATGCTGATTATTATACTCGAGTCTGTCGGTGTCCCAAGTGCCGGTGTCGCACTGATTCTTGGCGTAGACAGGATACTGGACATGGCCAGAACAACGGTTAATGTTACAGGAGACGCAGCCGTGGCAGTGTCCGTTGCAAGCAGTGAAAATCAATTAAAATCATATAATAAATAATGGTTTTTAGTAATAAATAAGAGGAATAAGTTCCGGGACAATTAAATAAAAAATAATTGGGCAGGTTCTGTTATTCCAGGATCTACAAATAATATCTAAAGGAGGCTGTACTCCGTTTTCAAAAAACAGGCCTTTCCGTTTAATATAAATTGGATCAAGGAAGTTTGCTGCAAGCGGGAGGCCACCACCGTTCTATAAACAAAGACGGGTCCTGAAAACTACCTGCCCATTTATTGAAAAAACAAAATGAGCGAAAATAACAACGGTAAAAGAAACAGAATACCTAGAGGATACACTGCCGAAGATTCACAGAGGCGTCTCGAATGGCTGAAAAGTGAACAAGGTTTCGATCTTCAAGACCTTCCCGGTAATGACACGGAAGAACTAAAAGGGATTATCGAAAATCATGTAGGATACATGAAAATACCTATGGCTATTGTTGGTCCTGCGATGATTAACGGTAAATATGCCAATGGAAAATTTTCCATCCCCCTATGCACCATAGAAGGCACCCTAGCCGCATCAATGAATAGAGGTCTCTATGCCTCCTCTTTGTGTGGTGGAATAAACGTCAAACACTTCAGACAGGAGCTGTCCAGATCACCAATTTTTATATTTGATGATTTAAATAAAAGCGAAGAGTTCCAGACCTGGATAAATAAAAATACTGAAGAGATTATTAAGGCTGCTCAGTCGACAACAAAACACGGAAAAATTCTAAGGATAGACCAGCACGCTATTCAGAATTATGTGCTTCTTGATTTTATCCTGGACACTGGAAATGCAGCAGGACAGAATATGGTGACTCTAGCTACCAATGTTGCCTGTGACTATATTAAGCAGCAAACAGGACAAGATTTTTTCCTTGACTCAAATTTAGCCAGCGATAAAAAAGCATCATACCGTAATTTAATATTGGGAAGAGGACATGGGGTTATAGCAGAGACACATGTGAGTAAATCAGTCATGACAAGAGTGTTAAACGTTGACCCAGACTTTATAATCAAAAACTGGACTTATTTCCCTATAGTATCTGCGATGGCAGGAACGCATGGCAATGCTATACATGTTTCTAATGCATTAACAGCTATTTACTTAGCAACTGGCCAGGATACAGCCTGTGTTGCAGAAAACTCGATTGGACACTTTACGATAGAAAAAGTTGATGATGGTATTACATGGCGCCTGACCCTTCCATCACTTACCGTTGGCACTGTTGGAGGCGGGACCAGATTAAATCAGCAACAACAAAACTTACAACTATTAGGCTGTGATAATGGTGAGCACACATCCAGAAAACTAGCGGAGATTATTGCCGCTGCAGCGCTGGGGCTTGAAATTTCCTTAGGCTCGGCCATAATGTCGCACACATGGACCAGTGCCCATATGAAATACGGTAGAAAATAAAACAACCACCGTATGAACGTACTTGATAACCCCAAGTATTCTCATTTATTAAAGCGTCAACCTTTCTATCACCGTATCGGAAAAACGTTATTATATAACTGGGCTAAATTTATTTTTATGTGGTACACGCCCTTACGGGTTTCAGGGAAGGAAAATATACCAGATGAGTCGTTCATTTTTTGCAGCAATCATAATGCTCATTTAGACGTTATTGCCCTATCCTTATCTGCAGATAAAAATTTCAATCATATTGGTATGCTGGCTGCGAAAGACTATTGGTTTGATAGTTGGCTAAGAAGAAATATAATGAAACCAGTTATGAACCTGATACCTCTTGGACGCAAATCAGGCTCTGGCAAAGATATTACGTTTGAAGACACTCTAAAACTTTCAAATGGTTTTATGGACGTTGGTAAACGTTGCATCATCATTTTCCCTGAAGGAAGCAGAGGTGAACCAGATGTCATGTCAAGATTTAGAAAGGGCCCTGCTAGACTAGCGATTGGCCTTAATAAACCGATACTCCCTGCGGTAATCACCGGTTCCGGAAGATCTTGGCCTAAAGGAAAGATTTTTTTTAGACCTGGTAAAATTCATGTTTACATTCTAGAGGCTCTGTATCCGGAATCATTTATCAATAATGATAGTGACGATAAAAAAGATCTCTTTGGTGCCGCAGAACGAATGACAACAGAACTAGAAAATAGGATAAAAAATAAAATAAAAGATTTAAATGAGTGATAATAAAGACAATAAGTTTTTTGGAGTGAATGATTCTTTATGGGGTCATAAATGGGGCTTCAAAGACTCTCAGTTCATTATAAATGATGATGGATCTGTAACCTTTACTGGAGACAGATACAAAGGCGTTTCAGGAGAGAACTTGCCATATTTGGTGCCCTTTGTTGAAGGAATCCTGGATATTGAAATAAAAACAAAACCATATTTCCATGAAATAAAAAAGAAGCAGGTTACCGATAAAAATATTAATCAAGCCTTTATGGATGAAATTAAATCTAGCTTCAACAGCGACCAGTATACAGTTGAAGATAGTGAGCGAATACTTCATAGCCATGGTCAAAATGGTCCGGATGAAGTATTCAAAGTCTTGTACAATAAACTACAAAAGTTGTCGGACCTTGTCTTCTATATTGAGTCTGAGGATGACGTAAAAAAATTAATTGATCTGGCCAAAAAGCATAACGTTTGTCTGGTCCCATTTGGAGGAGGCACTAACGTTACAAACGCGCTAAAACTTCCAAAACAAGAAGATAGAATGATCGTTTCTGTTGACACTAGAAGGATGAATAAGATTGAATCTTTGGACAAAGATAATTTACTGGTCACGGTCCAGGCAGGTATTACTGGTAAACTATTAGAAGAAAAGCTTCAAAAGGAAGGCTACACGGTAGGGCATGAGCCTGACAGCATTGAGCTGTCTACACTAGGTGGCTGGATATCTACAAATGCCGCTGGAATGAAAAAAAATCGTTATGGAAATATTGAAGACATTGTTCAGAATGTTACAATGGTCACCCCAAATGGCTCTATCAATCAGATTGAACCACTTGTTAGATCCTCAATAGGTATTAAAACACAAAATCTATTATTTGGATCTGAGGGGAATATAGGAATCATTACAAAAGCTACACTCAGGATGCACAAGCTCCCAGAGTGTTCAGATTATGAGTCAGTGGTACTGAGAGACTGGGACACTGGAATAAATTTCATGTTTGAGATCGCTCACTCAAGCTCTGTTCCGGCCAGCTCTAGAATGCTTGACAGCTTACATTTTCAGTTTGGCAGTGCGCTCAAGCCAGAAAAAGATAGCTTTGCGAAGTTCATGAGCAAAGTGCAAAAATTCGTGTTCAAGTTAAAAGGTTTTGATCCTGATAAATTTGTGGCAGCTGTTTTTAAACTAGAGGGCTCTACCTCAGAAGTAAAATACCAAAGAAAAAATATAAAAAGGCTATCTAAAAAATATGGTGGTCTTATTGGAGGAGGAAAAGAGGGTAAAGTTGGTTATAATATCACGATGGTGATTGCCTATATTCGTGAATTTTTTGTGCCACAAGGTATACTTGGTGAGACCTTAGAAACAGCTGTACCATGGTCAAACATCAATCAGGTCAAAGATGAAGCAAATAAACTTCTAGTTGATCTACATAAAAAATATAATCTTCCTGGAAAACCATTTTTCTGTTCAAGAGTTTCAAAAGTATATCACTCTGGAATATGTATGTATAATACGGTTGCCATAAATGTAAGAGGTATCGATAACCCTGAAGAAGTATTTAGTAAAATTGAACACGCACTTCGAGAATGTTTTATAAAAAATGGGGGCTCTATCTCACACCATCATGGAGTAGGAAAATTAAGAAAAGATTTTATGCCTGATACGATCTCTGATGGAAGCATACAAATGATACAGAGTATTAAAAAATCTCAAGACCCAAATAATATTTTTGGTATTAATAATAATATAGTTACTGACTAATACGTCTATCCGATGAATCTATCAGGAAAAGTCTGTATCATAACCGGAGCATCATCAGGCATAGGTAAATCTCTCTCAATCAAACTGGCATCAAAAGGAGCATCGGTCGTTCTTGCTGCTAGAAGGAACTCTAAGCTTGAGTCAATCACAAATAAGATTGAACAAGGCGGAGGAAAATCTTTTGGGATAAAAACAGATATAACGAAGAGCATTGAATGTAAAAATCTGATTGATGAAGCGATAGTGCACTATGGCAAGATTGACATGTTGGTGCTAGGGGCCGGTGTAAGTATGTGGACCCCTTTTGAAGATATATCAGATATCTCCTTCTTTAAAGATCTGATGGATACGAACTACACGGGTGCAGTACACTGTATATACGCCGCTCTACCACATCTGATCTCATCCAATGGAATGATTGTGACCTGCTCAACTGCACAGGCTATAGTTGGCTTTACCAATCACTCTGGATATGCGGCCTCGAAGCACGCGCTTCATGGTTTTCTGGATACCCTAGATATGGAGCTTAATGGGAAAGTAAAATTCTTAGAGGCTTTTTTGGGCTGGATAAGAGGAACCAACATGCGGTCAAATGCATTTGGGCCAGATGGTAAAAAAATGGGAGATACAAAAAGAAAACATAGTAAAAACTCCATTGACCTTGAGGATTGTACCGATAGAATTATCCAGGCCATTATAGATAATAAAAAAACAGTCTACATTCCATGGAAACTTAGACTTATCCCCTTTATTGATCTTTTTATGGGAAAATATCTTAGAAGGAAAATCTCTAAGGCTGTTCGATCAGAATAGATAATTGGCTATTCCAAAATCTTAAATATGATTCCTCTCACTAGCGAAAGTATGGCATGGTGTTATTTTTTTATCAAAGAAGAATATTGTATTTCTACCATAATATATTATTATCATAGTCAATCTGAACCGATTAAAGTATAGCTTTATTGTCCTACCATATTTAAATACTTTGAAATAATTCTCAGCATTATCTCATCTGTACCGCCTCCTATAGAATTCATCCTTCCATCTCTATAAAGCTTTGACGCTTGATTTTCCCAGGTAAATCCCATTCCACCGTAGAACTGCACACAAGTATCGGCCACCTCTCTTACTAGCCTACTACTTTTAAGTTTTGCCATTGACGCTAGAAGAGTTACATCTTCGCCACTTACATAATTTTGACAGGCTCTATAGACTAGAGAACGAACAGCCTCAACCTCCGTTTTTAATTCAGAAAGACGAAACTGTATTGCCTGGTTATCAATGATACGTTTACCAAAAGCTTTGCGGTCCACACAGTACTCAATGGTTTTATCAATACAATTATCCATCGCAACCAAAATACTTGCAGAAATAAATAATCTCTCTTCTTGAAACTGCTCCATTTGCATTTTAAAACCCTCTCCCTCTTTTCCAATTCTGAATCGTTGAGGAACACAAACGTTATCAAAATAGACAGGCGCAGTGTCTGATGTCCTTAGACCAAGCTTATCTATTTTATCACCTATGCTAACTCCTTTTGTGTGTGAGGGAATAATAATAAGTGACTTGTTTATATGAGGCTTATCATCACTCGTGTTGACCAGAGTACAAAAATAATCTGCCTGGGTAGCATTGGTAATCCACATTTTTTGGCCATTAATAATATAATCATCGCCCTCTTTTTTTGCGCTAGTCTTTAAGGCTGAGACATCAGAACCTCCTCCGGATTCACTGACAGCAACTGAAGTAACTGCGTCACCTTTAATGGCCGGCACTAGAAACTCTTTTTTTAGTTCTTCATCTCCGTACTTATGTAGCGCGGGCGTTGCCATATCTGTTTGTACACCTATACCAGTGACAACACCATTGTCATCCGCATATCCTAGAGCTTCAGCAAAAACAATCCCATAGGTATAATCAAGTCCCATCCCACCATATTCTTCAGACTTAGTTATCCCCAACAGATCAAGATCTCCCATTTTTTTGAAAAGTTCATGCGCAGGAAATAAACCATCCTTCTCCCACTCATCTGTAAAAGGTCGGATTTCATTTTCTGCAAACTCTTTAACTGTTTTGTAAAGTGCTTTCTGCTCATCATTAAAATGCATTATTAGTTCCTCACTATTATTTTTTCTTTTGTTTATCCGGTACCCAATAAGGATTGCGTTTTTCGAAAAAAGAATTAAATCCCTCCTTGCCCTCATCGCTAACTATACAATCAGAAAATAAATCCGCAGCCTTTTCTGGGTCTAAATATTCATTCATCGTTAGAACCTGTTTTGTAATCGCTATTGCATTGGGAGAACATTTAAAAACCTGTGACTTAATATCACCTAAGATTTCTTCCAAATTATCAGCATCACTAGCTAGATAGTCTGCTATTCCTATTTCCATTGCCTCTTTGCCATTAATGTTAGCACCAAGCAACATCATTTTCCGGGCACTGGCATAGCCCAAACGGTTTATCACATATGGAGATATTTGTGCAGGAGTAAGACCTATCCTCGTTTCAGTAAGTGCAAATTTTGTATCAGGCATGGTAACAATAAGGTCAGACGCGCAGGCGACACCAAATCCCCCAGCAAGAGTGAAACCCTCAGTAACAGAAACTATGATCTGTGGTGCCTGGTTGATTACCCTAAATAGGTTACCAAAAACCATACTCATTTCAAGTGCAAGATCTTTTGCATCAGATCCCGCCCCAGATATTCTTTTCATTCCTTTTAAGTCACCGCCAGCACAGAATATGCCTCCTTTACCTCGTAGAGTTATACCCCGAACCTCTCTGTTATTATGGACACAACTAAATACACTAAAAAGATCAGCGATCAGGCTATCTGTTAATGCGTTTCGATTTTCAATACGATTGAACCAGATATCTAACCAACCATCAGTATACTCTAGTATTAAGTTTTCTGTTTTAGGAAGATTCATCTTTACTCCATAATGTTTTGTAGATATTATTGGTTATTATTACATCCTAGCGACACCAAAACTATTTGGTACAACCTTACGGTGTTTTTTTTCCCAACATGTTTCCAATAAAAATCCTAATATTTTCCTAGTGTCTCTAGGGTCAATAATTCCATTATCAAGCCCTCTCCCAGATGTACAAAAAGCATCTGACTGTGCGTTATAGTATTCAGTAATCTCTTTGACCTGTTTTATCATTTTCTTTTCATCTAAATCGATACCTTTTCTTTTCGCAGAGGCAATCATTACCTGTTCCATCGTTTTTGCTGCCTGCTCGCCGCCCATCACACCGGTTATAGAATTTGGCCAGGAAAAAAGGAAATCAGGCTCATACGCATACCCACACATCCCATAGTTTCCAGCACCAAAGCTGGCACCAATATAGAAAGTGATTTTGGGAACATCAACGTTTGAAACCGCTTGTATCATTTTGGATCCGTGTTTGATCATTCCTAATTGCTCGTATTGCTTTCCAACCATAAATCCTGTTGTATTACTAAAAAATATTAGAGGTATTTTTGACTGTCCACAAAGCTGAATGAACTGGGCGGTCTTGGTTGCTCCGTTAGGATCAATCGGACCATTATTTCCAATAATTCCGCAAGATTGACCATAAATTTTTGCCTGAATACACACAGTTGAGACTCCATACATTGGCTTAAAATCAATAAAATCAGAACCATCAACAATTCTTGCCATTAGTTCTCTAACCTCGTAAGGCGTTCTATAGTCAATAGGAACAATTCCAGCTATCTCACTTTCATCATAGATCGGTTTACTAAATGATAAGTCCTTTGGTTTTTCACACTTTGAATTCCAATCAAGTTTTTCAATAATATCTCTAGTTATCTCTATCGCATGGTTATCATCATCCGCGAGATATTCAACCAAGCCAGTAACACGAGCATGCATCTCACTGCCACCAAGTTCCTCATTCCCAGCTATCTGTCCCGTGGCTGCTTTCAACAGAGCTGGCCCTGCTAACGCTGCCATACCATTTTTCTTTACACCAACCACATAATCACTCATTCCTGGTTGATATGCTCCACCAGCAGTAGACAGACCATGTAATACTGCAATCGTTGGAATACCAGCGGCACTTAGTTTAGCTAATCCGTAAAACATTCCACCCGTTCTTGCCCAGAATTCAACAGTATAGTTCATTAGGTTTATTCCAGCACTTTCAACAAGATGAATAAAAGGAAGTTTTTGTTTCATAGATATCTCTAAACAGCCTAATGCCTTATCAATGGATTTCGCAGTCAAGGCTCCGGCATTTATTCCACTATCATCAACAAATACTAAACAACGAACACCACTAATAAATCCAATACCAGCAATTATGCTACCTCCAGGAACACTTGTCTTATGATCATCATCATCAACTAGGTAGCTAATCATATTATATAGCTCAACAAATGGCATTTCCGGATCTAATAAGGCAGACAATCTTTCTCTTGGGGTTAGCTGCCCACGCTCAACAAATCTTGGTCGCCTCTGTTCTGATATCTTTTCTGCTCGACCTTGTATACTATGTACCTTTTCCACCAGAGCAATCATTTCATTTTTATTTTTCTCAAAATTTTCAGAGTTGATATTTATTTTTGATTTATAGATTGACATAACATCTACCTTTTTCTTTATTCTCAGACTTTAATTTTTGTTTACCTTATGATAAATAGATTCTGGAACTGCGATCTTAAGATCTACAATCTGTTGGCCATAAGCCTTTCCCTGCGGGTCAATATTTAGACTAGACATACCACCACCACCTAAACTATTTTTTAGTAAAAAATTAAGACCACCTATCCCCTGTACTTCCCAGCACCGAACTGAGCCCTTTAATACATGCGAAAAATGGTTCTCTAAACGATCTATTGTAAGGCTCTGACGAATATATGGTAAAAACTCAGGGTCCCTTGCTATAATACCAATATTCGCATGATCTCCCTTGTCACCGCTTCTTACGTATGCCAGATTTATTAATTTTGTCTCCTTATCTGCCCTGTTAGTGAAACTTTCTCCTAACACAGCATCCTCTGCACCTGCCAATGATTGAAATACACTGTCTTTATTAATACTAATAGGAATAGTTTTTTTATCGAGATTAACAGAAACATCTATATGATTTTTTGTAAGTAAAAAAGAGAATAATTTTATAGCGGGTGCGATCGAAGGACGTCCTCCTAGATAACTCATTACGCCTGGTGCCATCCCTGTCGCAGCCTGGGCAATCTCTCTAGACATAATAACCAAAGCAGATTTGTCTTTATGAGTGGCCATAAGCCTAAGTACAACCTCTCTGGTATCTACATAGTTCTCATCATCACTACCATAGATTGCCTCAGAACCTAATACCCCAATTTTCGTTTGTGTATAATCCTCAAAACTTTTTTCAGCTAGAAGTAAACGTGTTTTGTTTAATATTGCGTTTCCTATAATGTGAGCTTTTTTAACAGCCTTAGGGCCACCAATAACAATAGTCGCAGCAATTTTATATCCATCAATGTAGGTCGCAGAAACCTTGTAGGTATTAGTAGGTGGTAACCCTTTTGTCCCGCTAACAAACACGCAATCATCGCCCCTATCTTCAATAGTCACATTAGTAAAATCACAGACTACATCAGGCAATAAGTAGGCTCCAGGATCTCCAATCTCATACAAGAACTGTTCAGCAACCGTTCCTCGGTTAATAAGACCATCCGTACCCTCAGGCTTGGTAACAATAAAATCTCCGTTTGATGATACCTCAACAATTGGAAATCCCATGTTCTCAAAATTATTTACTAGCTCCCAGTCCGTAAAATTACCGCCTGTACACTGTGTGCCACATTCAATAATGTGACCGGCTAAGCTTCCACTAGCCAACAAACTATAATCTGAATCTTTCCAACCAAACTCATGCATAAGTGGGCCAAGTACCACGGCACTGTCTACACATCTTCCTGTGATTACAATATCAGCACCTAGCTCAAGAGCCTTTTTAATTCCTGGAGCACCTAGGTAGGCGTTAGCGCTGAGAATATTTTCTGGAAGCGTATCACCAGTCTCAATTTCTTTAACAGGAATAGACCTTAGTTCTTTTTGTTTGTGAATAATATTATCGCCCTCAATGATCGCGATTTTGAAATCTATATTCTGTTCTTTTGCTTTTTCCAGAAGTGCATCCCTGCAGGCATCGAGATTAATTCCTCCTGCATTGCTGATTACCTTAATATTTTTCTCTTTAATAGAATCGAGTAATGGACCAACATGCTCAATAAAATCAATAGCATAACCAAGGTTTTCATTTTTTAGTTTTGCACCCGCTAGAATAGACATTGTTACTTCTGCTAAATAATCAAAAACTAAATAATCTATCTCTCCATGATGCACCAACTGAGGTGCAGCAGTATCGGTATCACCCCAAAATGCAGAGGCACAGCCTATTCTAACTTTTTTATCCACTAGTTTTTACCCTATTTATTGACTCGCCGAGCTCTCTCATAATTACCGTTGCAGAGACTGTATTATCTATTGCTCCAACACTTTTCCCGGCACTATATAGTTCTGTACTTTTTGGTGACCCATTTTTTTCATCGCTTTGTTTAATTGACTTCAGCCTCCAATAGGAAATAGAATTGATGAATGTTCTTGCTAAATGTTTGAACTTTCCTGATAACAGTTTACGAACTAACCATGAATTTTCCTGACGGAAGTTTTTCGTTTTTATCACAGAAATTGGCACCCCACTAATTCTTTTTGTCCAAGATATATCCTCTTCATTTGCCTCTATGATTGCTCTTTTATAGTTGTCAGAGGTGTTACACTCATCTGTGGCAATAAATCTCGTCCCCATTTGTACTCCATCATATCCAAGACGAAGAGCGTCATTTAACTCATCCTCTCCACCAACACCACCAGCGCAGATCAGGGGAAGATTCATATCATGAAGTTCTTCGAACATTTGTTCTTTTGACTGATCACCAAGATGTCCACCGGCTCTGTTGTTTACACAGATTAAACCGTCAACTCCTGAGTCCTTTCCTTTCTTGGCCCAGTGGCGGGTGGTTACATCATGATATACTACACCTCCAACAGCATGCACCTTCTCACACACCCAGTCTGGTTTACCTAGAGAGGTTACAAAAAACCTGATACCCTCTTCTAGTGCTATGTCGATCCAAACAGACATACGTTCAATATGTTTTTTATTACTCTTTTCAATTAGAGCATTAAACCCAAACGGTTTATTGGTCATTGATTTTATATACTTAATTCCCTTTCTCAAATCCCAGCCATGCGCATAGGTAAGCGATACCGGTTGCATGATCGCAAGGCCGCCACCATTTGATGCAGCAGAGACCAGCTCAGGATTAGAGCATGGATACATTGCTCCACAAATAATGGGATACTCCACGCCTGCGTGATCCGTAAACTTCGTTTGTATTGTCCTAGACATGTTATAACCACTGACTATTTTTCAATGATTGCCACTCCAGAAATTTTTATGTCTCCAAATTCATCCGATACAATTAGGTCTAATACGATGGTTTTCTTGGAATTATTTTTGTCAATCTTTTTTACTTTTCCACTACATGTTAAGATGTCACCAATATTCGTTATTGATGAAAAACGAACACTAAAATTTTTCAGATTTGATTGCGGAACAATATTAGTAACAGCCCTCCCTAAATAGGCCATAATAAGCATCCCATGCGCAAAAACATCTTTCATCCCTGATTCTTTTGCAAAATCAAGGTCGATGTGTATGGGATTATGATCACCGGAAGCGCCAGCATATAGTGCTAACGTAGACCTCGTTATTGGCTCGATCACGAGGTCTGGAATCTTGTCTCCAACAGATGCATTATTTAAATTAAAATTCATGAACTTTTTACCTCACGACTACCGTGTATTTTAAGGTACCAACAGGTATATTATTCTGATTAATAAACCTTGATTCCAAAACACAAAACTGCAACAGTCCATCTTTTTTATCAAACATATCAACAATCTCAGTCTCCATTGTTAATGTGTCTCCCTCAAAAACCATTTCCTCATAGCTAAATTCTTGTTCCGCATGCAGAATACGTTCAATCTTAATATCTAGATCTTTAATATACTGATAGGGAGACACGTGCTCCATTCCAACAACAATTAAAAAAGTTGGAGGACAAACAATACCCTTATAACCCTGTTTAACAGCGTTTTCATGATCAAAATAAATAGGATCTGTTTGGGAAGTAGCCTTAGAAAAAAACTTTAGTCTTTGGTCAGTTACACTAAAAATTACAGGAGAATATGTTTTACCAATTAGACTTCGATCTAGCATACTAAAACCAAAAAATATTGTAAATGATCAAAACCTATTCATTAGTTAAAAAATTTTCCTTGATCTGCCATATCAACCAACAACTGTGGAGGCAGAAAACGATCTCCATAGAGCCTTGCCAACTCTTTTGTCCGTTCCAAAAACTCTTTAACACCATAGTCATTAACAAACTGCAAAGTACCGCCCTTAAAAGGAGCAAATCCCCAGCCAAAAATACTTCCAATGTTAGCATCAGCGACAGATGCTAAGACACCCTCTTCATAGCACCTAATAGTTTCAACTGACTGCGCAAATAGGAAACGATCAATCATCTCTTGCTGTTCTAAGGGCCTATCACCAATGGGAAAATATTTTTTTATATTAGACCATAAATATTTTTTACCATTTTCTGGGTATTCATAGAAACCACCACCATTTGCCCTACCAAGTCTTTTTACTTCATCTATCATGATATCAATCACCTTGTCCCATGGTCCCTCATACCATTTTTCTCCATTTTTAGTAAGATCTCTTCTCGTTTGCTCTCTAATATGATCAGCAAGACCAATGCTAATCTCATCAATCACCGCTAATGGGCCAACTGGCAGTCCTGCTTTTCGGCCTGCAGACTCTATTGACTCGGCTGAGTTACCCTCTGCCAGAAGTGCCATCCCCTCAAGCGCATACCTTTCAAAAACTCGTGTAGTGTAAAATCCACGGCTATCGTTAACCACAATCGGTATCTTCTTTATCTTTAAAACAAAGTCAAAAGCCTTTGCCAAAGTCTCAGGACTGGTTTTTTCTCCCTTAATTATTTCTACTAGTTTCATTTTGTGTACAGGAGAGAAAAAGTGAATCCCAATAAATTTTTCTGGTCGGATAGATTTTTCTGCTAAACTGGTGATAGGTATTGTCGATGTGTTTGATGCAAACACACCGCGAGAGTCCATCCTCTTCTCAGCCATCCCTGTTACCTTGCCCTTTAGCGCTCTATCTTCAAAAACAGCCTCTATGATTAAGTCACATCCTTCTAGCTTATCGTAGTCGTCTGTAACAGTGATCAGGTCTAATACCTCCGTCATTTTTTCATCTGATATTAGACCTCTTTTTATTCCACCTTCGAGTATTGTTTTTATTCTTCCATTACCTTTTTTAGCATTTTCTATTGTTGAATCTGTCATTACAACCTCGATCCCGCTTAGTGCTGCGACATAAGAAATACCGTGTCCCATTAGGCCAGACCCCAAAACTCCGAGTTTTTGCACTTTTGTTTTAGGAATATCATCTGGTCTGCTGGCGCCAGAGCTAATCTCATTTAACTGGAACCAGAAAGCATTAATCATATTTTTTGCTACTTTTCCTGTCAAAAGCTCAACAAAATATCGCGACTCAATCCTGCTTGCAGTTTCGAAATCTACTAGAGATCCCTCAACCGCAGCAGACAATATCGCTTCTGGCGCGGGATAGTTTCCTAGGGTCTTTTTTGTCAACATCGCTGGCGCGATCGCAAGCATCTGTGCAATTTTTGGATGATGGGCATTTCCTCCTGGTATCTTATAGCCTTTTTTATCCCAAGGCTGACACATTACTGGGTTTTCGAGGATATATTTCCTCGCCTTAGCAAACATTTCCTTATGATCTGAGGCAATATCATCAATCATACCTACCTCTTTTGCGGCATCAGGCCTAACCTGTCTTCCTTCCATTAAGTAGGGTAATGAAGCCTCAAGCCCAAGAAGTCTAGAGAATCTCACAACTCCACCACCTCCAGGTAGTATACCAAGAGTAACCTCCGGAAAACCAAGCTTTGTTTTTGGGCTATTAATTGCAATCCTGTGGCTACAACACAGCGCAATCTCGAGACCACCGCCCAGAGTGGTACCATTGATTGCCGCGACAACGGGTTTTCCTAAAAGTTCTATCCTTCTTAGTCCAGCTTTCGCATCTTCAATCAGTCCAAATGTTTCCTGAGCATTATCCTGTTTAAAAAGCATTTCCAGGTCACCACCCGCTATAAAAGTCTTCTTGGCTGAGGCAAGGATTACACCAGCTAAATCGTTTTCATTTTCTAATTTGTCCATGGTATCATTCCACAACTGTGAAAATTCTTCATTTAATACATTTGCAGATCTTCCGTCCATATCCATTGTCACTGTGACAATATTTTGTTCATCTTTCTCGTAAATAAAAGCCATAGTTACTCCGCCTATTAAACTCGTTCTATAATAGTACCAATACCCATACCTCCCGCAACGCAGAGAGTAATAAGTGCTGTATTTAAATCTCTTCTCTCCAACTCATCTATTACGGTTCCAAGAAGCATTGCACCAGTAGCACCAAGCGGATGACCCATCGCAATTGAGCCACCATTTACGTTTACTTTTTCATTGTTCTCTAGTCTCATATCTTCGATGAAACGAAGTATAACAGCTGCAAAAGCTTCGTTAGCCTCAATAAGATCAATATCCTCGATCTGCATTCCAGCTTTTTTTAGTGCTTTTTTTGATGCAGGTCCAGGGCCTGTAAGCATAATAGTTGGATCCGTAGAAACTGTAGCAGCAGATATAATCTTCGCACGTGGAGTCAGTCTTAGGTCTTTACCCTTAGCCTCTGAACCAATCAAAACCATTGCAGCACCATCCACAATACCAGAAGAATTTCCTGCGGTGTGTACATGGTTGATCGATTCAATTTCTGTATACTTTCCAAGTGCCACCTCATCATAACCGAGGTTACCAATCATTTCAAATGCTGGCTTAAGAGCACTTAGATCATCCATAGTAGTATTAGGCCTAATATGTTCATCATTCGCAATAATATCTAATCCATTTTGATCGGTAACTGGGACAATCGATTTGAAATATCCCTGCTTTGAAGCATGAGAAGCGCGTCTTTGCGAATCAAGAGCAAAAGTATCAACATCTTCGCGACTATGGCCTCCCAATGTTGCGATTAAATCTGCACCAATTCCTTGAGGTACAAACTGTGTTCTAAGATTTACCTTTGGTTCAAAAGCCAGAGAACCACCATCCGAGCCCATAGGCACTCGCGACATGCACTCAACTCCACCAGCAACAATGAGATCCTCCCAGCCTGATCTAACCTTCATAGCAGCCATGTTAACAGTCTCTAATCCTGAGGCGCAAAATCGGTTTATCTGTACACCCGGAACGTCATCATCCCAACCAGCATATTGTACCGCGGCCTTTGCAATGTTAGCACCCTGATCACCAACTGGGGTAACACAGCCCATAATAACATCATCAACCTGAGATGTATCAAGATTATGTTTTTCCTGCAAAGATTTTAATAATTTTGCCAGGATATCTGTCGGTGTCAGTTCGTGAAGAGAGCCATCTTTCTTTTTGCCTCTCGGGGTACGTAAAGCGTCAAAAATATATGCATCGTTTTTCATAAAATATTCTCCTAAACTTTTAGAAATATTTATAATCCAAGTGAACGACCTATAATTTCTTTCATTATCTCATTTGTTCCACCCCAGATTGGTTGGATCCTCGCATCTGCGAAGGCTCTTGCTATTGGATACTCAAGGATATATCCATATCCGCCATGAAGTTGCAAACACTGGTCCGCTACTCGAACCTGCAAGTCAGATGCCCACCATTTTGCCATTGCTCCCTGTTCGGCAGTAAGTTTTTTCTCATTTAATTTTTTAATGCAATCGTCAATATAGATTCTTCCTATCTCAGCCTCGGTCTTCATCTCTGCCAGTTTGAACCTTGAGTTTTGAAAATTTCCTATCGGCTGTCCAAAGGCTTTTCGCTCTTTACAGTATTCAATTGTGTAGTCAAGAACGGTCTCAATCGCTGCCAATGCTGAAACTGCTATTGACATTCTTTCTTGAGGAAGGTTTTTCATCATATAATAAAACCCTTGATTCTCCTGTCCCAGTAGATTTTCTTTTGGTACTTTCACATCGGTGAAAAATAATTCAGCAGTGTCTTGACCTTTGAGCCCAATTTTCTTGAATTCTTTTCCTCTTTCTATACCTTCCATTCCGCGTTCTAAGATCAGCAGGCTCATGCCTTTATGACCAGCATCTGGATTTGTCTTGCATGCGACGATTACCAAGTCACTAGTGACACCATTTGTGATAAATGTTTTCTGTCCATTTAGGATATAATGGTTACCATCAAGTTTTGCTGTAGTGCGAATCGCAGCAAAATCACTTCCTGCACTTGGTTCTGTCATTGCTAAGGCTGAGATTGTCTCACCCGAACAAAGTTTTGGAAACCATCTCTCTTTCTGCTCCTCATTTGCATATCTCAATAAATAAGGAATTACTAGATCGTTAGTCACGCTAAATGTTAAACAGGTAGTACCTGCCCTCCAGACTTCTTCAATTACTACGCTGTTATATCTAAAATCGTCTATACCGCTTCCACCGTACTTTTCAGGGACATCGATTCCTAAAAAATCATTCTCTCCGGCCTTTAGCCAAATATCTTTTGGCACGTGGCCATCTTTTTCCCATTCTTCATGGTTCGGTACAACCTCATGCTTTAAAAACTCACGCATTGAATTCTGAAACATGATTAATTCTTCATTTAAGAACTCTTCTCTCAATTTTTCACTCCTTGTTAATTATGTTTTAGAACAACTCTGCCTACTTGGTTGCCTTTGAGAATTTTATTTACTTCGCCCATCATCCCTTGCATATCTACAGTTTTGTGTAGACCGCCCAAACCATCTAGCCTCCAATCATCAGCAAATAATTGCCATATTTTAGATTTCTCCTTAATTGGAACCATTCCTGAGTCAATTCCAATTAGACTATTTCCTCTAAGGATAAAAGGAAACACTGTCGTATCAAAGTTTGGACCAGCCACGAGGCCACAACAAGTGATTGCACCTCCATAGTTCATACTTGCAATTAGTCCAGACAATATATCCCCACCAGCAACGTCCACCGCTATATCCCACTGACCTTTTCCCATGGGTTTTCTCACAGAACTAAGAAAATCATCTCTCATTAATACCTCTTTTGCACCAATAGATTGTAGAAACTCTGTCTCATCAGATTTGCCGGATATTGCAGTCACATCAGCACCGAGCAAGGAGAAAAGCTTAACAGCAATACAGCCTACTCCACCCGTAGCACCAGTAACTACAGCTTTTTTACCAGCAACTTCATCTATGGACTGAAGCGCTTCGACACATAACCCTGCTGTTAACCCTGCGGTACCAATAACCATAGATTCTAAAGCATCTAAATCATCAGGAAGATGGGAGGCCCACCCCTTTGGAATTCTAATGTATTCTCCAAAACCACCTGAAGTGTTCATTCCCATATCATATCCAGAGACTATTACCTGCTCTCCCTTAATAAACTCTGAACTAGCTGAAAACTCAACAATGCCCATAGCATCAATTCCTGGAGTATGTGGATAGTTTTTAGTTACTCCTTTATTTCCTGAAAAAGAAAGCGCATCCTTATAGTTCAGGGAAGAATATTTTACGCGAACTAGTAAGTCTCCTTCTGGAAGATCATTAATATTCTTTTCCTTTATGTTTTGAGAAAATGTCCCGTTTTGATTTTCCTCAACCACTATTGCATTAAATATATTATCCATTTTTCTGTTGAATCTGATATAATAATCACTGATATAACAATTATCCTAATATTTTATCTACTGTGTCTTTTCTTCCTTTAATCTTAAGAAAAATCTCTTCATCGCCATAAACACTTTCTAAAATCTCTACCTGATCTTGTAATTGTGATATTGTTTTACCTTTGTGATAAGGAATATTCAGATCAAAAATTTCAAAATCACTTTCAATCTTATCTATAATATGATCCCTCACATCATCTAGCCTCAAATGGCGTAATGCAGAAATAAAAATAGCATCTGAAAATTTATTTCTTAATCGTTTCAACTCTAATTCTTCTTGCACAAGATCAATCTTATTTAGAACTAAACTTTTTGGAATATCATCAGCCCCTAATTCAGTTAAAACCCGCTTAATTGTATCAAGATGATCATCAATGATTATGGAACTCGCATCAAGAACAATAAGAATAAGGTCAGCCTCTAACAGCTCTTTCAAGGTACTGCGAAAAGATGCAACCAGGTTATGAGGTAATTTTCTAATAAAACCAACCGTATCACTGATCAAAACTTGGTGGGTTTTATTTATTTTTAATTTTCTTACTGTGGTATCGAGTGTGGCAAATAATTTATCCTGAACATAAACATTATTTCCAGTTAACGAATTAAATAATGTCGATTTACCAGCATTTGTGTAGCCGACGAGTGCAACTCTAAACTCTCGTTTTCGTTTTTGACTTTGAGTTGTTCTTTCAATTTCTATTTTTTTTAAATCCAGCTTCAGTTTTGATATTTTATCTCTAATAAGCCGTCTATCAATCTCAATCTGAGTCTCTCCCATTCCAGCTCTAGTACCAACTCCCCCCATCTGTCTTTCAAGGTGTGTCCACTGTCTTGTAAGACGAGGTAATAAATATTGACAAAATGCTAGTTCTACCTGTGTCTTAGCCTCTCTAGTTTTAGCGTGCTTTTTAAATATATCCAGTATAAGTGCGCTTCTGTCTATTACTATGATATCCTTTGCTAGTTTATGATAATTTTTGATCTGAGCTGGGCTGAGCTCTTCATCAAAAATAATTAAATTCGCATCTAATATCTTAGCCTGCTCTATAACTTGGCTAGCCTTTCCTTTTCCGACAAAGAACGCTGGATTAACTTTTACAAGCTTTTGAGTGATTTGACCTAATACTTCTATCTCTGCAGTTTCAGCTAATAAGCTTAATTCAGACAGCTGATTATCTATATCTATTTGATTATTTTGAGGAAGAATAATTCCTACTAGTAGAGCTTTATCCAAATTTAAAGGCTATTTTTTAATATTTTTTGGTATAGGGCGGCCAATCCATGTTTCTAATAGAAGAAAAACCGTAGCAAGTAACAAAAATATTTTCCATAATGACTTTCCTTGTCTAGTTTCATTAAAGTTATTAGTAAAATTATTATCTAGATCGAGCCACCTATATCTATCTCCTGGCAAAAAAGATGTTATTTCATTTTTTGTAATTTTTTTTGATATGGCTTCATATGGGTGCAAAAATGTTGAAAAAGAAGTAAAATGCTTCCCGTTTTGATAAATCTCATAAATGCCTAGTTCATTGGTATTTTTTATTTTGATACTTTCTTTACTAAAATCAGGAACTAAAAGATTTTTCTCACCAGATGGTGATTTAACTTCCCATTGATCTCTTACTTCATTCTGATCTAATGCAATCCATTTGGTATTTCCAATCACTACTGGAAATGTATTTAACTCATCCGTGCCACCTAAAATTAGAAGCCTGTACATTAGCGGTACCAGCATACCTCTTATAGGCATATCATTCCAAGCCAGACTTATTAAAGAAGTAAAATAAAAAATGTTTCCACTACCTCTATTAAACTCTAAAAGCAGAGGATCACCATTATTCAGTTGGAAATGAACATTATGTTTATTTGAATAATTATGTTTAACATATCGATAACACTCCGGCAATTCATTTTCTAACTTCCTTACATTTAAGTCTGATAGTAAATGATCATCTTTGCTTGGAATATTTACACTAAATATACCGCTCTCGGATTCTATCATTCCTTTTGCCTTTGGAAAGCCGATGCTAGAAAAATATTTATTATAAGTTGGGTCAATTTCCATGCCACCTGAAAACCAAATTAGACCTCCTCCTCTTTGAAGAAAAATATCTAATTCATCAAAAGCAGCTTCTGTAAAAGCTTCTGGGTTATGTATTATTAAAAGATCAATATCATCTATGAATAGTCTATTGATAATTGGTTGGCTCCTTGATTCAAAATTAATTAATTGCATTTCAGGATCAATCGCATCTATAATTAATCTAAACATAGATACTTCCTCATCTGAACCACCTATCATTAAGCAATTAATTTTATCTAATATAGGTGAAGTAATAAACCATATATTGTCGTTTTGATAGTCATCATTAGGAAGCCGAATACTACCAGTTAAAACACCCTTCTTTTCAGGATAAGCTTGAAAAATGAATTCTTTGTTTGATCCTTCTTCAAACTCAGAGATTACTTGACCAACACGATTTTTTTCGAATAAAAGATCGATAGGTGTATTGGTTATTTTTTTATTACCTGAGTTTTTTATACTTGTCTTTAATTTTAATAATTGATCTGGAACTTTTATCCTACTGACCACCTCTAAATTATTAATTGAAAGATTATTATTTATCTCACCTGGATTAATAAGATAAAACTTCCAGCTGTCTAAAAGAGGTCTATTCGGAACTATATTATTCTGAAAGTCACTGAAAATGATGCATTCTTTTATTGGCTCAGGCGCGTTAATTGTACTAGTTAATGAGTCAACAACTGTCCAAAGATTATCATACTTAACTGTGGGATGGATCTGGTTAATAATTAAAGGAAGCGATGGATCATTTATTTTTCCAGAAAAGAGTGTCCTTGGAGGGCATGTCTGGACAATGTTAACTGTTGTGTTTTTGCTAAATATTTGAGGTATTGACATTGCAGCTTTTTTAGAGGATTCAAGTAGAGTCAGTGAATTTATTTTTCCACTCATGCTTGAAGAATTATCAATCACTAATAACAACCTGGATTCTAGTTCTGCAGAGATCCATCCAGGCATAAATCCTTTTGTAACTGGTCTCGCAATCATGAGTACTAGAGCAGTAATAATTCCTATCCTCAATAAAAGAAGTACCCATTTTTTAAACCTTATGCTCCTTATCGCATTATTCTCTAGATTTTTTATAAAACGTATAGTACTGAAATCAACTTTTTTAACAGTAAGACGATTTAATATATGAATAATAATAGGTATGCCTATTGCAAAAAGAAATAACAGTGAAGAAGGAGATAAAAAAGTCATAAGGTTATGCTCATATAGTACATAGAAAGACCTGAAAAAATAGGTATACTAACATTATCATTAATTGGCAACGGAAGTAGCTCTATTAACATTGCAATAAAAGCACCAAAAAGTAAAATCTGATAACTAATAGAAATATCAATAATTAGTCCAACAATAACACAAGCTAAAAAACCTGATATTGATCCAGATATGGTTTTCCCGCCTACTTTTATAAATGGAAATTTCATTCCAATAATCGCTGCAAAAGTGTCACCTACTGATAAGAATAACAATGCATATATACTATATGGATATGGTATTAATAGTATGGTAAATAAGGCTCCAACAAATACCCATGTTGCGCCAGTGATTTCACCTTTTTTTTCATCATCCCTCATCATAAAACTTAACCGCTTAGAAAAAAATATCGATACTAAGTCATTCTCTTTTCTAGCGATCTCTATAAAAAAACATAACACCAAAAAGAAGGCTAATATAATTATCATATCAATCTTGTCTTGGAATAAATAAAGATAACTAAGTGGAATTATAGCATTAGATATATGTATAGCTTTTCTAGCAAATTCACTTTTTATATTACTGTTCACTGATCTATAATATTATTAAATATATCTTGCATATCAAGGACACTTATTGTTAGATCTATTACAGTAGGTTTTTCTAGTACTGTACCAGGCTTAACCGACTGATCAAGTACAGTATATGGTATTAAATCTTCATTCTGTCTGTAGTATATCTTTCCAAGTGAAAACCCTGCTTTCTCAAGCTCATTTATTGCTTTCTTTTTGCTAAGGCCAAAGACATTTGGAGCTTGGAAAAAATTTGGCGGAACACCTAAACTAATTGTTAAATGAATACCCATGCCTTTGCTAAGGAAGTCACCACCCTTAGGATACTGCCAAGTAACATTTCCAAAAGGTACATCTGAATTGTATTCTTTATACACTGTGTCGATTTCTAGTCCGGATTGTCTTATATCAATCTCAGCGCTACGCTCAGATCTTCCAATTAAATCAGGTACCAAAACCATTCGCTCTGAATGAGCAATTGTTAAACGTACTGTTCTACCTTCTTTTACACGCATATTTGGAGATGGATACTGGTCGATAACTGTTCCAGGTTTGAACGAAGAAGAAAATAGGGTGTCTGATACTAAACCTTTGTGCCCCTCCGAGGCCAATATATCAACTGCATAATCAATAGGTTTATCTTTTACATTTACCATATAACTACCTTCTCCGTGTCTTACATATATGGGCATCATAAACAAGTCTGCAATAAAAACACAAATAGCGATTAAAATGCTTAGACAAAGAAAATAATATTTGATATTCTGACTAGTTTTCATTCTTTTTTTAATAAAATCGCGCCAAATAATGCATCGGATTTTGTTTTGTAAGGCATTGTCATTAAAAACCCTTCTGAATTTACCCAATGCTTAGGCAATAATGCATTAGATGGAAACAACGTAAAATCTTTGTGATTAAAAAGAAAATTCTTAACAACGTTTATATTCTCTTCTGGCTCTAGAGAACACGTAGCATATACTATTCTTCCTCCAGGCTCCAGAAATTTTGACATATGATTAAGTATCGCTAACTGAATCTTTTTCATATAGTGAATATCTTTATTTTTAATTCTCCACTTTATATCAGGTCTTCTTCCAATAACACCCGTTCCAGTGCATGGAGCATCAATAAGAATCTTTTTAGATAATGGGAACTTATCTTTTGATGCATCCAAAACAGACCAATTAATATTTTTATACTTATGTCTTTTAATATCACTCTCACCCTTTTTTACCCTACTGTCATTTTTGTCCGAAGCATAAATTATTCCATCAGGTCCGACTCTTTGCGCCATTAATAATGATTTTGTCCCAGGCGCTGCACATACATCCAAAATTGATTCGCCTTTTTGTGGATCAATTAGCTCAACAACTGCTCCAGATGCTGGATCTTGTATAGAAATAATGCCAGAATCAAAAAGTTCGCTATTTATTATTTTATTCTGACCATTTGTAACCTCCAAAAAATTGGTAAAAACATCATGTTGCTTGAGCTTTATTCCCGATTGGGATAAATAGTTAATAGCTTCATTAGCTTCCAAGAGGTTTTCATTAACCCTTAAAAACATCGGTGATTTATTTAAAAAAGACACACACAACTTTTCTGTTATAGTCAAACCAAATTGTTTTTTCCATTTTTTAACGAGCCAGCTAGGATAAGCTAGCTCTACATTATTATTTATTATTGATTGCACCCATGTTGGATCCTGTTTTTGCTTGCGCTGTATATTTCTTAACACAGCATTAACCATGGAACCAGATTTTTTATTTATTGATGTTTTTCCTAGTTCAACCGCAGAATGTATAGCTGCAAAATCAGGGACAAGATCATCAAAAATTAACTCATAGCATCCTATCCTAAGGATAGATCTTAATTCCGGCTGTATCTGATTTATTTTTTTTGATGAACACTTTTCAATGATATAATCTAGAATTCCTCTACTTCTTATAACCTCATTAATTATTACTCTACTTCTTTGCTGTTCAGATAATGACAAACCATATTTATTACATAATCGCTCTACAAGGATCGGAAGTTTATTATCATTAGTATCAAAGCTACTCAAAGCATCTGCTGAAATCTGGCGCGCTGAATACATTAACTAAAAAAATCTCTATCGCTAATTCTATTGCCTCTCAAAAATTGGTCAATAAGTAAACATTTTTTTCCTTCTTGCTGTAATTCTAAAATAGAAATCAAACCTCTGCCGGTATATATTTCAAGAGAACTATTGGCAGTAACTTTTATTTTACCAGGTACACCTTTTACTTTATCATCTAGAACAAGTGTCTTAAATATCTTTATCCTTTTATTTTGGAATATTGCCATCATACCTGGTTTCGGGGATAGACCACGCACCCAATTATTGATCTTAGCTGCCGGCCATTCCCATTGGATACGCAACATCTCTTTTGAAATCTTTGGGGCTTTAGTTACTAAAGAGTTATCTTGTTTATTATAGTCTACTTCTCCTTTTTCAAGGGTATTTAATGCCCCTACCAATGCTCCAGCTCCAACTTTAGATAATTTGTTCGACAATATTTCATAATTGTCATTTTTATCTATATCTATTTTTGCTTGTGTTATGATTTTTCCAGTATCTACTTTTTTCTCAATCTGAAACACGCTAACACCTGTGGTCTTGTCTCCGTTCATTAGAGCCCATTGAATTGGCGCAGCACCTCTATAGCTTGGCAATAAAGAAGCATGAAGATTAATTGATCCAAATTTGGGTATCGAAATATAATCTTCAGGCAAGATCCGAAAAGCGACTACTACAAAAATATCTACATTTAATGAAAATAACTTTTTATAAATCGCATTATTATTAAAAGAGTCTAATTCTATTAATTCTATATTGTTTTGTATTGAATAGCTACCAACATCCGTATGTTTTAGTGCTCTATTTCTTCCCATAGGCTTGGCTGGATTAGATACGACTGCTTTAACCTCATGCTGACTCTGCAATAGGCTTTCTAAACTAGGAAGAGCAAACTTAGGGTTGCCCATAAATGCTACCTTCATACTAGTAACACCGTATAGATAAAAGACTAGAAGTAAAAATAGTGCTAAAGAACAAACCCTTTAGTGATTGAATGTTTCTTTAATTTTGCCAGAGAATCTTTCTTTATTTTTTTTACTTCTTTATTAACTCTTACTCTTTGCATTTCGCTAACAAGGTCAATAATTAAAACACCATTGAGATGATCGATCTCATGCTGTATAGCACGCGCTAAGAGTCCATCAAATTCTTTTTCATGCCATTTTTCTTCAATATCTTGATATTTGAAAATAATTCTTTCTGGTCTTGTTACTTCTAAAGATACTTGAGGTATAGAAAGACATCCCTCGGAGAAAATACTTTCACCATCAGATGAAGTAATTTTTCCATTAATAAAAATTCTGGGGAATTCACTATCATCAGTATGAGAAATATCTATCACAAAGAGGTTCATATCAGTTCCAACTTGATTTGCAGCTAAACCAATACCCTCTTCTTCATACATTGTATCAAACATATTGTCAATAAAGTCTGCCAATTTTGAAAAATCTGTAACACTATTACATGTTTTTCTAAGTATTGGGTTTCCATAGTTTACTAATTCTAAAACAGCCATTATGCTATATCATCCTGATTAATTTTTCCAGATAGCCCTGCAATTGCAGACTTATTGAAAGTAAGTGTTGTATTATTATCGACCTTTAAGGTGATCAGTTTACCTTTTTCCTTAAAACCCGTCACAGTACCAATAATACCCCCCATTGTAACAACTTTATCACCTTTATTAAGGTTGTTAACCATTTCTTCTTTTTGCTTTTGTTTTTGAGCCTGTGGTCTAAGCATAAAGAAGTATAGTATTACCATTATTAATATGAATGGTAAGAAGCTCAGTATTCCACTGCCTTGTACTGGTTGTGATTGCGCAAAAATAAAGTCCATAAATATCCTAGATTATTATATCATAATTTACTAGTAAAACTATATGTTTGGATAAAAGAAAGTAACCGTTGTTTACCCAGAAGGAATATTGATTTCAAATACCGTACCGGAGTTTATCCTAGACTCTAAAACGTATATATCCCCTTTGTGAACTTCATTAATTATTCTTTGACACAAAGATAAACCTAGCCCCCATCCTGATTTTTTGGTGCTGAACCCTGGACGAAAGATATTTTTCCAATCCTTTTTTGGAACGCCGCATCCGTTATCAGATATCCTAATTTTTACATTATTTTGATCCTGGCTCATGCTTAAACGAATTAATCCTGCCTCACCACTAATAGAGTCAATGCTGTTTCGGATTAGATTTTCAATAGTCCAAGAAATAAGAGTACCATTCGCCATTATTTTAATATCTGGATCAATATCATTAACCAAATCTACTTTTTTCCCTAATGTTGGAATCCTGCGGTTTAAATAAGACAAAACACTCTCTATTCTTTTGGAAAGATCAAAGAATTCCATTTCAGGCTTGGAACCCATTTTACTAAATCTGCGATTTACCTGTTGTAGCCTTTCAATATCAGACTCCATTTCAGGAAGAATTTTTTCTATATTAGAATTATCATTTTTTATATAATCTAGCCAGCCTAAAAGCGCAGACACTGGTGTGCCTAATTGATGGGCCGTTTCTCTAGATAACCCTACCCATATATGTTGTTTTTCGCTATTACGGATAAATGAAAATCCTATGAATCCAAAAAGAATAAATATTCCTATAGACAATAGCTCTATATATGTCCAAATTTGAATTTTCTGGATTAACCTAGAGTCTCCATAGTGTAAATAGCCAAAAGTAATTGGTCCATTAATTTTATCATCAAATACTAGTGGAATAGGTTTATTGATTTTATCCATTGATAATACCAGCTTAAGCCTATCGCTGTCTGAATCAATATTTTCTGGAAGATTTGTCCATAATTGAGGATTTTTATTGCGGCCTGACTGAATAATAGGAAACTTGACTTTTTTAATTATATTTTCAAAAATGAAATCGATATTAGTATTTGAATCATCTTTGACAGTTTCTGCAATTATTTCAGCGTACAACTTCACAACTTCCCTATTATCCTCTCTTAGCTCTGATGATAGATATCGAGTATAAGAAAAAAGGCCAATAACTAAGAAAACACCTATGAGGAATATTCCTCCTTTTATATTTCCTATATGGCGATATGAGGAATTCATGATATTTTTATTTTATTTTCCCTAAATAAGATGAGACCTAGAAATATTAATATACTGAAAAATGAAAACCTTGATATGACTTTTGCCATTTTCCATTTTGAGCTATCAAAATAGAATTCTATATCATGGTTTCCATCAGGAACATAGACAGATCGCAATATATGATTCGTTTGATATATTGGAGTCAACTTACCGTCAATCTTACATTTCCATCCTGGCTGATAGAATATTTCAGATAAAACGAGTAGCGCTCCACCATTAGTCTCACACTGAAGGCTAATCTGATTCGGCAAATTAGATTTTATATTAATTTTTCCATCTGATACACCAGATAGTTTGGGACCATCATAATTAATTATTACAGCAGTATCTTTTGGCCTAAAGGATATATCCATAACCTTCGCTAAAGAAGACTCTTGGTCATCAACATTTTTCAGATTCCCGACAAACCACGCTCTTGGTAAGAAATCAAGATTCTCATATAAATTTGTTATTCCTGATACCTGTTTAAATGAGGAACTCTTTACCCTTTCTCTTGTTAGTAAATACTTTACATTAAGCATGTTTAATACTTCAGGCCTACGAAATCCACCAATGTCCATCAGATCTTGATAGTTCCTAAGTTTAACCGCACGGTATCCCCCAATACTCTCAATATTCCAATATCCAAACTTATTTGAGTTAATCTCATCTGCAGGATAAATTCTGAACTGACTGCTATCATTTTTCATAAATTTTATATCTTGAGTCTGACTGAACTGATAATTCATACTTTTAGATGATTTAAGTGAGAGGAACTCATTGTTTACAATCCATAGATCAATGACAAGCATTCCAATTAGGAACAAAGAAAGTATTTGTTTACTAATCTTATCTTCTGAATAAAGCCAGACTGAGGTTAATGTACCTGCACTAATAAATAGTGCAAGCATTAGACCTTTATTAAATAGATCAATTCGAATATTTTTTACTAGGTCTACATATTGAGTAAACCTTGTATCACCTGATGAAGAAAATGAGAGGATACTTTCTCCAAATAATAATAGAAATAAACTAAGAGAAATAAAAATTCCAAATATGGTTAATGAATCATTAAAAATATTACTTTTATTTTTCTTACTTGTAATTCTATCGAGACCTATTGCAGCAAGGATTGGCATAATGAAAGAAAGCAACATATAGATCATTGATGGAACTCTGAATTTTGAGAAAAAAGGCGCAAACTGAAATAATGGTTTATAGAGTAAAGAAAAATGACTGCCAAATCCAGTAATAAGTACCGCGATCCCTGTAATCCACAATATTAATTCTATCCTACCTATATCTTTATACCTGTAGTAACACCACAAGCCGTAAAATGAAAAAATTATAACAAGTAGTCCAATATAATGAGTCGACTGTGTAAAAGGCATATAACCCCAATAAGAGGCCTGTTTCATAAATTTTTCTGGGTTACTCCTATCTTTAACAGAAAAATTTTGTAGACCAAAATAATAAGGAAAAATAAACGACACCGTCTCAGTCGGATGAAAAGACAACTGAGTAGCATAATCCCACTTTGTACCTTTTTTTGTATCAGTTGTTTTGTCTAAAACGGAAGGAGATCCTCTATTCGACTCAGCCTGAAAAGTATATACCTCGTAATAAGGATCTGAGACCATTAACAATGCTAAGACCATTGATAGAACCATTAACCCAAAGGACATCAGCGAGTTATTAATCTTGGTTCTCTTTTTTATTAAATCAATAATTATATCCAACAGCCACCATAAACCAATAAACATCCAGGTATAGTAAAAGATTTGTGGATGATTGGTCCACAGCTGTAATGCAGAAATAATACTTAAAAATAGAACGGATTTAACCGAACGATATTTAAACAAATACAATGCACAGAATACAACCCATGGTATAAAAGCGCCCGCCATTATTTTATTATTATGCCCAGCATTGATCAGTCCAAAAGCATATGGGGTTAAAGAATAAGCAATACCGCCAAATAAAGCCGAATAACGCGAAATGTTTAGAAAACGAAGAAAAAAGAAAAGCCCTAATCCTCCAATAGATAAATAAAACCAAAGCTTGGTACCAGTATTAAACAGGATTAGGTCCAGTACGGGCTTTAACGGATGTCCTGGAGTATATATATAACCACCGTATGAAGGCATACCAGAGAATAGATTTGGAAACCAATGTGGAAATTCATCTGTAGTATTAATCCATTTTTTTATCGGCTCATGCGCGACCATATCGCTAGTCAATGGAATTTGATTATATATTATCAGTTTGTATAAAAAGAGTAACGTGATAATGGGTATTATAAGCCAGATATTTTTTTTATTCATAAAATTATCTTTTAATGATGAAACTAAAACTTTCTTCAACACTAATAATATTTTTTCTGAAAACCTGTGAATTCACCATGCTTTAAAACAAATCTTTTGATAAATGCTATGAAAAACCCTAGTCCATAGCCTAAAACCTGCATCGGGATAACAAATAATAACAATAATAGGACAACTGCACTTCTTGTTTTCATTCCTCCTATAATACTTATAGACAATAAGGCAATCAAACCAAATATTGTAATAGGATAGAATATGCTAGGATAAATAACTAACCCTATGACAGTTAATATTGATAATAATGTCACGATAGAAGGAAAAAAGTGAATAGGCTCAAGCATCGCTATGTCTGCTTTACCTAGATTAATCCTCGCTACTCCCCAGTTGAAAACTTGACGAAAAAATTTTAATAATGTAGTCCTGCGCCTATGATAAACAACTGCATCAATCAATAGCTCAACTTTCGCACCACTATTTTTAATCCGATGGCTCAATTCAATGTCTTGACCATGACGAAGTGAGCCAAAACCACCTACCTTTTCAAACAAAGTTTTTTTAACGCCCATATTGTGCGATCTAGGATAAAACTTAGCCAACATTTTTTTATTATGGCCTCTCATCCCTCCCGTAGTAAGGAATGACGTCATAGAAAAATCTATTGCTCTCTGAACTGGCAAAAAATCATCTTTCGAATGATCGGGACCACCAAATGCATCAAATTTTTTTTCCATATAAGAATCATAAATTATTTTCAACCAATTCTCATCAGCTTCGCAATCTGAATCAATAAAAACAATAAGCTCCCCAGTAGAATTTTCGACACCATGGTTTCTAGCCGTACCTGGTCCAAGATTATTTTGGCTAATATAGCCTAATTTAAACCCAACTAATTTTATCCATTTTTTTATTTTTTCATGAGTATCATCTGTTGACCCATCGTCAGAAATAATCATTTCAAAATATTCATGATCTAGTGTTTGTTTGTTAATTGATTCGATTAAATAATCTAGCTCATGTGAACGATTAAATGTAGGTGTTACAATACTAATAATTGGATTTGACATAGCCATAAATAGCTAACTTAGTCTGAGAACGATATAATCTCTTTAACTCTATCTTCTTTTCGTTGGCTATATCTTGCCATCATCTCGCCTAATAGGCCAATAGAAAAGAATTGAATCCCAATAAAAATTAGGATTACACCAAGTAAGAGTAATGCAATATGCTTTGCAAAAGGTTCTCCTAAGAAGAACTTATAGTAAAGAACAACTAGCTCCGTAAATATCCCCGCTGAAAAAGTCGTTAAACCAATCATGCCAAAAAAATGTAGTGGGTGCTGCGTATACTTATTCAAGAATAATATTGTTAACAAATCGAAAAAACCATGAAATATCCTAGACCCACCATATTTAGTTTCACCATATTTTCTTGGACGGTGATTTACCACTATTTCAGAAACAGAAAAATTCTTTTGTCCTGCTAAAGCTGGAATATATCGATGTCTACCACCGAAAATCTCAATAGACTTTACAACCGAGCTTCGATAAGCTTTAAGTCCACAATTGAAATCATGAATTTTCACACCTGTTAATAACCGAGTAACAAAATTAAATATTTTAGATGGAAATGTTTTAGTCCATGGATCATGCCTTACTTTTTTCCAGCCTGAGACAAGATCATAACCTTCATTAATTTTAGTGATAAGGTTTGAAATCTCTGCAGGATCATCTTGAAGATCCGCATCCATAGTAATAATTATATCGCCTTTTGAATATTTAAATCCTTCTGATAGAGCAGCTGATTTACCAAAATTTCTGTAAAAACTAATTAGTCTGGATCTTGAATCTTTGGATATAATTTCGATAATTTTTTCTTTTGATCCATCCGAAGATCCATCATCAACAAATATGATTTCCCAATTATCATAAGAGGAAAGAGAATCACAAATTTCGATATAGAGGTCAGATATAGACTCATTTTCATTAAACAGAGGTATGACTACTGAAACCATCATTTCTAAATCAATATTAATTTCCAAATTTTATCTAAATCAATAAAGTCATCACTATATACTCTTGATTTTAATAAAATAGCCACTTCTTGGCGATTGGTTTCATCTTTAAAAATAGCTTTATTGATTAAATTTTCATTTTCATTACTTTTTTCAAAAGTTATTGATAGTTCATTAGTCTGACCTCCCAGAACCATAAAGTCTTCAGCATTATAGACTGATTCATTACCCCATAGAAATTTTGTAATATTTATTGGCTCAACAACTGAAAGAAGAGGAAAAATACCTTTAATAAGACTATAATTATATCGTTTATTTTCTAAAATATTCCATGCATCAGCTGAAGTAGGGGTCAGCCACATTAGTAACACTTTTCTTCCTAAAAGATCTTGGAATTGAAAAAATGAACTATCGTTTTGTGATAAAAAACTAAATGATAGTTTTCCTTTGATATTTCCTATTGACGAAATGTTACCATGTCCACTACACGAGATATAATTTCTTGACAATTCTTCATATGATAATACGCTTATATCATCCTGTATATTTTCAATTGATGTAGAACAAGCAGAAATAAATAAAAGAAATATTAATACACTCTTCATTCAATATCTATTTTCTGCTGAATTAAAAGGCTATCCCCACCAATATCAATAGCTTGCATGTATATTAGGTTCGCTTTTGAGATCTGATTAGTTGCTTTTAATATATCTGCTAAATGTTCAAGAATTACAGGGTTTGTATTATCTAAACTGTAGGACTTTTGAACATATTCTAAAGCTTTTTCATATTGTTCTAGCTTATAATATATCCACCCAAGTGTATCTAAATATGGAGCAGATTTAGGCTGTACTCTGTTTGCAATTATTGACATTTCTAATGCAAGCTCAAGATTATCATTTCGCTCAACTAGACTATAGGCAAAATTATTATAAGCTTGTGCATCTGTCGTGTCAGTTGTGATTAGTTCTCGATATAAACTATCTGACTTGACCCATGATCCGTTTTGGTCATATATCATTGCAAGTGTGTGCTTACTGTTTCTTGAACCAGGGAAAATAGATAGTGCTTTGATAAAATGATTTTCTGAATTAACAAGATCATCTATCTGATAGTAAGAGGTACCCAGTAAATAGTGTGCCGAATAATTATCATCAAATTTCGCTATGTTTGGTTGAAGATAATCTATTGCTTTTTGAGGAGAAGAATTATTTAATGATATGATTGAAGCGTTTATAAAACCGCTCGGGTCATCAGAAAATTCTTTCAACAATATTTCATTATAAAACTCAGCATCACTAAAATTTTCGTTTTCCATATAGATTGACACTAATCTCTGTATAACTTCAATATTGGAGTCGTCTATATCGTAGGCTTTAAGAAGATATTTTATTGCCTCCTCATTATTATTCTGCTCCTGTTTTATAGCACTTTTTTCCATCAATAATTTCGAGGACGAACCTTGAATCCGCTCTATCTCTAATATTGCTGACAATGTTTTTTCATAATTTTTATTATATGCAGTGATTTGTTTGTAGGTATTCCAATAACTCGCGTTGTTTGGATCGATCATTGCTAAACTATAACAAATAGATTCCGCTTTCTTAAATAGTTCGGCACCTAAACAAACCTGTAAAGCATTTTCCAATACCTTAACATTCTGAGGATTAATCTCATAGGCTTTTAAATAATAATCTACAGATAGATTCCATCTTTCTTGCAACTTTGCTAAGTCACCTAGAACGGTTATATAATTATCATTAGATGTATCCAACTCGCTTAATACTAGAAATTCTTTTTCAGCCTCATCATAGCGCCTATTAATCAAGTATAGATGACCTAACATTTCTCGGCTACTTAGTTCTTCTGGATCAAGATCAATCGAAATTCTTAAATGATCTTCTGCATGCTTTGATCTACCTAAACGGCGATATGCATCAGCAATAGAAATATGAATTGTCGATGCATTAGGATCAATATCTAATGCATCTTGAAATTCTAGTACTGCTAAAGCATAGTTACCTTGGTTTAATAAAAACTCTCCCTGCATAAAATGATGTATGGCCAATTCCTTTTGATCAGAGCGCTTGCCATTAGCGGCTAAGACCATGCTAGCTATTATAAAAATAGTAAAGGTATTATAGCGTATGAAAGTGGGTATGCTCATCATTAATTAACCATGGCATGATATACTGTGACACCATTCCCTCCATTATCTTTAGTTTTATATAAGCTTTCATCTGCATATTGTATTAGGTCTTTTAATTGATCCGAATCATTTGGGTATTCTGATAGACCAGAACTAATAGTCATATTTACTTCTTTGGTTTCCATGATAAAATTATAATCTGCGATATTATCAACAATTCTTTGTGCAACCGTCATTGCAGCTTCTGTAGTCGTATTAACTAAAACTACGGCAAATTCTTCTCCTCCGTATCTAGCAACAAGATCTATACTACGAACATTATCTTTGATAATCTTTGCTGTCGTATTTATTACATAGTCACCATAGGGATGACCGAGCGTATCATTAATCCGTTTAAACTTATCTAAATCATACATTAGAAACACAAGATGATGCTGAAATCGCCTAGCCCTTTCAATTTCTTCCATAGCTCTATCCATAAAAGTCTTATGATTTAATAAACCAGTTAACCCATCTTTTATTGCATTCTCATACATATTCTGGTACTCAGTATACCATTGCATGCTAGCTTCCATTGCACGAACAATCAATAAAAGTAGTTTTTCATCATTTTCATTGAAAATCTGATCACTAAACCTTTCTATCATTATTGCACCCCATAACTTTTCATTTATAAGCATAGGGGCACCAATAAAATTATTTTTTGAATCAGTAGACTTCTCTGATGAGGAAAATCGAAATAGATTGAACTTATTGTTTGAACTATTAATTAAAGTATTTTTTGTATAGGGTAGTCCATTGATAGTCCCATTTATATTGAAATCATTTTGTTCAGGAAGATCTCTTTTTACACCATCGATTAGTTTGATAATTGCTTTCTTTTCTGATTCATCAATCTTTGATATTGTAAGGCAATCATAATTAAAAAAGTAGTTTATTAAATTTCTAAATTTGTTCAAGATTTCAGTCTCAGAATGCCCGAGGTTTATCTGTGTTAATAAATCAAATATTTGCGATTGATCTTTCGAGCTCTCAATAGCTTTATCCAAAATATCTAAATCTTTAATGGATAAAGATATAATATCAGATAGATGTTTTATTAATAATTGGTCTTTAGCATTTATATCGCTAAAATGTTTAGACTGAACTATAATAAATCCTGCTGTATTTTCATTAAATAATAGTGGTTGTATAATGACACACTCGCTTCCTCTCCAAGACCCATTATCAAATAAGTTGTTCCACTCTTCAGGATTATCTTTTTGATATAATATCTTTATATCATTTGAACTAAGAATTTTTGTCACAATAGAATTTTCTATTGATAATTGACTTACAAATTGCTTAGACGTTGAATCTTTAAGTATGTAACCTTTCGAATCTGGCTCAATGAAATAGATTGCAGGTTCAAAATCGATATTTATATCTTTAATTGTGGTAAAAGTTAAATCGATTAAATCTGAAAACTGATCCTTAGCACTATTATCAATATCAATAAGCTTATATGCAGCATCGTTTTTTTTATGATTTTGACTAGACTCTAATCCTAAAAATTGAAAATAGAAATAAATTAGCCAACTGAGCCCAATAACACCCGTCAACCTTATTATTAGGTTTACTGTATTGCTACCATCTGGGAGAAAAATAAGAAGACATATATTTAGACAGAACCCAAGAAAAATAAACGTTGATATAGATAATTTATTCATTAATTCTACAGAGGATGAAAACCTCTGTAACTTACCAAGTTTATTTGTGTAATTAAAGTAGGTTTAAGACAATATTAATAGTTTACAAACTTGATTTTATTTGAATTATTAGGCTTTTCTTTTTCTTTTTTATCCTGCAGAGAATCAATATTTGAATCAACTATTAATTTTTTCTCTAAGTCAACGCTTTTTGAATATGAAGGATTATTCTGTTCCAATTCTGCTGTATATTGATTAGTCTTAATTTCAGAACTAGAATCTTGTGACACATTTATTAGCTGAGAGGTCACCACAAAAAAGGCTACGCATAAACAGGATAATATTGAGGCATAAAAAGGAGTAAAGCCTAATATTGTATTATTTGGTTTACTGACTATACCCTCGTTTTTCACTCTTGATAATAATTTTTCATTAAAATTATCTGCAACTTTTACCTTCTGTGAATTATTCATCTCAGAAATTGTGGTTTTGATATTACTCACCAAATCCTCTGCGTCTTTGTCATCTTTCATATAGTCTTCAAATTCTTTTCTTTTTTTAAATGGTATTGAACCATCTAAATAATCAGATATTAAATTTTCAAATTCATAACGATTCATCGATATTATTTCTCCTATGTTCTTAAATGTTTTAGTTCTACTTGTAGCTGTAGCCTTGCTCTGTTAATACGTGATTTGACGGTTCCTATGGGTACTTCAATAATAGAACTAATCTCTTCATATGGAAGTTCCTGGATATCACGCAAAAGGATAACAGTTTTGAATTTTTCTGGTAACTCATCAATAGCTTTTCTTATAATTCTATTAGTTATATCAGATTGAATTTCTTGATCAGTGTCTGGCTGGTCAGCAGGAATATCATAAGGCTTATCATCTCTACTAATCTGACTCAAAAGTGTAATTTTTCTTTGTTTCTTTTTTCTGAATTCTGTATTCGCCAAGTTTTTTGCTATTGTGTATAACCAGGTCGAAAACTTTGCGATCTCCCTATAGTAATGTTTTTTCTGATATAGCTTTACCATTGTATCCTGAACTATATCTTCTGAGATTTCAAAATCGCCAATATAATTATAAACAAAATTCAATAGTCTATCTCTGTAACGGTTTACTAACTCTATGTAAGCATTTTCATCTCCCTTCTGGAAACGAGCCATAAGCTGCTCATCCGAGTAAACATAATTGTTACCAGCTTTATCCAATGGTATTATAGATGAAATTGATGAGGTCTGATTCATCATCACTGTTTGAAGTTTTTTGTCTTGTTTCAATATCTTTTAATTCTCTTATCGATTTTTCAATCTCTTGTTTGTTATATCTTTCCGCAAATGTTGATATGTTATTCTTTATTGATTTCGATAATGGTATATAACTCTTAGGATTAACAAAAGTTCCATTATTCATTTTAACATAAAGGATTTCTTGAAAAAATGCAGTTAAAGGATAGACTAAAGATATCATTGTATCAAAATCACCAATTATTTCTTTAGAAAGTGAAATAGACCTTTCTAGATCTCGATTACCGATAGAAGACATTAGCTCCCACCGTTGCCTACTTCTGACCCATGAAGATGCGGAGTTTATATCACTAGCTTTAATTATTGCATTATTATTCATTAAACAAAGTTTGTCAATTTCATTTTTTATATTATATAAAGAGTCTCCATAATTCTCAACTAATTCTTCAATTATTGATGGTTCAGCTTTCTTATTATTTTCTTTGAAAAAAAATCTTGCCCATTTATAAAGATCTCTTGCAAAAGGTGTAGAAACGTTTATTGGATCAACATTTTTCACTAAAGACTTAGAGAAAGAACTATTATCCATAAAATTATCATTAATTAATACTAAAAAATGATTCGGAATTGGATTAGAACAATATTCTAATAGGTCTTTAACGGCTTTACCTTTCAATTGTTGTGGATCTCTAAGAATGAATAATTTTTGTGTATTAAATAAGTCAGAAAATAATATTTGTTCGATAATTTCTTTGCCTGACATTTCATTAGGCGTAAGCAAACTCTTAACTATATTATTTTCAGCGAAAATTGAATCGCATAGTCTTTCAATAAAGAAATTATGTAAGAATTGATCGTTACCTTTTAAATAATATACTGGTAATGCATCATTATTTTGAATCATCCTAATGGCATTTTTTATTTCAATCATTTTTTATTATTAAAGAATATTATAAGAGGTTTTAATAGAAATATACTTTTTCTAGATAAAGATAGATACTAATCCTATACATATACAATAAATACCAAAAAAATAAAATTTTCCTAGTTCTAATAATTTTAGAAGAGCCCTTAGAGCCAAAATCCCAACTAAAAATGAACTAAAAAAAGCTGCTAAAATTACACTCAATGAAAAAGTATTTTCATTTTGCAGGCCCAGGATACCTAATAGCCCTGCACCAAATATTATAGGTATTGATAGTAAAAACGAAAATTTTGCTGATTCTTTTGGTGAAAAACCTAAAAATAAAGATGTAGTTATTGTCATCCCCGATCTAGAAATTCCTGGAATTATTGCCACTGCCTGGGCTAAACCTATCATTGCTGATGAAAATAAAGAATGCTTTCTATCATTATTATTAAATGTTGATGAAAAAATTAAAACTACCCCTGTGACACAAAGAGCATAGCCTACACTATTAACACTTTCAAATAAATTGTTAATCTTATGCCTAAATACAAAACCAATAATCATTGCAGGTAAAGTGGCAATGCTGATAAATATCAATAATTTTTGTGTAGGTTTTTCATTTAGTGTTAACACTATTTTTTTAATATCATAGAAAAATACAAGTATAACACTACCTAAAGTACCAATGTGAAATAGAATTTCTAGCGTATTTCCTGGAGATTTAATGCCTAAGAGGTATTGGCCTAAAACTAAATGACCTGAGCTACTAACAGGTAAAAACTCGGTTAACCCCTGTAATATCCCGAGTAAAACTACATCAATAATTTCCATAAACTAACTGGACCACCCAGCAAGTGCATACATCCGCCCAGCATTGGTTCCATCGCGACGATATGAGTGATATAAAGTATCTAAACAATACGTACATTTATTAATAATATTAATTTTTTCTTTCTTTAAACCGGAACGTACAAGTTGAGCAATAGCCCATCCTTGAAGGTCTACCTTGTATTTATTATTACCACTAGGATTATAATAATTAGAATCAAAATGTTCCAATACATCATCCTTAATCTCAAAACAACAATATTGGATAGACGGCCCAATCAGCACATAGTAGTCAGATACATTTTCTTTACAAAGATAAATCTTATTTACAAATTCATTTAATATGCCTAAAGAAAGCCCACGCCAGCCCGCATGTACAAGCCCAATTGTTTTTGAATTGTTATTAACAAAAAATATAGGTAAACAGTCTGCTACCTTTATCGAGCATACAAGATTTCCGCCTCTATTTATAATACCATCAGCGGCAGTATAAATGCCTGGAGAGTTAGCCTTAATTACATTTGAAGAGTGTATCTGGTTAATAATAATTAGACTATCTGGGTCTAATCCGACTAATTTAGAGAAATCTATTAAATCATTTGACTCGTTAACATTAGAGTTTTTATTTGAGAAAACTAGTCTAATATTTTCAAAAGGAAATTGTTGACTATAATCGTCCCAATATTCTTTCTTTAATTTATTAATGATTGATTTTCTACTAACTCAGTTCCATTAAAGTAACCGATAGTCTCCATCCTATTTCTATTATATTCTAAAACACGAACAATTTTATTTTCATTATTGCTTGGCCCACCTAATTCTATCAATGAAGAAGCCCCCATATATAGGTCTCCTTTTTTTAGAAAGCTTTTAAATTTTCGTCTTGAGGTTGAACTTAGTTTTATTAAGGAATTAACAAAATAACTATGGTCATATCCCATTGCATAAATCCTGTCTAGTTCTGAAGATTCTGTCATTCCAAACTTGGGATATTCAGAACTTAATACGGTAAGTCCTTGCAAATGCGGTCCTATGATATCTTGAGACAATATATCAATATCCATCCAAGATTCATTCCCGATAATTTTGGTTTCTAGATTATACATTGGAAGCTGGGTCCCAATAAAAGAAAGGTCTTCTCTATTAATTGGAATATATATTGCTTCAATAGTATTTAAATTAATTTTTAATGAATCTTTTCTTGTTATTTTATTACTATTCTGGTTTTCCTCGGTTATATCAATAAAATCTGCGACATCCACATCAAATAACGCATCTAGACTATCAATCTCCATATCAAGGTAATCAACATTTGGGTCTTCATCTGGAATTAATGACCAGGCCACTTTTCTAATAGACGAAAATTGCCTACTAATATTCTCAGGTTTACCATAATACCATTCTATTGAAACCGGATCAACACCAAGTTGATTTAATGCTTTAATAAAATTATCAGCGTAGTTTTTATTTATATCATCAGCAGGTGACAATACTGCTATATTTTTATATCCTAAAATATTTACTGCATATTGAGCCGATAGTCTTGCCTGTGCTTCACTACTTGTTGATAATAAGTATATATTTTCTGATAACATTGGCAGTTCACTGTAATTACTTTTAGATAATAGAATCGGTAATGAGCCAGAAAAGCTAGTAGCCGCTATATTAGAAACTTCTGATAAATATCCTAAGATTGAGGTTATTGATCTATCTAGATTAATTTTTTTAAGGATTTTTAAGGTTCTTATATCATTACTCTTATTATCATAGATCTTAAAATGTGTTAATAAATCATATTGATAATCAGTTACCATTGCAGATAACCCCATTAAAAATGTTTGGCCTTTAATTTTATCATGTCCTGATAATGGTAATATCACTGCTACAGTACCATGGCTATTATTTTCAGAACCAATAAAAAGGTTTAATCCGTTATATAAATTTTTATACTGATTAGGAAGGATATCTGGCTCTATTACGCTTAGAGATAGTTCCATATCATTCGTATTTCCATCTAAAAGAGACCTATAAGACCTAGCCAAGTTAAGTATAGATCTATTTATTCTATTTTCACTTGAAAATAATAATCTTTCTATTTTATTAGAGCTGATACCAATCATAATACTAGACAGAATCCTGTAGTCAATATTATGTTGCAATAGCGAATCCTGCGCTTCAAGCCTTACGGGCAATAACTCTTCAATCACATTAGAGTATTTCTCTTGCCTTATCAAAACATCGCTTATTAAAAGTCTTACATTTATTTCATATTCGCTTTTAGGATATTTATTTAAATAGGATTTACAGGTTCTTTGACATTTTATAATTTTATTTTGAAAATATTGTGATTTAGCCAACATTAAATGCGAAACAGGATCAGAGTAATTTTTTCTATCAATAAGAATTTTCTTAAACTCTGATTCAGCTAGCTTATATCTTTGAGAATTATAATGCCCTATGGCTATATCAAAATGCTCATCATATGTAACCATACTATCTAGTGAATCACTAACCAGATTTCCGGATATAAATAAAATAATTAATATAAGATCTCTTACCATAAATAACTCTTGAACAAGTCGATAAAATTTACAATTTTACTAGTTTACCATATTCAAATAATAAATATTTCTTTTCACCAATAGTATTTCCATAAATCCATTGTGCGCTAACACTGTGTCTGCTAGATGTATTATTGATAACATCTGGATTACCAATAGAAACCCTAACTTGGTCCTCGTTCATTCCATTTTCTATTTTTCCAGAAATAATTTTCTTTATTATATCTTTACCCCATATTTTAGGTAGAGGATTATTTACAAAATAGTTATTCTGTCGCCCTTCAGTCTTTTTATTACCATTATACCTTATTAAAACACTATTCTCATCAGCTGACTTAATTTCAAGCCAAATTGGCCAATCTCTTCCTCCATTTTGATATACTTTAGTATCAATGACTTTTACTTTTTTAAACCTATTAAATCTTAAACCAGTATTATTGATAAAAACAGTGTCGGTAGAAACAGTATTTAGCCAAATAAATTCACCAATCATTTTCTTAGCACCATCTAGAACTATTAATCTACATAAATGGCTCGGCAAAGCTTTATCATTAACCTGCCAATGATTCTTTTTCCATTTATATTTTTTCCCATTATCTAATTGAACAACTAGATATTCTATGTGATCTTTATAATAATTTCCTAGTATCACTCCTTTATGTTTTTTTAGTTTAAAATACGGAATGCTTTTATTCTTATTGAGCTTTGACCATCCCCTGTTAATATACTTTTGTTTTAATATTTCACTGCTTACATTAGAAAAAAAAACAGTTTCCCCTGTCCATTTATTTTCTATTATTAAACCAGTAAATTTATTTTGATTAATCAGACTACAAGAAAAAAACGATATAACAAATAAAGGAAATAAAATAATTAGCTGATTTTTTTTTATTATTTCCAAAATATACTATTTTAAATAAGGCTTAGACCAGTTTTTAAGATTTCCATTTTTATCAAACTTTAATGTAAAATTTTTAAACCCCCATATCTCATCTCCATTTGAATATTTTCCTATCCTATCTGGATCTCCAAGATCATTTTTTATATTAATTTTGTTTATACCTTCCTTAAGGTTACCCAACTTAGACTCTAACAAATTATTGTTAGAATTTCTCTTTAATTCTTCTACTTGTTTTTCAAGATATATTACTCTTTTTTCCAGCTCACTTATATTTGTATCATTAGCAAGTATTTTATAATTACAAAAAAATACTAAAAAAAATAGGATCAATGTTTTCTTAATCATGATCTGCTCCAATATAGTTTTAAACAAAGTAAAGGCTTACCTATTGTTTCTATTTATCATTTAAATAGGGAATATTTTTTTCTAAACGTAGCAAAATTTCCATATCAAGAGAATATTGTTCTAATGAGTATTCAGAACTAATCATATTAATCAAATATGTATGGTATATCCTGCCAAAGCCATTGATTATGTTAAATAGCAGAATCGAGCTATTATTTAGTTCATTAATAAA
>ENA-UPTF01000037-UPTF01000037.1-marine-metagenome-genome-assembly--contig:-NODE-37-length-87890-cov-7.918919_pt1 | contig 87890 bp, 68 predicted proteins | sample MGYA00238166_ERZ767019 | MGnify/ENA primary metagenome ERZ767019 (study PRJEB28930, sample SAMN06266391) | marine metagenome | isolation source: Sea water from 250 m depth | place: Atlantic Ocean | study... | reverse complement strand
TCACCCCCAAAATTGCTTAGAGGAATGATAAGCCCGGCCATTCCTTGGCTAGATACGAGGTACCAGTGATACAGGGTAGGGAGATCTCTCCCCACAAACTCTGCATAGGCAGCAGCCTCGAACCAACTAAGCCCTGTAACTGGATGATCCTCCTGACCTTCAGGATATCTGCCTGCAGTCCAAACACTCGGGCCTGGACGACCAGTGCGGTCCACAAATTCTCTCATCGCTTCCGGCCAAGCGACGTCGACTCCATCTCTCTCTAATGAGTAAATCCAAAAATCCTGATTCTCATATCCACCAGCATCTACGAATTCCTGAAACTCTTGGTTGGTTACTTCATAGCGATCAATCAGGAATTCCCCGATTCTGGGAGGGACGCTAGAGGACAGGCGAGCGTCCAGCATTGCAGGATGTAGGTTGCGAGAGGGGATGTATAGGGCATCCGCCTGGTCATTTCCCAACTCGCGCAGGGCGATAGATCGGTTACCACCGGTCCACCCCAGAGCCTGGGAGGCATAACCATCTAACTCTACCTGGATTAGGGCGGCAGTTCTTGGGGCAGCCCATTCCAAAGGCGTGGTGCCAATCAGTTCTGCTTCCATATCCGGACGGTCATAAAGCCTCCAGAAAACAGATGCACCCTCTGGGGCAGACGTGATGCTTGTCAGAACGGATACGGATGAGAAGATCTCTTCTCGAACAGAATCAGGAACCTGAGGCGGAAGCACTTTGGCCAAGTCATAGGCTTCCAGCCAATTCCCTGCATCAATTGCTTCCTCAACATCGGATACCGCCGAAAGTGCTATCGATGCGGATCCGGAACCGCCGAATGATCCACCCCCACCAAATAGCAGCCAGCCTGCTGCAAGTAATCCCCAGAGTGCGAATGCCCCCACCGCCCCGAGCATTGCTTTCTTCCACGTAAAAGGGGTTGAGGACGCTGGCAAATCATGTGTCGAATCCTCGGTACCCACCGCAGGTGACGTTTCTAGAGCCTGGCTTTGCTGATTTGAGTCTCGTACTTGGAAAAAGGCCGTCGCGAGTACAAAAGGGAAGCCGAGAACAAGAAAGCCGAGTGCTACAGTTGGAAACCAGTCTGGTAGGTTGAGGGCACCTGCCATGGTATCCACAACGGCAAGCACACCCCATGATGCAAGGAGGTACGTACCTAAGACCTGCCAAATAGACTTATGTCTAAGGTCACGAATAAAGCTCTTTAATGGGCTACCCTGTGAATTTGCCATAGGTCACCATTTTGTGTTTTAAGGACAGCAACCGCAAGCAAAGCGCGGCAGTCCACCTTACCAGTGATCACTCAATTATCCGGAGTTCTTAGTACCCCCACTCCCGGAAAATAAAGACCCCCACGACCTGAGCCTGTGGGATTCCCAATGAGCTGAATCCTGCACCCCCACTTCTAAGGAACCGGTCCTCAAAGAAGCCCTGAACGACATAGTCTTCAGAGAAGGCGTACTCAAGCCTTGCTCCACCGAAAACGCTAGCTCCAGCGTCCTGACCTGACAGAGGCCGAAAGACGAGCACGATGAAGGCGTCCGGACCAACATATTGCCCGATCTCTATCTGTGTGTCGGCAAGAGAGTTTGTAATACCACCGGCCAGCATAAAATCGCCAGCCTGCGTAATCGAGAGGTAGTCGAGACCTATGCCCTGAGCGAGTGCTGCCCCGAGTTGTGTTGCTACTGCTCCTGATACAAGAGTTGTGGCGAATGATCCCACCGCACCCTGCAAGAAAGCCGTTTGTCCCGTTGCAAGCTCAGAACTCGCACGCCCAAAGATCAGGTAACTAACCAAGTCTGATTGAACGAGACCAGCTTCGTCAGTACTCAAGGCAACACGGGGCAGTGTCAGCGTTCCTTCAACATTGGCAGTAACTTCTAGTGGCTCATCCTCGATCCGCCGGATTCGGCTCAGTGCTTGGATATTTAGTACTGGATTAATACCAGGAGTACCGAGGAAGCTGATGGTGCCCCCGTTCACTTCAAAGCTCCTGCCAAGCACGGAATAAGAGCCCCGCAGGGCCTGCAAATCACCAATCAGAACGAGATCAGATTCCCTGCGATCATAGGTGACGATTAACTGCTCACCGCCCATCTCCACATTCATCTCATTCGAGCGAAGCCATGTGTTTCTAGGTACCGAGAGATCAACCTCTACACGGAGATTTTCCAAGAATGGATTTCGGATATCCCGAATCAGAGATTGCCTGAAGAACTCAGTTGTGTCCGTTCCTAGGTCCATAAAATCAACTACAGCTACGTTACGAGCGAACTCATCTACGTATAAGATCGCCTCATCCACGCTCACACTTCCGTGTATCTCGGGACGCCCATATCGCCCCTCCAGCGTGAGGATTCCACTTATCAAGCTCTCGACGTCGAGTCGCTCCACTGCCTGGAAACGCTCGAATTCCATTACCAGATCTAGAGCGGGATCACGGACTGAATCGAGCGTAATCGTTCCGTCAATTTCAGAGCGGCCCGTTGCATCCGTTACAAGATGGACCGCTACACGCCTATCCGGATTAAAAGTCAGTGATCCATTCACATCACTGTGTCGGACACCTAGGGCTCCCAGAGACCACGATGCAGCTTCCACATCAATCACACCGTCAGGTTCCGGATCCTGGGTAGTGCCCTGAATTCGGACAACACCCGAAACTGAGCCATTCACATCCTCAAGAGTACCGAAGTAATCCAACGCATCAGCAGCATCTAAAGAATCAGCCTGGATCAAAAGGTTCATCGGTCGTCTAACTGACCTCGAATCACGCTCTTGAAGAGACAGGTCCATCGGAATTGATCCGGCTACACGAAGAACAGAGTTCGTACCCTCGAAGCCTTCGATATCAATGTTTGCTTCCAATCCACTGTAATCCAAGAAGCCCTTAACCGTTGAGAATTCGATACCCGCGTATCTAGGCTCGATAATCTCTAAATCAGCAGCAATAACGGGATCATCGGACAACCCTTGAACCGTTAGAAGAAGGTCAGCATGGCCCTCGACCAGAGCATCGATTTCCAGAACCTCGATCACCCGATCTAGGTGTAACCCTTGTAAATCAAGCCGAAAATCAGATTGCCCTTCTCGTGCCAATATACCGGATGCGACCATACGCATCGGATCTTCGCCAGCCCGGCTAATCTGAGTCGAGTCAAAGGATATAGATGTGTCATCCCAAGTGATTCGAGTCGGATCGGCTAAGGCATAGACTAGTTGATCAAGTGTCGCAGTAGCTTCTTCTAGATCGAGGCGGCCACCCACTGAATCAAATTCAAACTGTCCTTTCGCCTCAAGTTCCTCGCCTGTTCGGCGGATGATACTCAAGGATGCCTCACCTCTGCGATCAGACATGTCGGCATCTACCTGTGCCCGCTCTAGTGATCTGCCCTGCCACTCGACTCCAAACGCCTCGGTCAATACATCCCAATCACCAGAGATTGAAGGAAGAGAGTCCGCATTAAATACGACATGAGCACTGTCGACACGATTACGCCCGTATACGGCACCGGATACATCCATTTCCAGATCTACGTTGAGAGCATCTACTGAACCAACCAGACGGGCACTACCACTGATCACACCATGCATTCGCACATCGGCGGTGTCAGGCAGAGCATCAACGTCCACTCCTTCGAAGCGCAGCAACTCCATTTCGAGGAGTGAGAGCGTGTCTTTTGCGATCACAGTGTCGCCGAGTAGAAGCGGCCGAAGGCCCTCTAAGGATTCGGCAGAGAAGGTCAACCGAGCTTCCCCATCCAAAGGAGCCGCCATTCCCAGTCGGCCATCACCCGATACAGCCACACCGCCAAGGCTGGCGTCGAGGCTGTCCACCGTAAGGATGCCCGCAGACGCAGTCAGATGTGCCATCACCGTATCCACGTGGAGCCCACCGACACGTGAGCGAGACCACGCCAGTGTCGCGGCAGCATCCATCGAATCTACTTGCAACCCCCGACCTTCTATCGATAGAGCTCCAGTCCATTCTGACTGCTGCGGGAGCTCCGTGGAGAAATTTGATAAAGGTACGTTGTCGCCTACGATATCCAGACGGTAAAACGCTCCCGGCTGAGTAAGGTCGAGCACCCCTCCTAGTCCTACCTGGCCTCCCGCTGCATCGAATTCCCCTGAAACTTGCAAATCACGGAGCCGTCCAATTCCTCGAATCGGTCCTGTCAATTCACCCTCAAGGCCGAGTTCGGGCCGTGTTCGAGCAAGTAAGCCTAGAGACAGGGGTGAAACGTCACCTTGCACATCCACGATCCAGTCTTCCGTCTCAGTCCTGCGCAAAGCGCCACGCAGCAGAGCACGTGACCGAGGCACGTCATCTTCCTCAACTGAAGCATCTAGTGTGAAACGAAGTCCTGCGAGCGCTCGTCCTGACACCTGGAAATCCAGGGTCCCTGATCCTAATAACGGCAACCCGGGTGCGATCACCTCAACCAGGCTGTAATTGAAGGGGTCTAAGTGTATTTCTAGACCGGTTGCCCCAGGGTCTTCGCCCCAGTGCAAGGTGCCGCCGAAATCAGCTGTTGTCGCTACCCCGCCATAACCGGTGGGGACGAGTGTGGTACGGCCATCAATCTGAAGATTCTCATTAGTCCCAGAGAAACGTGCGTCCCCGCTGAGCCAACCCTCAAGTGGTATGTCCGTCCCAAGCCAAGGTTCAAGCCACTCCAAGGCAAGTGGATTCATGATCACACCCATATCATCAAGGGTTATGACATCAGTGAATAAGACATCACCGTCTAGCTGAAGGCTGCTGCCGTCTAGCTCTACTTCCAATTCCTCTAGGCCAACATTCGTTCCATTCTCAGTCGCGATTGTCACAGCCCCACGGAATAATCCACCTGGAATACGGTCATCTATCCAGGCTAGGTCAGATAAATCTCCTGCTCCGTCAGTTTCTAGAGATGCGAAGAATGCCCAACCGTCAGTATCTCCCCAAGAACCAACTCTGACCTCACCCCTGACGAGCGTTCTCTCAAAACGAAACGCCCCTTCGCGTACTCGGATTCCCCTCTGCCCGAAGTCGATCTCTCCGAAAGCTTCCTCAAGTCGAAATGATTCAGCGGTGACCGCATTGAGCATTGATAAAGAAGCAAGTTGTGCTTCTAAAAGACTGTCTGTGTTGCCCAACCGGAGTATCACGTCTTCAAGATCCAAATCGATATCCTCCAGAGACCGGTAGAGCAACTGTCCATTACCATCAGGCGATGGAACCAATCTGCCCGTGCTTTCGCCGCTAGAGGGTGTGAGGATCTTCAAGAGACCTTCGCGCACCGCAATTCGTCCCACATGGATCGGTTCGCGAGCAGCCTCCGGCACAGCACCTATTGAATCACTTTCCTCAACACCCCTCACTATCTGCTGGATATTGAGGGGTTGTCCGGATTCCAGCCTTGAGATCTCAAACTCAAGGCCCCAAGCGATGATCGAACTAACTCGCAGATCTGATGTGATCCAAGCCAATGGTGAGTACCGTACTCGAATAGAATCAACCCTGAGCACACGCACTCCGTCTTCAGCATCTAATTCGACCCCTGCTAACGTCGCCCCAGTGAATAGCGTGCCACTTTGTATGTCTTGAATTCTGAGTTCACCAGCCAACTGTTCCTGAATCCTGGTTAACAATTGGTCCATGAAAACCCTCTGACCTGGACCGGTAGCAGATAGGAACCCTACAAGAACAAGAAATCCTCCTACGAGAACACTGCCCCATCTCAAGAAGCGACGACCTAGCCTCTTCACTGGTTTAATAGGCGTCTCAATGTCCTGCGTTTCAGGCATTGCTTCATCCATACCTGAATCATCAAATCCCTCAGTCGGAACCCCAGGCATCTCCGTCATTAGAATGCCTGACCAATAGAGATATGTAGTTGGAAGCGCTGTAAGGATAATGGCGAAGCCTCTCCGAAAAGCCTTGAGGTCTTAAGCGCTGCTAACTCATTCGTTCGCACGTACGGAATGACGTTACCATCAATCCTTATACGCTCACTCTCCTCATGCACATTCGGATTGAACACCTCCAATTGTGATGTAACAACCGCAAGCGGCTCTCCTTCTCTAAAGCGATATCCGAGGTCTATACGTATTGGTCCGACCGGGCTGAGGTATCGAACGCCAACGCCAGGCGTTATCGCGAGTTTCGATAGATCAACTTCGTCGCGTCCTCCCCAAACCTGTCCAACATCGGTGAACATGACCCCTTCGAGATTCAATCCTATGGGGAACCGGAGTTCGAGATTCCCCTCTAATACTCGAGTTCCACCGGTAGGACGTGGAACAAATCGCCCTTCCTTGATTGATGCGGGATCACAAGAAAGATCCATTAATTGCGAAGGGTTGCACCCTGCTCCCGCTGTTCCAGGCTCCAAGAGCCTTACAGGATCAATTGTGAGAACCCTGGGGCCCAGTCGGCCCTGTGCAAAACCGCGAACCGAGTTCGCGCCACCTGCATAAAAGCGTTTCTGAGGATGGACCAGGTCAAATGTCCCAGGCGTCAACAACAACGCTTCAAACGCACCCGCACCAACCCACCCACCGCGTATTCGAGCCGCAAACACTCCTGATCGTCCAAGCCCGGAATACAAGGTGCCTTCAGCTATGGCCCTGTCATACCGAAAATTTGAGCCCGTCCACTGAGATGCGTGTTCGACCTCTAGGACTACGCTGTATCCGCGATTGGGGTTGAGAATGTTATTTGCAAGATTGCGAGTGAAGCTAAACCCGATCGGAGCAAGCCAGTTGGCATCCTGCAAGATCGAGACATCCTCTGGGCTACATACCAGCAGATTTGTGCAGAACAGCACTTCCGCAGCATCGAGCCGAGATAGTTCTGGCCTGTATGAAAGCGTAAAGGAAGTCTGGGGGCCGATTAGGCGCGTGAGAGCTAATTCAACACCAACAGCCTCGCGAATGAAAACATCAGGAAGGCTTTGCCGTTCAATGAACAAAGCGGTGCTGAAGGAATTTCGGGTAGAAAAGATCCACGGTTGGGCAAAATCTAACGAAAGGGTCCCGGTCAATTCTCCAAACTCTTCAGTTCCACCCTGAGGGCAAAGCACATTCTGGAACTGAGGTGTCAGTACATTCGCAACTCTACCGCGGATCTGAAGAAGGCGGCCTCCACCTACGAAGTTCCGGGCTGCCCATTGGGCTTCGACACCAAAACATTCAGCCGTAGTCCAGCCACCTCCATATCGAACGCGGTAGGCATCTCCCTCGACCACATTAACGGTAATGGGGATCACAGAATCAGGATCAGACTGGAAGTCACTTGTCACCGAAGCGCTACGGATAATATCCAGTCCAAAAAGCCTGCCCTGCCCCTGCTGTACCGCATCCCGGCTGTACAGATCTCCAGTACTAAACTGCAATGTGTTAAGAACAGTCGCTTCACTTAGCTCAGAGTTCCCAGATACCATAATGGGTCCGTAGCGCACTCTTGAGCCGGTATCGATGTCAAATGTAACCAGAGCAGTATGAGGCTCGACCGCTGGTATCAGGTGCCTGCGAAGAACATTGACCCGACCATAGCCTCTATTAGCAAGACGGCGTTCTAGAGTGTCCCTGGTTGCGTCCAGAGCGAGTATGCTCAATCGCTCGCCAGGCTGGAGAGGTAGTCCTTCCAAAAGACCATCCTCATTGATCCCTTCACCACCCTCAAAGTCGACTCTCGTAGCTATGACCGGCTCACCCTCATCAATGATGAATGAGACGGTCGCCCGGCCCTCTTCTCCGAGTGATGTAAGAGTATCGACACTGATTTCCCGAAACCCTCTCTGGTAGTACCACGCCTCAAGCCTCAGGCGATCTAGAGGGACATCTCGCTCGGGCAAGTAAAAACGCTGTACGGCAAAATCTGCTCCGGCCCAGCAGAATGGTGTGAAAACCACTGATCGACACTCGGTTTCTCTTGTTACGATCGCGCGAGACAAAGAGTCGTCTGGAAATGATTGGTTTCCTTGAAATGCTACTTCGCTTACTTCTGTCCTACCTACCTGTGACAAAACCGGTGATGGGATCAATGCCCAGCCCCATAGAGCAATCCATCCAACCGAGTGCATGAAACGGAGCCAAATCATGACTTAGAGACTTCCTCTTGGTCCAAACTGGACGGCCTTTCATTCTGTCTGGGAAGTGGGTCGCGCGCCAAGAATATTCTTGTCAGGTAGAATGTTGTGAGTCCGACGCCTACTGCGACTGCTATTGATGCTAAAGCAGCCCGAGAATTCTCTCTGCGACTAGGGGCATTCCGGATATAGCGCATGGTTAATCCTAGGCCCTCTCTTCACTCACCATGTGCCCGGGCAGTGACAGGGACGAATTAGGCATAGGGCGTCGCATCACGGAAATGGCGTCCAAAGCTTCAAAGGCTTGTTCATTATTCTCTAAGAGATGCGGAGTGACCCTGATTTGATGTTCCATCACATCCAAGACGTTCACAGTGTTTATGTCCCTTTCTTCTCCTCTACCCCTTCGTGATGTTGCGGTCCCAGCAGTAATGAGTGGGATTCCGGAGCTTTCTCCTGGAAGCACATCCCTCGACATTGCAACTTGCGTGCGGTGAAGGTGTCCGCTCAGCACTACATCCACGTCCATCTCTTCGATCTGCTTAAGGATCAATTGGGCATCCGGTATAGGCCGGCCTCCGCCTCCGGCACTCTTACACACAAAGTGATGGTGCGTGACAAGAACTCGAATCCCGTCGGTCGACTCGTTGTCAAAGCTCTGGCGGGCAAATCTGAGTTGAGCCTGGGTTAGACGCCCACCAACAATCGCCCTCCACGGGGATGCAGAGTTCAGCGCGACCACCGTTGCTCCCGGAACCACAGTTACCGAATCAAGCTCATGAGGGATAGTCCGATTCCAACTTCGGTACGGGACCAGTAATCGCTCCCAAAACCTGTAGAGTGGTACGTCATGATTCCCGGGCGTCACGACAATGGGTACCTGGGGTAATTCTTCGAGCAATTTCCAAGCAGCTTGAAACTCATGAACCTTGGCCCGCTGGGTGAGGTCACCCGAAATGACTATCAGATTCGGGTCTAATTCAAATGCAAGCTGACGAAGCGCTTTCGCAGCACGAGGACGGAATGGTCGCCCCATCTGTAGGTCTGATCCGTGTAGGATCCTCAGCATTGATCCAGTGCTACTCAGGAGCCGTGCGCAGGCTCAGGACGATTAGCACTCTTCATGCGTATTATCCCAATCAGTCCCACAGCTGCAATTGCAAGGCTCACCAGTTGTGCCAAGGTCAGGATACCGAAGAAGCGATCATCTTTGGCGCGCAGGAATTCGACCAGGAAGCGCTCTCCGCTTGCCATAACCAGCCAAAGCATAAAGAGCTTACCAGGAATTTTCTGATTTTGGCGCACACGCCAAAGGAATAAGAAGATCAGTGTGCTGATACCCACCTCGTAGAGTTGAGTCGGGTGGACTGGCACAATCTGACCATACTTCTCAATGAGTTCGGGATCCACTGAAATGCCGAAATCCCGCTCAATAATGTCTACTCGGGTAGGAGGCGCCCCTCTTGGAAATGCTATACCGAAAATAGAGTCGGTCGGACGACCCCAATCATCTCCCACAAGGAAGCAGCCCATACGGCCTACGGCATAGCCTAATGCAAGAGCGGGAGCGATCGCATCAGCGGTCCGACGCAGAGGCAATCTTCTTCGACGAATCTCCCATATGACCAGTGCGGTAGCGAGTAGGAAGCCCCCATACCAGACAAGTCCACCACGAGAGAAAATGAGCCCCGCGGGATCGCTCGCGAGTCTTTCATAGTTGAGGAGGACGTAGTAGCCCTTGGCTCCAAGAATCCCACCCACGACACCCATGAAAACCAGATCCCAAGCTCTTTCAGGATCTTCACCCATTCGTTCCAACTCTGACCGAATGATCCAGCCCCCAGTCAGAAATGCTAAAAGCATGAACACCCCGAATGAGGTGATCGGCATTCCACCTACTCCTGGAAGCCAGCTCGGAAGCTCAAAAATGACGGGATACATGCCAGTCTAACCTCGCTTGACTACGAATCCACCGGAACCACCTATAGCCTTACTCTTCATGCCATCCTCTGCTTAAGCCCGGGTAGCGCCATGGTCGCTGAAGCTGAAATATCGGGTTGAGCTACGTCACCTCGATCGTAACGGAACCGTGCTGCGCGAGCGATCATTGCAGCATTATCTAAAGAAAGGCGAATTGAGGCATGGAATAGTTCTCCTTCAGTACCAAGTCGGATCGCAAGCTCGTCACATAGCCTCCTATTAGCGCTAACTCCGCCACCAACAAGGACGCGGGCGCACTTAGTCTGGCCGACAGCCCTCATAGTCTTGGAGGCAAGTACATCTACAGCAGCTTCCTGAAAACCAGCCGCAACGTGAGCAATTTCTGAAGACAGTACACCGTCCGACTCAAGCTTTCTTACCAATTCTGCGACAGCTGTTTTCAGGCCACTAAATGAAAAGTCATAGAATTCAGCGTCATCCGGCTTTTGATTGCTACGAAGCATTGGCCTGGGAAGTTTGTAACGAGAGGCCTCACCCTCAGTAGCGAGGCGCTCAATCAGCGGTCCACCGGGATATCCTAATCCCAAAAGCTTAGCCACCTTATCAAAAGCTTCACCAGCTGCATCGTCTCTGGTTTCCCCCAATAATCGGTATTCGCCCCACTTTACTGCATGCACTAAGAGGGTGTGTCCTCCTGAGACAAGAAGAGCCACGAAAGGCGGTTGCGCTGCGCTGTTTTCCAGTGAAGGCGAAAACAGGTGCCCTTCCATATGATGAACAGCAACTAGCGGACGATCACACGCGAAAGAAGCCGCCTTACTCCAAGATAATCCGACTAGCAAAGCACCAATCAGCCCAGGCCCGGCTGTAACCCCAAATACATCAATATCACGCAGTGAGGTCCCTGCCTGGCGGAGTGCTTCTTCCACCACCAAATCAACCTTCTGCAGATGAGCTCGTGCTGCGAGTTCTGGTACCACTCCCCCGAATACTTCATGCTCATCTTGAGAGAGGATCACATGGCCGAGAATAGTATTTTCTCCATCAAGAACCGCAGCTGATGTCTCATCGCAAGATGTCTCAAGGCCTAAAATCAACGGACGTGAGGTATTGCTCACCGGAGTGCTTGATCGGCCCCAGGCGATCCCTCGGCAGCCCTCCTGGCAGTCACCGCACTAGTCTCAGGAACGGCGGTCACAAACTCAGGAATCCCTTCTAGTCGCAATGGAACACGTCGCTCTTCACCTGGCAGGATGCCCTGAAGATCTTCAGGCGATACCCAAACTCTTAGTAAGCTCGGGTCTAGTGTATTCACCAGGCTCCTGGGTCCAGAAAACCGGACCTGGACCACCACCGGCTCTATCGTAACGTCAGCGCCGACTCTCTCGGCATCAAACTGTACAGAGAATCCTTGTAAAATCCGCTCAATGTCGTCTTCGACATTGAGCCCCATGGTAACAACATCAGGAAATACGTACGCGCCTGATAAACCGGCCGTGTCGACAGCCACAGAGAAAACTCCAGATTTCTCGACTGTCGCGAGATCAAAACGCTCTAACCGGATCGAGTCTAATTCAGAAATCTGACTCTCCGAACCGCGAACTCTTGCAGTCACTGGAGCCAACCCTACAGAGCTTGCCAAAGCAAGATTGTCCCGTAAATCGCCATAGACGCGTGTTGCTATAGGGAGGGTGCGCGTCATCGTAGGCTCAAACACGATCTCTATCATTGCCGGTGCGATGAATTCCACAGTCAGCCCGGTCGACTGACCAAGTTCGACCCAATCACGGTCGAGGAATACACTCGTATCAGGTGTTCCAACTTGAGTGATTGGGATACTTAGGGCTGTGCCTTCGCGATCCAACCTGATGATATCACGGGATGAGCCACTAAGTTGCAGTTCGACCTCTGTGGGAGTAGGAGGTCCAGCAAGGGTCCACAACGTGTCAGTCAATTCAACCCGAACCGGCACCCTTTGGAAACTTTCAGAAGAAGTGCGCGGCTCAGTTTGGACCAGGGCCCATAAGAAGACGGAGAGACCTAATGCGGCCAGCTTTAGCCTCCAATCACGGATCCTTACACTTCTGTTTCTAGACATTCTGTTATCCGCTTGCCAATAGGCGACGCACAAGATCTTGGTTAACAGGAGCATCCCAACGTGTGCCTCCTGCAACCTTCTTGTAGATCAGCCCATCCTTACCAATCAAGAATGTCTCGGGAACGCCGGTAGTCTGGTAAGTCCGCTGTATGTCTCCAGATGGGTCATGGAGAATCCGGAAGGTCAGACCCAAATCTTTAGCAAATAGATCAAGATCACCTCCTGCTCTACCGAAATCATCGGACTGACCCAGAGGCGCATCAATACTAACCGCAAGAATCTCAAAGTCTTCGTCGTCGAGTTCATCATAGAGGCGTTGCATCGAAGGCATCTCCTCCAGGCAGGGCTCACACCAGGTTGCCCAAATGTTCAAAAGGACGACCCGCCCATCGAAGTCTTCCAATGACATAGTTACGCCATCTAGGGACGCTGCGGAAAAGGTCGGTGCACTCGCACCTGTGATCACAGGCTGAAGACTCTCCCTCGTAACCCAAGCAAAGCCAACAACCATCGCTGTCACAAGTATCGCCCAAAGATAAGGCGATCGGAGGAATCTTCGCTTCATGCGATGCCTCCGAATCCCTTTTGAGATAATGATCCTGAGCTCACTTAAACCCTCCGGTTCCTAAGGCCAATAGAAGTCATTATTCCATAACTCCTCCACTCATACCAACCTTGAGGCGCACCTCCGTTCCTCTCTCCAACTCCATTTCAGACGCAGGCTCCTGCTCAACCACAACGCCCTGGTCCCTACCGAACCGAAAGACTTCCTCGATTTCAGAAACCATGAGCCCTAGTGAATCAAGTAAAATCAACGCTTCTTCTCTATCCAGCCCCAGAACCAATGGCATTGCCACTAAAGCAGGACCCGTACTCACGATCATAAGGATCTCAGCCGGTAGTGGGATGACAGTATCTGGAGGAGGAAAGACTTCTAGCACGTTACCCCGAGGCAAGTCAGCCTCCACCGTATCCTTAGATACGAGGAATCCACTGCTCGCAAGCACCACTTGAGCACGGTCTTCAGTCAACCCTAACACATCCGGAACAGATCTTAATTGAGGACCAAGGCTAACCGTGACTCTCACTTGGCTTTCTGGTCTGAGTACCTGTCCCGGGAGTGGTGACTGGCCAATGATCAACGCCTCCGGTACCGATGGATGGAGCAGGGAGTCAATTTCACCTAAGATCAAGCCTGCGCCCATTAGGCGTTCACGAGCAGTCGCAAGCCCTCCCCCACGAATATCCGGTACTTCGAAAAGATCTCCTGGAGGAGGTGGGGTTGGGAAGATGAATTGTGTGGTTATTAGATAGCCACCGAACCAACCGACTAGGGCTAACATCAGGACACTAAACCACAGTCGAGAGTAACCACGCTGTCCTCGTCGCCCGTTGCTAGCCTCAGCGATCGGCCCACGCGATTTATCGCGTCGACTGCGCCTTCGCCGGGCAAGCGAACCCCCTAACTTCAATGCATCCTCCTCAACCGGGCTGCGAACGATCCATCTCGCCCATCCTTGTCAGGGTGCACACAAAGGTAGCCATTCTCGTCTAGAAATTCCCCATCTACTGTGTCACTCGGTTCTAGCTCGAAACCAGGGTTCCTCAAAAAGAAATTTGCTACCAACTCATGGTTTTCTTCTGGCTCAAGAGTGCAGGTGGAGTAAATGAGCAGCCCACCCACACTGACGAGGGGTGCTACGGAATCCAACAGTCGACCTTGGATCCCAGTGATTTTGGATACCGAATCAGGGTTGATACGCCAGCGTATATCAGGATGCCTTGCAAGCGTACCGGTACCTGTGCATGGCACATCCAGTAAGATTGCATCCGCAGATTTGATCGGTGGGTTATATGCATCAGCGACGATACAATGAAGCTCAACACCCGTCCTCTCAGCATTCTCTTGAACCATACGCATGCGTGACTCCGAGTAGTCGGCAGCTAAAGTAGACTGAGCCCTTGTGGCAATCGTAAGAGCCTTGCCACCAGGTGCAGCACATAAATCAGCAACTTCCATGCCTGGCGATATATTTGCGTAGCATGTCACAAGATGTGAAGCCGGATCCTGAATCACTGCTTCGGGGAATGCCGCCAGCGCAGCTGCCGGACTTGAAGACCGTTTCAATCTCAAGGATTCAGTTCCATAGCCCACAGGATCTCCATCCAGCCCTGCCATCTTCAGGGCTTTCAGAGCCTCTTCCGCCTTTGAATAAAGCGGAGTCAAGCAGGCCAACGGACGCGTGTTGTTAGCTTCGATGAGGTCGAAAACCTTCTGAGCCCCCCATCTCTTGAGCCAACGGTCGACCAGCCACCTTGGATGAGATCCCCAGGTCGTAAGGAATCCTAATGGATCAGAATCAAGATCTGGGAATTCCGCCGTATCAGCTCCCCCTGCAGCCAGCTTTCGCAACACAGCGTTCGCAAGTCCAGCTGCACCTTTACCAGCGAGCGAGCGGACCTGTGCCACTGACTCTGAGACCGCTGCGTAGTCAGGCACCGAATTCATATAGAGCAACTGGTAGAGAGCAAGCCTCAGAACTTCTCGTACGTCCGGATCAAGTGTGTCCACACCTCTGTGCACATGAGGTGAAAGTAAATGATCCAGTCGACCTCGTAGTCTCGTCACTCCATAGGCGAGTTCGTGGGCAAACGCACGCTCTCGAGGGTCTACACCTTGAATACATGATTCCAGAGCTCTGTCGAGCCGACGGCCGCGCTCAACTTGTTCTCTTATCTTGAATGCGACCCGTCGGCCTAAGCTGCACCTGTCTTTTGTCACGGCTCAGTCCAGCATTCCCACCTTAGGAGACGACGGAACTGCGATCTCACGAGATCTCATGCGGCCAGCCAAGAAGGCGAGTCGCCCAGCAATCGTGGCGGCCTTCATCGCATGAGCCATCCTGACTGGGTCCTCGGCTGCTGCCAATGCGGTATTCATAAGGACGCCGTCCACTCCTTGTTCCATGGTTAGACAAGCGTCGGATGCGGTTCCTACCCCTGCATCTACGATGACTGGGACCTCGAGCCTCCTCTTGATCTCCCTGATGAAGTAAGGGTTCACAACACCAAGCCCACTGCCAATCGGACTTGCAAGCGGCATAACTGCGACGCAACCAACATCCTCGAGTCGAAGTGCAGTAATGAGATCATCGTTGGTGTATGCCATTACCTTGAACCCTTCATCGGCAAGAATCTGCGCTGCTTCAATCGTAGCCTGGACGTCTGGTAATAGCGTCTCATCATCACCGATAACCTCTAACTTCACGAACTCGTTGAAGCCGGCAGCCCGAGCCAGCCTCGCGTACCGGATTGCATCGTCTGCCGTGTGGCATCCAGCAGTATTTGCCAATAAGAAAAACTCTTCTGGGTTTAGGTGATGTAGAATTGCCTCCTCTTTTGTCCGATCGAGATCCACACGACGCACCGCAACTGTCACCATTTCAGCACCACTCGCCCTAATGGCATCGATCATGATCTGGTTAGTGGTATACTTTCCAGTACCGACAATGAGGCGCGACGCAAACTTCACTCCTGCTATTTCTAAGGGACTATCAAGTTCTTTCGTCACTTCAGCAGTCACGCCAAGGTCAGTTGTTGTCATCGCGCTAACCCCCACCTACAAAATGAACCACCTCAATCGTATCCCCTTCGTGGATACCCACATCAGAGTATTGGTCACGGTTCAAAATCTCCCTGTTCACCTCTACAACTACTGCCAAAGGATTGATCTCAATGGCTTCGAGCAGACTCTGGACTGTGTGACCAAATGTAATGTCCCGATCCTTACCATTTAATCGAACTTGAATCTGTTCAGTGCTGCTCAAGTGTGTTCTCCTTCGCCCAATTTGAGTTCAGAAAGATAAGCACGAACGGCATCACGTGGATTCCCAGCATCCCAAACCCCTCTTATCACAGCGACTCCTTTGGCTCCTGCAGCTAAGACACCGCCAACTCGCTCGGGAGTTATGCCACCAATACCCACAAGCGGCATATCCCTGATCACCGGGCACATTTTCGATATGAGCGATACACCACCTGGTTCTATCCCATGATGACTGGGGCTCATAAACAGTGTGCCCAAAAACGCGTAGTCTGCGCCCTCTTTTTCTGCAGTAGCAGATTCACGCTCATTATGAACTGAGGCCCCAATCGTTAGATCGTGTCCAACAAGTCGACGTACAGCACGGATGGGAAGAGATCTCTGCCCCAAATGCACCCCGTCAGCTCCTGCAGTCCAAGCGATGTCTAAGCGGTCATTTAAAAAGAGGCGCCCATCTGTTGAATCTGCTATGGGTCGGATCTTTCTGACCAATTCATGAATCTTGCGGCCGTGCGTAGACGGACCACGAATATGCACGGCCACATCCGGTCCTCCCGTTTCGTAAACGGTCTTCATGACTCCTAGGATGCCCTGGCGCTCAAGTATGCCATCATCGGTCACCACGTGAAGACATGGGATCTTTTTCACTCGAAATGCTGGCCTAATTTAACTCCCCGCCCATTAATCCAGTCTAACGTGTTCATCCGCTGGCGACCTGCGGGCTGAACTTCACTGACTGATACACCACCTGAACTCGTTGAGATCACCAGGCCCTGTTCAGGGTCAGCTCTAACAACAGCACCAGGCTGAGAAAATTCCGACTCAGGCACGAGGCTCGGCCTAAAAAACTTGATCGGCATACCAGCCAACTCCGACCACGCTCCCGGAGTGGCATCCATACCACGAATAAAAAGTGCTACCTCATTGGCTGATAATGTCCAGTCAATTCTTGCTGATTTGCGATCTACTTTGGGTGCATAGCTCACAGCATCCTCTAATTGCTCTCTCTCTTCGGTATCCCCACGTTTGATGGATCCCAATGCTTCTCTCAGTGCTAGAGACCCGAGTTCAGAAAGTCTAGACATCAGTTCTGATGCACTATCCTCATCGGAGATGGGTTCAGAGAGCTGGTGTATTATCGGCCCTGCATCCATGGCTTCAACCATGCGCATGACCGTAACTCCTGTCTGCTCGTGCCCGCGTATTATTGCCCAGTTTACAGGTGCCGCACCCCTGAGCTGAGGAAGAAGCGAGGCATGCACGTTTACCGATCCGAGTGAAGGAAGATCTAATATTTCAGGCTTCAGGATATGCCCGTAAGCCACCACTACCGAAAGATCAGGCCTCAACTCCGTGATTTGCTCAATAAACTCCTGACCCTGAGGACGAATAGGCGCCAACACCTCATGGCCCAAAGCAAGTGCCTCTTCCTTTACCGGCGACATCTTTACGCGTCTCCCACGTCCGGCAGGTCGGTCAGGCTGCGTAACAACTCCTACGATTTCTACCCCATCATTTGCGAGTGCCCTCAGAGATGGGACCGCAAAATCAGGTGTCCCCCAGAAGAGAATTCTCATCGCTCTCACTCAATCCTCTTCAGATTGAATCTTTTTCCACTTTTTCATCAGTATACGGCGCTTGAGTGCGCTAACCCGGTCAACGAACAGTATACCATCAATATGATCTATCTCATGCTGCAACACTCGTGCAAAAAGTCCATCAGCTTCCAGTTCCATCTGCCCACCATCAATACCGACCGCCTCCACTCTGATAGCCGAAGATCTCTTTATCACTTCTTCTAATCCGGGGATACTCAGGCAACCTTCTGGAGACTTTTCATTGTCCCTGCTCGCCCACACGATCTCGGGGTTGATCAGAGCTAAACGGGCCTCAGGCTGCTCTTCACTTCTTAAGTCAACTACAATCACCCGCTGAGAGATGCCGATTTGAGGAGCTGCGAGACCAATACCTTCTGCATGGTACATCGTCTCGAACATATCACGTACCAGTATCTTTAGGTCCTGATCGAACACATCTACTTCGGCCGCTGCCGTTCGAAGAATCGGGTCGCCCATTATGACGACTTGATGCAAAGCCACGAGCCGAGTCCCTACTCCTCTTGTGGTTCACCTTTATGATCGAGCACCGCTGCTATACGTGCCCGGTCCACCGTGATCCTCGTATTCTCTCCGGTCCTTACTGTGAGCTGTGTCTCTTCAGCGTGAACAACCTTCCCGATGATACCACCCGTGGTCACAATGTCGTCCCCCTTCTTGACCGAGGACAACATCATCTCATGTCGCTCTCGTTCCTTCATGTTCGGTCGGATCAGCAGGAACCAGAAAATTGCAACCATTGCGAACATCATACCCATGTTGATGATCGCGGAATTTGGCCCCCGGGGAACCATAATGAATGTGTAAAAGGCAAAATTCACTGAAGATCTCCGTACGGGTTTAAATGTGATCCGTTAATTGTGCGCCGGAACCTCTATATCGCTCAAGCCACTCTTGTGACCAAGAGCGGAATGTGCCTTCGTCAATTCGACGTCGCGACTCCTCACTCAACGCTGTAAGAAAGCGAAGATTGTGGATCGAGAGCAGCCGCACCGCGAGCCACTCTGATGCGACAACGAGATGGCGAAGGTAAGCCCTGTCGTAACACGAGCATGTGTAACAGTCACACTCGGCATCAAGTGGGCGGGTGTCTTCACGAAACCGCGCCATCTTCAAATTGACTTGGCCTTCCTGGCTCGTCCAGGCAGCACCGTGTCGAGCATTTCTGGTTGGTGCAACGCAATCGAATAAATCACAGCCACGGGCAACTGCTTCCAGTAAATCGTCAGGGTAGCCAACACCCATGAGGTACCGCGGCCGATTCATCGGTAATTCATCATGCAGCAGTTCTAGAACTCGCCACATGTCGTCCTTGGATTCCCCAACGCTTAAGCCACCAATTCCGTAACCAGTCCAGTCTTCTATGTCCATAAACTGACGAGCATGCTCCCGGCGTAAATCATCATAGATGTTGCCTTGTAGCACAGGAAATAACGTTTGCTGGGGAGACTCTCCCCGTTCTTCAAGTTCCTGAAAACGGGAACGACACCGTTCGAGCCATTTTATTGTCCTAATGTTCGATACACTCACATACGAATGATCTGCACCAGCTGGTGGACATTCGTCTAGTGCCATGATCACATCAGCTCCAAGCGTACGCTGAATATCGACGACGGATTCTGGAGTAAATTCATGCTTGGACCCATCAATGTGACTTTGAAACTCTACTCTATCCTCATATAAATCCCGAATCTTGGCTAAAGAGAATACTTGGTAGCCTCCCGAATCAGTAAGAATCGGACCATCCCATCGCATGAACTCGTGCAGTCCTCCCAAATCATGAACTAGTTCATGCCCCGGGCGCAGGTAGAGATGGTATGTATTGGCAAGCACCATCTCTGCCCCAAGTGCACTGACCTCGTCCATAATGAGGCCTTTCACCGTACCGAGCGTTCCGACCGGCATAAATGCTGGCGTCTGCACCTCACCGTGAGGTGTGGAAAACTTTCCCCGGCGGGCAGCACCCTCAGTGCTATGGATTTTGAAGTCGAACATGGTGGATAAAACCTAACCACTGCTCGTTCGAATGCAGTCCGACTTTATCTCACTAGCAATATTTGATGCGATTGTTGGCTACCAGATGCGTGTAAGAAGCAGGGTCACTTACGACCCACAACTGCCATAGCGTCCCCGTACGAATAGAACCTGTAACCAAGCGCGACCGCCTGCTGATAGGCTGCCATAGTGTTGTCATATCCAGCGAACGCAGCCACAAGCATCAGTAATGTAGATCGCGGGAGATGAAAATTAGTCAGCAGACAATTTACAATCTGGAAATTGAACGGGGGCCGTATGAAAAGCTGCGTGGTGCCCGACCCAGATCGAACAAGTCCTCCGTCATCCACAGCCGACTCAAGTGTTCTGACCACAGTCGTGCCGACCGCCCAAACCCGCTTGCCTGAGACGACGGACTTATTGATCACGTCGGCAGCTTCATTTGATATATGATAGTGCTCCTCATGTAATTCGTGTTCTTCTGGATCTTCAGCCGTTACGGGGCGAAAGGTCCCGATCCCAACGTGAAGAGTGACAGCAACTCGATGGACTCCGTGTTCCTGCAAGCGTGTCAGTAAGTCGTTTGTGAAATGCAGCCCGGCCGTGGGTGCTGCTATCGAACCAGACTCACGAGCGTAGACAGTCTGATATCGTTCTCGATCAATCGGCTCATCCGACCGGTCAATATAGGGAGGCAGAGGCATGTGGCCGTGTTTATTAATCACTTCCTCTGGTGATAGGTCCGAGACCAACTTGACCAGCCGACCACTTTCTGGCGCCGAATCTAGAATTTCCACATTCAGGTCAGGAGCAACGACCACAGTCCGGCCAGGCTTTAGCTTTGATCCCGGCCGCACTAGAGCTTCCCAAATATAAGGGTCATCCGCATCGGCTGATGGCCTCACAAGGAGAACCTCGGATGGGGCTCCAGTTGATTTCCTTCCTAGTAACCTCGCCGGCAGCACCCTGCTTTCATTGATGACAAGCAGGTCACCTGGCTCGAACAGCTCAACCATGTCTCTGCACTGTAGGTGACGGAATTCGGTAAAGTTGTCTTCTTCCGGTGACAGGGCATCCACTGGGCGCGTCACCACAAGCAGCTTGCTAGCATCTCGAACCGACACAGGGTACTTCGCCACACGTTCGGGTGGCAGCTCGTACTGATAGTCGGATACCTGTGAACCGTCAGGCGGTACCATCACCTAAGCGAACTAGCTAATTCCCGTCTCACGAACCGTCTGTAAAAAACGATTCCTGAGCATTCAGGTTGTCTTCTGGGATTGTATAACCGAAACGGCGGAATGCTCGGGGGGTCGCAACACGTCCCTGAGGAGTCCTCATCAGGAATCCCTCCATAATCAAGAAAGGCTCATAGACTTCTTCCAAGGTGGTCGAGTCCTCACCCATGGCAACAGCTAATGAATTCAGTCCTACAGGGCCTCCCTCAAATTTCTCGATGAGCGTCTTGAGCACACGTGCATCCATTTCATCCAAGCCGTACTCATCGACATCGAGCATCTTTAGCGCATCCTGCGCGACTTGCCCATCTATCTTTCCCTGGGCACGAACTTGAGCAAAGTCTCTGACCCTTTTAAGCAGTCGATTTGCTACTCGCGGGGTACCGCGGGCCCGTCTCGCCAACTCAATAGCTCCTTCTTCATCTGTCTCCACATTCAAGATCTCAGCACTTCGACGAACGATGGTCACAAGCTCTTCGGCCGGATAAAAATTCAGGCGATGCACGATACCAAAGCGGGCACGCATTGGAGCTGTCAACAACCCGAAACGAGTAGTGGCTCCTACAAGGGTAAAGGGCTCCACTTTCATCGTCATCGTCTGAGCTTTTGGCCCGTCTGACAAGCGTATATCGACCTGCCAATCTTCCATGGCCGGATAAAGAAACTCCTCAATAACCGGCCGCAGCCGGTGAATCTCGTCGATAAAGAGGATGTCCCCTTCCCGCTGGTTAGTGAGAATGCCAACTAAGTCCGCTGGTTTCTCGAGTATAGGACCCGACGTGGTCTTTATGTTGACACCCATCTCCCGAGCAAGCAGCGCAGCCAAAGTCGTCTTACCCAGGCCCGGAGGTCCATGGAACAGAATGTGGTCGAGAGGCTCACGCCTCTGTTTTGCAGCTTCAATCGAGATTGAAAGTGCTTCCCTGACCTTACTCTGGCCTATGAACTCCTCTAGCTGCCTGGGTCGCAGAGTCGGCTCACTAGCTGAGTCTTCGGTAAGTGACTCGGGTGTTGTTATATGGGTGTGTTCGGTCATACGGGAATCTCCCCGAAGTCCAACACCTTATGCAAGACATACACTGAGCACTCAAGGCCTATATCCCCTAGTTGCTCTGTTACGACAGAATAGGAAAGTCCTGACAAATCAGAGGTTATTCGACCCAAGGTGTTCACAATCAAGTTGCTATAAGTTCAGGTGGCCGAAAGAGCTCGTCGAACCAACTCTTCAGTTGAATCGGGAATTCCATCCTCCAATACCGCACGAACTGCGGTATCAGCCACTGAAAATGAGTAACCCAGGTTTACTAAGGCCTGAACAGCATCTTGCGCGACACCAGTCACGCCATCCACTACCGGGGTCACAATTGCAAGATCTGCAACCTTATCCGCAAGATCGAGTGCGATCTTCTCTGCCTTCTTCTTTCCTATACCACTCACCTGCTGAAGCGCCGTCGAGTCTTTCTCAACTAGGGCCCGCGCAAGACGTTCAACGGAATAAGTCGACATCATCGCGAGTGCGAGCTTCGCCCCCACCCCTGTAGCAGTCAGGAGCCTCTGGAAAAGCAATCGTTCGTGAGCACTAGAAAACCCGTAAAGAGCGATAGAACTCTCGGTCACGACCTGTAGGGTACGCAGTTCAACTGAACCACCAGGAGATGGGAGCCCCTGTAAAACCGTAATTGGGACCTCCACCTCATAGACGACTCCTCCTGAAGTCTCGACCTCAACACACGCAGCGTCCCGGGATAGGAGCTTTCCTTGAAGACGTGAGATCATAAAGAGATCTCTCCTGGAAAGCTTCCGATCATGCAATGACAGAGAGCTGTCGCGACTCCGTCCGCAGCATCTGCAGGTTTCGGAGGTTCTTGCAGTTTGAGTTTCTGTTTCACCATGAAACCAACTTGGTCTTTGGTCGCATTACCACTCCCGACGACGGCTTTCTTGATCTGCCGAGGAGCGTACTCTGCAACCGCAATCTCGTGGAGTGCTGCAGCCAAGAGAATAGCCCCCCGAGCGTGTCCCAGCTTGAGAGCACTCCGGGCATTCTTACCGTGGAAAACGTCCTCGACAGACATTACGAAGGGTTGGTGACGTACGATTAAGGCCACAATCGCTTCATAGATCTCTCGAATCCGGTTCGCGAGTAGGTGATCTGGTGATGTTCGGATAACACCACACTCCACAAGGGCAACCGCACCGCCTTCCCCACGAGCAACTATGCCGTAACCAGTAACTGCGGTCCCGGGATCAACCCCCAAGACCAAGACTTCGTTGGATTTCTCCGTCACATAGCCTCTGCGATGATGTCCTCATCAATATCTGCATTCGAGTGAACCTTCTGAACGTCATCCAACTCCTCTAGCATTTCGAGAAGCTTTAGCATTTTCTCCGCGTCCCGCCCCGTTACAGCAACTTCATTCTTAGCAATTCGAGTGAGTTCAACCGAAGTTGGCTTAATTCCTGCTTCCTTCATTCCATCCTGAACAGATACGAAATCAGCGGCTTCCGTAGTCAGTATGAATTCATCCTCATCCGCAATCACATCTTCTGCACCGGCTTCTATAGCTACCTCAAATAATGATTCCTCATCATACTGTCCGGCATCAATCACGATTTGGCCTTTACGATCAAATTGCCACGCAACCGACCCATCTGTCCCCAGGCTACCATCGTATTTAGTTAGGGCGTGACGTACCGCTGCGACCGTTCGATTCGTATTGTCCGTAAGGCATTCGATGAAAAGCGCTACCCCACCAGGCCCATATCCTTCGTAAGCGACCTCTTCGTAGTTAACACCTTCCAGTTCGCCAGTGCCCTTCTTGATCGCTCTCTCAATATTCTCAGCTGGCATACTCGCTGCTCGGGCGGTATCTACCGCAAGCCTAAGGCGGGCATTGTAATCCGGCTCTCCTCCACCATCGCGGGCTGCTACAGTGATCTCACGTATGAGCTTGGTGAAAAGTGCGCCGCGTTTTGCATCATTGACGCCTTTCTTTCGCTTAATCTTTGACCACTTGTTATGGCCAGCCACTAAACCTCCACTTGTTCGTTATCGCGCATTTTCAGTCAGACACCTGAAGGTATGTGAGCGTGAGCAGACGGACCAACATTCCAGAAACTCTCGTGATCTAACTATCTAGAGAGTCGTGCCTGACGTAGTCCAGGAACATTCAAATCGCTGACCCTAATAAATAGAGCTAACGGCCAAACGGGGTAGCATCACCATCTTCCAGACCAAGAGCCCATCGAATACCACCTAGGAGATGTGCGCGAAATACTGGGTCATTGCTCCAAATATCGTCTCGGTGACCAAGTGAGGTGTAGAACGAACGCCCTTCTCCAAATTCTTGAACCCATGACTGAGGATAATCGCCACCCAATTCAATCTCTTCTAACCCGGAGATGTCAGTAGCCTCAGTATTAATGCTAAGTAGAACACGGACCCGGTTACGTGAAAAGCCGAGCGGTATGCGATTACCAAAGAGTATATCCACATTTTCCTGCGGCTGATCTTCATGCCAAGCAGAAGTACCGAACTGGTAAAATTCATCCATGACCGGCCAACTCGTACCCAACATTTTCGTCGCTGGATGCTCTGGGTCTTCTACCGCTAGCACAACTATGTGGTTCTGGCTAACGGTCCTGCGAAAATACGCACCCAGCATCTCACCGAATTCAGGATAGTTGTAGAGGGTTAAGGAAGCGTTATGGACACCAACAAAACCACCTCCATCCCTCACAAAATCTACCAGCGCTTCCTTCTGTGAGTCTTCGAGTGGGAGATTCCCATTCGTCATCATCATCAGACCATCAAACTGCGCCAAGTAATCAGGGGTAATAATTGATAAGTCGAGCGCTTGTTGGTCCTGCAGATAGCCCTGGAGGGTAGTGAGTTCATAGCCCGCGGAAGGCCCCCACGAAGCAACTGCCTCTTCTGCAGGCTGCAAACTCGTGTGTTTATAGAGCCCGGCATGTGTAAGGAAAAGTAGTTTTTTAGGAGCTTCTTGTTGAGGTTCTCGCAGGGATGAAGACCGGTCTACTGCCTCATTCGTGAATAGCAAAAAGCTTAGGCTGGTGATCCCCAGGAATGTGAGGTTCAGGGCGAATTTCATGATATACCTCCACCAAGTCGTGTTAGGTAGGTCGGCCCCAGTGGCCAAGATGCGGGTTTCTGGGGTGCGCGCCAGACAATCCCTTTTGACAAGCCACTAGCCTTGACACTCCAACGCACCCACCGAACGTTCTCCTAACCCCGTCTCGTGGAGGTCCACATTCGCCGATTCTCCTTAATCTTACTATTTACGAGCCTTGGACCTCCGGTCGAATGCCAGGACGTTGATTGGCCAGTCTACGGGGGTGATCCCGGAGGAATGAAGTACTCCGCCCTTACCCAGATCAACAGGGAGAGTATCACCGGGCTAGAGGTCGCCTGGAGCTGGGATGCAGACGAGCAGCCGGTAGCGGGCTCTAGCTTGGCATTCCGAGGCGAGCGTGTCCGACCTGGACGCTTCGAAGCCACCCCTATCGTCATCAATGACACTATGTATGTGAGTACACCGTATAGTCGTGTTATCGCTCTTGATGCACGCACTGGAGAAGAGTACTGGAGCTACGACCCGCGTGCGTATAGCTGGGGACAATTGCCTCGGAACTGCGGCTTCTGTCACCGCGGGGTCGCGATGTGGAGCGACGGGAATCAGAGGCGAATTTTCATCAATAGTCGCTGGAACTTGATCGCATTGGATGCGGCCACAGGGCAGCCAATCGAATCTTTCGGTGTAGGCGGGAAGATTGACCTCACTGAAGGACTGATCTGGGAAATCAATAAGCTTCATTACACAAATACCTCGCCCCCAGTGATCTGGAATAACCTGGTCATCCTCGGAAGCGGGATGCCAGACGATCGGGTATACCGCCGTAATCCTCCAGGGGATATTCAGGCGTTCGATGCGCGGACAGGTGAGCGCGTCTGGACCTTTCACACAATTCCACAGCCCGGTGAATTGGGTAACGACACCTGGGAGGATGAATCCTGGTCTTACACCGGATCCACAAACGTATGGGCACCTTTCACGGTCGATACTGAACGCGGCCTCGTGTATCTACCCGTTGGTACTCCCAACGGTGACTACTACGGCGGGCACCGAAAGGGCTACAACCTGTTTGCAGAGTCTCTCTTATGCTTGGACGCACGAACAGGTGAGCGCGTCTGGCATTTTCAGACCGTACATCACGGAATCTGGGACTACGACCCACCAGCCCCTCCGAATCTTGTCACGATAGAGGTGGATGGACGTGTTATCGATGCGGTAACTCTAATCACCAAATCTGGCTTCACATTTGTCTTCGATCGGGTGACAGGAGAGCCTGTTTGGCCAATCGAGGAACGTCCGGTCTCTGTCAGTGACGTACCTGGTGAGCGAACTGCCCCTACACAGCCTTTCCCGACTAAACCCGCCCCATTCGCTAGGCAGGGTTTCACATTAGACGATGTGATCGACTTCACGCCGGAGATAAAGGCGGAAGCAATCGAACTGCTTGGATCTTACCGCCTAGGCCCGCTCTTCACGCCTCCATCTTTGGAGGGAACGGTTACAATGCCTAGTGCGACTGGAGCAGCAGGCTGGGGCGGTGCAGCATTCGACCCTAGGACGAACGTGCTCTATATCCCGAGTAAGGATCGTCCTCTAGTCCATCAACTCGTAGAACCCGAGCCAGGTACTGCAGATGCAGACTATGTGCAGCGTTTACGAGGGCTAACAGTCTCGGGGCTTCCGATCCTCAAACCTCCTTACGGCACACTTACAGCAATCGATCTGAATTCTGGTGAACACTTATGGCAGGTCCCACTTGGTGATCAGCCAGGGATCCGAAACCACCCTATGCTCGCCGGTGTGGAGTTACCCCAATTAGGCCGGATGGGTAACGCCGGCCCCCTTATCACTGCTGGAGGACTTGTTTTCCTGAGTGGTTATAACCCCCAACTCTACGCAGTTCATAGTGAAACAGGTGAAACCATTTGGGAGGGTGATCTCCTGGGTAATGAAGGCACCGCGAACCCGATGACTTACGAAACAAGTGATGGGCAACAATTCATCGTCATCGGCGTGACCGGCTCCAACTCAGACCGAGGCCTCATAGCATTCGCTCTGCCCAACTCATAGAACTTTCTTTTCACCACCTCAAGCGACGCTCTTCCGTTAGAGCTGAACTACTAGCTATCTACCGCGAACCCAGGAAGGTGGACCACCACTGCTCGCTGCCCGGAATCGGTTATTCACAACATTGTTGTAAATGGTGCCGAACTGGATTGAAAAGCCAAGCGTGAGTCCGTAGTTAAAATCGGTAGCCCTAGTGCGGAGCCGGAGCAGCGCCTCTTCGTCAGTGACGCCACCCGCAGAGAGGTAAATCTGGTCGTCAACCCAAGTAATATCACCGCGAGCATTGACACTAAACCCACGGACGATCCGGAAATCTATATTCCCGCTCATTGACACGTTATGACGCTTGATATCGTGAAGGTAGTGGGAGCCACTCAAACTTATCCCCGCGTCACCCCAAGGTTGTCTCTGCGAAAGTTCGATCTCTAAAGACTGTTCCCATCTGGTTTCTGACATTTCACCGAATACAGTCTCCTCAATGTAATCCCTATATGCGGGACCGATCTTGTAGAAAACTGTTAGCGAGCGCCGAGTCGCTTCATCATATGGAAAGAAGCTGTATTCGATTGCAGGTGTTATTCCGATCCTGAAATTTTGGTTGGAGCGAGTCGACCGAGATGCTGAACTCTGGGCCCCAATCGACCAGTGATCGCTAAGCGCATACGCAATTAGTTGGCTTGAATTCCAGTCTGTCCGTTGATCGCTGAATGTTCCGTCGTTTAACTCAACTTCAACCTTATTTGAACTCATATAGTTGAAGAAAACCATTCTCCACGTCGGCGTAACTCGTGTTGCAGATAACGTACTGTTCAGGCGCAGGCTCGATCGAGTCTCTTCCCCGTCTAGGTTGCCACTCCCGTTGAAACGGAAAAACCAAAGGTTCCATGGGTCATCAACTTCCTCCTGTGACACCATGCGATTAGCTCCCGGACCACCCTGCGTCGGGTTATCAGGACCTTGGAGCGTCACAATCCCTCGGAATCCTGATTCACTCGCGAATCGTCCTAGACTAAGGCCGAGAGCATGTGTTATCCCATCTAGCCGTTCTCGATCGGTATCAGTGGATAAAGCCTGGAAAAGGCTTGAGTCCTCATACCCGTCGAACTCGCGATATCCAATCATGTCGATCTGGTATTCTTGACCACCTGAGGCTGTTCTAAGGCTTGTCATGATGATATGGACATCAGCTACTTCACGATCCCGAACCCAATTCACCCAGGTGATCTCGGTACGGTAATACTCAGAATTACAGTCCCTCCCGTCACAATCGAAGAAGACGTTGGGTCGAGGGTCTGGCACCTCGCCTTCGGCTTGTTGGGCAGAGACAGGGGCTGCGAGCAGCGCAATCCAGAAAACGCCTAAGATTCCGCTGCATTTATGGCTAAATGGCATTGTTGCCTTTTATCTGGTCGGGATAACATCGACGAGCGTGTTACCAAAACCGAGACACCTGAGTTCCTCAGTTAGTTGAATCCCGGAACTCAGTTGCTGCCGTTATCGATAAGTTCGGGAGCACGGCGGGACATGACCGCCTGTTCGAAGATATAGGCATAACCGAGTAAATCAGACTCAGTCCACATGTCTCCGATGAAAGCTAATACAAAGGGAGTATTATCCTCATAGTATGTGTACGGGACAGTCACAACTGGGAACCCAAAGTCGTTGATAATGTTACTCGGCAACTCTGGCCAATTATTCGGGCTGTAGTCCGGCCGTTCAGGATCCTCAACCAGATCCCGGTTTGGCGCACCCGCCTGAGGAAAGAAAAGAGCATCGAGTTCGTGGTCTGCCATGACATTCCGGAAAAGATCTCGAATCTCCATGCGCCAAGACTGGAACGCATCGCCCTCTTCTGTAGCACCTGGCCTAGCCGGTGACACTCGAGGTCTTTCACCCTGCCCACCGCGTCCTCTACCACGGCGACGAAACACCTCTCCCGATAGCTCCTCCCATTCTTCGATGCTGTTAAATGCCGCATCCGGACCAAGGCCCTGTAGGTAGACCAGCCTGTCGTATGCACCCTGTGTGGGGACGCCGGGCCGTTCGCCATAGAGCTCAATAAATCCTGACCCTGCGAATGGATCTTCGATGACTACTGCGCCAAGGTCTCTGAGGGTAGAAATGGCCGCCTGATAAACTGTCTCAGTCTTAGGGTCTAGAGGCAGCCAACGCTCCCGCCAACCCGACCCAACAAGACCGAAACGTTTTCCTTCGATGATCGCCTCAGTAAGAACACTCACATATCCATTCTCCGGGATGTGATCCACTGCGGCGAATGTCGCAAAATCATCTGTTGTTGGACCGGAGATTATATCTAGGGTAACAGCTGCGTCGTGTACGTTCTTCGCCATCGGCCCAACCACATCGACATAGCTGCTGTTGATCGGATAGACACCTTCTAGCGGGACAAGTCCGTATGTTGGTTTGACACCCACCAGCGCTTGAGCAGATGACGGGTTCTGTATCGACCCTCCGGTTTCAGTCCCCAGCCCCAGTACAGCAAAGCTTGCATTCACCGCAGTAGCGGTACCTCCGCTAGAGCCACCCGGAGCCTTGGTGACATTGTAGGGGTTAAGGGTGACACCAGCGACAGAGCTGTTTGTACGTGTCCCGTCACCTGCAAAATCAGGCAGATTTGTCTTGCCAAGAATAATCGCCCCAGCGTTACGCAGTCGCTCGACAGCGGCAGCATCATCGCCAGGAATCATATCGATTCCACCCATCGCAGTGCTGAAGCCCCAGAACCCCGCGGTCGTCACGAGTCCGGTGTAATCCATGTTGTCCTTAATGACAACCGGAACTCCATGAAGTGGGCCCCTTGGCCCAGAAGAGCGGTACTCTTCATCAAGACGCGCTGCTATATCCAGGGCCTCGGGGTTCATCGATATGAACGCATTATAGTAGTCCTCATAGCGATCAATTCGCTCGAGAAACGCCTTGGTCAGTTCTACAGATGTGTACTCACCAGCAGCGTAAGCCTGCTGGATCTCTTCTGTAGTCAGTTCGACCACATCAATGTCCTGCCCAACCAGCATCCCCGGCCTAAATAGGGCTAGTAGAACTGAAGCTATACCAAAAAACGACGGCGAGTTCATGATCACATCCGTGATGTGATATCTGACACCTCAGAAACCACCAGGTACGCCACCCACAGGTGCATCTTCTTCAGAAACCGGGCGTGTGCGGATAGTTGGATACTCAATGCCGAGTTGTTCTAGATATGTGCTAAAGCGAGTCGAATCGTAGTAATAAGGACGCATCTCCGGTCGCCATCGTGCCATGATCCCTTCATTAAGCCAGATCGCTGGCTGGTCTGTCGGTGATATAAATGGTGTGTAGACAGTCTCGGCAGTTTGGACGTCGTTGAAGTAAGTCCATGCTGCCTCAACCGTCTCACCATCCAAGAAGAGGTCTAGCAGTGTGCGTGCCTGAACCCTAGCCCCTGCAACAGCACCCTTATGCGCGATGGGTGTCGCCATCGCGATCCCGTTCGCCCAGTTATGTCCCGGACCACCTGACATATTAGACGGATAACTGAGTGTTACGGTTGGCATATTCCACGAAACATCTCCGATATCGTCTGATCCACCACCAAGGGACCGAGATAGGTCAACCGGCCCCCTTAAGTCACGAATAGAGTCAGCCAAACCAGTTACATCTACACCCATTTCTCTCTGGAACGCTTCTGCAAATCGGATGTCATCCTCACTCCAGTCCGGTAGTCCAACCGCTTGAATATTGGAGTAAGTGACCTCGGCAACCGGTTTGCTAAAGTGGCGACCCCAAGCTGCTCCCACCGTCATGATCGTATCTACTTCTGTGCCCGTCATTAGGGCAGCGCCTTCAGCCATCAAAATTGCAGCATCGTATTGCTCTTTTGTGAGTTCATAATCTCGCTCGCGGAAATAGAACCAGATTGTAGCAGTCTGAGGCACCACATTCGGCTGGTCACCACCCTCGACTATGATATAGTGTGACCTAGCTGCGGGTCTCAGGTGTTCCCGTTTGAACTCCCAGCCTTGGGCCATAAGCATAACTGCGTCGAGTGCTGATCGGCCTCGCCAGGGCGACCCTGCTGAGTGCGCAGTCTCACCCGTGAAGCGGAACTGGACCGACCAGAGGGCATTACCACCTGCCTGGCCCCAGGAAACACCGAAATTATTACCAACATGGGTGAACAGGTTCACGTCTACATCTTCAAAGACCCCTTCCCTAACGAAGTACGCCTTTGAAGCAACTTGTTCTTCGGCAACACCAGGCCAGATCAGAAGAGTCCCATTTATACCGTCACGCTGCATGAGTTCTTTAACCACGATTGCTGCAACAATATTCACAGCCTGCCCAGAGTTATGGCCCTCACCATGTCCAGGTGCCATCGACAGTATCGGGTCACGATACGCAACTCCAGGTTTCTGGTTGGACTGAGGGATACCATCAACATCAGAGCCCAAAGCAATCACGGGTTCACCTGAGCCGTTTGACCACGTTGCGGTCCAAGCGCTTGGCATCCCCGCTACTCCCAATTCAATATCAAAACCTTCTTCCTCTAGTAGGCCTGTGAGGTACCGCTGCGTCTCGAACTCCTGCATCCCAAGCTCACCAAAAGAGAACAGGTGATCGACAATTTCCTGAGCGAGCTTTGCCCGATCGTGGACCATTTGCTCTGCCTCTGCCTTGAGGTTTTCAAGTCTCGGGTCCTGTTGAGCTACGAGATCCGGCACGAGCGTTAACGCTGCAATCATTAATGCTAACAGAAGAGATACGTGACGCATGGAATTTGTTCTCCGGTAAATCCTGAGTTCCAAAGTAGCGATACGAATGCCATTATCGCTTGTCTTGGGCAAGTGGCCACGAGAAGATTGCTAGGCTTCTCCTCGTACGGAGCTACATTTATGACTAGAACTCGGAGAGTTTTTCTCGGGGATTTGGCGAAAAGCCTACTGGCAGCAGGAGCAATGCCTAAACCATTCGTGAACAGTAATGTCTCGCCAACTCAGACCGGTACAGGGCTCATCACAGATCCGAGGTACCTTGAGCACGAGTTACCTGATCGTGGCGGCGAACCACACCCAGAGCGGCCATTACGATTGATGCGAATTGCACAGGCTTTCGAAGAGCGTGGGCTCAACTCAGAGTTAACCCCACTGCAAATGCATCCTGATTCAATGCCCTTCATTCGCCGCCACCATACCTCAGAGCATGTGGACGCTGTTCGTGAAATCGAAGTGACCGGTGAAATTGCAGAACTCGCTGTGGCGGGAGCCTTAGGCGCGATTGATGCTGTAGCAAATAGCCAGGTGCGGAATGCGTTTTGTGCTGTAAGGCCTCCGGGGCATCACGCTAACAACACTGGCCAGGAAGAGGGGTTTTGTTTTTACAGCAACGCAGCAGTCGCTGCTAGGTACGCGCAACTTCGCCACGGTTTTGAAAAGATCTTGATCGTCGACTGGGACTACCACCATGGCAACGCAACCCAAAATGCGTTCTACGATGACCCAAGCGTACTCTTTTTCTCAGCTCATGACTGGCAAGCATATCCTGGTACAGGAGACCCATCACTCCGCGGAGAGGGAGAAGGCTCAGATCTCAACCTGAATGTTCACTTGGATTGCGGATCAAAGGATATCGATATGCTCAGGCATTGGGACAGTGTGTTGCTGCCGGCCGTAAGCAATTTCCAGCCGGACTTCGTCATTGTGTCTGCCGGTTTCGACAGTCGCATGGATGACCTACTCGGCTGCTTCGACCTTACTGACGATGTATTTCGACGTATGACCCGAACTACAATGGACATAGCCAATGACTACTGCGGTGGACGTTTGGTCTCGCTATTAGAGGGCGGATACAACGTAGACGGAACAGCGATTGCTGCTGCTGCACATGTTGAGACGCTACTCGACGGCATATAACTCAAACATCCGACTCACTCGCTCTAACGACTATTGCGGGGTGCCGCTACCCTAAGCTCTCGGCACCCCGCAATAAGGCTACATATCTGGAAGAGTGGGCCTTCTCAGATGCCAATCGGTCGCTGACTGGAAGGCATGAGCCACATTAAGAATCTTATCATCCGCGAATAGATCGCCCACAATTGTAGTCGTGAGCGGCATCGTGGTCGGTGTCTCAGCATCGGGATTACGCACCCCGAAATCATACTGAACGATAGCTGCGGGGTGTCCAGTATCATTTGTTAGGCCTACTTCTCCAGAACCACTTACAAACATATCAAACCCATCCATAGCCTCTTCCATTCTTTTCATGAAAATGAGGCGGCGCCTCTGACCGTTGACATAGTCAATAGCTCGCGCATCCCGACCGCGACGGAAACGACCTCTGCGCCGAGCCTCACCCTCTTCGAGGTCCTCGGGGATTGGTTCCGGCTCAACACCACCCGGTGCTACATGATAGTCGAATGCTGCCGCCGAATCCGCGCCAAGTTGGTCGGATCGGAACTCCGGGAGCTCATTCATCTCTTTGAGATTCGCACCTAAGTCTGAGAGTTTTTCTAGAAATGACTCAGGGGCATCCTCTGTGAACCCAATACGGTATGACCCCAAATCCGGCCTCCGGTCGAATACGAACGGAGCAGTGACCGTCGCAGGATCGTGCTCACTCGCTCCATGAATCTCATTGAAGACCAGAGCGCAGTCCTCGATGGTGCGACACATCGGTCCTGCCTTGTCCATGCTCCATGAAAGGACCATACCACCGTATCTACTAACTCTCCCGAAAGTTGGTCTCAGCGCGCTGAGACCGTTGCGCCGAGAAGGTGAGACGATCGACCCACGAGTCTCGGTGCCAATTGAAAATGCTACGCAGCCCGCCGCAGTAGCCGAACCAGGACCAGCAGAAGAGCCACTCGAGCCTTCTTGAACATTCCAGGGATTTTTAGTCCGACCCCTGAACCAACGGTCACCACTAGCGAACTCACCTGTTGCTAGCTTAGCAATCAATACCGCGCCCGCCTCTCGTAGTCGAACCACAAGCTCAGCATCTTCGTTTATTACTTGGTTTTCGAAGTCGGCTGAGCCCCATGTAGTACGTGCTCCGGTGGTCGAAAAGAGGTCCTTTACACCGTAGGGGATACCATGAAGTGGCCCTCTCCAATTTCCGCTGCGGAGGTCCATGTCTGCCTGTTGAGCTTCTTCACGAGCCCGATCCTCAAGAATCGTCACTGCACATAGTAGGATCGGATCGTAACGCTTGATTCTATCAAGGTAAATTTCTGTAAGGTCAACAGATGAGATTCGGCGCGAGCGGACTAGTGCGGACAGTCGATGTACCGGGAGAAACGCTATATCCTCTTCATTTGTTGGTACGGAGCCTCGCCACGGGCGTACACGGATAGCTGGCCTGTCGAACATCCTTGGACCATGCTCTCTCCATAGTTTCTCCATCAGTGATCCCGTACCGCCAGGATAGGCCTGGAAAACCAATGCCGGGTGTTCACCCTGACCTAATTGAATCGGTGAAGCTGCTTCCTGCTCCTGTTCGACCCATCGAGGAAACGAGGGATCTGACGCCTCAAGAGCCAGCGGATGTACTGCACCCGCAGCAGCAGCTGCGGCCGCTGCCTTGAGGAAGTCACGACGTTCTATACCACTGGGTGGTCTATTCTTCTCTCCCATCATTTGCCTCCTGTCTATCTCCGAAGGTATTCGAGTACTCCGACGTGCTTATCCTTCAATGCCTATTCGGAACTGACCTATCTAAGCCATCTTCCGAGACTGGCCGAGTGCGGACAGTCGGATATTCAATTCCTAACTGTTCGAGGTAAGTATCATAGCGCGAAGGGTCATAGTAGAATGGACGCATACGCTCTCTCCATTCCGCCATAATCTCCTCGTTCAACCATATCGCCGGTTTGTCATCTGGCGTAATAAATGGGGTATAGGTCGTCTCGACCGTCTGCACATCATTGAAGTAATCCCACGCGGCTTCAACGGTCTGTCCATCTAGGAATAGGTCGAGCAGAGTAAGGGCCTGAACCTTAGCTCCAGCCAGCGAGCCTTTGTGTGCTATGGGCGTCGCCATGGCGATCCCATTCGCCCAATTATGCCCGGGGCCACCTGGCATGTTAGCTGGGTAACGCATCGTGACAGTCGGCATATTCCAAGACACGTCCCCGATATCATCAGAGCCTCCACCAGTATAGTTCGCCAGATCAATTGGCCCTCTTAGAGATGGGACTTGAGTAGGAAGACCTCGCTCTTCTTGACCTAGGTCACGCTGGAGTCCGTTCGCTAAGGCAACATCTGCCTCGGACCATTCTGGAAGCCCAACGCGCTCTATGTTCGTTTGCGTGACTTCAGCAACAGGCTTGCTGAAATGCCTATTCCAAGCTGAACCGACCGTCATGATCGTGTCGATCTCCGTGCCCGTCATCATTGCCGCACCGCGCGCCATCAACTTTGCGGCATCATACATTTCTACAACACGTGGATAGTCGACCTCACGGAAATAGAACCAGATTGTTGCAGTCTGAGGTACAACATTTGGCTGATCACCACCCTCCACAATTATGTAATGGGAACGCTGCGGAGGACGCAGATGTTCTCTCTTGTACTCCCAGGCCTGAGCGAGAAGCATGACTGCGTCTAAGGCTGACTTGCCCCTCCAAGGGGATCCAGCTGAGTGAGCTGTTTCTCCAGTGAAACGAAACTGGGCGGAAACAAGAGCATTCCCGCTTGTGTGGCCCCATGTGACTGAAAAGTTCGAGGACACGTGACTGAATAGATTGACATCTACGCCATCAAAAACCCCATCCCTCACAAAAAATGCTTTGGATCCAAGCTGTTCCTCTGCAACCCCAGGCCAAATCATCAGTGTGCCATCTATGTCTTCGCGCTCCATCAATTCTTTCACATTAAGGGCAGCCACAATATTTACAGCCTGCCCCGAGTTATGCCCCTCACCATGCCCTGGAGCCATCGAGAGGATAGGGTCACGGTAGGCAACTCCAGGCTTTTGGTTTGACTGAGGAATGCCGTCCACATCCGAGCCCAGGGCGATCACCGGAGATCCCGAGCCATTCGACCACTGCGCAATCCAGGCACTTGGCATTCCAGCAACACCTAGTTCTATCTCAAACCCGTGATCTTCAAGAATTCCAGTCAAATACCTCTGGGTTTCAAATTCCTGAAAGCCCAATTCACCGAAGCTGAAGAGCATATCGACGATCTCCTGAACCATCTTTGCATCTTCCTCAACCATCTGCAGTGCTTCGTCCTTGAGACCTTGCAGGCGAGCATCCGCCTGAGCTCTGAGCCCTACTGGAACGAAAATTGTAATGAAGAAGACAACCAGATATTGACTAAACCTCGAACGATGCACAGTGAGTTTCTCCTTTCTAGATAGCCTTACGCATCCTTGATGATAGGAAGTGAGCATGAGGCGGATTTTCTAGCAGGGCAAGCGACGACAGACTAGTTACCGATTCTTTTGCCGCGCTCAATCCAACTCTCGCCCTCGGTAATCCAGACTGCTGCTGGTTCAGCCTTAAGATAATGCCCAAACCAATCAAGGATTCGCCGGTGATAATCCACCTGCTGCTCCTCTCTGATTAGGCTATGGTCTGCACCGGGGTAAACAAGTAACACAACTTCCTTTCCGGCCCGACGTGCATAGTTGTAGTACTCCAGTCCCTGTCGGAAGTCTACCACTCCATCCTCGTCGCCGTGCATCAGTAGAACAGGCGTCTCCAAGTTCTCAATGCCATAGGACGGCGAACTCTCTAAGTGCCCCTCGAAGTCATCCCAGTACGGGACCGCCATCCGGGCCTGTCCTGTCTCCCAGTGTCCAGTTTCCGGCAACCCCCCATTCCAATGGACCGCTCCCATAAAGCTCAAGAAGTTTGTGATCGCTGCTCCGGCTACCGAAGCAGCAAAACGGTTAGTCCGAGTCGGAAGGTATGAAGCCTGATAGCCACCCCACGAATGACCAATCAGACCAATTCGGTCAGGATCAACATGGCCCGTTGCGACTGCAGCATCGATTGCGTGCTCAACTGCATCTAGAGCCGACGGGCCAGGGCGTCCAGGTTCGTAAACAATGTCGGGCATCAACACGAAATACCCTTCTTGAGACCAGACTTGGTAGTTGTAGTAACGCCTCTCGCTAGGTGTGTAGTACCTGTGGAGGCCATCTGACAGTCGCTCGTACTGGTATAGAATGAGCGGGTAGTGCTCCCCTTCACGGAATTCGGCGGGAAACACGAGGATCCCCTGAAGTTCGTGACCAGCATCAGTAGTATACTCGATCAGTTCTGAGTGACCCCACGCGTAATCGGATTGGAATGGGTTCGTACGTGTCACCTGCTGAAGATCGGAAAGATCCGTCCCTCCTACAAAAACATCAGGAGAATCGTCCCAGCGCTGGATGCGCAAAGCATACCGATCGACATCTTCAGCTTTGGTCAGCGAGTTTACTACAGCAGGCTCCTCTAATAGAACATTCACTTGGCCAGAACGAAGATCAGCCTTGGCGTAGCCTGAGTCTTTTGTGCGCTCGTCCATAAATGACAACCAGACCGGCTGACTTGAATCTATGACATGCGGGTCCCCGAAACCGACATCAGAATCCATTCGGACGAGTCGATAAATACGGCCATCTTCCTCGCCACGTGTGATACGCGTCGCGGACGAACCATCCAATTCAACGAGCCAAATATCGTACTTGTCATAAAGAAGCACCGCCTCACCGGTATCGGCCCACCCTCCGATACCCCAAGGAGGATGAGGTCCTGGGTAATCGTGGTCGAAAAGCGGTTGTGTAAAACTCTGGCCCTCAGCCAAAACTGTCTTCTGCATCGAAGTTAGGTCGACCGCAGACCAACGATTATCCCCATAAACCAACACTGGGCTATCCCCGCCTCCAGCTTCGAAACCGAATTGTACTTCTGCGGCAAGAAGCGTGCGTTCACCCGTCTGCAGATCAACCCGGTACCAGTCTGCAGCGCCATCACCAAAGCGACGCTGAAACCTGTATGGTGTGTAGTCAGGGACAATCCCCCACTTCCCATCAGCAACAATTTCAACTTCTTCCGAGAAATCTTCGCCGAGGATTACAAGTTCATCATCCCTTACATGCCACGCTGCCAGAAAAGTCTGCCGTGAGATCTGTTCTGCACGGTATTCCTGACTCCTCAGAATCTGGTCATCATCCCAATGCCAGACCTGTACATCTGCTGGAGAGATTTCCTCGTCTTCAATACTATCACCTGACTCAGCATCATTTGCTTCTATCGCCGTCCAGTCCCGTAAGCCGACAAAAACCGTCGCTCCGGTAGCATCAAAATCGATCCCAGCATAGTCCGTCATTCGCAGCGATTCAGGGATATCGTCCCGCCCGAGCGCTGCTAGAACCCGCGGATCCAAGCCAGAGTTAACATCTTCCCAGAGGAGCACGTCATGCGTATCACCCTCACGACCCTCAAGCTCCACCGAACGCATAACTCCGAGTTGTGCTGACTCGTCTTGCCAGCTCAGAGCGCTGTAATGTGCATCGTGAGAGTCTAGCGTCCGAAGCGTCTCTGCTTCAGGATCGAAAATCACGACACTGTTCGAGTTCCCCCAAGAGGTGCGCAAAGTAGCAGCGATCAATTCACCCTTATCTTGCCACACAAACTCATCAACGTTTCCGATGAGCGTTTGCTCCCCTGTAGAGGGATTCATGATCACGAGATCGGCACCCAGTGTGTCCGCAGACGCATAACCTCGCGCAGCTAACCAGATACCATCGTCCCGGAAAGCAAAGCGCTGAACCTCAAAGAGTACCGTGTCCACACTGTTGGCCAAATTGACCAAACCGAGTCTGTCCCGGATTGGTTCATCTGACTCCTCAAGTTCATCCGGATGGACCCCGGCTCTATACGCCATCCAACTCCCATCCCGACTGAATACCGGTCCTGTAGCATGCTCGAGCACTAGTGGCTCACCATTTCCATCACTAGCGATCAGCCGCAGTTCAGTAGTCTCATCTACACGTCTGATACCGGACACAAGCCAGTTTCCCTTTGGATCAAGCTCGAATAGTCCAAGATTCTCAAACTGCCCATAGTCGGACGGGCTAAGGGCGGGCGCTTCTTGGGCCAGCAACTCATTTGGAAGCACCAGGATAACGCAGAAAATCAAGGCCGATATGAGAGTGCGATACATCGATTCCTACCTCGGTCTGGATAAACTTGATCGAACGGCGTCAAGACGATGCCGATCACCACGCATGGTCGCAACCAGTCTGGGGACACCTAGAAGTGCTGAACACAATCCGAAAGCCCCTGTTACATTTCCCGGCTGACCATGTGCGTAGGGATATCCGCAACCTTTCAGTCGTGAGGGGACCTTGAATGAGGGGCCATAAAAATCGAGCTAGCCTCATGGATACTAGCAATACCCGAAAAGGGAGATGGTTAAGAGCTCCCTGGAGCACAATTCCCTTTCTCGCACTTGGCATCGGTATCCTAGGCTTTGGGAAAGATGCTGAGCAGGAATTTTCGATTGATCCCGGCGATTGGCCTCATTACGGTCGGGACTTAGCAGCCAGTAAATACTCCCCGTTAGATCAGGTATCTGCTGCCAATGTAGACCAGCTCGAGATCGCCTGGGTCTGGGAATCGGCAGATTACGACCTCCTAACTCGCAATCCTGGGCTTTATATCAATCCCAACTACCAGGTAACACCAATCAAAATTGGCGACAGGCTTTACACTACGACTAACATGGGCCAAGCAGTGGCTCTCGATCCGGAAACTGGCATTGAGCAATGGCGCTACGACCCATACGCAGAAGGACTCAGAGATCGCCCCACCGGCCGAACGAATAGAGGTGTCGCCTACTGGAGTGATGGTATAAATGAGAGAATTTTTCTCGGATCAGGCCAATATCTGGTAGCACTAGATGCGGCCACGGGCAGCGTTCTAGCAGACTTCGGTGAGGGAGGTGTGATCAATTTAGCGGTTGATTTAGATCCTAGAGTGACGACATACACTTGGAGATCTCCTCCGATCGTTGTTCGGAACGCTGTGATCGTCGGCTCACAAGCGATGGCGCCCAATAGAAACTGGCAGACCGCTCCTCCTGGGTATGTGAGGGCTTTTGATACCAATTCGGGCGAACTGCTTTGGCGATTTAGCCCAATCCCTGGGCCAGGAGATCCAGCAATCGAGACCTGGGCAGACTCCTCTTGGGCCTACAGTGGTAACGGTAATGTCTGGACAATGATGAGTGCTGATGAGGAACTGGGGCACGTCTATCTGCCTTTAAAAACAACAACAAACGATTGGTACGGCGGACACCGGCTGGGCGACAATCTATATGGAGAAAGTGTAGCTGCAGTCGATGTAGAAACAGGTGAAAGAGTGTGGCACTATCAGATGACGAGGCACGGTCTCTGGGACTACGACCCACCTGCAGCCCCGAACGTTCTAGACGTAGTTGTTGATGGCCGACCGAGGAAAGTGGTAGCGCAAGTTACCAAGCAAGCCTTCGTATTCGCATTCGATCGGCAAACTGGTGAACCAATCTGGCCGATTGAAGACCGGGCGGTTCCTCCTTCTGAAGTTCCGGGGGAAGTAGCAGCAGAAACCCAACCCTTCCCTACACATCCCGCCCCATTTGATCTACAAGGTCTTAGCATTGATGACCTTGTGGACTTTACTCCTGAGCTTAGGACAGAAGCTGAGGCAATCGTCTCAGAATTCGTCTACGGAGAGATGTACACCCCACCCACACTACTCGATGATAGCCCTGGAGGTACTAAGGGAACGATCCTAATGCCGGGATGGGTTGGGGGTGCAAATTGGGGAGGGGCAGCAGTTGACCCCGAAACAGGCGTCCTGTACGTCCCATCCGTCACGTCCCCAAGTGTTACCGCTCTCGTTCCTCCTACCGACCCCGACAGCTCTGACTTCAATTATGTGAGAGGCCTACCCAGAGAGGTGCCTATGCCCTCAGGCCTCCCACTGCTCAAGCCTCCATATGGTCGGATCACCGCGATAGACATGAACACTGGTGAGCACCTATGGATGCAGCCCAATGGCCCGGGTCCTCGAACCCATCCCACCATTGCTGAACTTGACCTCCCTTGGCTCGGTCAACGCGGTAGGGCCGCCCCTCTTCTCACCAAGACCCTACTATTTCTAGGAGAAGGAACAGAAGCAGCGCTCTCAATCCTACCCATCGCAGGCGGTAAGTTTTTCCGTGCTTGGCAAAAAGAGACCGGGGACGTTCTATGGGAAATTGAGCTAGCTGCAGGGACCTCGGGCGCACCTATGACTTATATGGCCAACGGCCGCCAGTTCATTGTAGTTGCAATCGGAGATGAAGAAACGCCTAGCCAATTGGTAGCCCTAGCGCTGGGTCGGTGACCGGACCTTGGGAAAGCTGATGGGTCCATCCATCCAGTTCACGACCCCAGCTCAGCTGGAACAAAGGCAACGATCCTGAGTGGCCCGCCGCTACCTCCTTCGATCTTCATGGGTAACGCAACGACAAAGCTCCCTGTAGCCGGTAGTAAATCAAGGTTCGTGATATTCTCGAAGCCTGAAATGTTTTCTCTATAAAGAGTCACATGAGCACGAAAGTCTGATGACTGTCCGTAGTCGATACTTGGCGTGTCGATACCAAGAGCAACGATTCCCCTCTCAGCTACCAGCCACTGGGCTAACTCTTCACTGATACCTGGAAAATGAAGCTGTGTGACAGCTTCCTCACCGGTCATATTCGTGCCTAAATAAGCGGTACGGTCATCCCAACGGTCTGACCATCCGGTGCGAATCAAAAGTATGGCACCATCCTGAATATCTCCGTTTACTGCCTCCCAAGTCGTAAGATCCTCTATTGAAACTAGGTAGTCTGGATCAATTTTTTCAGATACATCGACAACGGCTGCCGGACCGATGAGTCCCGACAGGGGGATCTCGTCATTCATGAGCCCGCCATCAGCAAAATGAATCGGTGCATCCAGGTGCGTACCTCCATGCTCAGCAGAAGCAAGCTGATATGAGGCGTAAAACCAGCCACCTTCAGTCTGGCCAAAAGCGAGCTCCTGAAGCTGGAAACCCGCGGTATCAGTCGGCCAGTAGATCGTTGACTCAGCAAATGAGTGGGTAAGGTCTACCCATCGTCCAGCACTGCCATCGAATACCCCTGAATAACCTGACGGTGCAGCCTGACAGCTAGAGATTACAGTAATACATAGGATCAATAGTATCCGGACTCCACCTGACTGCCGCCGGGATGTCATTGGCGAACACCAGCAGCTGAACATCACCGATAGGCTTCCAGTAGACCCAGTACATGGTCAATGTCTGCCTTGGTATGGTCGGCATTGATCTGCGTACGGATTTCCTCGTCCCCTCTCGGTACTACGGGATAAGTCAAGCCGGTAACGAGAACTCCACTGTCATACAGGTATGAGACCAGGGCCTTTGTCCTGTCCGTATCCCTGATCATGAGAGGTACGACTGGATGCTCGCCGGGTATCGTCTCGATTCCCAACCGATTCAGCCCTTGCTCAAAATGTTGTGTGAGGTCCCGGAGTCGCTCCAATAGTGCGATACCTTCTGGACTATCTACGATTTCTACAGAGCGCAGTGCAGCAGCTGCCTCGCCAACTGTTATCGGATTCGAGTAGATATACATCGGCGATGATTCCCGAAGGAAATGAACCGTCCCGGCATTCGTCGCGACATAGCCACCGTTAACACCGAATGCTTTTCCCAGGGTACCCACAAGGATGTCGGCTGGTTTGCTGTTCGTGAACTCCTCAGCCCCCCTTCCCGTATGGCCAAATGCACCGACTCCATGAGAGTCGTCTACCACACATACCACATTTTCTTCGTAATCCGAGTCATGCCTAATGCACAGCTCTACTATCTCATTAACAGGCGCATGGTCACCCCTCATCGAGAAAATGCCGTCGGTGACTACCAGCGCTCGCCTGGCCTTACCCTTCCACGCTTCGAGTGCCGCATCTAATGCCCCCATGTCATTATGAGGATAGACAGCCTTACCCGCTGGCCGACTCAACCTCATCGCATTGATAATGCAGTTGTGGTTGAGTTCGTCAGAAACCAATACGGTCTCAGGTGTAGTCAACGATGTAATCGTAGATACGACTGTCGCGTAGGCAGATGAAAAGATCATTGCGGCCTCTCGACCATGAAATTCCGCAAGTTTCTCTTCCAGAACGATGTGTGCGTCATAGCTACCGGAGATGAACCTCACGGCACCAGGCCCGGCTCCGAACATCCGAGTCGCATGTTCTTCTGCAGCAATAACTTCCTCTCTCAGACCCATGCCAAGATAGGAGTTGGAATTCATGCGGATAAACTCTTGAGGCCCCTCGCCCTTCAATAGAAACCGAGGACCGCGGTCATCCTCAGCAGGCTTGACTGAAACGACAATGCTTTCCTCACCCTTAGCTGTCCCAGCTTCTTCAAGCGCCAACACATGGTCATCGAGCACTCTCGTAAGTCTGTCTAATGGCATGGCATAACACTCATTTGAGATGTTCAAGCATGTCTTTAGTCATTGATTCAATATCAAATAATGGTTCCCAACCCCACTCTTTTCGAGCAGCCTCATCGTCGATACGGTCTGGCCACGAGTCGGCGATAGCCTGCCGGACTGGGTCAACATCGTAATCGATCGTAAAGCCCGGAAGATGTTTCTGGATCTCAGTAGATAACATCTCTGGTGTAAGCTGCATCGCAGTCAGGTTGAATGCGTTTCTATGCTCAAGTGCATCCTGGTCAGCTTCCATAACAGCGATGGCAGCACTGACCGCATCAGGCATATACATCATATCAAGCTTTGTATCCGGACCTAAGAAACAATCGTAATGTCCATCTTCGACAGCACTGTAAAAGATATCAACGGCCCAATCAGTGGTTCCGCCACCCGGTGGAGCACCGTATGAGATCAAGCCAGGGTAGCGTACCCCACGGGTATCAACTCCGAATTTTCGATGGTAGTAGTTACAAAGAAGTTCACCGGCCAACTTTGTGATCCCGTACATTGTAGTCGGCCGCATCACGGTATCCTGCGGTGTGAGATCCCTTGGCGTACCCGATCCGAACACACCGATCGAGCTGGGAGTGAAGACTGCACAACCCTGATGACGGGCAACCTCGAGCACGGCTTCAAGGCTTGACATGTTAACACGCCACGCACCCCTGGGATCACGCTCACCAGTTGCTGATAGGACTGCTGCTAGATGATAGATAAGACCGACCTGATGGCTTTCTACGGCCTTGCCAAGCGCTTCTGAATCTGTTGCATCCAGGAGCTCGAAGAGTCCCGACTCCGCCATCTCGGGATCGAGTTGACGAATGTCGGTGGCAATCACTCGTGAGTTTCCGTAGAGCCCTCGAAGTTTAGGAACAAGCCATGAGCCGATCTGACCACCGGCACCGGTCACTAGAATGTTCTTCAACTGCAGAAGCTTCTGGTACCGGACGCTCGAGTCGCTCCGACACTTGGTATGATAAGAATGAAATTGGGGAATAGCCGGGATAGAGTCTTACTTTCCACCTATCCTCCCGGATGGACTGTCATCGGATCTTCTAGGTCGACATAAATTTCGCTCCCCTTCTCACGAAATTCTTCGGACATCTGCTGCATGCCAATATCGTTTGCCGCGGCCGTGTCTATCCCCTGCTCTTTTGCAAAGCGGCGAATATCGTCAGTGATTTTCATAGAACAAAACTTAGGGCCACACATCGAGCAGAAGTGTGCGACTTTTGCGCCCTCAGCTGGCAGCGTCTCGTCATGATATTCCTCTGCTGTGACCGGGTCCAAAGCTAGGTTGAACTGATCCCGCCACCTGAACTCAAACCGTGCCTTAGAGATCGCATCATCCCACTCTTGGCTTCGGGGGTGGCCTTTTGCCAAATCTGCAGCGTGCGCGGCAATCTTGTAGGTGATCACACCACGCTTCACATCCTCTCGATTTGGGAGACCTAAGTGTTCCTTGGGTGTTACATAGCAAAGCATTGCGGTCCCGTACCACCCAATCTGTGCTGCCCCAATTGCACTCGTGATATGATCGTAGGCAGGAGCAATATCAGTGGTGAGAGGGCCAAGCGTGTAGAATGGTGCTTCATCACACCATTCCAATTGTTTATCCATGTTTTCACGCACTAAATGCATGGGAACATGTCCCGGCCCTTCATTCATAACTTGGACCCCATACTCCCAAGCTATCCGAGTAAGTTCACCTTGAACTCGTAGTTCTCCGAATTGTGCTTCGTCATTCGCATCTGCTATCGAGCCTGGCCTGAGGCCATCTCCAAGTGAGTACGAGACGTCGTACTCGGCCATAATCTCACAGAGCTCACGGAAGTTCGTGTACAGGAACGATTCTTTATGGTGAGCCATGCACCACTTCGCAATGATTGAGCCCCCACGTGAAACAATCCCTGTCATACGTTCAGCCGTAAGTGGGATAAAGCGGAGTAAAACACCTGCGTGGACCGTAAAGTAGTCCACCCCTTGCTCGCACTGCTCAATTATCGTGTCGCGATATATCTCCCAAGTGAGTTCCTCTGGGATGCCATCGACTTTTTCCAGAGCCTGATAGATCGGCACTGTTCCGATCGGGACAGGTGCATTCCGGAGGATCCATTCCCGCGTCTCATGGATATTCCTGCCTGTAGACAAATCCATCACAGTGTCTGCACCCCAGAGAGTAGCCCATCGAAGCTTCTCTACCTCTTCCTCAATCGAAGATGTGACAGCCGAGTTTCCGATATTTGCGTTGATTTTGACCTTGAAGTTTCGGCCAATAATCATCGGCTCAATCTCAGGATGGTTAATGTTCGCTGGGATGATTGCACGGCCCCGGGCTACCTCATCGCGAACGAAATCAGGCTGGACGCCTTCTCGTATCGCCACGAATTCCATCTCAGGAGTGATTTCACCCCTACGAGCATAGGTCATTTGGGTCACGGGAGAACGCCCACGGAATGTTGGTCGACTCAACCCAACTGGCATCTCAATATCAGGGGAAGACATACGAACCCTGGGTGTCTCAACAACCTCCCGCTCTCGAATCCACTCTTCTCGGAGTGGCTGAAGGCCCTTTCGAACATCAACTTCCCTAGGCCCACTCGTATCATAGACCTGTAGTGGTGGTTCACCACCGGTCAGGTGTATCTCCCGCATTGGCACCCGAATTCCTCGACTCCCATCGATATAGATCTTTTTCGAATTGGGGAAAGCTCCGGGGTAGTCACTCCCTATATCAGATGTCTTTGGGGCGACACGTGCCTTACCATTCTGACTCATAGTGTCCTGTCTCTCACAAGGTTAATCCGAAGTGAGGCGGCATGATTAGACCTGGGTGTTTCTAGGCCAATTCATCGGCCGCGCTCCCTCCGCCGGTCTCAACCGGATCAGGTTCCGAGGGTCTCTCTCAATCCTCTGCCGGTGACGATGTCCTGGTCGCCACACGCCACTGAGGATGCCCCTGGCAGCTGGTTGAAACTAAGGCCTTGAGGACAGATTTGGTACCAGCGCAGAAGGCACATCTCACAGGCCTTGGAACGGATTCCCGATCTCTTGAGAGCAAGGCCGAAGATTGGTACTCACTTCACCGGTGTAACAGTAGCCTTATCCTCTTCACCAGTCCGGATTCGGTAGATCTTTTCCACTGGAAACACAAAAATCTTACCGTCCCCAACATCACCAGGCCGGGTTGCTTCCACGATCGCCTCTATTGTGGGTTCTACAAGCCCTGGCTGAGCCAGTCAACTTCTGATTGCTCTCTATAAATGACTATTCGCTAGTACAGCTTTTCTCGCACAGGACTTAGCAGTCGTAGTACAGATGAAACTCGTGCGGATGAGGACGCAAACGAAGTGGATCGACTTCATTCTCCATCTTGTAGTCGATCCAACCAGAGATCACATCTTCTGTGAAAACGCCCCCATTAGTCAGGAAAGCGTGGTCCTCCTCAAGTGCCTCGAGCGCCTCCTCAAGGGAGCTCGGTGTTTGCCCATATTGCGCCAGTTCTTCTCGACTCATGTCATAGATATCCCGATCAAGCGGAGCGCCTGGATCAACTTCATTTTCGATTCCATCGAGCACAGCCATAAGCATCGCTGAGAACATCAGGTACCCATTCGCACTCGGATCGGGGCAGCGGAATTCAAGGCGTTTCGCCTTAGGGCTATTCGAATACATAGGAATGCGAACTGCTGCGGAGCGGTTGCGCTGTGAATAAGCAAGGTTCACCGGAGCCTCAAAGCCCGGGACTAAGCGTCGGTAGGAGTTGCTCGTAGGAGCAGCAAAAGCAAGCAGGGCACGAGCATGACGAAGTACGCCACCAATTGCATGCATACACATTGTGCTCAGTCCTGCATATTGATCACCCGCAAAAAGAGGGGTGCCATCTTTCCAGAGGGAGAGGTGAGTATGCATCCCGCTCCCGTTGTCATTGAAAATCGGCTTAGGCATGAACGTGACAGTCTTACCATGCTGTTTCGCAACATTGCGAATGATGTACTTAAACCAGCCCAACTGATCTGCCATGTGTAAAAGTTCAGTAAACTCAAGGTCTATCTCACCTTGGCCGGCAGTACCCACTTCATGGTGATGAGCCTCTACGACCATACCCAAATCGCGCATCGTATAGACCATCTCTCCCCGGAGCTCGTGATAGCTATCTGTGGGGCTAACTGGAAAGTAGCCACCCTTGAACCGTGGCTTATATCCTAGGTTGGGTTCTTCATAACGAGAGGTGTTCCAGGCCCCCTCAACAGAATCGATCTCATAGAAGCCGCTATGCTCGTTCTGTTCATACCGAACATCATCAAAGATAAAGAATTCTGGCTCCGGGCCGATGTAGCACGTATCCGCGATACCCGTACCCTTCATGTGCTCAATTGCCTTACGAGCTACGTGACGTGGGTCACGGGAATAGTCCTCCCTCGTCACTGGATCTACGATATTCGCGAGCACACTGATGGTTGGACGCGCGAAGAACGGGTCCACACGTGCCGTCGAGGCATCAGGAACAGCCAGCATGTCAGATTCGTGAATGCCCTGCCACCCTCGAATTGAAGAGCCATCGAAACCTACTCCATCCTCGAAAGTCCCTTCATCCCAAGTGTCGATTGGGTAGGAACAATGCTGCCATGCGCCAAGGAAGTCCGTAAACTTTAGGTCTACCATTTCGGCACCGTGTTCTTCGGCAAGTTTAAAAAATTCTTTGGGGGTCATGAGCGTCCGGGTTTGTGATTGATTCTGTTGTCTCGAGGTGAGGACTCAGGCGCCATCATCCCAAATGTTGCATGAGTCCCCGGGGCCGGGGGGAGCCTAAACTGAAAAGCCCTATCCAGGCAAGGGGGGGAGTGCCACTTACTCTTAGCTGGTCCAAGCGACAGCTGATTTGAGCTAAACTGAGACCCGAGAATGCCGTCTTGCATCAGAGCTATCATAGATAGTATTTCAGTCTAACTTGATGGAGCACTGGCTCGAGGTTGAATCCATGCTTGTACTTCCTCCATGCTCTAGGAACTCTATTTTGTGAGCCCCACTGGGGCACTGCACATAACCATCTTTTCGCTTCGCTCGAGGTTGCCACCATGGTTCAAACTTCACGCCTTTTGACTCGCTCACTGATCCTTGCCATAGCACTCATGGAACTTCAGGGAGCATCAGCACAGGAAGCCCTATCTGTTCAGGGTTTCACTCCTGAGTCAGCAGCTCGGCAACTAGAGCTAGAGGGCCAATACGATTCGTACCTAGACGCCGACAACCTCGAAGAATGGATGCGATACATCGTGTCTAAACCAATCTACACGGGTTCACCCCACAACAGGGAAACGGCTTACTGGATGGTCGAGCAATTCGAGTCCTGGGGCTTCGAAGTGCGCCTGGATGAATACCAAGTGCTTTACCCAACTCCTCGGATTCGGGAACTCGAACTCATAGAACCAACCAGCTATACGGCCCAGCTTCGTGAACCAACTTTAGCGGAAGATGAAACCTCGGGAATCGAAGAAGATCGACTACCAACGTTTAATGCATACTCTGCTGATGGGGACGTCACGGGCGAATTGGTCTACGTCAACTACGGGATTCCCTCTGATTATGAGGAACTAGAGCGCCGCGGCATTAGTGTGGAAGGTAAGATTGTCATCGCTCGATATGGTGGTTCGTGGCGAGGCATAAAACCTAAGGTTGCTGCTGAACACGGAGCCATCGGTTGCATTCTGTTTTCCGATCCCAGGGATGATGGATACTTCCAAGGCGATGTCTATCCGAAGGGTCCCTATCGCATGGAGCATGGAGTCCAGCGAGGAGCTGTGCAGGACATGCCGCTCTATCCTGGAGATCCTCTTACTCCATTTGTGGGTGCCACCGTCGATGCTGAACGCTACACTGTCGAAGAAGCACCCACGATCATGAAAATCCCGGTGCTTCCAATCTCTTACGCAGACGCTCTACCGCTGCTAAGTGCGATGGAAGGCCCCGTCGCGCCTGCTAATTGGAGAGGGGCGTTACCAATCACCTATCATCTAGGTCCGGGTCCAGCTCGGGTACGATTGCACCTTGAGTTCAATTGGGATCTCACACCAGCTTATAACTTGATCGCTGTGATGCGTGGTTCAGACTTCCCAGATGAGTGGGTCATCCGCGGTAACCATCGTGACGGCTGGGCGATGGGAGCAGCAGACCCGATTTCCGGAATGGTTGCACTGATGGAGGAAGCACGTGCCGTGGGTGAACTCACACGCACCGGCTGGCGCCCGAAGCGGACTATTGTCTACGCCGGCTGGGATGCTGAAGAGCCAGGCCTCCTCGGCTCGACAGAATGGGCCGAACACCATCGAGACGAACTGCACGAGAAGGCAGTCCTGTACATCAACACTGATGGGAATGGTCGGGGTTTTCTCTCCGCAGGCGGCTCCCACACGCTGGAGCGTGTGGTCAACGAAGTTGCTAAAGAGGTAGAAGATCCGCAGACCGGCGTATCGGTTTGGGAACGATCTCGGGCCACTAGAGCCGTTTCAGGTGATCCGAGTGCACAAAGAGAAGGAGACCTCTGGATCGCTCCACTTGGCTCAGGCTCGGACTATACACCATTCCTTCAGCACCTTGGGATTGGATCCCTCAACATCAGTTTCGGAGGAGAGAGTGGAGGGGGTTCTTACCATTCTCAGTTTGACTCCTTCGATCACTATACTCGTTTTGGAGATCCAGGCTTTAGCTATGGAATTACTCTAGCTAAGGTAGCCGGCCGACTCACACTAAGGTTTGCTGATGCTGATGTGCTTCCACTCCGGATGGAAAATTACACGGAAACTCTTAACCGTTACGTGAGTGAAGTTGAAATCCTAGCCGAGGACCTCCGAGCAGAGACCGTGCAGCACAACCGACTCGTTGAAATGGATGCATTCCGTCTTCAGGCTGATCCAACACAGACGTATAATCCGCCGATGAGTAAGGACGAGGTGCCGTTCTTCAATTTTGCACCTCTCCAAAATGCCGCAGCGAGACTCGAGGACGCTTCTACAGACCTGGATCGCATGCTCAGTGAACAACTGAGTAACGGATCTCTGTCACCGGTTCGTATGACAGAGATCAATCGAATACTGCAAAAGATTGAACAGGCTATGACAGACACGGACGGCCTTCCAGGGCGCCCATGGTTTCGACACACAATTTATGCTCCGGGTTTCTACACTGGATACGGCGTTAAGACCTTACCGGGTATCCGGGAGGCGATCGAACAACGCGAGTGGCATCTGGTAGAGCCCCAGATGGAACGCATTGCAGCAGCGCTAGACCGGGTCACCGAGCTGCTCCGACAAGCTACCGGAGGATTAGTGTCATAAGACCGACCTAATAGTTTCGCCCTAGGTCAAAACTTGGGTTAGCCACTAATCAGTTAATCGCCACTTCCCTTCACTAATTTGATTAGTCTCGCGAGAGGGTCGTAGGACTGATCCACCACTCTTTCCTTGAGAGGAATGATCGCGTTGTCAGTGATCGTAATCCCCTCCGGGCACACTTTTGTGCAACATTTGGTAATGTTGCAGTAACCGATACCGAGTTCCTCTCTCAATTCTGCAACCCGATCACCCGTGTCGATTGGATTCATCTCCATATTTGCTACATGAACGTAGTGACGCGGCCCAGCGAACCGGTCATGAAGTTGATGGTCCCTAAGCACGTGACATACGTCTTGGCACAAGAAACACTCAATACATTTCCTGAATTCCTGAGAACGTTCAACGTCATACTGATCCATATCCCAACTTCCATCTTCATGATCAGCTGTCTTCGGGGAGAAACGCTTGATTGAAGCTTTTACTTCATAGTTCCAAGATACGTCTGTCACGAGGTCTTTAACGACTGGAAAAGTCCGCATAGGCTCGACCGTGATCGGCTTGTCCGCCGGTAATTCATCAACTCGAGTCATACACATGAGTTTGGGCGATCCATTCACCTCAGCGGAGCACGAGCCACACTTGCCGGCCTTACAGTTCCATCGGACAGCTAGATCGTTTACCTGCTCAGCCTGGATACGATGGATGGCGTCTAGGACCACATAGCCCTGATCAACTTCGACTTCGTAGGTCTTTAGCTCACCCCCATCGGAGTTGCCCTGCCATACCTTAAAGGTCGTAGTCTTCATCAACCTTGTTCCTCAATGATTTTACGGAGTTCTTTCGGTATCTCTGGGATCCCTTCTCTACGAAGTTCCATTTCCCCATCATGCCCTTTCTTAAGAACAAGATTCACTGTTCCCCACTCCGGATCTTTATCAAGATAATCCAGCCGTGAGTGCGCTCCACGACTTTCTTTGCGTGCATGTGATGCCATGACCACAGCTTCAGCAACGGTAATTAGATTCTGCAGATCAAGGGTTGTATGCCAGCCCGGATTGTACTCTCGGCTACCACTAGTTCCCATGGCCTGAGCCCTTGTCTTGAGGCGCTGTAGTTCATCCGAGGCCTCTGCAAGACCATCCTCTTCGCGGGCGATCCCTGCCTTGTCCTGCATTAGTTGCTGCAGTTCATACTGCAAGCGGTAAGGCCCCACATCTGCTCCTGGATCCCTCTCGAGTGGAGAAAGTGCCTCTTGGACTGCTAGGTCAATCTGTTCGTCCTGAAGATGAACCGGCGTGTTTCCAGCAGAGAACTCGGCAGCGTATTCCCCAGCCCGCTTCCCGAATACGAGTAAATCCGAGAGCGAATTGCCTCCCAATCGGTTCGCCCCGTGCAGTCCAGCTGCACATTCACCTGCTGCGAAAAGACCTGGTACGGTTGTCGACATCTGGGAATCCGAGTCCACTCGAATACCCCCCATCGCATAGTGTGTAGTTGGCCCAACCTCCATAGGCTCTTTGGTAATGTCGATACCCGCCAGTTCCTTGAACTGATGATACATACTGGGAAGCTTCTTCTTGATATGATCCTCTGAGTCTTTGATATGCTCTTGGATCCAAGCGATGTCGAGGAACGCCCCTCCGTGAGGGCTACCACGTCCTTCCTGGACTTCCTTCACGATCTTGCGTGCCACGTGATCTCGCGTGAGCAGCTCTGGGGGGCGGCGCGCTTCCCTGTCACCTATGACATAACGCCATCCCTCTTCAGGAGTATCAGCGGTCGATTCCTTATAGAGCGGAGGAATGTCATCGAACATAAAACGCCGACCTTCACTGTTCTTGAGGATCCCACCTTCGCCACGTACACCTTCGGTAACAAGGATACCTCGCACACTCGGCGGCCAAACCATACCCGTCGGGTGGAATTGCACGAATTCCATATCAACCAGTTCTGCACCAGCCTCGTAGGCTAATGCGTGTCCGTCGCCCGTGTATTCCCAGCTATTGCTAGTGACTAAGAAAGCTCGGCCGATACCACCAGTTGCCATAACCACGGCTTTGGCCTTGAAAACCTTGAACCGTCCTAGCTCTCGATCGTACGCAAGAGCACCAGCACATCGGCCCCCATCCATAAGAAGCTTGCTGACTGTGACTTCCATATGCACATCGATCCCCTCATGAATCCCATGGTCCTGGAGCGTGCGAATCATTTCAAGACCCGTTCGGTCACCGACATGTGCCAGTCGAGGATACGCATGCCCGCCGAAATTCCGCTGGTTGATAAGCCCGTCTGGCGTACGGTCCATGAGCGCTCCCCAGCCTTCCAGTTCTCGCACACGCTCAGGTGCTTCCTTCGCGTGTAGTTCCGCCATCCTCCAAGCATTGAGGTAATGTCCGCCTCTCATGGTGTCGGCAAAATGGACTTTCCAACTATCTCGGTCGTCAACATTGGCAAGGGCCGCAGCAACACCCCCTTCGGCCATAACGGTATGGGCTTTTCCGAGAAGAGATTTGCAGATCAAGCCAACTGAAGCACCCTTTGCTGCGGCCTCGATCGCTGCACGCAAACCAGCGCCACCAGCACCAATCACTACAACGTCGTATTCCAAGACCTGGTGCTGGGTCATTAGAAGATCCTCCAATCCACCCAGGTTCCCATCGCACACAACCGTACATAGATATCTGCGAATGCCACCCAAATCAGGCTACACCAGGCCCAAATCATGTGGCGGCCATTACACCAAGAAACACACTCATATGCAGCCCTCTGAACTGGCCTGCCTGCTAGCTTATCAATCCCTCCGCCGATTAGATGCCTCAGCGAATGGCACCCAAACGTGTAGCCACCAAGGAGGACTACGTTTGCTGTCAAAACGATCGTTCCTAGGCTAAGCCCAAGTTCTTCCGAACCGAATCCAGTTTCAAACCACAGAGATTTCCAGGCATCGTGAGACAAGAAAACGAGTAGTAGCAGAGCAAAGGGCAATGTGTATCGATGGGCATTCTGAAGAATTAATGGGAAGTGCCTCTCACCCATGTAAGCTTCACGAGGCGTGCCTACGGAGCAGGACGATGGGCCAGGCCAGTAAGCCTTATAGTAAGCTCCACGGTAATAATAGCAGGTGAGACGGAAGCTCACAGGCGCCCATAGAATCACGAATGCGGGAGAAAATACAGGGAGGAAGGAAGGCCACCATCCAGGCTCTAGCGTACCCGTAAACGAGTGCGACGGATCTCCCCAGATCAGTGGTGAGTAGAAAGGCGAAAGCAGATTCCCCGAGTAATAGTTGTTCCCCTGGAACGCAGCCCATGTGGAGTAGATGACAAAAGAGGTGAAGACAACAAAAACCACGACGGGCTGAAGCCACCACGCGTCAGTACGCATGGTTTCGCCAAAAGTTCTCCGAACTGGGAGGGCCGTGACTTTAGACGGCATAGGTCACCTTTCGATAATGTGGAGTCACCGGTGATAAGTATCGGAATTAGATAACTCGAACGCAGGACAGACGTAGCCTGTACAAATTACCAGAAGTGCAGGCACGACACCGTAATATGGCGAGGAGGCTGACAGGAGGAAGTCTTCCTTCAAGCGGCGTTAGCATTTTTTATCTAACCAACTATGATCGCCAAGCCCAAACCCTCGCGCAGCGCTAGCTGCACAGCCTATCACGACCTCTCTGCCGCTCGCTCAGCCCTTACTTTTTCAATGACTTCATGCGGTGCAGGCTCATAGCCAGCAAAGTTACGAGTATGATGGGCACGCCCTTGGGTGATCGATCTCAGTGTTGCCGCGTACTTATATAGCTCTGACTCTGGAACCATTGCCTTCACCGTGGTGCGACCACTGGAGGGATCCATACCCTGTACCTTCCCTCTCCTTGAGGTCAAATCACCCATGATGTCTCCAACATATTCGTCCGGAGTAGTTACTAATACTTCGATGATTGGCTCCAGTAAGACCGGCCCACACTTTTCGGCCACGTTTCTGAAAGCCATTGAACCAGCAAGTTTGAATGCGATATCAGACGAATCTACGGCATGGTAAGAACCGTCGTAGCATTCCGCTGCAAAATCGACCAAGGGATAATTCGCTAGCACTCCATTTTCAGACGCTTCCCTTATCCCACGGTCTACAGACGGCACATATTTCGTAGGGATAACTCCACCTTTGATTGAGTTAACAAATTCGTAGCCCGCACCCCTAGGCCTCGGTGACATTCGTATTTTACAGTCCCCGAACTGACCACGACCACCCGACTGTTTCTTGTGCCGTCCCTGTCCTTCAGCCTGTTTTGTGATCGTTTCTCGGTAAGCGATTTTTGGTTGTCCAGTTTCAACCTTGACCCCGTACTTCCTCTCCATGCGCTCGAACTGAACGTCGAGATGCAATTCACCTACACCCCTGGCTATAGTCTGGTGAAGCTCTCCATTAAACGCAGCAGAAAACGTTGGGTCCTCCTCATGTAGCTTAGGCAGAACCTCTCCGAGTTTGTCTTCGTCGTTCCGACTAACTCCCTTAATAGCTACAGCAATGTCAGCACTTGGGAATTCAATCTTATCTAAAGACAGTTTTTTTCCTTTATTGTTGAGCGTGTCATTGGTATGCGTGTGCTTGAGCTTGGCCACGACCCCAATGTCTCCAGCATGAAGTACAGGAACCTCATGCCGCTCCTTACCCATAGGGATACTCAAGTGGTTGAGCTTCTCTGCTCGGCCATCCGATGCATTCACAACTTCTGACCCGCTAGCAACCTTACCTGAGAAGATTCGGAAGTATGATAATTCCCCAATATGTGGCTCGGCCGCAGTCTTGAAGACGAGTGCTGCCAGTGGCTCTCCATCGTCGGCCATAAGCTCCTGGTCACCAACTGTTTCGGTTCCTGATTCGGCCGGATTAGGACACAACTCTACGAGCTTACTGAGGAGTGCCTGGATTCCGTAGGTAAGTGGCGCAGCACCACAGAAAACTGGGGAGATTTCATTGCGTGCCATCCCACGAGCCATTGCATCAATCGCTTCTTCACGGGAGATCTTTCCACCTTCCAGATACTTCTCCAGAAGATCTTCATCCGTTGTGGCCAATGTCTCCTGGAGCTCGGTCTCCCACTGGGCTCCCTTATCCTTCAAATCCTCCGGAACTTCAGTTTCGTCATATTCCCCTTTGGTTGTCCCCTTCTTGTAGATATGAGCCTTTTCACTGAAGAGGTTAATGATCCCCTCAAAAGCAGGACCTTCACCAACTGGAATCTCTACAGGGAGCGCACTTTCACTGAGGTTCTTGATTTGTTGAAACACACCATCAAAGTCAGCATGCTCTTTGTCCATCATGGAAACAAAAAAGATCCGGGGAATTCCCCGGGCCTCGCAGTATTCCCAAACGCGTTCAGTGCCAACCTCGATGCCTGAGGTGGCATTGACGACAATGATGGCGGCATCCGCTACTCGTACCGCAGAAAGAGCTTCACCCGTGAAATCCAAGTATCCCGGTGTGTCCAGAAGATTGACCTTCACACCATTATGCTCAGCGTAGGCCGGGGTCATCTGGATCGAAATTTCATGGGCATGCTCTTCGGGAGTATGCATAGTAAGCGCAGTCCCGTTATCAACATTGCCATGACGATTCGAGGTGCCTGACACGAAGCAGAGCGCTTCTATCAAACTTGTTTTTCCAGATCCACCATGCCCGAGAACCGCGATATTCCGTATCCGGTCTGTGGGATATTCCTTGGCTGATGCCATTCAGAGTCCTCCGGGATCTCGATTATTTAGGGACATCTTGTACCCCGACGAACTCGGGTAGTGGTGAGCCCTTATTTGTCGCAGGAGGCACTCCTAGAGGGCCGCCTCAGCTTATGGGGACACGGATTCTAGAAAGTGCTGAGAGGGTGGGCAAGGCACCGCGGAATGTTCGATTCACCAGCTTGAAGTTTGCTTTTAGCTCGTTATATGGATTCTGCTATTAACGCCCTATCTGGTCCGCCTCCTCCTCGGTCTCGAAGAGACGTCCTGTAGTGAGCTCAAGCACGAGCCGATCAAGGTCATAAATCTCATCAAGAGCCTCTAGGATAGCCCGTACATCTACGCTTACTGATCGATTCTTTTCGGGCAGATATATGTAATCTCCTGGGAGACTTTCAATATTGCCATCGAATACTAGACCGACTACCTCAAGATCACGATCAAGAACCGGAGAGCCTGAGTTACCACCGATAATATCAGCTGTTGATACAAAATTTATCGGAGTAGAAAGATCAAGAGAGTTGGGCGGATTCATCCACCGCTCCGGTAATGCCCAGTCTTCTTTTCCACTGTGGGAGTAGTGACGGTCATAGAGTCCGAAGAGCGTAGTAAACACAGGCGCCATTGTACCGTTGTATTCGTAGCCACTAACGGATCCATCTGCGATCCGTAAAGAGAACGTTGCATCAGGTGGCACTTCGGTTCCATAGATCTCGAAACGGGCGCGTCCTAGTTCCGAAGCGATCGCCTCTTCCTCAGGTGCGACTTCGGCGAAAAGGCTATTTAGTTCTAAGAAAGCCGGAAGAAAGGCTATAACTGCCTGGACCGCAGGATCCTGCGGTCCGATACCGCCAGACTCAAGAGCAACTACAGCAGCAGCGGAATCACTGAGCATGCTATTCGAGACCACGTGTTCCGCTACCATCTCAGGGGTGCGTCCAGCAAGAAGACTCACCACGGCTGGATGATCAGCGCCGAGATGCTCAACCAAGTCCCTAAATCGATCGGCCATCAAAACCACATCTAGTGCCTCGGGGATTTGGGGAGTCCCTCGAGCATTATCGATCATTGACTCGAGATCTTCAGCCGGCGCACCACCTTGTTGCATTGAAATAACCTGAAGCCCAAAAAAGCCCCTAATGAGAGTCGATGAGTCAAGGATCGGATTCCCAAAAACTGAAAACGCAGCAACCACATCCGTGCGACTCCGCTTCAAGTCTTGCAATTCTGCCATGCGATCAACTAAACCACCGTAAAGATCTTGCAAGGCGGGGGCAGCATTGATCGCCTCTTGGAAATCGGCTTCAGTGTCAGCTCGCTTCGCGAGGATCACTGGGTCATGAAGCCCTTGGAGTTGTCCTTCATATGCCTTCTCAGTGTTACTCAGGCTAAAGTACTGGTTCCGCAAGTCATACTGCTCAGCAATCTCGGGGTTTTCTTCTATATAAACTTCTAGAACCGCCATACGTTTCCTAACCGTTTCAAGTAGGAATCGATCACTTACGTCACGACGGTATTCAAGCTCTGATACGGTCTGAAGCCTACTGGTCGACCCGGGATTCCCCACAATGAAGATAGGGTCGCCCTCCGACAGCCCGTCACGGTCAAACGGGAAGTAAGTATCGCTTGAAAGTGGGGCACCACTTTCATCGTAAAGACGGAAAAAGGCGAAATCCATGTTATATCGTGGATACGTAAAATTGTCTGGATCCCCACCGAAAAATCCGATCTGTAATTCAGGTGCCATTACAAGCTTGGCGTTCGTGTACCGTCGAAATACATAAGCGGATGTTCGACCTCCGTTGTATAGGGAGATCATCTCTATCTCGTATCCCGAATCTTCACCTCCACGCTGCTCCACAATCCGATCTCTGATCTCATCCAAAAGCTCTGTTCGGGCTCCTGCACGTTCATCCTGAGGAACCAAGTCAAGCTGAGCATTGACTTCATCCGTGACGTCCAGAATCTCAACTAGCTGATCTGCTTCGAATTCTTCAACTGTCCGCTCATCTGCAAGATTTTCTGCAATAAAACCTTGATCCAGCAAGGCTTCACCATCTCCTGAAACTTGGGATATAAACTCTCGAGCGCAGTGGTGGTTGGTCATGACCAACCCATACGGTGAGACAAAGGATGCTGAACAACTCGGGATACGAAGCGCTCCTAGTCGGGCCCGCTCAAACCACTCGGTGTCCGGCCGGAAACCATAGGTATCCGTGATATAATCGACAGGAGGAAATTCAAAAGTCCACATCTTACCCTGGTCGAACTCTCCTGCTTGAACCGTATCGAGATTAATCTGATTTGCCTGGTTTTGTGGGATCGGCTCATCAGGCAGAGAGACCTGGATTACTTCCGGAGAATTCTGTGATACTTCCGGGACTGGTGGTGGTGGGTTGACCTGTGCACCAGCACAGCCCGTGACCAAGAGTAGCGTTACTGTCGAAAGAAACCTCTGCGAACAGGTGTGAAACTGCCATCTCGAGATCATGAGTACCTCTTTGGGTCAGATCAACGCCGAATCTATGCATTCAGCAAATCGCTTAACCAGTAACCTCGCAACCCACTCCAAGGCGAACAACTGATTCAGGAGCTATGACAGAGTAATAATCTCGAAAAAACCGTAGCTCGGTCTTGGGGGGCTAGTTAGTCCGATGTTGCTTGGACACCCGATCCAGGAGTTTTAGCTCTTCAGGAGTCAGTGAGGACATGCCTTTCGCGGAAATCTTATCAAGAACCTCATCAACTCTATCAAAGAGCACCGGATCATCTGTATGTCGCTTACCCGAAACATGATCAGCTGAGTAGCCGGGGTGACTGTCAGTGCGAACAACAGCGAGACGACCACTCTTGGAAGTCTTCTTCTTAAGCCAACCCAGGTACCGATTTAATCGCCAATCGGCTCTCAGGTAAATAAAGCCTGCAGCTAAACCTCCGAGATGTGCGAAGTGGGCAACACCGTCATAGCTGCCTCCGAAAGCGCTCAGGGCAGCTATGACAACAATCAGGCTCACGAGGTACTTGGCCTTAACCGGGAAGATCCCCCAGATATATATCGGCACGTTCGGCCAGTTCATCGCGAAGGCGAGCATTAGGCCATACATCGCAGCTGATGCTCCAACCACCACAGCCGGTAGGAAAAAGTAACTGAGTGCTACCCCTCCAAAACCACAGCAGAAATAAAACTTCAGGAACTCATTTTCACCCCAGCGACCCTCAAGTGGTGGGCCAAAAAAGAACAAGACCAGCATGTTGAAGAAGAGATGCCACAAACCACCATGTAGGAACATGTAGGTGATCACACCCCACGGCTTGAAAAAAATCTGTGTGGGCTGGAACGCGAACCACTCGAACATGAAATTTTGTCCGACCAGCACGGTTAGAAAGAAGACCGCCACATTAGCGATTATCAGGTTCTTCACCATAGGGGTGATCATGTACCTGAAACCGAAGCTAGTGGTCGAGTAAGCCATTCTCTGTGTTATTGATCTTACTTATTTCGAGGGGAATCTATCCAACCCTGACTCTGTGAGCATGTTCCGGAATCACGATCTCTTTAATGCACAACGCCTCAAGGACAATCAGAATTCTTATGTTTTCTGACTTCTGCAAGTTTAGCAATCCGGTCACACAACTCGGGGAAAGCCACCCCTGCTGCTGCTGCTGACTTAGGAAGTAAGCTGTTGGAGGTCATGCCAGGTAAAGCGTTCGCCTCCAGGCACCATGGCTCTCCTTGGCGATCGACCATGAAGTCTATCCTCGAATAGTCACGAAGCCTAAGCGCTTTATGAGCTGATAAAGCAAGAGTGCTGAGTCTGAAAGCAAGGTCTGACGGAATGTCAGCTGGAAATATTTCTTGAGCCATTCCAGGTTGATATTTGCACTCGTAGTCGAAGATTTCATGCTCAGGAATAATCTCCCCGACTGGGAGTGTTTCTTCTCCCAAGATCCCTACCGTGACCTCTCGCCCCGGATGATACCTTTCAAACAGTACCAGATCATTCCATCCACGAGTTTCATCTATTACAGATTCGAGCTCCTCGAAATCATGAGCGAGGACCAATCGAAGTGACGAGCCGCCAGAAGCTGCCTTAACAATCACAGGCAGACCTAATGTGTCCGCAACTTCCACAGCGGAGCATTCTCCACACAGCCAGTCCGGTGTTGGTATGCCTGCTTGACGCAAGAGGCGCTTGCTGACCTCCTTGTCCATCGCTAGTGAACAACCAAGTCTGTTACTACCGGTATATGCTACACCAGCAACTTCGAGAACGGCCTGGATGGTGCCGTCCTCTCCAGATCCTCCATGGAGCGCAAGAAAGAAGACATCGATTTCGTTGAGTTCAGAATTACCACGTAGCATCACGGTCTGCACTTCGTCTAGCGATGCCAGTTCTCCGACTAGCGGGGGTAATGCGCCCACCCCCGCTTTAAGTAAAAGAGCCTCTTCTGCCTCATCTAAAGATCCTCTCACTGTGTCCACTGCGACAACTTTGTGACCCAGATTACGGAGAGCGCTCGCGACCTGGACCCCGGATGACAGCGATACTTCTCGCTCATCCGAAACCCCTCCCATGAGGACTGCTATTCTCATGCGGTCAACGCTCTCACGACATCATAACGTGTGACGATACCTACAAGCTGGCCTTTCGTACTCACCAGACAGGCCGCATTACCCCGAGTAAGAAGAGCCCTTACTTCCTCAGAGTCGACATGATCAGCGATCACTGGGAACGGAGGGGCCATCACGCTATCGACAGGCCTATCAAGCAACGCAGTATCCTCAAGTACTTGGCTCATCAGGCTTGATTCTGTAACCGACCCCACACAAGAGCCGTCAGAGACAACCGGCAGCTGGCCGATGTCATGTGCAGTAATCGTAGACAAAGCAATCCGTATTGATGTCCCCGGTTCTACCGTGATCAGTTCTGGTGCATCAGAATTTTTCTTGTCGATAAGGTCACGAACTTTTGTACGCCTGGATCTCTCAAGGAAGCCATTCTCCCGCATCCATTCGTCATCATAGACCTTGCTCAGGTAGCGTTCACCCCAGTCACAAACTAGCGAAACCACGAAGGCTTCTGGATCATCAATCTGCTTAGCCAACTCAATGGCTCCATGAACCATGAGGCCCGCTGAGCCGCCTGCAAACAACCCCTCTTCGCGTGTCATTCTCCTAGCCATCGCGAACGCTACTTGGTCCGGGAGAACTCGATAATCGTCAACAACATCAAGATCCAATGTCCCGGGAATCTTGTCATTGCCAATGCCTTCAACTTTGTAAGGGGTACCCTCTCCTATTTCCCCGGTATTGAAGAACGGAGCAGTTATGGAGCCCTCAGGATCAATCCCGACTATGCGGACAGCCGGATTCTTTTCCTTTAGGTAGCGTCCAACACCTGTGATTGTGCCCCCTGTCCCTGCAGAAGCCACGAAATGGGTAACGCGCCCCTCACTCTGTTCCCAAATCTCCCGCCCTGTTGTCTCATAATGTATCTGTGGATTTGCCTCGTTATAAAACTGATCTGCCATCACAGCACCCGGGGTCGCAGCTGTGATAGCACGCGCTTTTTGGAGATAGTGATCAGGATGATCAGGGGGCACCGCCGTAGGTGTGATGACCACCTCTGCTCCAAAGGCACGCAAGAGTTTGACCTTTTCACTACTCATCTTATCTGGCATCGTGCAAATGCACCGATATCCCTTAAGCGAAGCTGCCATCGCTAGAGCAAGCCCAGTGTTACCTCCAGTGGCTTCGACAATCGTCCCACCCGCCTTGAGAGTCCCATCTCTTTCGGCCGCTTGAATCATTCCAATACCGATACGGTCCTTGACCGAGCCCCCCGGACCCATGAACTCGAGCTTCACGTAGACCGGCGTTCGAGCACCATCAACTACTGAGCTTAACCTCAGCATAGGTGTCCATCCGATCAGATCCAGCACACTGTCGTATGGCTCCCTGTGGCGTTCAGGCATTGAAGACAAGGCTTTTGTAACCCCTATAAAGTTAGATATGACATTAATTTTCGTTATCAGCCGGGGGACGCTTAGAGAACTGAACAGGCAACGTCACCCATACCCCAATACTTTCCCCATCTTGGGTAGCTGGATCAAACTGTAGGTTTATCACTCCAGCAACTGCTGCAGAATCGAAAGCGGGGTGACCAGAGGATTCGAAGATTTCTACAGAATCGACGGAACCTTCTTCGGTAACTAGCACCCTTAGCAATGTTTCACCCTCTATAGCTTGATCCCAAAGGCTTAGCGGGTAATCGATCGTCATCTCATCTAGTAGCGGCATCGGTTGTTCAATTTCGCTTGCCACACCACACGAGAACGCTGCAACAAGCATTCCAGAAATTACGAAACCCCTCAGCGTTTTCCTCTGCGAGCAGAAGTCTTCTGTGAATTTCATTCTGTGTTCTCGTCTCCGTGTACAGCTGCCCTTAATTGATACAGGAGTTCTAGAGCATCCCGGGGAGTTAAATCATCTGGAACCAACTCACGTAAGCGAACCAAGGCAGGGTGATCTGCCCTAAACATCGATAGCTGATGCAGCTCAGTTCCCGATCCTGGACGATGCATACCATGCTGTCCGAGACCTTCTCCGCCACCCGTATGTGTTCCCTCCAATTCCACCAGGAGTTCATGCGCACGTGCCACGACTGTGTCAGGCAAGCCAGCGAGACGGGCGACCTGAATCCCATATGAACGATCTGCACCACCCTCTAGTAGTTGGCGCAGAAACACGATATCCGATCCCACTTCGCGGACCGAGACATTCATGTTTTTCACACCAGGGAGCAGATCGCCCAATTGGGTCAACTCATGGTAGTGCGTGGCGAAAATGGTTTTCGAGCCTAGTTCTTTATGCAGATACTCAGTGACCGACCACGCAATCGACACGCCATCGTATGTCGAAGTGCCCCGACCAATTTCATCGAGTAATACCAAGCTCATCTCAGTAGCTCCATGGACGATCGCTGCGGTCTCGCTCATTTCTACCATGAACGTCGACTGACCCCGTGCCAGGTTATCTGAGGCACCAACACGAGTAAATATACGATCCGCTACCGGTATCCTGGCTTGATCGGCGGGCACGAAGGACCCAATCTGAGCTAGGAGTTGAATCAATCCGACTTGTCTGAGTAGGGTGCTCTTGCCCGCCATATTGGGTCCTGTTAACACGACGATCCATCCATTCTCATCTAAGCAGATATCGTTCGGAATAAACTTCTCTCGGGGCATCATCGTCTCTACGACAGGATGCCGACTAGCTACAAGTTCGAGTTCAAAACCTGAGTGAGTCTCCGGTCGCACATAATCTTGGCTGACGGCGATTTCAGCGAAGCTTACCAGGACATCCAGCGTCGCGATTCTCGCTGCGGTTTCTTGGAGTCGGCCGATCTCCTTGGCGACACGCCCTCGAATATCACTAAAAAGCTCAGCCTCCACATGAGAAATTCGGTCCTCTGCCCCAAAAACCTTCTCTTCCCATTCTTTGAGCTCAGGAGTGAAGTAACGTTCAGCGTTCGCGAGTGTCTGCTTCCTGACATAGTCGACAGGCACCTTGTCTAGGTTTGCTCGAGTAACTTCGAGGTAGTAACCAAAAACTTTGTTAAAACCAACCTTCAGAGATGCGACACCGGTTCTCTCACGTTCTCGAACCTGTAGACTTGCTATGAAGTCCCGTGCTCCGTCTCTGACTGCACGAAGCTCGTCCAGATCTTCCGACCAGCCCTTTTTGACAACTCCCCCCTCCTGAAGGGTCGCCGGCGGATCATCTGAAATTGCCCTTTTCAACAGCGTGGATACGTCCTCCAGGCAGTCCTTGTCGACCGCACATTCACGAATCAAGGAATCTCTTGCCTCAATCCCTGCAGCCTGAATCTCAGGTAGCTGATCAAGAGATCTCCGTAACCCTGCGAGATCCCGCGGTGTGACCCGCCCAGTGCCGACCTTCCCCGCTAAACGCTCAAGATCTGTAATGCCAGATAGAGATCCTCGAATCCGGCTTCTAACTTCAGGGCGCTCTACGAACTCCTCCACCGCTCCGTGCCGAACAGCGATGTCCTCCATGTGAATAAGCGGCTCTAGTACCCAGCGACGCAGAAGCCGCCCACCCATGGGTGTAGTAGTGACATCGAGGACATCAAGTAACGTGCCTCCTTCCTCTCCAGTACGTAGAGGTTCAATCAACTCGAGATTTCTTCGAGTCATCTCATCGAGAAGCATGACCTGACCAGGACGGCGAATTCGAGGAGGTTTCAGATGTAACACACCCCCTGGGCGAATTTCTTTCAAATACTGAACAAGCGCCCCAGAAACCCGCACGAGCGATTGATCTTCAGATTGGAACCCAAAACCATCGAGTGAATGGACACCGAAAGAATTCAACAGAGCATCTGTTGAGAGGTCTGCGTCGAACATCCAGTCCGCACGGAGAGTTCGAGGAATGGATGGCCCAGCCGCCCAGGTCAATTGGTCCGAAGTTTCAAGCGAGTAAGGCAATAGCAGTTCTGAAGGCTCCAAACGCCCAAGTTCGGCGCGAAGTTCACTGGCGGGAACGAGCTGCGTAGACATCTCACCCGTTGATACGTCCAAGACGGCCATACCGAAGGAATCTGTCCCTGCGTCAACGAGAGCCACCAAGAAGTTATTCCGGTGCTTCATTAGAATTGAATCGGCAAGCACAGTTCCAGGTGTGATCATTTCTGTGACTTCTCGCCGGACGATCCCCTTCGCTTCCGAGGGGTCTTCAACTTGGTCGCATATCGCGACGCGCCGACCCATCCTCACGAGCTTTGATAGGTATTCGTCAAGAGCCTTGGCAGGGACCCCGGCCAAGGGTACTCCAGCCGCAGCCCCATTATTCCGTGATGTGAGGGTGAGGCCTAGTAGCCTTGCGCCCTCTTCAGCGTCGTCATGGAACAGTTCATAAAAGTCACCAACACGGAAGAATAGCAGCGAGTCAGCATGATCCGCTTTCGCTTCTCGCCACTGCCGCATCAGGGGTGTGTCCGCCGGGGCCATAGGTGAAAGTAGGCTCGAGAAGCCGATGCTCAAGGATGAATGTCAGTAATCAACGATTTTAGTGTGCTTGGTCATTACTGGGAACTCTGAAATTACCGCGGACCAACTCCTCATCCCGCGCATCTCGTACAACAGCCGCCATGAATCCAAGCTCACTCACTCTTCTCGAGAATTCCGTCGCTTCCATCGAGGTCTCAAAACGACCTGCACGCACATGGATCAAGTTACTTTGTGGCATCCGCACCAGCCTAACATTCAGATCAGCTGCACGAGCAAGATCGAAGAGTGCAGCGGCACGCCCCTCATTTGAGAATGCCCCCAACTGAACTGAATAAGGTGCCGCATCAACCGGAGTTACAGCATCATCTTGATTCTCGTTAGACCGCTCAGAGGCAGTAGATCGCGTAACCGGTGGAGGCGCTACTACCCCCTGGGTTCCACTGACCCATGCCTCGGCTTCAGCCAACACCGACGACCCAGGGTAATCCCGAGATAGGGACGCCATATGCCGTTCGAAATCTGCCGTGGCCCCTCTTTCATAAGCCTCCTGGGCAAGCCTATAGAGTGCTCGAGCAGTAAAGGGCCCGCCTGGGTATTCTACGACCAAACGCCGAAAGTCCCTTACAGCCTGTGATGGATCAACTGTAAGACGACCACGTAGCCAGAGTGCGAACTGGCGTTCTTCTCTTGATGCAAGAACCCGAGATTCTTCCCACCAGCCCAATAAAGCAGCTCGTGCCTCATCAGAACGACCATTTTGTGCAAGTTCTTCAATCTCTGGGAGTGTAGTAGCATCCGTCTGAGCCCCACCAGGGAGAGGAACCAAAAATGAAATTGCGAGCACTAACAGCCCGATTCCATGTAGACGGCCAATCATGCTGCAACGGCCCGTGAAACCAGGCCCAATAGCCACTCTTCGACAAAGTGCTGATCACTTTGTGGCGATGCCTTCAAGAGACGGTCAGCCCTAAGCAATTCCTCAATAGCAACGTCCAACTCACCAGAGGGCCATTTCTTGGATTGGGCCATCGCCCGCTTTGCCAGCCACTTTTGGTGCGGTGGAAGAGCCGCCTCTAGGCTGCGGAAACCTTTTGTCGATGCGACCCCTAATCGCAACAAATGGGTTGTTAAGCCTATCACGAGCCCTACCCCCGATTCACCTTGCCCAATCAGAACGTCGAGACCCGGTAATGCTTCCTGAAATCTGCGTTCACCAACGAGGTCGAACCAACGCCAGCGATCCTGTGACGGGAGTTTCGTTCCGACAGCTTCAACATCACTGATCGTTATAAGTGAACGATCTCCCAAAAAGTCAGCGAGTTTCTCTAGTTCGCGGTCCAATACCCCTAGATTTGTTCCGATCGCTGATGAGAGTGCCTGAGCTGCTTCTACCTCTATTTCCACCGAATAAGCTTCCTGGGCCCTGTTGATTAACCACCCCGGAACATCAGCACTCGTGAATGTCTTGAACTCTACTGAATGTGAGAGGCTTGAAAGATCTCGGTAGAACTTAGCTCTGGAACCCCGTGGTACCGTGCAACTCAGGATTAACGCGAGGCCTGGTGGTGGATTTCTAACAACCTCTAGCATGGTTTCTCGAGCCTTCTTGCCTGAAGCGAATCCTTCCACCTCTCGCACAACAACTACACGCCATTCAGCCATCATTGGTGGAGTGGCCATAACTGAGGCTACAGTTTCTATGTCAGTTTCAGTACCCCTTAGTTGGTCAAGATTAAAGTCTTGGGTCGCCGCATCGAGGTGCGCATCGACCAGGGCATTAACTACCTGTTCCTTACGGAAAGCGTCTTCACCGTGCAGATAGAATACACCACCTCGAACCTTGGTGAGCGCGGGAGGGAGTTGAGGTATTGTCACTCGATCAAACTAAGCTGGCATTCGTCCAGTGAAAGTGGTGCCTGAGACAATCCTTCGAAGTTGGCTCTCTAGCGTTGCTGCCCGAGTCCTGTACGACGAAGCACACCACGCTGCCGGGAACGTTGGGATAGGGGCGAGTACTCGAAGAGCAGCGCGTGAGCTTCATCCCACAATTCTTGCCGGAAATCCGAAAGTGCTCGTTCACTGAGGTCGGCAAAAGGATAGATAACGAATCCAGATGAAGACGAACTCATGACTGAAGGCTGCCGTGTGACCTGCAGGAGAGGTTGCTCCACGACAACCGTCTCAAGTGCGATCTCAGGAGTAGTATCCCTTATTACAGGCAACCAAGAAACAATTAGCAAGACGACTGCCACCGTTAGCAAAGCTGCTGGCATAGCAACAGAAGTTGCACTACGGAGAGTATGCTGGTCATCAACATGATAAAGTCGGTGCCTAAGCCTTGGTACAAAATTCTCGCTCAGTTTTGGCTTCGGCAGGGTTCGTAAGAGTGCTGAACCCTGTTCGATCACGTGCCGATGACGACTACACGCAGAGCACTCATGAAGGTGCTCTTCGAAAGCCTGTAGGTCCTCCTCTGCCGTGTTTCCGTCTATAAGATCGGAAAAATTCTTGATGTAGTCGGAGCAAGTCATTGAAACTGATACTTCGTCCACCGCACCCGGGTTCCAACGGCCGCGGCCCCACCGGGTTCATCCAGTGGGGCCGCGGTCCTCTCTGCCTGCTCTATTCTTGCAGGGTTCCTATTTTTAGATCTCAGTCCCTTACTCAATCATGGGTGCTATAATCTTTGCAAAATTGTTGCGGGCTCGGTTTAGACGGCTCTTTACTGTCCCGAGATTACATTCAGTGATTTCGGCAATTTCTTCATAGGTCTTCCCTTCCAACTCTCGAAGCACAAACACCATCCTATGGTGCTTTGGTAACTCCTCAACAGCCTCCTCTACCCTCGCCCTCAGGAAGCGCTTCCTGTAGAGATCATCAGGTTTGTACTTCGGGTCCTCCCACTCTAGTGGTCTGTCGTCGGTACTCCAGTTCTTCTTAATCGTCTGGAAAAGCACCAATGGATTACGCGACCTATTTCTGAGTTCGTTCTTAGCTAGGTTGCTTGAGATTGTATAGATCCATGTTGAGAACTTCTTCGACTGATCAAACCGGTGCAGATGCCTATAGACTCGAACAAAAGTCTCCTGAATCAGATCTTCGCTCCGCTCCCGGTCCCCGATAGTCCGATAGACAAAATTGAGTAGTCTTTGGTCATAACGTCGGACCAATTCACCAAATGCCCGATCATCACCGTCCAATGAAGCTTGAACTACATCGGCGTCACTGAGGTCGCGAAGTTTGAGGTTTCGCTCGTGAGCTTTGTCCTCACGAGCAATAGGCTGGGCGCTCTCCTCTTGGCGGGTACCAGACACGTCTAAACTCCTCAACTATAGAGAATACTCTTTGCTGGCATCTCCTTGTGCAGGCACCATGCCACAAGAAAATGCCCATTTTTCAACAAGTCTGTCGACCTTGCGTCCTCTCTGTGTGACGCCTACACACCCTCAATGTGACATCTTGCCGCTTCATATTCGCCCTTATCAAACAACTTCTAGTGGCCCAAGCCCGAGGGCGTCCACTGAACCTACAATACGTTCCGCATCACCAACGATGATAACCTGGACTTCCTCAGGGCGGATATGCTCCTTAACCGCTGATGTTACCTGCTCGGTTGATACCGCACGGATGTTATCTCTGTGAAGATGGTAGTAGTCGTCCGGAAGGCCATACACGACAATTTGATTGAGTCGAGAGGCAATCTGGCCGGCGGTCTCAAGATGTAGACCGAATACTCCGGCAGCATAGTCACGAGCCGCATCCACTTCCTCTCGTTTCGCACCATCAACGACTAGTGACTCTAGTTCGGAAAGAATTTCCCGAACAGCAGGGGCCGTTACCTCATTACCCACAGCAGTTGATACTTGGAAAGGTCCTGGTTGAGAGCGAAAACCGAACCGTGACCTAACTCCATATGTGAAGCCATTTCTTTCTCTGAGGTTCAGATTAAGGCGGCTGGTAAAGGTTCCACCAAGAAGGAGATTGCCAATCGAGAGTGGGAGATAGTTCGGGGTTGTGCGCGCGACGCCTACATGACCCACTCGGAGTTCGGATTGGACTGAGCCAGGCCGGTCAAGGATCCACACGCGGCGCTCACGTGTTTGTGCATTAACACGAAAGTCATCTACCGCAGATGGAGAACCAATCCAGGAACCGAAATATTCACCAGAAAGTGACCTGATTTGTTCTGGGTCAACGTCACCAACAACGATCAACCCTCCAGACCCTGGACGATAGCAAGCTTCCGCATAGCCCCTGATTTGATCACGCGAGACTGAGCTAATAGAAGCTTCTGTACCTACTTGTGGCCTAGCGTATGGTAGACCTTTTGCATAAAAACGACGACTAACTTCATCCGATGCGAGAGCGGACGGGTCCATAGAACGCTGTCGTATGTCTGCGAGCTGTTGTTCACGTGCACGGTCAACTTCTACGCTGGGAAAATCCGGTTCCAGAACGACTTCGGCTAGAAGAGAAAATGCCTCTGGTAGTCGATCTGCTAGAACTGATACTGCAATGTTGGTCCCTTCCCAGCCGGTGGATACCCCAAGTCTAGCGCCTATTCCCTCCAACGCTTCAGCAAGCGAGGATCCGCTACGTTTCAAAGTACCGCCCTCTAGAGCATCACCCGTAAGAACCGCAGTTCCCGCTCGTCCCTCAACTAGGCTTCCCTCCCCCGCCCGCAGAAACAGATTGACACTTACAATTGGTAACCGAGGGAGTACGCAAATCTTGAGGTCAAGTCCATTCGGTAGAGCCTCTGTCTGAACCTCTGGAAAATCAAATTGCCGAAATTCTCCACTCCCAGGCGGCTGGGTGCGATCCAATAGACTCAAGATTCCCTCTTTGGCTCATAAACGAGGACTGCCCGATTATCGGAGCCGAGTTGTGAGGCCGCGAAGTCCCGGATCTGATCTACCGTAACTGCTCTAAGTCGATCTAGTTCATGGTTCAGGCGATCCGGGTCATCAAAGTAGAGGTCAAACATAGAGAGTAGGTTGGCCCTCTCACCCACCTGCTCTAGCGCTCTCACCAAGTCGGTTTCCGTCAGAGCTATCGCACGATCAACCTCACTTTGTTTTGCTTCCACTAGAGCCTCGATTTCTTCCGTAAGTGCTGTTTCAAGTTCTTCTGGCGTTGAATCAGGATATCCAGTTGCCCAGGCAAGAAGCATGGACGCATCGGTCAGAAGCGGAAATGCATAGGTCACAACCCCTTTCGCAACACGGCGCTCACGAACAAGCGCACGGTAAAGACGAGACGCGCGTCCCATTCCAAGCAGTGCCCGAGAGACCTCGGCGACCGCAAAGTCCTCTGAGGAATAAGGGGGGATACGGAATCCCATGATGACCCGGGCCAGTGGTACCTCTGCGAGAACGTGCTCTCGCACAGTGCTCCCAATTATCGGCTCCAGACAAGAATCTCCCGGGAGTGGCGGGATAGGCGCTCCAGCTTCAATCTCTCCGAAATAGCGCTGGACAAGATCCATGACCTGAGATTCGTCAAAATCGCCCGCGATCGTTAGCACAGCGTTATTAGGGACATAGTATGTACCGAAAAACTCAGCTACATCTTCGAGTGTTGCAGCATCCAGATCTTCTACCGACCCAATCACCGGGTGGTGATAAGGGTGATCCTTTGGGTACATCAACGCCTGAAGGCGTTGGTCCCAGTCACCGTATGGCTGGTTATCATAGCGTTGGCTCTTTTCATTCTTCACGACATCGCGTTGGTTGTCGAGTTTCTCTTGGTCCATCGCCGGAAGCATCCAACCCATCCGGTCAGATTCGAGCCACAGTGCAAGTTCCAGATCTCGGGAAGGGACTGTCTCAAAGTAGTTAGTCCGATCGAACCAGGTGGTCGCATTAAGGGTCCCACCAGCACGTTCAATCAGTTCAAAATGCTTGTTTTTAGGGACATGCTTGGAACCCTGAAACATCATGTGCTCAAAAAGGTGCGCGAAACCGGTGTGGCCAGGAAGTTCGTTTCTAGAGCCAACTCCATACCAAATATTCACTGCTACTATTGGCACAGTATTGTCCTGAGAAAGGACTACCTTTAGACCATTATCGAGACGATGCCGCTCCAAGGGGATCGCAAGTTGATTCATGCGCCCGTACCCGGGTCATTATGTCTTACAGAAGCAATCAAATTTTTTCCAGTCATCTGTTCAGGAAAAGAAATCCCCATGTAATTCAATACAGTTGGCGCAACATCGGCTAAGCGCCCAGCGACTTCCAGTTCATGAGCAGGATCGCGGGGGTCAAAGACGATGAAGTCTACTGGTTCAACTGTGTGAGCCGTGTGAACGTCTCCATCATCGTTAAGCATCTTCTCAGCATTTCCGTGATCAGCAGTGACCAACGCAACCCAGTCTGGGTGATCTTCGACCGAACGAATCAGTTCACCGAGGCATGAATCGACTACTTCAACAGCTTCAATCGCAGCTCGGATTGAACCTGTGTGCCCTACCATGTCGGGATTTGCAAAATTTACCAAGATGAAATCATGCCTCCCATCGCGAATAGCTCCCGTAACCGCATTGGCTACCGGTCGAGCGCTCATCTCGGGCTTAAGATCATAGGTAGCAACTTTGGGGGATGGTACGAGAACGCGATCCTCACCATCGAACGGGGTTTCCTCTCCCCCGTTAAAGAAATAAGTAACATGCGCGTACTTCTCGGTTTCCGCGGTTTTCAATTGTCGGCGTCCATCTCGGGAAATCACCTCTGAAAGACATGCCTCCAGACGCTCAAGAGGAAAAGCCACTGAGACAGGAAGAGCCGGATCGTATTCAGCCATGGTCACAACACGACCAGGGATAGCTCCGTCTCGTTCGAAGGCATCGAAATCCTTGAGGGTCATCACCGAGGTAAGCTGCCGCATGCGATCAGCACGAAAGTTCATCAGTAGCAAGGCGTCCACCTCACTGATTCCCGCCTCACCAACACCCCGCACCCCAGTTGGCTCAATGAACTCATCGGTAACATCAAGAGCATAGCTCTCCTCAAGGAAATCCGGAGAGTCCGTCCAGTTCTCAGCTTGACCATTAACAATCAATTCGTAAGCACGTCTTGTGCGGTCCCAGCGCTTATCCCTATCCATCGCCCAATATCGACCAATAACTGAAGCGACAGCCCAATCGGTGCCTTTCGTGCAAAGCTCTACAATTTCTTTGACGTAATCAGTTCCAGCCTTGGGAGAAGCGTCACGTCCATCCATGAAACAATGCAACCGCACTGGGATGTCTGAGGGAAGGAGATTGAGGACGGCTACAAAGTGCCTTAAATGACTATGGACCCCTCCGTCCGAGAGCAGGCCAGCGATGTGAAGAACTCCCCCGCTCTGCCTTAACCCTGCGATGAGAATCTCGAGACCCAGGTGATCAGCAAGCACTCCGTCTGCAATTGCTTGATCAATGCGAGCTAGATCCTGGGGAACAATCCGTCCCCCTCCCAGATTGAGGTGTCCTACCTCAGAGTTACCCATCTGATCAGCAGGAAGCCCAACATCGACACCCGAGCAAGCGAGTCGAGTCCGAGGACAATGATCGTAAAGTTCACGGAAGTGTGGCACACTCGCGAATTCAATCGCATTCCCCGGAGTTGGAGATTCCTTGAAGTCGGAGTGACCCCAACCGTCTAGAATGATTAGGAGAACCTTTCTCATAGTAGAATTCTAACAGGTCAGTGCTGAGTTTAGGCTACTTTTGATTCAGAGCCTGATCCGAGTACCAATGTTTACTCTTGGTACAGACCCACATACAGTGGTCACTTCAACACCTGATCAAGGAGACTTAGACGTGCGCTATACCCCTTTTCGCATGGAACGGTGGCAGTCGACTTACGAGCACCGAGTGCGATACAACCTCTCTGAGAGTGCGGTCCACCCGCTCACGGTTGGCGAACTCTTTGACATTGCCGGAGAGGAACGTGGCACCGACCAAATCGAATTGGGATACGGTCAGTCCAACGGGTCTGATCAGCTAAGAGAGAGAATCGCCTCGCTATATTCAGATGCATCGGAAGACTCCGTACTCGTCACTATAGGTGGTGCAGAAGCTAATTTCACATGTTTTTGGCACCTCTTTGAATCACAGGGCAAAGCCGCTGTTATGCTGCCCACGTACGGACAAGTCCCCGGTTTAATTGAGTCTTTCGACAATCGAATTCTGCCGGTGAACTTAGTGGAAGAAGAGGGATGGCAACCCGATCTATCTGAACTCGAGGCAGCCCTGAATGAGGGGGCTCGGTTTGTAATTATTACGCACCCGAACAATCCCACCGGGGCCGCACTATCTCGTGAGTCAATGCAGGCGATCGCGGAACTCACTGAACAGCACGGTGCTTGGATCATGTCCGATGAAGTGTACCAGGGAGCTGAAACCAGCGGAGAGATCTCGTCTTCCTTTTGGGGTTGCCACGACCGCGTTCTGATCACGAACTCGATGTCGAAAGCTTATGGTATGCCTGGTCTTCGGCTTGGGTGGATCGTCGGACCTCCAGACTTAGTAACAGAGCTTTGGGGCCGGACTGACTACACCAGCATCGCTCCCCCAACTTTATCAGATACTCTTGCTTGTATGGCTCTCGAACCAGCAACGAGAGCACGCATTCTGGACCGCACGGGAGAAATCACGCGTGCTAACTTGGGGCTCTTAGAAAAGTGGATGGCAACACAAGAAGGGCGCTTTACCTACCGTCCACCTGATGCCGGAGCGTTCTGCTTCACCCGCTATTCCGCGGACATCAATTCAACAGAGTTTGCTGAAAAACTTAGAGTAGAAAAGGATGTCCTTGTGGTTCCTGGTGATCACTTTGGAATGGACCACTATCTGCGCCTCGGATTCGGAGCTCCGGAGGAAATACTGCTCGAAGCACTTAATCTCCTTGAAGAGGCATTCGACGAGGTGTCGACTTGAAATTTAAAAAGCAACACGTGCTAGCCCTAATGCTCGCAAGCATAGGAACGATGACCGGGTGCATTGGTGGGCCTGACGGATCAAGTGAACTCCAGCCAGGCGCGCGGTACCAGCCAGGTACGGAGATGGGGATCTATACCCCCGAGCAACACACGAACTATGACGGTCGTTTCATTGTGAGTGCGAGCCAGGTTTATCACGTGGGGACGCTAGACGATACTTCCCCCTGGGATCATATGGGTGATGATGGCAGTGGTATTCAAGCAGTAGGCGGCACGATCGAGCTAGACGTTGATGAGCAAGCCAATACTGGCACATTCCGAGCTGAACTTGACCTTCCAGAGGGGCACTATGTGGTTGAGCTTGATCGATTTGAGGAATTCTCACCATGCCAGGATGGGGGTATCGCAGCGTTCCTATATGAACACGGCAATGCCGGCTGTGGTGATGCAAACTGGCCCAAGAGTCTTCTATACCTAGCCGGATGGGGTTGGGGAAGCGCGACACTTGATGGTGCGATGCTCTACGATGAACACCAAATCCATTTCATGATCACACAAGGAATTAGAGATCGTGAAACACTAGTTGTCCGGACAGGTTCAGGAACTGATGCAGGAGCAGTGAATCCGGCTCAGATGCAACTAGACTTCTATATCAGAAGCCCTGAATCTAATGAGAGAAATCATCCGACGCGGGAGGTCTTTGATCACTTCTTTGCGATGGAAGTCACCTGGCGCTAGAAAGGCCATCCCAAGAGCCTAAGATCAGGATTGACTAGCGACTAGAAGAGTTTCCGTACGTTCTCGAGTGGACGACCAATTACAACGCGCCCTGACCGCTCAACGATCGGACGTTGGAGTAGCCCTGGTTCATCTACTAGCGCATCCAGAATTGTATCGTCATCTACGTTGGGGTCGGATAGACCCATTTCCCTATAGGACTTATCTCGGGTCCGGAGTAGGTCGCGCGGGACCAATCCCCCCTTCCTGAGTAACGTGACCAAGTCCTCTTTTCTGAGTGGTTCCAAGAAATAGTTCACTCGCCTGAAGCTGACACCTTCTTCCTCAAGAAGCTTCACGAGCTTCCGGCATGTTGTTCAGGTGGGTTTCTCGTAGATAGTGACCCACTCGTCAGGTGTTGGAGTACTCATCTGTGATACCTATTTAGATTGATCCGCAACAATAGCGATATCCTCTATCGACTTTTTCGTGATCTCGGGGACCGTGGCACCTTCCTCTGGATATCCACAGACAAGCACTAGGAATGCACGCTCGTTATCTGGCCTATCGAGTAAGTGATTAAGGAATTTCATCGGCGAAGGTGTGTGCGTTAGTGTAACGAGACCAGCATAGTGAAGAGCAGTGATAAGCATCCCCGTGGCGATACCAACTGATTCTGTCACATAGTAATTCTTTGCCTTAGTACCATCAGAAAGCACCTCGTAGCTCTCTGCGAATATCACAATGAGCCACGGTGCATCCTCAAGGAACGGCTTGTTTTCATCCGTACCGAGGTGTTCTAAGGCATCGAGCCACTCTTTGGGTGCTTTCTCTTCGTAGAACTGCCTTTCCTCCTCTTCAGCTGCTTCCCGAATACGGGACTTGAGTTCCGGGTCACCTACCATGACGAAACGCCAAGGCTGACGATTCGCACCATTGGGGGCAGTCCCAGCAGCTAGGATACAGTTTTCGATTACGTCCTTTGGCACAGGTCGGTCAGAAAATTCCCTCACTGTGCGGCGACGTCTCATCTTAGCGAGGAACGCCTCAGCTTCCCGACGCATCTCTTCCGGAGGAAGTTCCTCGTATGTAGAAAGGGGAATAAAGTGCGCTCGCGCCATTGAGTCTCCGAAATCAGTCGTAGTGAATCAACTCACCGAACAGTTTAACGAACGAATCAATTGCCTCCGACTGAGAAAGCACTTCTGCTGGAGAAATCCCTAGCGTTTGAGCTAGAATCCTGACATTGACCAGTGCAACAATTTCAGCGGATTCAAGTTGGATAGTAGCCCACCCGCTCTCGGGCGTGCTCCTATATTGTTGATACAGTGCAGAAATCTCACCAGCCGAACTCTGCTCGGGTACCGGCACATGGAGAACCGCCGCACTGACCCCGTAGCGCGCAGCAAGCTCCGCCCAACTCTGGCCTGAACGCCTCAGAGCCACCAAAGCTTCTGTGGAAACGCCACTCCTTTCCGCGATGAATAGGGCTACTGGGATCTCGTCTTCATCAAGTTCCCATTCGTTCAGAATTGCTAGCTCAGTGGGAGGTAGAGCGAAGAACTCACCCACTGCCCGGAAATATCCTTGTCGCACAACCTCGGGTACTTGAGCTTGGGTCTGAGCAAGCGCCGGCATACTAATCATGCCTAAGAATGGCAGTGATAACAGCCAGGCACGGTTCGTAGGTCCTACCCGAGAAAGTCTCATACAGCAAATCTTCTTGTCATGGGCTCTCGGTGCCAGGGGGACGGTCTGCAATAGTCCTTCCTATCCACACCAAGAACAATTCAATCATTAACGCCGAATGTAACGACACCGATCTGGCATGACTCTTGATACTAGATAAGGCAAAGAACAAGAGCGGGTCTAGCACGCCAACGGTGAGGTCACCATGAAAAACGGCGGAAAACAAAGTAACGACAATCAGACCCGAGGCCCACGCATAGGCTCAATTAGTCCCGAACAACGGAAAAATGCCGTGGACTCGGATGCACACGTGGTCTTTGATTTTACAGGCCTTCATACGCCAGCAGTGTCCGATCTTGCTTTAGTTCTCACTGCACGCCTGCAAACACCTCCAAGTGAGAGCGTTTGGGCTCGAGAGATTCATCCGAGGACGGCAGAGATACTTCGGGCGCTGAGACTAGACCATATGTTCCCACGCTATCCCGACCCCGATCATCTCCATTAATGAGCACCGTGACACCATCCTAGTACTAGGACGACTAGTACAGTTCGTCTACTAGCGTCCTAGGACAATCTCGCGGTAGCTCTCTGGATTCCATTCGGGACGATTTAAAGCATTACCGACATCAACACCAAGATAGAACATCAGCTTGGCAATCCTTGCTGCTTTATCGTGGTCGATTCGGTCAGGCTCATCATCACGGCCATGGTAATCCTCGTGCGTACCATTGAAGAAAAACAGAATGGGCACGCCGTTTCTGGCAAAATTGTAATGATCTGATCGGAAATAAAAACGTTCATCGGGCCACAGATCATCGATCGCGGTCATCCCTATTTCCGGATGCTCCGAATTCACCCTATTCAATGTTTCGCCTAAATCTGAGTGCTCCTTTCCGATAGCGACGATCGTATCAGGCCAGTTCCTTCCAACCATGTCTGCATTGAAATTAGCGACGTACTGCTCAATCGGGGCACTCGGATTTTCCGCATACCATTCACTGCCCCAAAGCCCCTTTTCCTCACCGCTTATAAGCAGAAATACCATCGACCTCTTAGGAGCAACCGGCAATGCCGCCATTGCCTCTGCCACAGCAACTACCGCTATCGTCCCGGAAGCGTCATCGTCAGCCCCGTTGAAGATGGTGTCTCCATTTGCGTCCGGTTCACCTATCCCGACATGGTCCATATGAGCTGAAAAGACCACGTACTCCTCGGCAAGGGCAGGATCACTACCATTCAGAATCCCAACCACATTAGGTGCGAGAATGCCCTCGTCTCGGACCACCTGGTTAAGCGTCAGTTCCAGACCCTCTACAAGACGGGCTTCGATATCACTATCCGACCGATCCTGAAGAGAACTAACATTGATTCCGTGAGGCTCTAGAATTTCTCTTAGGGATGACGTCCGTAGCTGAAGAATCGGTGCGAAAGAACCTTCTGCTCTTCGCTCACCCCAAGCCTTACGTACTGTGGGGCGCAGCGCTCTCCTGGCACTCGCAGTCCAAGACTCATCACCACTAGAGTTGGTCACTATCACTGAAAGAGCACCGCCAGTTATCAGGGCAGAGAGCCTCTGTCGCATACTTCGATCTACTCCATCTGAATCCGCAGGAGCGACCACGATCACATGGTTGCCTGCGAATGGTCTTGGTTCAGAGGTTTGGAGAGTACCGGACCCTGAGATCAGAACTAATCCACCTTGAGCATTACCGCTTACGGTAGCCCCTGAGACAGGGACGAGATCCCGTCCAAATAACAATCGCGTGCTTGGAGTGTTAAGACCCGATGCTTCAGTGTCGACTACTATGGAGCGGAGTGGGTACCTCTGAATGAAGCTACCATCTCGTGCTCCTCCCCGAAGGCCTAGTTGTTCAAACTCGTCAGCAATCCAGGCAGCCGTCATTTCAAGGCCTGGGCTTGGGGTATTTCGTCCCCCCATAGAGTCATGAGCAATAATGTGAATCCGCTGAGCGTATGCAGCCTCCGTGATCAGCGCAGCAGCTTGCTCGAGACCCGGTTGTTGGGCGGTGGCTGCTACGGGAAGCGTAAGCGCGATCAGGACAGCTACTGACCTCTTTTTCATAACGGATTCCATTCCGGCAAGGTATATGGGCAACGAAGTCTGAAGGACAAAGTGATGGTACACCAGCCCTTAGGCTACACTCATCCGAGTTACACAACGTCTGAGGAGTCTCCCCTTGCACAGATTGGTTATCAAAGCCTGATTTCCCCTGACGAAAAGACCCGAATACGGAGCACCTATTTTGAGGATTGTCGTACTTGGCGGCGGAAGAGTAGGCAGCGCAATTGTTCGTGATCTCGCTGCAGAAGAAGATTTTTCAGTCCTTGTTGTGGATGTCGATCCCGTCGCTGCAGAACGCCTAACCAGATTCGGAGCTGATTGTATCGCTGCAGATCTCTCAGATCCAAATACCGTGTCGAAGGCCGTTGTGGGGGCGGACCTAGTGGTCGGTGCAGTTCCCGGCTTCATGGGCTATAAAGTCGTAGAGCAAGTGCTGCGAGAGGGCAGGCCCGTTGTTGATATTTCCTTTTTTCCGGAGAATGCGTTCGGGCTAGATGAACTAGCCAAAGAAGCTGGCGTACCTTGTCTCGTCGACTGTGGTGTAGCGCCAGGCTTGAGCAACCTTATTTCGGGCCATATGGATGACCACTTGGATGTAACGCACTCCTTCAACTGTCTGGTTGGGGGGCTCCCGGTTGAACGATCCTTACCCTGGGAATACAAGGCTCCCTTCTCACCCGGCGATGTAATAGAGGAGTATACGAGACCCGCTCGCCTAAGAAGGGGAGGGAAAAACATCTCGTTACCGGCTTTGTCTGAAATCGAACTCGTCGACTTTCCGGGCTTAGGTACCTTGGAAGCCTTTAATACGGATGGATTACGCTCCTTACTGACCTCATCTCAGGCCCCTGAGATGGTGGAGAAGACACTGCGTTATCCGGGACATGCCGAGAAGATGCGCATGCTAAGAGAAACCGGATTCCTGTCGAGCAAGGGTGTCCTCGTAGCATCAGGACAGGCGGTACCAAGGGATATCACTGAAGCTCTTCTCTTTAGTGCCTGGCAATTTGAAGAAGGAGAGCCCGATCTCACCGTGATGCGGATTGTGGTCGAGGGTGATAAAGAAGGAAAAACAGTCCGGCACACCTATGAACTACTCGACTACTACAATACTGAGACAGAGACATCCTCAATGGCTCGCACCACAGGTTATACGTGCACCGGTATGGTCCGGCTGATCACGAATGGTATCTGGGATCAACCTGGAGTTGCGCCGCCAGAAATTGTTGGACGGAACATCGAATGTTTTGATGCCGTGATCGAGCACCTGAAGGACCGTAAGGTGCAGGTCTTTCACAGTGTCAAAGAAATCTGACAGCTCAGTTGCTAAAACTAAGAATCACCGACTAACGAGTCTCCGGACTCTCCCTGAGTATTGGGAGCGTACCACCTTCAATCTCCTCATCGAGGATCGCCCAAGAAACGAATCCGTCGTCAGAGCGAGGCTCCAGTAAGGTGAACGCAAGCCGACCCAGTGGTTGATCAACAGACACGTAGACTGTTCCCACTGGGAGCGTTTCAGTTGTCGAAATCCATTCCCCCCAAACCGTTCGCTCATTGCGCCCCTGGAATGAATTCGGGTTGGTCCGGGTAGAGTCGATTTGAAAGCGCTGGACTACATGTTCACGCTCTATCGCATGACGAAGGACTGTGATCCCATGTGCTTCCAGCCTTTCAATCGCAGCCTCACCCTCCGGAAGTACGTAATAGCCTTCAGGTGCAGTCTCGGTCTCTGATGGGGAGAAAGTCCCGTACTCGTACATTTGTGTCGGGATAGAAACATCGCGACGCAGAAGTATGATCTCTCCCGTGTACGGATGTCGGACCTCATCTACCTCGCCCATAAGGATACTTACCTCTGTTTCCGATCGAGCGAAATCGGCTCGCGTAGCGAGTTCAGTTCCCACCACAGATTGGAGGTCTGCTGCCTCCACAATCTCTCTGATTTCTGCCGCATTTTGCTCAGCATAATCCAGGATTTCCTCAACGAACCAGAGGGATCCAAGAACCCGATCCTCAAAGCTCGCATACGCGTAGGCCTCACTTAGGATCGCAATGCGATTCCTCAGCCCCACATAGTTGTTATTGAATCGGGGGCGATGATCGAACGTCCGCCATCCCGAACCACCACCCCGACCTCCAGCATTACCGTAGTAGTAGTAATCCCAACCGTGTTTTTCCTTAATAAGTCGTGTGATTTCAGGCAGCCACCGGTCCCTGAGAAGACCGTCTATCGCTGTGGGAGTATTCGGATGGAGCGGCGGTGAATATGTGAGATGGTATGCGTGACGGGTCCCATTTGTAGTGTGAAGATCTACCGCAACATGCGGGTCATATTCTGTCATGAGGCGGACCAATGAACGGGCTTCCGGTGAATCGAGTTTTGTATGGTCTCGGTTCAGATCGAGTCCCTGAGCGTTGGGTCGCTGCCCCATCCCACCAATAGGGCCATGTTGCCTGGGTCGGTTACGTAACAGAACTCGTTCATTCCCATCCGCGTTGTAAATAGGAGCGATCAAGAGAACGAGTTCTTCGGACCAGCTAGGATAGCGCCCCATGGCATACCGACGGAGTAGCATCAAAAGAGCTTCTTTTCCACACACCTCACCCCCGTGAATGTTACCCTGCACATAGACACGAGTCTTACCAGTGCCGAGCACAGCTTCAGCCGAAGCGTCCGGAGCTCCGACCACAAGAAGAGGAAGGGCCCTGCCCTCATTCGTATACCCGAACGTGGTCAGATGAATATTGTCGGATAATTCAGCTAAGCTCTTCGATAGTTCCATCACCTCTTCATATGAGGTTGTTTCGGCAAAGTCAGTTGCTTCCGCTCTGGTAAACAAATCCTCAACCGACTGACCCCGAAGAGACATCGTTGATAGCGTGACGACTAAAAAGAAACTCCACTGAATCTTAGAAACCCGACTAGTGATCATAGGAAAAACTTCTGGGTTCGGGAAAAGTCCGATACGCAAACCAAGCTATGCGGGAGCCCCAAGCCTGGCCACGAGCCAACATCCATCGATGTAAAGAGTCTCAACTCGTAAGAGCTGATACATGTTCTTGCCCCCTCCTCACTAGACCATCCGCTGCGTCGGCCAAATAGCTCAAGCCATTCAACGCAGCACGGCGTCGCACCGGATCTAATCCATCTATCATCCGTCCTACTCGATCCGGATCAAGCGTACTGTACTCCAATCGCACTCTCTCTCCTGCTTCCGTAAGGCACACATTCATCACCCTACGGTCTTCGGGGTCACGCTGCCTGCTCACATATCCAGCTTCCTCCAAACGTCCAAGATTCAAGGACATCGTTGAAGCTGTGACACCCAGATGACCGGCCAATTCACCCACCATAGTAGGATCAACTACATCCAAGTGAGAAAGAATAGTGGCTTGATGGAAGCTTAAAACCCGCCCACCGACGGGATCTGTTACCTGTCGAGGCCGACAAGCGAAGTAAATGCGTGGAAATGCACTCAAGATCGTCTCTATATCCGACACTTCACCTCTCCTCCCTTTCTCTTTGATCTCATATGCAAACTAACACAGGGTATTCTTGAAGGTAATATATTATTTTGATTCGTCAAATCAATTTATCTTATATAGCGGTTATTTCCTTTAATTACAGGATGTAAAGGATTCGGAGGCATCTTCGCACGCGTGAAGTATAGGAACACGAAAATGGTTGATTATGGATCCTAGGGTGCTTATTTCAAGCTACGAAGCTAGATCCCGGCAAGAACCTGTGCTTATCAGAGGCGCGATAACAGTTGATGACCAGAAAACACTGAGAGTACTGGCTCGGGATTATGTCGAGAAAACACCAAGAAAGGTTCTAGCTCTTCCTTTTTCTAATTAGAGCGAAGCCTTCTTAGGTGGGGACACAACAAAAAAGCCTGCTAGTGATCCTACTGCTGTACTCCCACCGAGCCATCTGCCGATACGTTGAAGTAGACCCACATCCCTGTGAGGGCGTGTCCCGCGATGTAGCACACCATCGAGTAGTTCCCAGCCTGGTCGACTGTAAACTGAATGGACTCTCTTTGGCCTGGCATCGTGCTTTCCATCATTGATGCGGGATTCGAGGTCATGGCACCCGGAAATGCTGGTACTGGCTCTGGAGCCCCACTGAAAGAAGACGTCTCGGTGGAAATACCCAGACTATGAGCCATAATCGGGTCATTGTTAACAAGTTCAACGGTGACGGCATACCCCTCGGGAACAGTTATCGTCATCGCACCCTTTGTCGCACCATTAAAGTTCCAATAATTATTTTCATTTGTTGAACCCGCAGTGATCGTCATGCTGACAGTGCGTGCTTCATTGTCCACCTGAAACCAAGACGGCATAGTCATTTCGCCAGTTGCTGGCGGTGGAGCTGCAGCTGGAGCAGCTGCCGGGCCGGAAGAACCAGCGCTATCAGATGTCTGGGCTGGTTCACCACCACCACAAGCTATAAGAGCTGTGCTGGCTAATACTGAAATGAGGGGAGATCTCTTCTTCATTATTCGAGGCTTCCTGGTGCAGTTTGGACCGTAAAGGGCGCAAGAAAACTATATAGTTTCAAGTCCTACACGAGACCAGCTAAGGGGATCCAAGCAGGCGATCCATAGCTGAAATGCTAGCGAAAGCCGTGGTACGTGCGCTGTCCAGATAAGGGACTGGTGGGCTCCGTAGGCAGCCACCTGAATAATTCAAAATCAAGCCAACGGTCAAATAGGGTGTCCAATTATGCTGGGTCGAACGCTTCACCCGACATCCGCCGGGCTACTCTCATCGGACCCACCCCGTCCAACCGGGCCCATAGACTGGTCGACCTGGCATCCTATCAGTGTGTTCGCCCTGGGATACAACTGGAACACCATTTACTAAGACGTAGTGCACACCAGTTGAAACCTGGTGCGGCTCCTCATATGTGGCATGATCAGATACAGTGCTTGGGTCAAAGATGACGATATCAGCAAAAAAACCTTCCTTCAGCAAGCCTCGGTTCTTGATATGGAGGCGTGTAGCCACAGCTGATGACATCTTGCGAACTGCCTCTTCTAGGGTTGTTGCTCCCTCCTCGCGGACATACTTACCAAGAATACGCGTGAACGTCCCGTACGCTCTCGGGTGCGTAAGCCCTCGGGCAGTCTCAGGGTCCATCCCCCCAGCATCAGTCCCAAATTTCATCCACGGCTGAGCAATCTGCATCGCGACATTCTCCTCGCTCATCATGAAGTAGATGGTGCCAAGTCGCTGGCGCTCGTCCAGCACAAGATCGAATGCAGTGTCAATCCAATCTTTTCCGAGTTCTTCGGATATATCCGACAGATAGCGGCCGGAATAGCGCTGGTTATCAGGGCTATTGAACCCTAGCAATAACACACCTTCCGGTGTTGAGAGTGTGCAAAGATTCTCCCATTCAGTCGTCTGATTCTCTATCTCAGCTCGAATCCTCATCCGGGCATCCGGATCCGCCAGGTTATCAAAGAGCTTTCCATCAGCCGAAGCCCATGGTGGGAAACAGGCCGTCAATCCAGTCCCACCAGCCGTGTAGGGATACATATTCGCCTGGATATCAACTCCTGCTGCTCGAGCCGAATCAATCTTGGCTACCGCCTGCGATGCCTTGCCCCAGTTCCTACGGCCGCCGGCCTTTAGATGGTAAATCTCGATGGGCACGCCAGCGGTGGTACCAATATCGATAGCTTCGTCTATCGCCTCGAGAAAGTAATCTGCTTCAGAACGGAGATGTGTGATGTAGACACCCCCATAAGGGGCAGCTGCTCGGTTGATTTCTATGAGTTCTTGGGTCGAGGCAAAGTTTCCGGGCGGATAAATCAATGCAGATGCTACACCGAATGCGCCGTCTTCCATTGATTGGCGCACAGCGTCCTGCATCAAGCCCAACTCCTCCGCATCCGCCTCACCCATCGCTTGGCCTTTGCCCAGTACGCGAATCGTGGAGGCCCCCACGAACGACCCAACGTTCACGCTAGCACCGTGTGACTCCATCGCCCTCATCCAGTCACCAAACGTTTCGAATATCGTTGAACCCACAGCGTCACCAGCGGCTCCTAGCATCGCTGGGCTTGAGGGTCCATTCGTGGTCGATTCTCCCATGATCTCTGTGGTCACACCCATGGTGACCTTGGAAACAACGCGTCCGTCCCCATCACCCACGAAGCTCGAACGAGAATGGCTTTGGATATCTATGAACCCAGGGGATACAACCATATCCGTGGCATCAATCCTGAGTTCGGCTTCTGCGTTAGCTAGCAAGCCCGGTGGCGTGATGGCGGTAATCTGGTCGTTCTGGATACCGACGTCGCCGGGAAACCAAGCATTTCCAGTGCCATCAACGATACGTCCACTCAGGATCACGACATCAAATGCTTGAGCGGACTCCTCTGGTCTCGATGCTGCATCAGGGCTCTCGCCTGAACAGGCGAGAAACAAGAAGACCGACAGGAATGCGGCACCGGTTCTACACATAATGAGCCTCCTACGTGACCCGAATGGCGCGCGCGCGCCAAGGAACAGGTCCACCAAATACCTATTAGGTCATCACCCAGTCAATCTCAGAATGAAATGTCCAAACCGAACACTCCCGAATCAGAGACCTTTGAGCTTCAAAAACCCTAACTGGAATGAGGCCAGGAAGTTGAAATATTTAGATTTTTGAATCACTAACAATCTGACGGGACAGAAGGATCGGATTCCAACCTGGAAGCCACCATCCCTGACATGTATGTTCCCTTCTCTCAAGAGTCTTATAAGTAGAATTATTCAAGAATTCACACAGATACTTACGCCAGGGCATTGAACTCAGTGGACGCTAAAGGCATATCCGTTCATCCAGTCACACCAGTGATCGGTGCTGAGATTCTAGGTGTAGACCTAGATAAACCACTCGACGAAGACACCTTCCAGACAATTCATGATGCGCTGATTACCTACCAGGTAATCTTCTTTCGCGACCAAGATATTTCTGTTGAGGCCCACAAGAGGTTTGGATCGCTTTTCGGCGAACTCGATATTCACCCCAACGATCCTGGGCTAGAGGGGCATCCTGAGGTGATGATCATCCACGCCGATGAGAACTCAAAACGGGTCGCTGGAGAGACTTGGCACTCCGATGTTTCATGCTCAATAACACCCCCGCTGGGCTCAATCCTTCGGCTTTACGAGGTTCCGGAAACAGGCGGAGACACAGTGTTCTCAAGCATGTATGAAGCCTACGATGCGCTTTCAGATTCGATGAAACTGTTCCTGGAAAATCTGACAGCGCACCATGACGGTGGACCCTATTACCGGAGTGTGAATACGAGGATAGGCCGAGATGACGGAGGCCGAACTTACCCAACCGCCGAACACCCAGTGATCCGGACTCACCCCGTCTCTGGTAAGAAAGCACTTTATGTGAATTCAATGTTCACGCAGCATATCATTGAACTCCCCAAGGGGGAGAGTGATGCGGTACTGGAGTTCCTCTTTGCTCATGTGCAAGATCCGGCGTTCCAATGCCGCTTCAAATGGAAGAAGAACTCGATTGCGTTTTGGGATAACAGATGTACACAGCACTACGCGATCTGGGATTATTTTCCGAACATTCGTTCCGGTTACCGCGTGACCGTCATCGGAGACCAACCCAGGTAGTCCTCTTACCAGCACTGTAGAGCCTTATCTGCTCAATCGCTGGGCTTGATCGGAGCTACCACGTATCTTGCGATCAAGCATCGCAGACAGCGTTGTGACCAGATTCATACACCAAGGGATTAGCAATGAAGCAAGCAAGCTTCCTAGCTATGGCATTCACGATTGGGCTTGGCACTGCAACAACCCTACCTGCACAGGAAAGCAGCCAGAGGCGATAGTTCTGAATAGAGAGTTTCTCCCAAAGACATGACCTCATGACAGATAACGGAAACAGAACTGGCATCTTCGCTGAACTCAGAGAGCGCCAGGTTTTCAAGGTTAGCGCGATTTATGCCGTTGTCGCTTGGGTAGTGGTCCAGGTTTGTGAGATTGTATTTGAGACCTTCGCCATCCCGACAAGCCTCCTTCGGGGCGTCATAGTTCTAGCTGTCATAGGCTTCCCCGTGGCAGTCGCTCTGGCTTGGATTTTCGATCTAACCCCTCAAGGGATTCAACGAACAAGTACCAGGAAGTCAGCCAGAGGCCAGACAGCACCCGAGGGGAGCATCGCAGTCCTTCCCTTCCTAAATCTCTCCGACGATCCATCACAGGATCATTTCGTTATCGGTATCTGCGAGGACTTGCTGACCGGTCTTCAGAACCACCCACAACTCTCTGTAGTCTCGCGCAACTCTTCATTCGTCTATAAGGATCAATCGGTTGACGTTCGTCAGGTAGGTGAGGACCTGAACGTGCGCTATGTATTGGAGGGCAGTGTACGAAAGGTCGAGAATAGAGTCCGTGTAACTGCGCAGTTAATCAACGCGGCCACAGACCACCATATGTGGGCACAGAATTACGACCGAGAACTGTCGGATATCTTCGCTTTGCAAGACGAGATCACCCGAGAGATCTCTGCAACGATCGCGGCACAGTTAGACGCTGACACCTCAGACGAAGCCACACCTGACGCTGTATCCAAAGTGTCAGCTTCGGGGGGTCAAAAGCGACTCGTATGGGCCACCGTCAGTGTGGCTGCGCTTGCTCTTACAGGTTATTTGGGAGGCGTTTATCTATGGGTAAACCGAACAGCTCTACCAGACTTGAGTGAAGCGGTTTCCAGAGATGACAATCTCGGAGCATGGCAAGTGGCAGAAAGGATTCGTGGGGTTTTCCCTCTATTGGATAACTTTTAATATAGGAACTACTCAAGTATTAGGACTATTGTCACTAATTCTAGCGACTATTATTTTAACTATAAATACGTTGGCAGTA
>ENA-UPTF01000036-UPTF01000036.1-marine-metagenome-genome-assembly--contig:-NODE-36-length-89904-cov-4.050608_pt1 | contig 89904 bp, 90 predicted proteins | sample MGYA00238166_ERZ767019 | MGnify/ENA primary metagenome ERZ767019 (study PRJEB28930, sample SAMN06266391) | marine metagenome | isolation source: Sea water from 250 m depth | place: Atlantic Ocean | study... | reverse complement strand
AATCGGCGATACCTACAACATGAAGCTAGGAAAAGCCCAGGCACCGGTCCGAGTTGCGGTGACCGGCAGATCAGTTGGGCCACCGCTGTTCGAATCAATGCACGCTCTTGGGCGTGACACGGTGCTGACGCGGATCGCTGCGGCGCGAAAGACCCTCACTCACACATAGGAACAGTTCCATGGGTGAGTCTCTGAATCATTGTTTGGGAGGACGAACAGCCGCGCTACCCTGACCCTCTCGTGCCGTGAAGAGCGTGCGATCGGGGATGGTGTAATTGGCAACACAGCTGGTTCTGGTCCAGTCGTTGGGGGTTCGAGTCCTCCTCCCCGAACCACACCAGCGCCACTCGCAGCTTTTCAAAAACGACTCAGTTTTCGAATTTGGAACCATGGTTAAGGATTTTGTCGCGTATTTAGGCTAAGAAAGCAGGACGAATAAAGCCAATGAAACTTTGCGTGACCGGTTCAGGCTGATAACTTTCGCATTCGCTGGGCATCAAGCCTGTGCGTTCCACAAGAGAGGGGGTGCAACGCGTGGCGTTGCTCGAAGTCTCAGACATCTCTGTACGGTTCGGCGGAATCCGCGCGCTCGATGACTTGTCATTCACAATGGATGAAGGACAGATCCTCGGGCTCATCGGACCCAATGGTGCAGGGAAAACTACGTTGTTTAACGTGGTCAGTCGGATCTACGATCCGACGGCGGGTTCGGTGACCTTCGACGGTCAAGACCTGCTCGCGATGTCGGCCCATGAAATAAGTCGCGTTGGGGTGTACAGAACATTCCAGAACTTGGCGCTATGGCCAGGCATGACGGTTATCGAAAATGTGATGGTGGGTGATCACACCAACACGAAGTCCAACGTCATTAGCGCAGCGTTGCGTCTCCCGTCGATGCGAAAAGAAGAAAAAGATCTCCGCGACAGGGCATGGGCTGCACTGGAGGAAATTCAACTCGAAGATGTCGCTTACCATCCCGCCGCTGGCCTGCCATTTGGAACGCTGAAAAGGATCGAACTTGCGCGAGCTCTTATCGCCAACCCTCGTTTGATCATGCTCGACGAACCTGCGTCTGGCTTGACTCATGCGGAGGTCGACTCTTTAGCCGAAGACATCAGAAATTTGCGTGACCGTCATAATCTGACGATTCTTTTGGTAGAGCACCACATGCGAATGGTCCTCAACATCAGCGAAAAGCTGGTTGTACTTAACTTTGGTCGGAAAATCGCCGACGGTGACCCCGATGTCGTTCGCAACGACCCCGAGGTCATCGAGGCCTACCTTGGGAGTTCTTAATGATTGATGACGTTTTTGACGAAGTTGGTCTCAAGGTTGAAGATCTCCACGGCTCATATGGCGCAGTAGAGGTCCTCAGGGGCTTAAATTTCGAAGTTCCGCCAAGAAACGTGTCGGTGATACTTGGCGCCAACGGTGCCGGTAAAACCACGACCCTTAGAGCTATCTGCAACATGTGTAACACCACTGGAAAGGTGACACTGGGCGACACAGACATCACCCGTACCAGCACAGCTGAGATTGTCCGAATGGGAATGGCTCACGTGCCCCAAGGCCGAGGAACGTTCCCTGAGTTGTCGACGTTGGACAACTTGATGATTGGTGCCTACACCCGAAAGGACAACGAAGTCAGGGACGACGTGGACCGATGGTTCGAAATTTTCCCGGTACTTTCTGAGCGTTCTAATCAGATGGCAGGCTCGTTATCTGGTGGCGAGCAGCAGATGCTTGCGGTCGCCCGAGCCCTCATGTGTCGCCCTCGCCTACTACTCCTTGATGAGCCATCGCTTGGGTTGGCACCACTCATCATCGAAGACCTATTCGAACGATTCACCACTCTCAACAAAGAGACGGGCTTGACCATGCTCATCGTTGAACAAAACGCGAATCTCGCCCTCGACATGGCCGATTACGGCTATGTCATCGAGTCGGGCGAGATCGCACTGTCCGGAACCGCCGACGAACTCAAGAACGATCCTGCAGTGCAGGAAGCGTACTTGGGTGCTTGAGGAGGACGAAAAGCAATGACATGGAACTTTGACATCCTTCCCGACTTCATCTTTAACGGACTGAGTCTCGGCGCAATTTATGGCACGGTCGCGTTAGCTCTGGTGTTGATCTTCAAAGCAACCACATTGATCAACTTCGCAACGGGTGAACTTGCCATGCTTGGCGCTTTCCTCGTTTACGTGCTGCACATGGAACAAGGTCTCTGGCTGTGGCTTTCGATGTTGCTCGCGATGGGTATCAGCGCGGGCCTAGGTATTCTGATCGAACGATCGCTAACCCGACCGTTCGATCCTGCGGATCACTTACCGGTGGTGTTGATCACCCTCGGGTTATTCCTGATCATTAACGCAGTCGCGGGTGATATCTGGAACTACCAAGTTCGGATCCTTAGTAATCCGTTCGGCAAGTTCCCCGACTGGGTCCCGAGCGTCGGCGGTGACCGCTTCATCATGGTCTTCGGAAGTCGGCTCAAGTACCAATCCATTGGCATATGGGTGACGCTCGCGCTCGCATTGTTCATACTCGGGCTGATCTTGAATCGCACTAAAGCCGGACTAGCGTTCCGAGCTGTTTCATCCAACGTGGACTCGGCACGACTTGTCGGAGTACATACAGGCCGCACCCTCGGGTTTGGTTGGGCTATCGCGTCGGCATTCGGAACACTTGGAGCGGTATTGGTTGCGCCGCAGTTGGGTGGAGTTAACCCCAACATGATGGCAACCATCCTGATTTACGCGCTCGCTGGAGCAGCCCTGGGAGGCCTTGACAGCCTCGGCGGAGCGGTCCTCGGGGGCATCATGGTGGGCATTATTCAAGCCGTCTTCGTGACCTGGGGCGGAGTTGTGGTGCTAGGCCAGCTCTACATGTCGATCCTGCAGCTCGCTGCGGCATTCCTGGTCATCCTTATCGTCCTAATATTCCGACCGTCGGGAATGTTCGGTACCCGCCGCGTCGAACGCGTCTGAGTCAACAGCAACAAGAGGAGTTACAAAAATGAGTGAAGCACTAGTTGTTGTTGCGAAAAACAGCGCAGAACACAAAAGATGGAACTATGTCGTTTATTTGTACGCGGCAGGGCTCCTGCTACTGACGCCCCTCGTTCTCGAACCATTCGAGATCGGGAAAATGAACCGGGCCTTGATTATGAGCGTCGCCATATTGGCGGTCAACCTGGTCGTCGGTTTCAATGGAATGTTGGCCCTAGGCCATTCAGCATTCATGGGTATCGGAGCCTTCGTTACAGCGTCCATGGTGCAAGACGAAAACTGGGACTATTGGCAGGTATTACCGGTCGTCCTGATAGTCGGCTTCTTGATGGGCATAATCATCGGACTTCCCGCGTTAAGGGTGAAAGGCTTATATCTTGCTCTGACGACGATCGCCCAGGCAGCAGTTTTCCCGACATTGGTCAACATTGACGAACTCGGTATCGCTAAACGTACGGGAGGACCGAACGGCAAAGGCGTCTCCGAAGAAGTCATCGCTCCCAGCTACTGGGAGTGGTTGCCGGGAGTAGACGGAGCCCGCGGCGGCTCGGCCTACCGGTATTGGATCATCATCTTGATGCTTGGCATCACGTTGTTACTGGTGACCAATTACTTGCGTAGTCGCCCAGGTCGCGCAGTTCTGGCAATTCGCGATAATGAAGCCGGCGCAGCCGTCTACGGAGTCAATCTTCCGGTAGCCAAAACGATGAACTTCGCGATCAGTGCCGCTCTTGGATCCTTAGCAGGTCTTATGTGGTGCCTGGACAAGGCCTTCGTTGCAGGCCAGGACTTCACATTCCTCTTGGCGATCGACCTGATCATTGGTCTAGTGCTCGGAGGCGTGGGGACTATCCAAGGATCGCTCGTAGGTGGTCTCTTTGTGGTCTGGGTGAACGACCTCACGAAGAGAATCTCAGTGCCTCTTGGCCTGTACACCCTCAACGGCGACGGACCATTAGCTAAGGCCATCTTCGGACTGATCCTCATCTTATTTACGTTCTTCGCGCCCGGGGGCATCGTGTCGCTAGGCCGGTTGATCAATAACAAGCTCATAAAGATCATTCCATTGACACCAGTTGGCCAGCCAATTGAACCTTTGTCGAATTTCGACCCGGGTATGGAATCCGCACGAGCCGACACCGCGATGAAAATGTCGATCGCCGGACCCATACTTCTCGCGGCTGGCTGGTTGTTGATGAACGTCAACAACCTGATTGTTGGCGTGTTGGCCTTCGGCCTGCGCATGTCCATAGTCGTGCTGGCCCCTGTCGCCATGCTTGTCGGTGCCAATGAATTAAAGGCCCATGCTGACGGCAACCGTCCCGATGCAATCAAAGGTCCCGCCACTATGGCCCAGACTGTAGGAGCACTCGGCTTCTTGTTCGTCATTGGTTACGCGGTCCAACGTTTCGTTCAGACCTACCCGATCTGGGACATCCCACTCATATAGCCGTTCGAGTTTTTCGGGCAGGTAGCTAGGGTGGCGTTAGCTGCCCGAGAAACCCACGCGTGTGAACAACTAGTTGCTAGCCTCGCCTCCTGATTAGACATGGACCTGGTTCTCTTACTCCAACGAATCTTTGATGCGCTCTTCAACAGTGCCATCTATTCGTCTTTGGCCTTAGCGCTCGTCATTATTTTTCGATCTACAGGGCTACTCAATTTCGCCCAGGGCGAGATGGCGACGTTTACCGCCTACATCGCATTCGTGCTCCTGTCCGGGCCTCAGCCGCGTCTCACAGGGGGCGGACTCGCTGGTCTTGTGCCGGGCGTACCTCTCCCCATTCCTTTAGCAATTGTCGGGGCCGTGATTTGCGGCATGGCCGGCGGAGCGATGACCGAAAGAGCCCTCATTCGGCCTTTGGGGCGGGCACCAGATTTAGCTTTAGTAAATATCACGATCGGTGTTTTATTAGCAACGAATTCGCTGATGGCTCAATGGTGGGGGACCGGCCCGCGAATATTCCCAGCAGTCTTCCCAAGCGGAGCAGGACAGCACTTCAGCATCTTGGGCGCTCGACTTCGATATTCGACCGTCGGCGTTTGGGCGATCCTCCTTGGCGTGCTCGTACTTCTCATTTTGTTGTTGCGACACACTCGAACGGGATTGGCCTTTCGCGCGGTGTCAATTAGTCCCTCGAATGCGGAACTCGTCGGTGTACGCGTCGGCACGACACTCATGTACGGGTGGGCCTTAGCGTCTGGATTTGGAGCTTTAGCAGCATGTTTGAGCGCTAACTCGGTTCTCTTAGAACCGAACATGATGTTAAGAGTTCTTGTCTACGCATTTGCCGCCGCAACACTGGGTGGCCTCGACTCTCCCAAAGGTGCCCTAATCGGTGGTCTGATCATCGGTTTGAGCCAAACACTAATTCCGGCCTACGTGCCTTTTATCGGATTTGAGTTGAGCGTATTACCAGCCTTACTCGCGATGATCGCGATCCTGCTAGTGCGACCGGCGGGACTCTACGGAACCAGACGCATAGAGCGGGTGTGATGAATACCGATCAGCGGCGATTCAAATGGACGCCGGTTATTGGAGCCGCGCTCATAGCGGCGGGACTCGCTGTCATCCCCTTTATGACGTCCACCACCGGTCTCCGTCAATGGAGCCAGATCGTCATCGGAGTTCTCGCAGTGCTGGGTGTCAACGTGGCGACGGGCTACGGCGGCATGATCAGCCTCGGACACGGCGTGTTTATTGGCGTTGGCGCGTTCGCTACCGGATACTACGTTGACGATCTGTCGCTTCCCTGGCTGGCAGCGATAGCGCTTGGAGCGCTGACCGCCGCGTTGTCCGGAGCTCTCGTGGGTCTGCCCGCGCTTCGCATTAAAGGGATCCATTTGGCGCTCGTCACGTTGGGTCTCGCCATTGTCTTTCAACCATTGAGCAAGCGCTTCCCCAAATTCACCGGCGGTGTCAGTGGCACAGGCATCGACGCTTTGTTTCTTGCGCCCGCATGGTGGCCAGGCGATCCCCGAATGGCCACAGCCGTGTACAGGTACCTGTTCTGCATATTGGTCGTAGCGCTAGCACTATGGGCCACCTGGAACCTTGTCAATAGCCGATTCGGCCGTTCAATGCGAGCCCTGAGAGACAACGACACTGCCGCAGCCGTCTATGGTGTCGATCTCGTCGCCGCACGGGTACAGACCTTTGCTATTAGTGCGGGTCTAGCGGGATTGTGCGGTGCATTGCAGGTTGTTTTGGTGCCGTTTGTCTCGCAAGACAAATTTGCGCCGCAAGAGTCACTAGTCATCTATGCCACGGCCGTCATAGGAGGTCTCGGCACTATTTGGGGTTCAGTGCTTGGTGTTCTTGCCCGTACCTTTGTGGGGGCGGCCGGCAAAGCTGCCGCTGGCATTGATGGCTTTGGTTTCGTCGGAGAGTTCCTTGACCTCCTTGATGAGGCAGCATTCGTCTTCGGCCTCGGATTGGTTCTCTTGACTTTCTTGTTCCCGCGTGGACTGGCGGGCATTGGACGTCGAAACGAAGTCGCCAATTAGATCCTCGTAACCGAACACGCATCTCGGTTCGCAGATCTACGGTCAAACAATGCGCCTCGAGAGAGAAACGTTGACTGTTGCTGCCGAGAAATCAGAGAATGTCGACGTCGTTTTCGGCAAAGTCGTTCGAGTTTCAGAATGTTTGATGCAACGCTCTTCTTTGCCCCCACAGCAGGGTTCGGTATGCTGACCCTTCGCTCGGCGGTCTCGGCCACCGACCCGGCCCCCATCGTCTAGCGGCCTAGGACACCACCCTCTCAAGGTGGCGGCACGGGTTCAAATCCCGTTGGGGGTGCCACATAGACTTCTTATTGCGAAATTGGAGAGGCGTGTCGCAAATCTGTGACCACTAGGCGTTCCTCCGTCAGGTCCCATTGAACTGGAAGACGGTAGGGTCGGTGTTCTAGTCGATAGGAGATCCTCGAACCTATGAGCAGTTGGCATCGGCATCTTCCCAACGAGCTTAAGCCCTCCGAAATTGAACTCACCGCTGGGGGAACCCTTCCAACCGTATGGGTGTCCCAATGGCGGAATCAGCCGGAACGAAACGTAATCCACGACCCCGTCGTAGGTTGGGTTAGCGCCGGTGACCTGTTGGATCGATCTGAAATCATCGCGACGCGATTAGCCAACGCGGGAGTAGAACATGGCGACCGGGTGCTCCTAAGCGCGACCAGCTCGGTTGAACTTGTAGCGGTTCACGCAGCCGTGCTGCGGCTCGGCGCTGTCGTGGTCCCCACCAACGGGGCATACCGAGCTGACGAGGTCTCACACGTGGTTTCCGACGCTCGACCAAAGATCGCGATCGTGGATCAACCCGACTGGACGGAATGGATACAGTCTTGCGACCCGAATGTCGTGGTGACGAGTCCGTTGGTTGAGCTAGATGACGGACCGAGCGTCGGATTGGACCAAGTAGGAGGTCAGGCACCCGCCCTCATCGGCTACACGTCGGGTACGACTGGTCGACCCAAAGGAGCTGTGCTTTCACACCGCAACTTGCTGTCTTCGGTTCGCGCACTTGAGATTGCTTGGCGTTGGAGACCCGAAGACATTCTTGTTCTCGCCCTTCCCCTCTTCCACATGCACGGCCTAGGGGTCGGACTTCATGGATCGTTAGCCGTGGGAGCTCAGGTGGTGCTTCTCCCCGAATTTGATGTCACCCAGGTCTTGGACTCGATAAAGAAACACGATGCGAGCATGTTCTTCGGTGTACCAACCATGTACAGCCGCCTCATTGAATCCGCGAGAGCTCGAGAGCTCAACCAACTACGAGTTTGTGTCTCCGGCTCGGCGCCTTTGGCTGCCGAACTACATCGACAAATTCACGAAGTGAGTGGTCAACGAGTGCTGGAACGTTATGGCATGACCGAAACCGCGATGCTGGTCTCCAATCCCTACGAGGGAGAACGCCGTCCCGGAGCGGTGGGCTTTCCATTACCGGGAGTTGAAGTTCGCCTCAAGGGTGACCCGCCCGAGATACAAGTGAAGGGCCCCAATGTTTTCCAAGGTTATTGGAAACGGCCTGCGGTAAATAGCGAAGCCTTCGATGGTGAATGGTTTCGTACGGGTGACCTTGGCGCCCTCGACTCCGATGGTTATCTGTCCATCATCGGTCGGTCAAAAGAACTAATTATTTCCGGCGGTCTCAACGTTTACCCGAGAGAGGTTGAAGACGTGATTTGCCAACACGACGCAATTCGAGAATGCGCTGTTGTTGGAGAGACAGACGGGGAGTGGGGAGAAGCGGTCGTGGCTTTCGTCGTCGCAGACCGAGATTTGGAGCACGAAGAAATCAAGAATTTCGTTGGAGAGCGTCTCGCCCATTACAAGCGTCCTCGGCGCACCTACCGAATTGACGCCTTGCCTCGGAACGCGTTGGGGAAGGTCCAAAAGCACCTATTAACTAACCAGCAGAACCGCTAAGAAATACCTCTACGAACATCGTTCGCCCCTAGACGCGTAGCGTCCGCCGTCTGGTCGTCGGACTGGGCGTTGCTTTCCCTTTCACTGGCGACCCGTCTTAGATAATGGTCGACTTCATTGTCGATGGTGTCCAAGTTCCAGCCAAGTTCAGGAGCCATCAATACTGCGACTTGACGCGCTGATTCGGTGCCCCGGTCCCAGGTTTGCACCGAAAGCCTGGTACGGCGGGTTAGAACATCCTCCAGGTGAAGAGCTGCCTCACTTCGCACGGCGTGTATCACTTCGGCGCGAAGGTAAGGAAACTCGGAGGTGATTGGTCTCGCCAGATCTGCATCGTCAGAAATCAACTCTAAGATTTCGCCGACTCGATCACCATGGCGAGAAATCAGGTGATCGATGACTTCCATGCTCAGACCTGTTTGTTTAGAAAGCTTCGCTGCTTCGGACCGGACCTTGCTGTAACCCACAGCGCCGATGAGGGGCACAGATGCGGTGTTGGACGCCGGAAGACCTAGGTCCTGATCAAGCGCGACGGCGTCGACAGTGTCGGAAGCCATCACGCGATAAGTCGTGTACTTCCCGCCGGAAATTGACACTAGCCCGGGCGCAGAAATTGAGACGGCGTGTTCGCGGCTCAGTTCGCTTGTTTGGTCGGATTCGCCGGCAAGAAGCGGCCTAAGACCGGCGTACACCCCCACGACGTCGCCAGAGTGCAGCGGAGTGTTGAGAACATTATTTAACGTCGAAAGCAGATAGTTGATGTCCTTTTCGCTAGCGGCGGGGTGAGCCCGATCTAGATTCCAGTCGGTGTCAGTGGTGCCAACTATCCAATGCTGATCCCAGGGAATGACGAATAAGACGCTTTCACGTGTGCGAAGTATCAAACCGCTCTGAAGGTTGATGCGGTTCCTGGGAATCAGCAGATGAATACCTTTGGATGCCCGGACTCTAGACGTGTGCGCGCCTGCGTATGCTTCGATGTCGTCGCTCCAAACCCCAGTTGCGTTAACGACCGTGCCACACGAAACGTTGAATTTCTGACCGGTTTCCAAACACTTAACCACTACTCCGGACACGCGATCGTCAGTGCGCAGAATTCCTGTGACCCTTGCTGAGGTCAGTATCAGGGCCCCCAGTCCAGCAGCTGTACGAGCGGCCGAAATGACGTATCGAGCATCATCAACAGAGGCGTCTGAGTAGACAATGGCGCCTCGGTAGGTGTGCGAAGCTAACGCGGGCGCTCGACGGTGTACCTCTTTGCGACTCAAATGTTTGTGTCGGGGGAGGGGGTTACCGCGCTGACCCGCCATGAGATCGTAAAGCCCGATTCCCAGGCCAACGTACAGTCGTTCCCAGAACTTCGTAAGCGGATAGAGAAAATCGACCCGTCGAACCAAATGAGGCGCCAATTTAGATAGGAGCAAGCCACGCTCAGAAAGAGCTTCTCTCACTAGACCGAACTTAAATTGTTCGACGTACCGCAGTCCGCCATGAATGAGCTTGCTCGAACGGCTTGAAGTGCCAGACGCCAGATCTCTTTGTTCGACCACTGCCACGCTCAACCCGCGCGTCGCTGCGTCTAAGGCGCAACCAATACCGGTAATGCCCCCACCAACGACCAACACGTCTACTCGTTGTGTTGACAGTCGACTCAAAGCGCTCTGTCTGTATTCGGGACCTAAACGGTCATTCGATAGACCATTTCGGTCTTGGGAAATCTGACCGCCGTTCACGAAAGCAGGTTAGGGCTTTCGTGGATCGAACAATCCGATCCCGTTCGAATCTAGAGTCAAGTGCAGTGGATAAGAACGAGCGCATATGGAAATTACTTATGTATCTCCGGGCCTCAGCGACGCCCGTTAGTTGGACCGAAATTGTGCGAGACACAGATCTTTACGGTGACGACGGTCCAAGTTCCAAAAAGACTTTTGAACGCGACAAAAAAGATCTTCGGCACTGTGGAATAACGATCCACACCGAAAACATTGGCGGTAGCGACGAAGCCGCAGGCGGAACGCGATACGCAATCCGAGACGCGGACCTTTTCTTGAATCTCGAACTTTCAACCAGCGAAAGTCTTGCCCTTGAGATGGCGGCAACCATGGTGCAATTTGACGCCGCATGGGAAATTGACGCGCTTTCGAAATTGGGTGCCGGGGCGTTGCCTGCACCGCCTCCTCTGCGGGCTCAATTAACCGCACCCGAAGAACTTGTCTCGCTGCATAACGCTATAGACCGCAGGCGGTTGGCCAACTTCGTTTACGGAGGTGCACCACGCGAAGTCGAACCGGTCCTGGTGTTTTGGCGACGCGGTAGCTGGTACTTGCACGCTTATGAACACGGAGTCGCAAAAAATTTCAAGGTTGATAGGTTCCAAAGCGACGTCGAGGAGGGCCCAGACAACTCCTCTTCGAGTTACAAAGTGCCGGATCCAGCCGATGCGATGTCTCAAGACCCGTTATTGCACGGAAGCGATGAAGGAGTTCTCGCCCGTGTACTAGTTGACGCCGCCTTAGCGCGCCAGGTCGAACGTGATCGAGGCGGCGTGGTTGAACGACGAGACGACGGATCGATTGTGATCGAGGTTGATGTTCGCAGTCCCAGAGCTTTTCGCTCCTGGCTCTTTGGCATGCGAGATCATGTAGTTGTTCTCAGTCCCACAGAGGTTGTCGAAGACGTGGTGTCTTGGCTTCGAGCACTCACGAGGGCGACGTGAGGAAGAGACGAACGAATGATGAGCGGCTAGCGCTCCAATTGGCCATGATCCTATGGGCCCATGAACATCAACCGGTATCGGTTGAGGACGTCGCCACTCATTTCAGTCTCGACCCCGATGACGCATACAGCGAGCTGTATCCCCTGCAAGGAATTGAGGTTTCGGTAAACGATGAATTCCACAACTTAGGCGTCGTCATAGAAGACGACGGCGAAATTTTCTTCGATATGAACCCCCTCTTCGGTCGTCCCAGGCGGCTTGAGCGAGCAGAAGCACTAGGGCTTCTAGCGGCTGCGAATGCGGCCTTACGACTTCCAGGTACCGATGTTGAGTCGCTGAAAACCGCGGTGACCAAACTGGAAAATGCTCTGGGAGTTGGCTCGAACGTCGCGGTCGAGATCACGGAACCAGAACACTTGGACATTATTCAAACTGCCACTGGAGACCGAGAAAAAATCCGCATTGAGTACTACGCACGATGGACTGACGAAGTTTCAGTTCGTACCGTTGAACCATACGAAACGATCAACGTTGACGGTGATTGGCACCTTCGAGGGCACTGTCTGCTCCGCGACGATCATCGCACCTTCCGAATCGATCGGATCGAAACTGTTGAACTTACAGGTGAAAACCATTCAAGAACGGACCCAGGCAATCAGCCATTTACTGGGGGAGACGAAGCTCCCCTCGCGAGAATAGAGATGTCGCCTAATTCTCGATGGATGATTGAATCGCTACCAGCCCAGATAGTTGAGGATAAGGAGAGGTTGGTCATTGATTTACCTGTCTCCAGTATCGTTTTTTTGGAAAGCCTCATGTTAAGGCTTGGCGCGGAAGCTCGAATTGTGAGCGATGGCTCCTTTAAAGAAGTGGGGTCGAATGTTGCGTCACGTCTCCTCGCTCGATACGTGAGATCTTGAGCCCCGACTAGGGTCCGGCCATGCTTCGACTCCGTTCTCGATGCCGATCAGGCATAGGTCAGCTGGTTCGAAGCCTGTCGGCTTCTTTGAATCGAGCGGCCGCAATAGGCCCCTACGATGGTCCCGCCAGTCGCTATAAGCGTTTTGGTCAAGGCTCAATTATCAGTTGGCCTACAGGAAACATGTACGGCGAACAATGGATAAGCATCGGTGATGACACCATGATCGCTGCCCACGTCACGTTGTCTGCCGGAATGGTGCCCGGGCAACAAATGATGACCGACCCGGTGGTGATCATTGGACACCGATGCTTGATAGGGCGCGGAAGCGCCATCGTTGGGCACTACCGCATCGACATTGGTGACGATGTATACACAGGAATGAACGTGTACATCACAGACCAAAACCATGGATACGAGGACACCAATGTACCTATCGGGATCCAAGACCCCCAAGATGACCCGGTAGTCATTGGATCAGGTAGCTGGATCGGATCCGGAGCAGTCGTGCTACCCGGGGCTCGGATCGGAGAAAATTGCGTGATAGCCGCTAACTCAGTGGTTCGAGGCGAATTCCCTCCGTTCTCAGTAGTAGCTGGCGTACCCGCAAAAGTGGTTCGCTTACATAACGGCACAGCCTGGACGCGTCCCAAGGATTAACTGTCGTCAGGGTCGAACTCCACCAGATCGACCACCACCGCCCAATGGTCGGAAGGAATTATGTTCTTCACAGGTTGGACGCCCGCGAGAAAGGCGGATGAAATATTGCCCAACGGTACTGGTCTTGGCCAAGACACAAAGACGTAATCCAGTCGCCGCTGAGGCCATGCCGCGGACGTTAGATATGGGTTGGCTCGATCCCACGTCCAGCCGGGTGAATCGTTGCATTGAGGCCAAGCGTCTGTCATTGCTAGGCCTTGAACAGGAGTGGGTGCCTCCCCCGTGATCATCCGAATTTCGTCTGAGTTTGGTGTCGAGTTGAAATCCCCCGCTAGAACCACCGGGTGTCCCGCAGGATCGTGACGTGCTGCAACCAGATCGAAGATGGCCGTTACCTGTTCCTGTCGACGTTGACTTTGATCAAACCGATGATCTAAATGGGTACAGATAACAGGGATAGATGTGTCCCCGCGGCTTAACGAAGCCGACAATGCCCATCGCGTGCCAGGTCCGTCCGTAGGGGGTAGCTGAGTACTTTCGGAATCGATGATCGGGTACTTACTGAGGATTGCGTTGCCGAACGAATGGCCCTTCCACCAGCGCTCAGGGGTACGAACATGAGACATACCCAAATGTGTTGCGAAGTCTCTTACCTGGTCCTCGCCGGTCTCGGCGCTCCAGACCTCCTGCAAACAGACAACGTCAGCGTCAAGGTCCTCTAGTGTTTGCAAAATAGCGCCCTGACGAAGCTCCCAATCACCAAAACGCCACCAAACATTCCAAGTCACTACTCGCACGAAGTCACCGTAATCGGCGTCGCTGGTTTTAGGCGTGCGGACGTCGAGAATCTTGGCGATGTTCGACCTCAAACTCTCCCGGTTGGTGTGCCAGGCCTTGTTTGCAGTTCAAGCAAGACTCGCCGTGTTTTTACGATCACAAAGATCGACGAAAGAACGGCCACGGCGCGAGTTTGATCTCTGAATAGGTGCAGCCAAACTGTAGGTCGCTGTTCGTTGTCCCCTCGCCCCCGTACACTCGCCATCACGACGTCTCGTGGGTAGTGAGGCGGGACCACCAACAAACCGCAGGGAGTAGCTGAGGTGACCGAGAATCGGCAACGCACATCAACTTCAGCGTTCGGCGTGTCCCGACGCGAAGGACATGACGCGTCCGCGTTTTATGCTCGTTTCAGTCCACCGGCTCTCTCTAATGACGAAACTGTCAATCCGATTCCTGACCTTGGCGATGGCTGCCTGGGAGGCGACTCGCGTGCGATGCACCAAATTCCCGATTCCAGTGTCGCGTTAATCGTCACTTCCCCTCCCTATTTCGTAGGGAAGGAATATGAGGATGCTGTGGCGGCGGATGCCGACGATCGAGTTCCGAATACGTATTTCGAGTACCTCAGCATGCTCGACTCGGTTTTTGCCGAATGCGTGCGAGTGCTTGAGCCCGGGGGACGGATTGCGATCAACGTGGCGAATCTTGGTCGAAAACCATACAGAAGCCTTTCTGCCGACGTAATCCGGATCCTCGAAGCATTGGGTTTGTTGCTACGCGGCGAGATCATCTGGCAGAAAAGTCGAGGAAGCAGCGGATCTTGCGCGTGGGGTTCATTTCGTAGCGCAGCGAACCCAGCTTTGCGTGATACCACCGAGCGCATCATCGTGGCGAGCAAAGGGCGATTCGATCGAGCTAAGTCGCCCGCTTCAAGAGCCGAGCTTGGGCTCCCGCACAGAAGTACATTGCCAACCGACGAGTTTATGGAGGCGACGCTTGACGTTTGGGACATGCATGCCGAAAGTGCGAGACGAGTACGCCATCCGGCGCCGTTCCCCGTTGAACTACCTCGCCGATTGATTGACCTGTACACCTTTGAAGGAGACGTCGTTCTTGACCCTTTCATGGGATCAGGGACAACCCTCGTCGCTGCGGTGCTGACCGATCGACGCGGCATCGGATATGACCTGGATCCAAGCTATGTAGAAGTAGCCCGTGAGCGGGTTAACGCGGCTCATGCCAGGGTATGGGCTCATCGGCAGCCCCCTGGAGAACAACCACCGCTCCCCGAAATAGCCGAAGCGCTGCTGGAAATCACCGACGAAGAAATCGCTGCTGATGACTTCCAACGGCGTGCGACCCAAGAAGGGAAAAAGGCTCAAGACATAGCCATTGACCTTTTAGAACGCTGCGGGTTCACTCTCTTACAGAAAGACGCGAAGGTTCCCCGAGCGGGCGTTCAATACAACTTTAAAGTCGAGGATGCATCAGGCGCTGAGTGGTGGATCGATGTATCGGGGGCATTTACCACAGTGCGTCCTGGACTCTTACGCATTGACACCGTTTGGAAAACGTTGGGGCGAGCGTCAGTTCTAAAAGCACATGATTCGGATGCCCGAATAATCGTTCTCACCTCTCACCTACCGCGACCGGGCAGTGAAGGAGACAAGGCTCTGCGCGCGGTAGGTCCCTACACGGTGTTCGACGCTGTACCCATGTTTGACGAAGACGCGGTAGAACGTTTGGCGCGTTACGGCGCGGGAGGGACAACCGAACCCTTACCGGGCTTCTGGAAAGCCAAAGAAATTACCTCCGGCCTGAGCTAATGCCCGGAGTTGCGTATGCGGTGGTGAGGTCGGAACCGCCTCAGGTCTTCCTAGCGACGGACGTAGACGTATTACACCGTGTGCTTGCCACCGAACTGGTGGCGCGAACCCCAACAAATGCCTTAGCGGATGGCGCTACTGAATCTGTACGTGCCGCCCTTCTCGACGAACGTTGGGGTGATGCGGTGCTCGCCTGGATAGACGTAATGGGGGTCGAAGTGGACGTCTACACCCATTTACACGTCTATACAGCAGACGACCTTCCGGCCGATCTGATTGGCGCGCAGATTCAATTCGCGCCGTTGTTTCGCGACGCTGATCTGTTACCTCCTAATCCAAGACAGCGACGAGAAGAACTCGAAGAGTGATCACCGTCAGCGCGATGCGAAACAGGCGACCGAAAAATACTTCACTTAATCGTTTGAGAACGCGGGTCCCGAACCAAGTGCCAGCGACAACCGATGCGGCGCCGACGACCATTAAGCTCAATTGGTTTCCGTAGGCGAACCCGTCACCTGCGAAAAGCACGATCTTGGCAAGATGGCCGAAGGTTTGAGCCATAGCGAAGGTCGCGACCATTGCGGTTCGAACCGGAAGTTCGCGTCTGAAAATCGGTGCGATGGCCGGACCGGTCACCCCGAAAGGAATATTAAGAAAACCAGCGACCGCGCCCAGAGGAACGAAGGAACGACGGCCACCTCCTAGGAAGGAACTGATTTTCGTCAGCCCTTGTGGCCACCAAACGAGAGCTAAGGCGAACACCGCAATGAAGATACGGCCCAAATTGACCGGAAATGCAGTAGCGACCAGCAGACCAATAGCTCCCGAAGGCAATAAAAATAGCGAAAACCTGGCCACTACGCCCCAGTCGACGTCGCGACGCAAAATCAGAGCACGAGATGAATTTGAAGCCAGTTGAATTACCGCGTGTACAGGGATGGCCTCGAGAGGATCCAAGAACTGCAGCAGTACCGACAGAAGGAGTATTCCGCCGCCGAGGCCCGCGATCGCAGTAATCGTTGAGCCAAGGAGAGCGGCTAAGGCCACGATAAGTAGCTCTGCGCCGGACACTACTTCTTCGACTCCAAACATTTAGAGGCCACAAGCGCGATATGCACGAGGGCGTAGCTGGCACTGTACCTAAATGGGCCACCAGATGTTTCGACGCCTAAAAGCCCTGAAATACTTGACCTAGAGGCTTATGGCGAGTCAAATAACACCTATGGCATTTGCGTGTGGCGCGTGAATGTTCAGCGATGAGGAGACTCGCATGGCCAACATGTCCAAGTCCGATGTGCTTTCCGCTGTAGCTGGCAGTGCTGGTTGCACTAAAGCGGATGCTGAAGCGGTCATTGAAGCGTTCTTTGGGTGCGTGGAGGGGGCTGCGAGGGCAGGTGATGCTGTTGCCTGGCCCGGCGTGGGTAAGTTCTCACGCTCAGATCGCGCTGCGCGAATGGGCCGTAACCCACAAACCGGCGCAACGATACACATAGCGGCAAGCAGCAGCGTGAAGTTCTCGGCTGCTAAAGCCCTCAAGGACCGAATGAACAGCTGAGGCTTCGCCTCAGAACAAATCCGAACTCAGATGGGCCGAGTGTCACTCGGCCCATGGTTCGCGTGTCACCAGCAATGGGCCGTCGCGGGTTCTAAAGGCCAACAATCGCCTTGAATAATTCGGCTGACTTGAACCCGCTAAGTTCACCGGCGTCTGCCAGTTTTTGTTTGATTCGACGCTCAAAATCTTTGATCTGTGAGGTGTCGTTGGGGTTGTCAATGCCATGGGTAGTGACGAATTGGCTTTTGTGTTCGAGTAACGCCGCGGCTTTGACGTCACCCCACCCGTCGACATCCTCGGCGTGATCAGGTTCTTCCGCCTCAAACAGCAACAAAATATCCGGCCGATGCGGTTCGAGACCATGCTCCGGAAAAAAGAACGGGTCCCTAGCTGCGACAACGCCTTCAATCGCGAGAAAACCGGCGTGACGATGATCCGGATGAAGGCGGTATCGCTTCCATGGGTCATGACCAAGAACGACTTGCGGTCGGAGTTGTCGAATAACTTTTGCGACGTCGCCTCTAGTTGTCAGATCGCTTCTTAGTTCGCCGTCTACTTCACCTAGAAACACCACTGTTCCGGTCGCTCCGAGACGAGCAGCCGCATTGCGCTGCTCTAATTTCCGAATCTCCACCAGATTCACTTGATCAGCGTCGGGATCCCAGGTGCCCTTAGACCCATCGGTGCAGACAAGGTGATGGACAACTGCTCCACCTGCCGCCCACTTTGCCAGGGTAGAACCGCACTGGAACTCAGCATCATCCGGATGGGCCGCGATGACTAAGGCGGACTCAGGTATGGGAAGGTCGCTGTTCACGATGTTTGACTCGGATGCCCAAAGTCGTGCAGAGCGTCAAGGTCTTCGGGGGTATCGATGTCCCACTGAAGCTGCGGAATTTGCAACACCTTCAGATCGAGTTCGCATTTCGTGGCTTCGGCCATATGAAGATAAAAAGAACCGGGACCATACTGAAACCTGAAAGAAGTGCCGGTCGGGAGGCTGAGAACGTTGGTGCCTTGCTGATGGCGATCTGGGACGATAGTGGCCGTCTTAGGTCGCGCTATCCCGGTTAGAGCTTCGGCATGTGGCAGATCGGCGTGGGCGATAATCATGTGCGCGAACTGATCTGCTACCTGTATTGCTGCTTCGGTGACGGCTGGGTTAAGACCATCCTGTTGTACCCAGCTAACGTCAGCTCCCATCGACTGCGCCCAATTGGCAACATCTTGGTCGTTGCAAACAACGCGAACTGAAAGACTGCCTGCGGCTTTGACGACGCGTTCGGCCATCGAACGAGCTAAAGCTTCCCTGGCCGCTGTATCGAGACGTTCACTCAGACGATTTTTCGCCTGCCGGAAGTCTTTTATGGGCACAAGTACCACTGTTTCTTGATCATCGAATGCGGTCGACGCTGTCATCGAAAGCGATTCTATTGGTCGCGGGTACAGCATCTGAAAGTGTCTTGCCGCGATACCAGTCTCAGCTGACTCAGGGTCGTACGCTGACCGTACAAATGACGATACTGCGCCAATTCTTCCGATCACGCCGATCCCAAGTGCGACACCTCCTTCCCCCCAATGACTGGGTGCAGCCTTGGTGGGTTGAACGTTTCCGGGAGCAGGCCAACAGCGTCACAGCTAAACCCCCGCAATCAAATACGGTTGCTCGGTCTTGGACACTTACGGGCAATGTCGAGAGCCCCCTTCGAATAGCCGTAGACCCACGAGGTTTGATCTCAGCTAAACCGGGGTCTTGGTCGCTTGACTGGTGGCTGCGAATAGACGAAAGCTGGGTGTTCCCGGCACAACATGGTGCAGTTCGACAGCGTCTTGTCGATGGGGCTCCAGTTATTGAAACCGTTATTCGAGTCGGGGGTGGCGACATCATCCACCGCGTCTACGCGGCAAGGCTCGATAGCGAGCACTTAGTGGTTGAAGTTGAGAACCAGGCGTCGAGACCGGTTGCCCTCGCCTTCGCGGTTCGCCCATACGACCTGCTTGGAGGTGGAAGGGTCGATCGAATCGAACTTAATGATCGGACGCTCACGGTAGATGGCAGGGTTGCCTTCATTTGCGGGCGCACCCCCGGAAGATTGGTTGTCGGAGCGGGCGGCGTCGATCCAGCCCGGCGGTTGGACCAAACGACTTCTGCGGCTTTCTCGGTCGAATGTGAGAAAGGGATGGCGAGCGCCGCGATTATCATGCCACTCGTCCACGGATCGACTTTTCGAGGAGCGGTCCAACTTGAGAACAACGATGACGTAGACGTAATTCCGAGGCTCCCATCGGGCAAACAAGTTGCTAACGGCTGGGGACGCCACGCCAGTAATGCGTGCCGCTTAGTGCTCCCCCCGGGACGCATCAGCGACCTTTTCGACGCTTCGCACAAGTCCATACTTTTAGCTTCTACTGGAGAAGAGGTGGAACCAGCGCCGGGCGCCCCTCCCGAGGAGGCGAGCGACGGGGCAGCGGTTCTGATGGCTCTAGCTGAGTCGGGACACCAAACAGCAATTCGCGAAATTCTTGTTGCCCGCGCAAAACGCCAAAACCGGCTTGGTGCAGTTGTCCACCGGAACCGGGACGTCACTGGGGCAACAATCATCGCCGCCGACCGTGCCCTGGAGGTAGCTCCCGACCCACCCCTAGCACTTGCGCTATCAGAATTTGTTGCCGATGGTGCCCGTTGGATGCTTGCCAACCCGACCGATGCTGCGGTCGAGGCGCTCGCGGCGGCTCACAAGCTGTTGGTACGCGCTGGAGCAAACAACGCTGCTCGCGAATTATTTCACTTGCTTCCGTCGAAGCTCGAGCCCGAGACAGCCACTGTGACCGGTGACGGAAATCTTGATGCTGTAGAGCTCGCACGATCCGCGTTTGAGCTATCAACGTCAGACCCAACGAGGGCTTTGGCGGCTTTGGAGAAACTAGGTTCGGTCGCGTCATCGACACTCGCATGGCCGTCACGAGTTAGCTCAACTACGAAGTGGGGAATCGACGGCGCAGGACATGACTTGCGTGTCACGGCATGGTTTCTGCGATCAATATTGCGCCTCTTGGTGGATGACGGAGACGACCGCTTGCGCGTCGCCGCGCTCTGGCCCGGTGAGTGGTATGGGCAAGGAGTTGAGGTTCATGAGGTGCCGTCACGTTTTGGCAACGTGTCTTGGGCCGTTCGCTGGCACGGGAAGCGTCCAGCGTTGTTGTGGGAAGTAGAAGGAGGACCCTCTGACCTTGAAGTAATTGCGCCGGAACTGGATCCATCTTTTCGAGGCGACGGCCCTGTGGGTGAAGAATTGCTTGCGCCGTTGGTTCGAAGTATTGATCCGGTGCGAGAATCACGTGATCCACCTAGCGCCCCTCCTTCCGGATCATTTTCATGACATGGGATCGCCGAAGAATCAAAACAGGCGGAGTACGGTTCGTTTATGACCGCTGGCGATCCGCCAAATCTCAATCGAGAGCGTCGATGCTGGGAGAGCGGCGAGTCGGTCGTAGTTGGCGTTGACGAAGTTGGCAAAGGCGCCTGGGCTGGACCGCTCACAATAGGGGCCGTTGTGTTGCCGTCGGTGGGGCGGGTCAACGGAATCCGCGACTCAAAAATGTTGACTCCGTCGGCCCGCGAAGGGCTTTTTGATCGAATCGGAGGCTGGGCGACAAGTTGGTCGGTCGGTCATGCGAGTGCTCAAGAATGTGACGAACTGGGAATGTCGGGCGCACAGCGACTCGCAACTCGTCGAGCTTTGGATCGGCTTGCGGTCACTCCCGACCGTGTGCTGATTGATGGTAATTGGAACTATATAGATTGGTTTCCAAGCACCGCGATCGTCAAAGGTGATCAGACGTGTCTTTCGATAGCGGCGGCTTCAATCATGGCTAAGGTCGTCCGCGATCGAATTATGTCTAAGTCGGCGGCTGATTTTCCTGCGTATATTTTCGAAAAGAATAAGGGATATCCAGCCCCACAGCATCGTATGGCATTAGCGGGCTACGGGCCGTGCGTTATTCATCGAAAGAGCTGGGCATTTATGGATGATCTGCCCTGGACTGATTCTCGCCGTTACGACCGATTTCGGAACGGCCAAGGAAACCTGTTCGCGGCCTGACTAAAGCTGAAGCACACAAAATTAGGGATACGCGCGGTTAGCTCACTAAAAGTCAATCGGTGCGTTGAGTGCCGACCTTGAGTTCCCTAAAGGGACTGGTCGTGTCTATGCCTGGTTCTTTAGGAAGACCTAAAACGCGTTCGCCGACGATATTTCTCATCACTTCGTCTGAGCCGCCAGCGATACGCATCGCTGGTTGGCCGAGCACATAGCCCGCCCATGAGAAAGTTCCCCACTCGCCTGTGTCAGCAACCAATCGCGTTTCGAGGACGTCTGAAACGAAGTTGCAGGTCGCTTGCATTTGTCGAGTCAGACCCATCTTTGCCAGCGACATTTCAGGTCCGGGTGTTTTGCCGGATTTCAGTGCGTCCAAACTGCGCTGGTTCGACCATCCAAGAACTTTCCCATACGTGAAAATATTCATTAGTTGCTGACGGCTAAGAGCGTCCTTGTCCAGCTCGAAATGCTTCAGCATTGCACTTAACTTTGTGTAGCTGCCCCCAGTACCGCCGCTACTTGAACCAATGGAGGCACGTTCGTTCATTAACGTCGTCAGCGCAACACCCCAACCCTGGTTGACGTCACCCAAGCGGTGGCTGTCTGGAACGCGAACATCATTAAAGAAGACCTCGTTGAAATTGGCTCCGCCCGTCATTTGACGTAACGGCTTCACTTCGACGCCTGAAGCGTGCATGTCCACCACAAACCCGGTCAATCCTTGATGCTTGGGCAGGTCAAAATCCGATCGAGCGATCACTTCTCCGACGTCGCTGTAGTGAGCGCCAGAGGTCCACACCTTCTGTCCGTTGAGGATCCATTCCTCTCCGTCTCTTTCAGCTCGCATTTGCAAACTAGCTAAATCCGATCCAGCTCCGGGCTCCGAGAACAACTGGCAAGAAACCAGATCTGCTCGGTACATTTTCGGCAAAAGGTCAGCCACAACTTCAGGGTTTCCGTGAGCAAGAATGGTCGGTGCAACCATTCCCAGGCCAATACCGAAGAAGCCGCCTTCAGGAACCTCGAACTGACTTTCCAAATTTGCCCAGATTCGTTCGAAGCGGCGTGGATGACCACCTCCACCGAGTTCGGCCGGGCCCGAAATCCAGCCGAACCCCGCATCAAACTTTTTGGCGCGCCATTCCTTAGCGGCAGCGAGTTCTTGCTGCTCTTTCTCTCGATCCACCTCCTCAAACAATGCCGCGTTATCCGGGCCTTCTCCCCAGACGAACGTTTTCTGTTCAGCCTTGCGAGATCCATGTGTCTCAAGAAAGGCTTCAGCTTCAACTGCGAATTGTTCTTCGGTCATCTCGGGCATCTGAGATCTCCAGAGCGGTTCAGAAGTGGTCTTTATATTCTCAACTTAGCCGTGACACGGCTACTGTTCCTAGTCATGGGTCAACCTGTCCGAGTTGCTGAAAAAATATCCCCTACCAGCCCCGGTACCATCCGGTTCGAAACCAACCGACCGCTGACCGGAATGGGGCACCGCTATTACCGCAGCGCGTCAGATGCTTTGAGCGATGAAGATCCCGCAGATGTCCTCGCGGCCCGACTGTTCGAACGCGGAGGTATCGACTACTTGCATGTGCATGGCAACGTAGCGACCGTCGATCTTGCAAAGGGATACACATCCGAAGGAATCATCGACGTCATCGTTGGCTTATTTACACATTACGAAACTTGAACTTCTGAGAAAAGCGGCCAGACCTTTTGATCGAACGTATGTTCGGTTAAGGTTAGGGAGTGACTCATTTAACACCTGTTGTTTCTCCCCTGAGCGAAGTCGACCAATTGGCTAAACCCGTAACTTTGGCTTGTGACCGAACTTTCCCAATTGTTGCTGAATTATCTGGGCTGTTTGGTGACAGGGGTATGCGGCGGGGTTCCACTATCGGAGTTACGGGAGATGCAGCACTCAGTCTTGCCGTTGCTTTGAGTGTCGGCGTATCTCGTTCTGGAGGGTGGATGGCAGCGGTCGGTCTCCCATCATTCGGGTCATTAGCAGCATCTGAGCTAGGAGCGGAACTCTCCAGGTGGGCTTTCATAGATCGACCTGGCGACCAAGCGGGAAACGTTATACATGCACTAGCGGCAAATGTTGATCTGGTTTTGATTGGACCAGACATCAAATTGCGCGCTGACCATGGTCACAGAATCGTTGCGCGCATGCGTGAGCGCGGAACTTCTGCCGTTGCTATTGACAATTCGTACCTTTTCAATTCGCGCGTTGATGTCAATTTAAGAATTACACGAACTACGTGGACTGGTATTAGCAGTGGCCATGGCCGTCTAACTTCCCGCAAGGTAGAAGTGGAGGCTACGGGTCGAGGTGCTAACTCCAGCCCTCGCCGGCAACTTCTTTGGCTCCCTGATGAGAAAGGTCAACTGGGGGCTATAGATCAAGGCGATGAGCAAAAAAAATCATCAAGACTCCCACGCACTGAGAATAAGAAAATGTTCGCCGAGTTAACCGAACCAGCTCTCCGGGCTAGCTAAGTCGCTTCGGGAAATAGTGGATGACAGACGTTCGAACATTGGTACTGGCCATTCCCCATTGGTCAACAATTGCTGCTGGAGCCGCTTACGACTGCCCTGCAGCTGTCATGCACATGAATCGTGTAGTTGATGCGACCCCGTTTGCAGTCGAGCAGGGGGTAGTACCAGGTACTCGTCGTCGCGAAGCTCAAAGACTTTGTCCGGATTTGGAGATGATCGACGACGATGAGGCCCGTAATGCCCGTAGGTTTCATTTAATCGTGACAGCGCTTGAGTCAGTAACTCCCCGCGTTGAGACTTCAACGAGTGGATGGTGCTCGTTTCCTACTCGGGGACCATCGCGTTACTTCGGTGGTGACCAGAATCTTGCTCGATTAGCGGCCGACCGGGCGCTGAGGGCTTTATGCGACACGCTAGGCGTAGCTGAGGTACCTAGCGTCATCCAACCCCGAGTCGGGGTAGCTGACAGCCGTTTCGCAGCGTGTTTGGCAGCTTTCCCCAAAAATCTTCCGTTCATCCGAGTCGTTGCACCGGGAGCTAGCTCTGAATTTCTAGCTCCGTTTCCGGTGGACGCCCTAGGTAGCAAAGACTCACCATTAGTTGACGCCACTGATCTCATTGATGTGTTCCGACGCCTCGGTTTACACACCCTTGGCGACGTGGCTTCTGTACCAGTGGACCACTTACTCGCACGGTTCGGTTCGCCAGGATTACTAGCGCACCGATTATCTCTGGGGACGGATAGTCGAACTCCGCAAACGCATCTGATCTCAGACGTAGTGATGGAGGAAATCGAAATTGAACCTCCAACTGCCCACGTCGAAACAGTGGTGTTTCTTGCTAAAGCGCTGGCCGATGAAATCCACAGACGTCTATCCGGTGAGGGATTGGCGTGCGTTCGCATATTGATCGAGGTGGAGTCAGAGCACGACGAATCCTGCGGTCGATATTGGCGGCATGAACACCAGTTCACTCCAACAGCTATAACCGACCGGGTTCGTTGGCAGCTTGAGGGATGGGGTTACTCCGCAACCGGCCCCACAGGACGGTTGTCCTTGGTGCGGTTAGTAGTAGATGAAGCGGTTCCTGACGATGGCCGTCAGTTGGGGTTCTGGGGAGGGGAAACACCCAGCGACGAACGCGTAGTGCGATCTCTAGCACGCATTCAAGGAATGCTGGGTTCAGATGCGGTGACGGTAGTTGAACATAGCGAAGGCCGCTGCTTACTGGATATTGAACAGCGAGTTTCGCTGGCAGTCGCTGGATTCGATCCTGACCGAAGTATCGCCATACCTGAGGCAATGGCAGCGCCGTGGCCGGGTCGACTTTCTGCTCCCTTACCTGCTGCAGTTTTCCAACAAGCCCACCAACTCATTGTGACGGATGTCAAGGGACAGCCAGTCCGAGTAAATGGGCGAGGTCAGATCGGAGGAGAACCAGCTCAAGTCCAAGGAGAACCATTGGGATCGCATTTGATTGTCGGTTGGGCAGGCCCCTGGTTCCTCGATGAGAGATGGTGGGATCCTGCCAGGAAACGCCGACAGGCGAGATTTCAGTTGTTGCTCGCCGATGGAACAGCCCATCTTTGTGTAGTTAAAAGCGAAAAGTGGTGGCTTGAGGCTTCCTATGAGTGACCAAAACGACGCAGTAGCCATCCCTCATCAAGACGATCATCGACCATTAACCGACCAGTGCCAAGGTTCACTCGGCAAATTGCGGAACCCATACTTAGCCGCATGTCGTTTCAGCCACCGATAACCCGATGTGTTACTCCAAAGCGCTCGCCCATTCTGCGTAAAGTCCACCGCTAAACCGCGCTCATGCATTGAGGCGCCAGGACGCGCGGTCGGTGGACGACATTGGTACGAGGGTTTGCTGTAAACGGCCCACCTGCTGGTACCGCAATGAGCCCGTCGCAAAGCAACTTGTGAGTCCGAGCTGCGATACCCACCCCCGCCAAGGCGGATACCGTCACGGGCTGCATGCTTTAAAAGGGCAAGAAGTTTGTCTGCTATCGACTCATGGACTCGAATGCCCCAAACTGAGGTCAATTCGGATTTATTGAAATTGATCGAGGTAGGGGCATCGGCAATACCTAGCAACCTTCGCTGACGCGCTTCTTCAGCCTCTCTGCGTTTGCGTTCTGCCTCGCGTCGCAACCGCTCTTCTTCAGCTCGTTTCGCTTTTTCCGCCTTGATTACCCGAGACAGATTCACTTGTTCGGCTTTAATTTCGTTAGCTAATTCGGCATCGAGTTCTGCCAAAGCAGCGGACTCATAGAGTCGAACCTCCAGGCGTTCTTCCGCGTCAAGCACAACCCGCGCTTGCAACCCGACTGCCTCCAACAATTGTTCTAGTTGCACTTCTGCTTCAGAGCGCAGTAACTCGCGTTGTTGAACCGCTTCATTCAAGGCCTTGGTCGCCACCTCCGTATCGATCTGAAGAGCGCGAAGTCGATCGGAAGTGTTGTTGATGTCCCCGAAAGCGGCTCCAATCAACGTTTGCAGTCGGGCTGCTTTATAGATATCGCCGGTGCGTGCCAGGCCGAAGGATCCCTCTACCGTTGAATCGCGCCCAATGTAGGTCTGAAGAGCGAGATCGTTCACCTGGGAACGCAACGTGGCCTGCCGCTCGGCGAGCTCGCCAGATGTACGTTCTGCTGCGGCGACGGCAAGGACCGCCCCTTCCAGGGCCGTTTCGGCACGAGTGACGTCGTCGCGTTGTTCCGCCACGAGCAGTTCTAGATCGGCTAGCGCCTGTTCGACCTCAGAGACCTCCGCTGTCGCAGTATCGACCACTCGAGCTTGATTAAGAATTTCCTCCTGGAAAGCGTCGCGCTCTTTCCTGAGCTGTCGCACCTGTTTCTCGAGCGCCGCCTTTTCCTTGCGTAATTCAGCGCTGCTTTTGGCGGAGGCGGGCACAGCGAGGCTGACGCCGATCAGTAACACGGCTATCGCCACTACGGTAAAGCGAAATGGGCGTGGCAGGTCGAAAATCCTTTTCTTATGGTTGTCGACCCAAGGTATCGATCAAAGCAAGGTTTTGGGTATCGCCCTCACCTAAATAATCTCATCTACGACCGTGTTGGCGAGAATCCCCAAGTCCGTAACCTCGAATTCGACCGCGTCACCGTCCGATAACCAAACTTGAGGTTCCCGCGATCCGCCCGTGCCTTCGGGTGAGCCGGTAGCAATAATGTCGCCCGGTTCCAACGGCATTATCTGAGACATATATGCGATGAGTTCGGGAACACTGAATATCATCTCCGCGACGCGGGCATTCTGTCGTTCTTCCCCGTTCACTCGAGTCATCACTGAAAGCTTCGACGGATCTGGGATGACGTCGTGTGTGACGATCCATGGGCCGCATGACCCTGATCGGTAAAAGTTCTTTCCGGCCGCTACCCCGTGCCTCTGCCAATCTCGAACCGAACCATCATTTAGAACCGTGTATCCGGCAACGTGTTCCAGCGCGCGAGATTCGGAAATGTGCCTCCCCGGACGACCGATCACCACTGCTAGCTCAACTTCGTAATCGAGCTGCTCCGATACGGCTGGGCGGAGCAGCTCCCCGTTATGTGGCACTAGAGATCCTGGTGGTTTGTTGAAGTACACGGGTTGTTTCGGCAACTTAATTTCGCCGCCTAATGGATACTTCTTGTGATAATTAAGCCCGGCGCAGAGCAAGCGACGTTGGTCAGGGATTGGCACATCAAAACAAACCGTGTCCCAGAGGTGGTCAACGGGCTCATCTTCGAAAGCGCGTAAATCGTCCACCTCGGCAATCGCGTCGCCCAACGTAGCGGCTTCCACTCGTTGACCTAGGTTGATCACCCCTTCGTTTGTTCCAATCCCGTAATGGGATTTGCCGTCGACAAGAAAACTGAGAAGGTTCACGTTCATGACCCTAGCTATGGCAAGGGACCCAAGTGTGGTGTGAGTAGCGTTCGAAGGGTGAGTCCCAAAGCTGTGATCTTCGATGTCGGCGGAGTTCTCGTAGATTCCCCGTTTTTGGCGGCTTTACGGTGGGCGAACGAGTGGGATCTTCCGCGCGCAGCACTCGAAAAATTGTTCGGAGAATATTCTCGAAGCGTCGAACCAGGTGAACAACCTCCAATGTGGCATGAAGTGGAATGCGGTCGAGTTGCGCTCGCTGAATTCGTAGAACACATGGGGCTCATCCTCGGGCCACAGTTGCCTCACGATCACAAGGCCAGAGGGCTCACGGCGTCGGACTTCGATCCGTTTGCAGATGTTCAACCCATTCCAACGATGATCGAATTGGCTGAGGAGATCAAAAGCTACGGCATACGTACCGCAATCCTTACGAACAACGTCCGAGAGTGGCGACAGTGGAGAGATCGCATACCGATGGAATTGTTCGACCCGGTCATTGATTCCTGTGAGGTTGGCTTACGTAAACCGGACCATGCGATCTACTCGCTAACTTGTGAACGCATGGGCTTAGCCCCAAATGATTGTCTTTTCCTTGACGACCATCCTGGAAATGTTGCGGCGGCGTTAGCAGTTGGACTTGACGCTCTTGAGGTAGGTGAAGACTTCGAGGCGGTAGCGAGGACGGTGCGAGACCGTCTCTAATCGCTGCGAATCACCCTGACTGGCTCGCCGCCACCCGCTCTGATCGTCTGTTCGGCCCGCTCGATGTCCGCCCCATAAACCACTCCGACCCACTGTGGAAGTTCTAGTGGGACCTCGGGTCTATCGGCGTGCAGAATTAATCGAGCTTCGACGTCAACCTTCCAGTCGCGAACTAACTCCGCCTTCTGTCCGCGTATCGATATCAGATGAAGCCCATTTTCAGTCGCTGCGAGAACCGAGCGTCTTCGGCGGGCAAAATGATCCCATCCGGATAGTCCGGACAACGCTAGGGGCAAAAGAGTTCCCCAAAATGCCGCTAACACAAAACCCGCAGCGCAGACGGCGCACCTTGCTACCAATTCCCTCCGTTGCAGAGGCACTAAGGCTGGATCGCTAACAGCGACTCCTGCCCGAACTTCGATGCCAAGAACCCGCGATACCAAAGCGCTGTCGGCGAGAGACCGGCGACTCACGAATGTCCCTGGTCTACAAGCTCACCAATCTCCGCCCAGCGCTCCCTCACTACGCACACACTGCCGGCTTTCGGTGATGCCACGGAGCGACAAGTTCGAGTTGATTGCCTAACTGCAGTAACAGTCCTTCGCCGTGCATCGGACCGACTAATTGAATTCCGACAGGCAAGCCATCGCTACTCATGTGCAGGGGGAGGGAAATTGCGGGTTGGCCCGTGATGTTGAACTGCGCAGTAAAGAGAAGAATTTCGCGCAAGCGTTTCGTACCCAACTTCGGGTCCCTAAGCTCTCCGAGCTTTGGCGGCGGCTCAGAAATAACTGGGGTTAACAGGACGTCGAACTCGTTCCACCACTCAGCCATTTTCCGTGCGTACAAATGAAACCACTCAACTGAAGCCAAATAATCAGTCGCTGTAGATCTTCGCCCGAGCTCCACCAAAGCTCTCGTATCAGCCTCCATGTCGTCGACCCCAAAGGCTCTTCCTATCGCTTCACCTAACTTGGCCACAGAGTGAGCCTCGTTTGCTGCGATCACGATTTTGAAATGCTCAAATAGATCGTCGTCGAACAAGCCCGTCGGAGCATCCGACTCAATCGCGTGACCAAGATCTTCGAGCAGTAGCGCTGTCTTTTCGACGGCGTCCACACAATCAGAGTGGACTGGACCCCAATCAGAATGCGCTGCGACCCCGATCTTTAATCGATTCGGGGAAACTGAAGAAGTTTCTTCGAACGGCGCAGTAGGAGTTGGAGCCCAATAAGGATCGCCTGGCCAAGGTTGGGAGATGCCATCTAATACTCGAGCGCTGTCGCGGATCGTTCGAGTAACAACGCCGTCGATGGCGACGCCAGCCCACGATTCGCCGATCTTGGGACCAAATGAAACCCGGCCTCGGCTGGGTTTGAGGCCCACCAACCCACATTCAGAAGCGGGAATTCGAATTGATCCACCACCATCGTTTGCGTGAGCGATCGGAACGATTCCGGCGGCCACGGCTGCAGCTGAACCTCCGCTCGAACCGCCGGTCGAGTGGTCTAGATCCCAAGGATTTCTGCAAGCCCCGTGAGAAGCAGGTTCAGTTGTGATGGAGCCGCCAAACTCAGGTGTGTTGGTCCGCCCAAAGTTCACCAGCCCTAGACGATCAAACATTCGGGCCAGATGCGTGGTATGTCCAGCGCGATAATCGGAATTGCGCAGAGCTGAGTTGCCCGCGTGGTACGGGTCGCCTTTAGTCATTACGGTGAGATCCTTCGTAAGGAAAGGCACCCCCCACAGGCTTGCTTCTTCTGGAATAGACAAGCTCCCCATTTGTTGAGACTTGTCGCGAGCTTGTTCATCCAAACGGTGGATGATCGCGTTCAGTTGAGGGTTTAAAGCGTCGGCACGGCTGATTGCGTCCTCAAGTAGTTCAATCGGCGAAGCTTTACCTTCTTGTATGAGACCTGCGAGTTCAACACCGTCCATCATTGCGTTCTGCATGGACGAAAGGTACCCCGAACGAGTCAACTATTCTTGACGAAGACCGAACATATGTTCGATTATCTATGGTATGGGCTTTAATAATCCAGCTATGCCTTGGCGTGAGCTTGAGCGTCGACTTTCGGATCGAGAGCTAGAACCTGTCAATAGTTCCTCTCGGGGGTCTGACGAAAATGACAGTCAGACATGGCCGCTGCGAAGAGTCTCTTTTACATCTCACGGTGTCCGCCGCTTCAAAGCAGCTATCCCATATGCCGAGCTTCATACCCACTCTCACTTCAGCTTTCTAGATGGCGCTTCGAGCCCTGAAGAATTAGTGCTTGAAGCTGAGCGACTTGGATTGGAAGCTCTCGCTTTGACGGACCACGGGGGCTTTTACGGTGTTGTGCGCTTTGCTGAGGCTGCGCGAGAAATCGGCCTTCCCACAGTATTTGGGGCTGAACTTACTGTTGATGCTTGGAAGCCTGAGGAAAACTCCACTCTTGATGTAAACCCTCGGGACCCTTCGCGTGTTGGTACAACCGACCCGCCAGGTAAACGGCTTGTTGTCTTAGCTCGTCACCCCGATGGATATGCGTCACTCGCTGCACTTCTCTCGCGAAGTCAGATGGCAGGGAAAAAAGGTGCGCCACGTCTACCCATGTCTGAGTTAATTAGTGCGGTAAATCGTCACCGCGGAGATTGGGCTCTACTTACTTCAGGGCGTCGAGGTGCAGTGCCGACCGCATTAAAAACAGAAGGAATTTCGGGGGCAAGGCGAGAACTTTGCCGGCTGATTGAGGCTGCGGGAAATGACAATGTATTTGTGGAGCTGTGGCACCACGGTGACCCCTCCGACGATGCTCGCAATGATCGCCTGGCAGATTTAGCACTTGAGCAAAAAGTTGGGCTGCTGTGCACTAACGGCGTTCACTACGCGACCCCATCTCGCCGTCACTTGGCTTGGGCGATGTCGGCAATCCGAAGTCGCCGATCTCTCGATGAAATAGATGGATGGCTCCCGGGGCATGGTTCTGCTCACCTGCGATCAGGCCTTGAACAGGCTCGTTGGTTTTCTCGTTATCCCGGAGTCGTTGAGGCGGCAGCAGAACTAGGACGCGAATGCGCTTTTGATCTTTCATTAGTGGCTCCGAATCTTCCCCCGTATCCGTGCCCCAATGACATGAACGAAATGTCCTACCTGCATAAAATTGTGCACGAAGGGGCTGAACGCCGGTACGGCCCTCGGTCTGCCGAAGCAATCGCGGGAGCTTGGCAACAAATTTCCCATGAACTTGCGCTCATTGAGCAGCTTGGGTTTCCTGGTTATTTCCTCATTGTTTGGGACATCGTTTCCTTTTGTCGAACGCGCAACATTCTCTGTCAGGGGAGGGGGTCCGCGGCTAATTCAGCAGTCTGCTACGCCCTCGGTATTACTAACGTTGATGCCGTTTCACTTGGATTGTTGTTCGAACGGTTCCTCTCGCCGGAAAGAGACGGACCTCCTGATATCGACCTCGACATTGAAAGTGGTCGGCGTGAAGAAGTCATCCAGTACGTGTTCGATCGTTACGGTCGTGAACACACGGCGCAGGTCGCCAATGTCATTACTTACCGGACTCGATCAGCAATACGTGATGCCGCCCGAGCTTTGGGATATGCCTCTGGCCAACAAGATGCCTGGTCTAAGTCACTTGATCGACATGAGTCGATTCGATCCCGCTTTCAATCAGAGGCTGATGAGCAAGCCCGTAATTTCATACCTGAAGATGTTCTCCAACTAGCTTCCGAAATTGAAAATGCACCGCGGCATTTAGGCATCCATTCGGGCGGCATGGTGATCTGTGACCGTCCTGTAATCGAAGTTTGTCCGGTCGAATGGGCACGAATGGCCGACAGATCGGTATTGCAATGGGATAAGGATGACTGCGCTTCAGTCGGGTTAGTGAAGTTCGATCTGCTCGGTTTGGGGATGCTGTCAGCTCTACACAACGCCGTTGATCTCATTGCCGATGCTCATGATGTTGAAGTTGATCTCGGTGCATTACCTCAAGAAGATGAGGTCTACGAAATGCTGTGTCGAGCTGATTCAATCGGCGTGTTTCAGGTGGAATCACGAGCGCAGATGGCAACTCTTCCTAGGCTTCGCCCTCGCTGTTTTTATGACTTGGTTGTAGAAGTTGCGCTTATTCGACCAGGCCCTATCCAAGGCGGCTCAGTTCACCCTTATATCCGACGTCGAAACGGAGAAGAAGCCGTTACCTATCTCCATCCGCTGCTCAAACCGGCTCTTTCTAAAACTTTGGGTATCCCTCTTTTCCAGGAACAACTCATGCAGATGGCAATCGATGCGGCGGGGTTCACTCCCTCAGAGGCTGATGAATTGCGTCAGGCTATGGGTTCTAAACGATCTCTAGAACGTATGGAACGCCTTCGATACCGGCTGTACGAAGGTATGTACGAGCGTGGAATCAAGGAAAAGGTCGCCAACCAGATCTGGGAGAAGATGGTTGCTTTCGCCAATTACGGATTCCCTGAAAGTCATTCCGTATCATTTGCCCACCTGGTTTACGCTTCATCTTGGATCAAATACCACTACCCGGCTGCGTTTTGCGCAGCCTTGCTCAACGCTCAACCCATGGGGTTTTATTCGCCACACTCGTTAGCGCAAGATGCGCGACGCCACGGTGTGAAGGTCTTGACCCCGGACCTCAATGCTTCGTCAGATCAAGCCACACTCGAAGCCTTTGCTGGTTCAGCGGACGGTGTGGCTGTACGGCTGGGCTTTTTATCTATCAAAGGGTTTAGCGAAGATCTTGCACTTGAAATCGCTGCTTCGGGACCTTACGAAGATTTAGAACAACTCTCACGACACACATCAATATCTCAAAAGCAGCTAGAGGCGTTGGCTACGTCAGGTGCTTTTACTTGCTTTGGTTTAGAACGTCGCGAAGCTTTGTGGGCAGTAGGGGCGACCGCCCAATCTCGCCCGGGCCGTCTTCGCGGCATTATCACTGGGGCTTCAGCCCCAACTCTGCCGGGAATGTCAGTACAAGAAGAAGCAATTTCCGATCTGTGGGCGACAGGCATAGCTCCCGATGGGCACCCGACTCGCTTTATACGAGAGGAGCTTAAGCATGCAGGTGTAGTAACCGCTGAAGAGCTTTCAAGTTGCAACCTCAACAAGGTGAAAGTGGCAGGAACTGTCACCCACCGTCAACGTCCAGCTACAGCAGCAGGGACTTTGTTCATCAATCTTGAAGACGAGACAGGTCTGATCAACGTTGTGGTTTCGCGTGGATGCTGGTTGCGGTTTCGTGCCGTCGTTCGTTCTGAGCCTGCGCTTGTAGTACGAGGCCGACTTGAACGACATGAGCGTGTCGCTAACGTCATCGCTGAGCGAATCGAAAAACTTGAGATCGAATCCGCTATTCCCAGCCGCGATTTTCGTTAAATGACTTGAGCAGCGCTAACCCAGTGGCCGTCCAAAAGGGCGTTCGTCTTGCCAACTGTCAAGGAACGCTTCAGCCATATAACAGGCCGCCATAAAAGCTCCGTCTTCGTGATTCGTCGTCTCTTCGAGCAATGCAGAAACAGTGTCGGCTGTTGAGGAACGCAGATCGTCAACACTTGTTTCCTCGGGCGACCACCAAGCTAATGAAGGACCAACCACACTCAAAAAATCAGCCCCGACGGGAGTGCCGTTCCGTCTCAAAATAGCCAGGGCCTTAGAAGAAATCGCTGCTGCAGAAGTAGCGACGATAGGTGTGGCCTCGACGCTGGTTGCCCCTTCACCAGACATGGCGCCTGGTTTAGAACCAACAAAAATCGCATCCACGTCTGCCTTCCAGATTTCCCAAGGTTTGGAAGCAGATCCCAAACTCTCGACGCAGCTTGGCCCTGAGTCCATCCACGCATCCACCAGAGTGGAACTGTCAAAATTGCCCGCCACGCATCCTTTCGCTGTAGAGATTTTCGCGACGTGGCCACCGAGACCCTCGACTTCTCGAGCGATAGCAAGACCGGTCTCATTGAAACCTTCAATCGCAACTCGCCAATCACCGGATGGTTTCGCGAAATATGAAGCGCATGTTGTTGCTCCCACGGCCACCAGTTCCTGATCAAATGTGACACCATCTCGATTTTCGGCGGTGACTGGGTTGCGATTGTCGTAACGAAGAACAGGTTCCAGCGATGTGTGATTGAGCCGTAAACCCGGACTGGTGAGCAATCGTTGAGATACAAATTCGTCGGCTAGCTCAGAGGCCACTGCCGCAACGGCAACCCCCGTGTCTTCCGGGTCGACTTTCAAACCGATCGTCGCACCACTCTTACGCTGTTCGGTTAACGCAAACAGATAGGTCTGGTGTCGTACCAGCATTTCAGCATTAGCGGGGGCTAGTTTGGCTCCTAGTCGGCTCGGACCTACGTAGGTCTCTGCTTCTGGAAGGTCATAAATTACGAAGCCGCGTGTCGATTCGAGTTGCTTGATTTCCACGATTGAATTGTGCCACCTGTGACGTCAGCGAGTTCGGTAGTTTGGCACCAATACCCGTCGGAACAAGTCCTGATCGAAAATTTGAGGGACGTTAGATTCCAGACGATTGCTCAGTTACCTTGATAGACGTGAAGCGCTGGTTAATCCCTGCCGTGCTGGTCCCGATGGTCATAGCGGGAGCTTGTCGCGGAGATTCGAATCGAATGCCACCGGCCACAGAACAAGGACCCAACACCGAGTCTTCGGTCCGAGGCAAGGCGCTTGCTCCTTTTGACGGCAACGAACAAGACCCGGCCATTGGTCAACTAGCGCCGTCCGCGCGCGGATCCGACCTTTTGACTGGTGAACCGGTTTTGGTAGCCCCTTCGGGTCGACCGCTGGTGATCGCATTCTTCGCTCATTGGTGCCCGCATTGCCAGCGCGAAGTCGCCGCGCTCACGGAATGGCTTTTGGCAAACAAGCTCCCAGCGGCCGTGGACTTGATCGCCGTCTCGACTTTTGAAGCACCTGAGCGCGGAAATTACCCACCGGCGAAATGGCTTTCAGGCCAAGGATGGAGACATCCCGCTGTTCCGGACACGACATCGATGAAGCTGGCCGAAGCTTTTGGCGCTACGTCTGTTCCCTATTTCGTATTCATCGAAGCCGACGGAACCGTAGCTTTTCGCATGAGTGGAAATATCGGTCCCGAACAGCTTTCGTCGGCGATGAAGCGTTTGGCGGGCACTTCGATCTAGTGGTTTAGAAATCTAAAGTAAAAGGAGTCCCGTTTGCGGAGTGGCCAGGTGCCACCCTAGGGCTATGTCTCGCCTTCCTAAACCGTCGCTCCGCCTGGGACGGGTCCTCACGGAAGGCTCGCCTTTTCGAGCTCGAAGATCGGCACGGGTACGGGATCTTCTCGGCCCGGACAGTGTCGGGATACGACAGAGCCTCGTAGCTCTTGCTTTCAGCAGCCTCACAGCGGTCGTGGCTGGGGGATTTCTCGCGGCGATGACCGGCACGCTTGAGCGGTATCCCGGCCTGCTCGTGCTAGTTCCCGCGGCAATTGGCATGCGAGGCAACATTTTCGGTGCTCTAGGGAGTCGACTTGCTACCTCAATCCACGCGGGTACTTTCCGTATTTCACGCCGGCACGAGGCCCTAGTTACCCAAAATGTGTTTGCTTCAGGGGTTTTGTCACTGGTGACCGCGGTGATACTCGCGGTATTGACCAAAATCCTTTCACCGATATTTGGTCTTGATTCCGTCGTTGCTATCGCAGATTTAGTTGTTCTATCCGCAGTGGGCGCGCTCCTGTCGTTCCTAGTGTTGATTGCCGTCACCCTTAGCCTTGCGGCGAGGTCAGTAGAGCGTGGTTGGGACTTGGACGACGTCAACGCGCCACTCGTCTCAGCTGTGGGTGATGTAGTCACCCTTCCAGCCTTACTTGTCGCCAGTTTCTTACTTGAAATAGATGTGCTTACTACCACTCTCGCGGTGCTGCTTGTGTTGTTGAGTGCGCTCACCCTGTGGTGGAGCCGCCGCAGTTTGTTGACGATGATGCGACAAATACTCGCGGAGTCGCTTCCGATTTTACTTGCGACCGGGATTTTGCTGGTGATCGCGGGTGTCGTTATCGAGCACGAGTTGGAGACCTTCGCAGCTAATCGAGCGGTGCTCGTCTTAGTCCCAGCTTGCCTCGCTGCAGCCGGGGCTATCGGCGGGATTCTTTCCGGTCGGCTTTCCACCAAGTTCCATCTTGGAGTCATCGAACCCACAGCGATCCCAGGTCGTCCTGCGCGACGAGACCTGATAGCCGGATTGGCGTTTGCGTTGCCCGTACTTATCTTCAACGGCCTACTAGCACAATTCGCCAGCGCCTTATTTGGCTTCGAATCACCGGGTTTTGTCACCCTGCTGTCGATATCGGTGATTGGAGGCAGCATCGCCACCCTGCTCGCAGGAGCAATCGGTTATTACGGCACCGCTCTGGCGGTTAGAGCCGGAGTGGATCCGGATACATATGGCATGCCCTTAGTGACCAGTTCTGTCGACCTAGGTGGCGCAGCTGCTCTGGTCCTTACCATCGGATGGGTGGGGTTGTCATGAGCTGGCCGCACTTCGAGACGGCGGGACCGGGTCACTCTTCCGAACCAAACTTTGTTACCTCAGATCCTTCCTATTGCCTAGCCTGTGAGACACGTCATGGATGACAAACCACGAAATCTAAAGACCCTTCTAGCCGAAGCGAAAGATGCCTCGGAATTAATGGTCGACCTCGCCTATGCGGCTTTGTATTTCGACGACGAGGGAATGGCCGAATCGGTGCTCGGACTTGAAGAAGAGATGTCTGACCTCGTTCACGAGATGCGTTCCTTAGCCATGCTCGCGGTTCGTCACCCCCGTGAGGTTGACGGCATGAGTTCGGTGCTACTCGTCGTTTCTTCCATCGAACAAATTGCGAACGCGGCCGTAGACATAGGGAAAATTGTTCTGCGGAAGATCGGCATCCCGAGAGCTCTAGTTGTTGACCTCGCTCAAGCCGCCGAAGTCTCGCACCGCCTTGTCGTCGCCGACGGAAGCCATTTAGCGAATCGCCCACTGGCTGACATGGAGTTGCCTGTTGCTGTGGGAATGCGTGTGGTGGCCATTCAGCGAGGTCGACGTTGGCTCACCGATGTGGGTGGCGACGACATCGTGGAGCCCGGTGACGCGCTGTTCATGAGAGGTGAGCCTGCTGGCATAGTCCGACTTAGAGAGCTCGCTGCAGCTCCGCCCTGGGTACCACCGGAGGCCGACACGTCTCACCAGTTGACTGACCTTGACCGGGCGGTTGACACACTTGTCGAAATGAAGAATATTTCCGAGACCTCTATTGGTCTTGCCTATTCGGCACTAGTGCTGAGGGATCGTTCTTTGGCTCGAGAAGTGAGATCTCTCGAAGAACGCCTTGACGAAATGAAAGTTTCTTTGCAGACGTGGGTTCTTCGCGCAGCAGCCGACAATATTGATCCATCACAACTTCGAGGCTTGTTACATTTGGCGGAAGCCGCAGAAGATCTCGGCGATCAGGCGCTTCAAATCGCTGGCCCGGTACTCGACCAAGAAGATGTGCATCCGGTCTTGGCGCTCGCTCTAGGCGACACTGACGACGTCGTCGTCCAGGTGCCTGTTGCTCCGGGATCCACAGCCGACGATGCGACTCTGGGTTCGTTAGCCCTCGCCGTGGATCCTGGGTACCACGTTCTCGCAGTTCGCAGGGCGACCGAGTACATCTACAATCCAGGGAAGACGGTGACGTTGAGAGCTGGAGACGAGCTACTTGCTTCGGGCCCTGAAGAAGGCCGGCAGCGGCTAGCGGCTTTGTGCGGTTACTCCGTCGCGGTGGATGAAGAAACGGGAATGGTTGACTTAACTCCGGCACGATAAATCGATGGAGTTATAGATGGGGCTTAGACGAATCGATTGGTAGTTTGGCCTTGATGTCGCTGTCTATTCTCACCGTCCATGCCCATCCTGACGATGAATCTTCGAAAGGACCCGGCACGATCAGTCTCTACTCCTCGCAAGGCGTTCGGACGACATTGGTGTGTTGTACCGGCGGAGAGGTGGGCGACATTCTTAACCCGGCAATGGATCGTGTTGAAGTTCAAAAGGACCTAGCTTCGGTCAGACGAGCGGAGCTCGATTCCGCCGCGGCGATCATTGGATACGACGAAGTGGTCATGCTCGGCTACCGGGATTCGGGGATGCCCGACAGCGACCACAACAAGCACCCGGAAGCCTTCGCCAACGCCACCCTTGACGCAGCGGCAGGACGACTCGTCGAAATAATTCGGCGCGTTCGGCCTCAAGTAGTCGTGACCTATCCCGAAGTACAGAACCGGTATCCGCATCCGGACCATCTACAGGTCACAGCGATAAGCCTCTCCGCGTTTGAGAGAGCCGGGGATTCACACTGGTATCCCGAGGCGGGTGCTCCTTATGAGCCGATCAAGCTCTACGCTCCGGTCTGGTCCAAGCAGCGCCTGCTCCTCGTCCATCAGGCCTTTCTCGATCGCGGTCTCAAGTCGCCGTACGACAAGAAATGGTTGTCAGGTAAAGACCGTGATGATCGCATCACCGCGGTTATTCCCGTTGACAATGCGGTACGAAGAAAAGCTCTACTTGCCCACGCAACCCAAGTCGACCCTCAGTCTCCTTTTTGGTTCGGTTTACCCGACGACGTGCAAGACGCCATACATCCATATGAGGAATACATGCTGCTTCGCTCGCGAATCCCTACCGACGAGGTCGAAGATGACCTGTTCGCCGGGGTACGACATCTGGCCGATCGGACAGACTGATGCAATTTCTGAGCGAAGACTTTGTTTCTGAGTGGGGATCGACCGAGCGTCCCGCACTCGGAAATCGTTCAGGACTTGTCGTGATTAAGGTTGACGGTGGACCAGATGGAAAGGTTTCATTGACTCTCGAACTCGCCGAGGGGCTGATAGTGGATGCCTACATAGGTTCAGTCCGCGGTCGCGATCTGGAACTAACCATGCCCTATGAGCTAGCCGTTGGACTGTTCTTGTGCAAAGCGGACCCTGCAGCGGAATACATGAAAGGCCATTTAAAGATGAGCGGAGACATGGAACTCTGGCTCGACTTGCTGCCCGCGTGGCGCAAACGTGTGACCGAGGGTGGAGAGCCGCAACTCGCAGCCGAGACCACTTTTTAGTCCGCGACCATTATTTTCTGTTCTTCCAAGAAATTTATTGTTCGGACAGTTGCCGAGCGTCGACGAAACTACAAACGTTGAATGATCGTGCCGGTTCCCAGACCACCGCCGCAGCACATCGTCACCAACCCGAATTCCTTGTCGGTTCGATGCAACTCGTGCACGGCTTTGGTCATCAAGATGGAGCCCGTGCCGCCTAAAGGGTGGCCTAGAGCGATAGCTCCGCCATTGGGGTTCACGGTGTCCATATCCGGGCTCATTTCACGCGCCCAAGCCAACACCACTGAAGCAAAAGCTTCATTGATTTCGACCACGTCAATGTCAGCCATTGTCATTTTGTTACGTTCAAGCAGGTGGTGAGTCGCCTCAATAGGACCCGTCAGCATCAGCACCGGGTCGCTGCCAACCAAGCACGTGTCCACGACACGAGCAATCGGTTGCAGGGCTTGCTCGTTCGCTTTATCAGCGGTCATCAGAAGAACCGCTCCGCTGCCATCACTGATCTGTGACGACGCACCTGCGGTGTGCACGCCGCCTTCCATAACAGGGCTAAGTTGGGCAAGCCCCTCACGAGTAGTCGGGCGCATCCCCCCATCTCTGGTTACTCGGTGACGCTCGCCAGTCGGAGTTCCGTCTTCGTCGATTACTGGGACCTCCACTTCTACTATTTGCGTCGCGAAGCGATCTTCTTCCCAAGCGCGCGCCGCGTTCTCTTGACTGCGAAGACCGAACTCGTCGCACTCGTCTCTTGTGATGTTCCACTTCTTGGCCAGCAATTCGGCGCCTTGAAATTGAGTGGTGTACTCGTAGTTTTCTTTGTAGCGAGGAGTCGCCGTAAGTTGACCTTTCTTGTACGACGAGCCCATCGGATTGCGGGTCATGGATTCGACACCGCACCCCACGGCACTATCGACAACACCGGATGCGACTAAGCCATACGCCAACGAAATTGCCTGTTGGCTTGATCCACATTGAGCGTCGACGGTCGTGGCAGCGACGGTCAAGGGCATACCTGCGCCGAGCCAGGCAGTCCTAGCGATATTGGCGGTTTGCTCGCCGGCTTGACTTACACAGCCTCCGACGACTTGACCGATTGAGGCCGGGTCGACGCCGCTTCGTTCAATAAGGGCTGTCTGCACTTCGCTGAGGAGGTCAGCCGGGTGAATATTGCTCAATTCGCCGCCGCGCCGGCCAACGGGCGAACGGACAGCTTCAACAATGACGATGTCGGACATATAGCAACTTTAGCCATCCGCGTGAGCAGATACCGGAGGTTGCCCTGGGCTTAGGGCCGAAACCTTAAGGTGTAACGACTGTCAGTAGTTGTCCCGATTGACGCTACGCGGCATCCAAGTCGACATCGGGTAGATGTTGCGCGGCGGCCAGAGCCGCTCTCGCCTCGGCCACGCCTCTGCGTCCGAGGTAGCGAGTCCGATTGCTTAACTTCGGACTTGTAGAAGCCGCTTCGCGGATCGTTGGAATTTCGATGAGTCGGAGTTGCCGCGTCATAAAGCAAGTATCTGTCCAGGGTGGGACATCGAAACCATTGTTCGGACGCAAGCGCGCCGTTGACATGTGCACAACGGGGCGATGTGGCTAATGTCGGTAGTAGAGGTCGCACAGCTGAGGAAATAAGAAACTATGACTAATCGTTACGGCATCACCGTTCCCTTTGATGCGCCTCTCAACGAACAAGAGGATCTATATAAAGAGTTCGCGGACTTGGGTTACACCGACCTTTGGAGTTCCGAAGCTGACGGAACAGACGGTTTCACCCCGTTAATTCTCGCGTCTCAATGGGCCCCCACGCTCCGTCTCGGAATAGCGATTATTCCGGCTTACACACGGGGACCGGCGCTGATGGCGCAGCACATAGCGTCCATGTGCGAAGCGGCGCCAGGGCGATTTGTTATGGGCGTAGGTTCGTCATCGAACGTCATAGTCGAAAATTGGAATGGGATTCCCTTTGAGGAACCGTATACACGAACTCGCGACGTCGTTCGTTTCTTGCGGAAAGCGTTAACCGGAGAGAAAGTTACAGAAAAATACGATGGATTCGAAGTCAACGGATTTACCCTCCGCCGAGTCCCTCAAGAACAACCGCCGATCCTTATCGCTGCTCTTCGCTCGGGCATGCTCCGACTCGCCGGCAAAGAAGGTGATGGGGCGATCATCAACTGGTTGTCAGCAGAAGACGTAGCGACAGTTAAGCCATATGTTGAAGAAGGCGGGATCGAAAAAGAAATCGTGGCGCGGATCTTTTGTTGTCCCCATCCTGACGCCGAGGTTGTTCGGGCCGGGGACAAACGGGCTATCGCCGCGTATCTCAATGTTCCCGTTTATGCGGATTTCCATCGATGGCTCGGACGCTCGGAGGAACTCGAAGGAATGTGGAACTCTTGGGCGGCCGGAGATCGTAAAGCGGCCCTAGACGCCATTCCGGACCGCGTCGTTGATCAACTCATCGTTCATGGCACCGCGGAACAATGCCGTGAACACATTGATCAGTATCACGCCATGGGGGTCACGACATCGGCGATCTCCGTCATGCCGTTCGGAGGCATAGATCCGGTGCAGGCCGCTAGAGATTTGGCTCCAGCGGCACGCTGAGACATTTAATGTGAACAGAAGAAACCTGAAGGAAGGAGATGGCATGGAGCTCGAGACCATCGACTATGAGGTAAGTGATCAAGTAGCGCACGTCCGATTTGCCCGACCCGCTGGAGCAAACGCGGTTAACCCCCAATTTTCGCGCGATTTGCGTGACGTCATGCTCGAGATCGAATGGAACGATCAAGTTAAGGCAGTTTCAGTGACTGCTGAAGGCAAAGTCTTTTGCGCGGGCGGCGACCTAAAGGAATTCAACGCAGCGGGAAGCGGCCTGCCCAAACTCGCTAGCGGGATGCTCACCGACTTCCACGGCGGAATATACAAAATGAATCGCATGCCGAAGCCATTTGTTGCGGGTGTCAACGGCGCTGCGGGGGGAGCAGGGCTTTCAATCGTCAGCGCGTTCGACCTCGTTGTCGCAGGTGAGTCAGCTAAATTTACGATGGCCTACACCAAAGCTGGGGTTACGCCCGACGGTACTTCGACCTATTTCGTAGCCCGACATATTGGAGTCCGGCGGATGTTGGATCTCACACTCACCAACCGTGTTCTGAGTGCAGAAGAGGCCGAACGGTGGGGTCTGGTAAATCGAGTGGTGCCAGACGATCAGGTTGATGCCGTCACCGCGGAGTTGGCCCAGTCCCTCGCAGATGGTCCTGCATGGGCACTTGGTCACGCAAAACAGATTGTGTACGCCGGTTTCGACAGCCCACTGGAACAAGCAGGCGAACTTGAAGGTGTGACAATTGCCGCGGCCATGGGAACCCACGACGGGCAGGAAGGGATCTCGGCATTTGTCGAAAAGCGCAGCCCGAATTTCATCGGAAATTAGACCATTCTCAAGTTCACACTTGGCGGCTGGACGTGCGTATCCAGCGGTCAACCAGGAATCCGCCGAGTGGTAAAGCGCCCAGTACCATAGCCATCAGTCCACGATAAAAAGTCCACCCCAAATCTGTAAACCAGCGCAAAATCGCTGCCACGTAAATTAGGTAGAGAACTCCGTGTATGGGACCTACGAGGGTGACCCCTGTTTCGTATTCTGCCCCATATTTGAACGCAGTCGCGACTAGAAGGACAAGGTAGCTGAACGCCTCTAGGCGCGACACATAGCTCAAAATTCGGTACACGCACCCAGTTTTGCGTACCTTGCACCTTGTGGCACCGCTTGTGGGAATTACTGGTCGAACCTCTTTGGGCGCGGTTTTGGCACCCGGAGCGGCCCATCTCGCTGACAGCCCGGTGGACTGGTTCTTTAGCGAGTATGGGCGTCGGATCCGAGAAGCGGGTGGTTTACCCGCAGAACTGCCGATCATTGACGACCCAATGGCCTACGTTGAGCGACTCGATGCGTTGCTGCTCACTGGAGGCGGCGATGTCAATCCCGAACGCTGGCAAGGCCCCGACGACGGTGCATTCATGGTTTCGAAAGAGCGAGATGAGTTCGAATTCTCGTTGCTTGAGGCAGCTCTCGATGCTGAATTACCCGTTTTGGGTATCTGCCGCGGGCTTCAAGTCATCAACGTATTTCTTGGTGGCACCCTCATACCTCACCTGGATTGGGCTGAAGGTGACGGCCACTCGAAACGAACTGAAGACCGCACGGAACGTCGCCACCGCGTCGCATGTGAAGCTGGCAGCACATTGCATGAGCTGTACGGGCCAACAATGATGGTGAACTCGTTCCATCATCAAGCGGTTGATCAGCTTGGGGAGCAGCTGCAGATAACGGCGCGATCTGACGACGGAACAGTTGAGGGCATCGAACATCTCGACGCCGATGTTTTGGGTGTTCAATGGCACCCCGAAATGCTGGCTGAACTTGAGCCCATTTTCGGTTGGCTAGTCGGGGTCGCTCTCAAATGACCTTTTGGGTTGAACTCCTCACACAACGCCCCGCTCGCGAAGCGCCTCGATCTCAGCGGCGGTGAGATCGAGAAACTCGCCGTAGACGCTTTCGTTATCCTCGCCGATCGCGTGGAACAGGTCCAGTTCGCGAAGTGTCGAACCGTGAAATCGAAGTGGGCTATGGGGCAGAGGTATTTCGCCGAGAGTGGGGTGGTTAACCCATTGCAGAAATTGCCGTTCGATCAGGTGCTGATCTTTGACGACTTCCTCGACGTTTCGGACCACCGCGATCGGTACGCCCGCTGCCCCCAATAACGAAGCGACCTCTTCCCGGGATCTTTGGCGAGTCCACTCTTCAACCAACTCGTCGACAGCACCCATGTGTGCAGCGCGGTCTGTGTTGTGACGAAACCGCGGATCGGTCAGAAGGTCTTCCCTACCTATTATTTCTAAAACCGACCGCCAGTGCCGGTTAGTGACAGAAATTAGAGCGACATGGCCGTCGGAACATTGGTACACGTCGTAGGGAGCGACGCCCATCGCCGCGTGTTTGTTGCCGGTTCGCGGAGAAGCGCCGGTTTGGTGCCAAGAGAGCATGTTCGAACAAAGTGTGTGATAGGTCGCTTCGGCCATTGACGTCTCAACCAGGCGGCCTTTGCCTGTTCGTTGGGCGTCGAAAAGTGCGCTGACGATCGCACCGTAAAGGTGAGCGCCGCCCAGGAAATCGACAAATGCGACGCCAGCCTTAACAGGCGGTTGGTCGGGATGGCCGGTGACGCTCATCGGCCCCATGTGAGCTTGCACCGTTATGTCCATCGCAGTCTGCGCCGAATCAGGGCCGCTTAACCCAAACCCGGATGCGTGTGCGAAAACCAGTTGCGGGTTGACCTTCCAGAGCGACTCGGCGTCGATCCCCAACTTTTCAGGAACCCCTGGTGCGTAGTTAACAAGAACGACATCAGCACTGGCCGCTAAACCGAGAAACATTTCGCGACCCTCAGATGATTTGAGGTCTAAGGTGACGGCTTCTTTAGACGAATTCAATGCTGCATAAGGCAGCGAATCGCCCCGCGCTCTGAGCGGTTCCCCTCGAGTCTGTTCAATTTTGATGACACGAGCTCCCGCCATCGAGAGAAGAAACCCGGCATACGGCCCTTGATAGATTTGACCCAAATCGAGGACAGTGATGCCATCAAGTGGAAGAGCACGATTATTGGTGGTCACTTGAAACTTCCGCCCAGAATGTCTCGCGCCATGATCAGACGTTGCACCTCGCTGGGTCCCTCTCCGATTCGGCGAATCCTTAGTTCTCGATACCACCGCTCAAGAGGTAAATCTTTCGTAACCCCGACCCCACCGTGAATCTGAATGCACCTATCAACAACCCGACCGCTTGCCTCGGTAGCCACCAGCTTTGCCATAGCAGCCTCAGTTCGGAATCGGCCTCCGCTGTCGGCTTTTTGTGCCGCCTCTAATACGCAATACCGTGCATGACGGATGTCAATTTCGTTGTCGACGATCATCCACTGGATTGCCTGCTTCTCAGCTAACGGTGAACCAAAAGCTTCGCGACTTTTCGCCCAATCGATAGCCATTTCTTGGGAACGGATAGCGGGGCCGATACAACCCGCGGCGTAAGGAATTCGCTGCCGGCTGAGTCGATCGTTTGCGATCGCGAAACCGCCGTTTACTTCTCCAAGAATGTTTTCTTCGGGAACCCGCAGTTCTTCGAACTGCAACTCGGTCGCATAATGCGTGGCGCGCAAGGTATGCACCACTCGTCGAACGTGGAAACCCGGAGTGTCTGTGTCGACGATAAAGGCGGTGACCCCGTTCCGGCCCGGATCGTCCGATGTGCGCGCAAAGACCAACGCATAATCCGCCTTGTCCGCTCCGGAGATATAAAGCTTTGAGCCGCTAAGGACCCACTCAGCACCATCCTTAAAGCCGCGTGTTTGAATTGCGCGAGCCGGATCCGATCCTCCAGACGGCTCCGTTAGCGCGAAACAACCTTTCTTCTCCCCCCGAAGCGTTGGATAGAGCCACCGCTCCTTTTGGGCGTCGGTGGCTTCGTACAATTGAGCAAGTCCCGCTCCGCCGAAGACCCCGTAACAAGGGTTGTACAAACCTGCTCGATGTTGTGACATTTCGATGGCCATCAATGCGCGTGTGGTGGTGTCAAGACCCGGACCCCCGTATTCCTCAGGTATGTCGAGTCCGTAAAATCCCATGGATCGAGTCATCGTCACCAAGCGGTCGTAATCCTCGGGAGCTACGGAACCGGCGTCAGGGTCGAGTTCGTCCTCTAACGGGACAATCTCACTTTGGACGAAACGCCTCGTCGTGTCGACGATCATTTGTTGTTCTTCGGTAAGGCTGAAATCCATGTTGGTCTCTCAGTTGGGTGATAAGCGGCCGACTCGGCCCTCTTCATCTCTTTGGTGAACAGGAAGCCGGCCGTTGTCGTACAGATGCAGCATCAAGAGTTCGTCCCACCGGCTGCGGTAGTTGGAGGTGAACTCGAATCGAAAGCGGGTGGCTCGCTCCCCATGTAGTTCAATTTCGTATTCGAGAGCGCTTCTCATTCCGAATAGATAATTTGCTCCAGCGCAGCCGATCGACAGGATGTTCCCCTCATCGTCAGCGATTTGATAAACGCCTAGCTGGGCAGGCAGAGATGCGACGGTGTCGGGATTCAGACTCTCCCAAGGTTTGCTAAGTCGTATACCCATTTCAACCCTGGGTACTGATCAGTTTCGACATGCCGCGGCCCATCAGATCTTCAAAGTTCCGTCGAAAAAATCGATCCTGTACTTCGCCTGAAAGATTTGCGACTTCGCTGTCGAAACGTCGCAGAGGATTTCGTCCCCCCTCGACGTGAGGGAAATCCGAACTGAACATACAGATCTCCTCGCCGGTGTTTTGGATAATCCACTTTGTCGGCTCGGTAGGAAACGGCGTGACTCTAACTTGTCGTCGAACATAATCAGAGGGTCGAAGACTCAACTTTTGTAACCGTTGTTCATGACGTTCGAAAGCATCGAAAGCCGCTTCAAGTTGACGCATGAATGAAGGTAACCAGGCCGCGCCAAGTTCGATGACGCCGAGCTTCAGCTCAGGAAACCGCTCAAGGACCCCATCGAACACCAGCATCGACAGCGCCTGAACTGGTGCAGCAGATATAGCCATATACGACACTGATCGGAAGTTTTCGCTACCTCCGTGAAAGTCCAGTTCCGGTGGCAGTCCGTTGTTGCGATGCTGAGGCGGCATGACTAACTCCGGCGTCGCTACGTGCATAACGATCGGGATGCCTGCCTCTTGCGCCTGACCCCAGACATCGTCGAACGCGATGTGGCTGTGTGCGTGACCTTTCGGCATCCGGTTAGGTATCAAAAGCGCGGATGCCCCCGCCTCAATCGCCTCGGCGGCGCACGGGGCTGCCCGGTCAAGATCCTGCAAAGGAATGTAAGCCACCGGGAGAAGACGGACGTCATTCTCGCAAAAGGAAATTTGTGCCCGGTTTGCCGCGGACGCTGTTTCGTAGGTGAGGTTCGGCGGTGCGTCGTGCTCCATAGCCTCAAGGAGGGTGTTGGGCATGGTGGGGAAGATCAGCTGGCTCGCGAAGCCCATGTGATCTAGAGCCTCGCTGCGATCCATGGGATTCCATGCTCCATGAGCGCGATAGTTCTTACGTAACATGATTTCAGCCTCAGCGGCCGATCGAAAATCCGGGTCCTCGTGAAGTGAACGACACTGATCGATCTCTCGAAAAATCGGAGTATTTTCGTTTATCGAAAAATTTTCGTGTGCGTATTCTCGAACTTCGCGAGATGCGAATTCGTCAAGCCATTCGGGTGGCTCCATGGTGTGCGAGTCGGCGTCGTGAATGACGCGGTCTTCGACGTACGGCATGACTCCCTCCTCAACGCGGTGTTCGAAGCGTAGTGGTGTCGAGTATCGACGCGCCGATAGCTAGTTGTCATGCAACGCTTTGTTGATGCCTTCCCACTTAGCAGGATCCAAAACGCGCATCTCAATTGCCCCCGAAGTGCTGTTTCGGATTATCAACATTCCCGACCTACCGGATAGCTCTGTGCCTTTGACGACAGAGCCGTCGGGAAGTGTGACGCGACTTCCGGCTGTCACATAGCAGCCGGCCTCTACCGTGCAGTTATCGCCTAGAGAAATTCCGATACCTGAATTTGCTCCCAATAGACAGTTCTCGCCTACGACGATGGTTTCTTTGCCACCTCCGGAAAGAGTTCCCATTATTGACGCGCTCCCTCCAATGTCGCTGTTAGCGCCCACCACCACGCCCGCGCTGATCCGACCTTCGACCATGGAGGGCCCCAAAGTTCCCGCATTGAAGTTGCAGAAGCCCTCGTGCATCACGGTGGTGCCTTCAGCCAAATGCGCGCCAAGTCTTACCCGATCGGCATCAGCGATTCGTACCCCTGATGGAATGACGTAATCGGTCATCCGAGGGAATTTGTCTACTGAAGTCACTGAGATGCTGGCGCCCACGGAAGCAGCCCGGACGTGAAGATCGTCGACATGTTCTGGCAGAACCGGTCCGGCGTTCGTCCACGCGCAATTGGTCATCAAGCCGAAAATGCCGTCGAAATTCGCACCGTGTGGTTGAATCTCGCGACGGCTCAAGAGATGGAGACGTAGATAAGCGTCGGCTAGGTCGACGGCTGGTGCACGAAGATCCGCAATTGTCGTTTCCGTCAACTCGCCTCGGATAATGCCAAGCTGCTCGGCCAGGCAGGATCTGGCAGGGGTTACGTTTTCTGCGGGAAACCAAACATCAAGTGGAGTCCCCGTATCGACGTCGATGTAGCTGTGGCCTGTGGCGGTGATACTCATACTCGTATTTTCGCAGCGCTGAGGGCTTTTACCCAACCCGGTTTTGATGAAAATGCAGGAATAGGCGCATTCGGCGGCGTTTGCCGCGCTTCAGTATTGATCAATCATTGGCTCGCGAGGACTTTCAGTGGCCACAAGTGCCCTCGACGACCTAGGTTCTCGGCTATGAAGACTCCTGTCTGCGAAATGCTCGGCGCGGATGTTCCCATCCTCGCGTTTACTCACTGCCGCGATGTCGTGGCTGCAGTTACGAAAGCGGGTGGCTTCGGCGTGCTCGGCGCTGCAGGGCACACTCCGGAGCAACTTGACATCGACCTGCAATGGATCAGGGATGAGGTCGGCGACAAACCATTTGGTGTCGACATCATCGTCCCCGCGAAATATGAGGGTTCGGCTGAGGGTGGAAAATCGTTAAGCGAACTGAATGACATGATTCCGCAGGGCCATCGAGATTTTGTCGAAGACATGATGGAAAGGTACGCCGTTCCGCCACTGCCCAAAGCCGATGGTCAAGAGGGTCGAGGGGGCTTACCTGTGGACGCGGAGCCGCCGATGACGTACGCCCAAGCGGTGCCTTTAATGGATGTCGCATTCTCCCATCCGATCAAACTCATCGTAAATGCGTTAGGACCTCCTCCGCCGGACATGATTGAACGAGCTCACGCCAACGGGGTCTTAGTTGGCGCGTTAGCCGGGAAGAAAGCGCATGCGGTGCGCCACGTCGCTGCAGGTGTCGACATCATCATTGCCCAAGGTCATGAGGCTGGTGGGCATACAGGTGACATCGGAACAATGGTGTTGGTCCCTGAAATTGTTGACGCGGTTGCCCCGACGCCAGTGCTGGCGGCAGGCGGGATCGGAAGCGGGCGACAGGTAGCGGCCTCGATTGCGCTGGGAGCACAGGGAGTTTGGTGCGGTTCGGTGTGGCTCACCACCGTAGAAGCCGAAACTCATCCCACTGTCAAAGAGAAGTTCTTGACAGCCACATCCTCGGATACTTTGCGCTCTCGGTCACGGACCGGTAAACCTGCTCGTCAGCTGCGATCAGCCTGGACGGATGAGTGGGACGGAGAGGCCTCACCGGGTACCTTGCCCATGCCCCTTCAACCTATGTTGATTGCTCAAGCGAGTCGGAGAGTCGATCGCGCGGCGACAAACCCTGAAAATCGAGGGGCTGTGGAACTCGCTAATTATTTCGTCGGTCAGATAGTTGGGTCAATGAACGAGTCAATTTCAGCGACCCGAGTCGTTGAGGACATGATTACCGAATATTTGGACGTAATGGATCACTTCGAGCAACTCAATACTTGAGTAGTTCTTGAATCACATGCGTGTCTGACGTCAGAGACGCTGAAGGTGAGGGGTCTTATGGAGACTATGACAGGGCGTGTTGCGGTGGTGACGGGCGCGGCATCAGGTATTGGTAAAGCGCTCGCTATGGCCTTTGCTAATGAAGGCGCGAAGGTCGTCCTCGCTGACGTCGAGGACGAGGCTCTTGAATCGGCACGAGCGGAAGTATCTGCCCTTAACGTTCCCACGCTCGGAGTCAAAACCGACGTCACAGATTCCGACTCCGTCGCCAATTTATGCGAAACCACGCTTGAGGCATTCGGTGGGGTCAATATTCTGTGCAACAACGCTGGAGTGGGTGGCGGCGGCCTCGTCAAGAATCAGCAGCTAGTGGACTGGAAATGGGTTATTGACGTTTCTTTGTGGGGCGTGATTCATGGGCTTCATCACTTCTTGCCCCGGCTCATTGAAGCTGAAGAAAGCCATGTAATGAGTACGGCGTCAGTGGCAGGTCTGATGGCTGTTCCCGGTCTTGCGCCCTACAACGCGGCCAAATTTGGAGTGGTAGCAATCATGGAAACTTTGCATCACGAAATGGCTCGCGATACGGAGGCTGATGTTGGCGTTTCCGTTCTTTGTCCCGGGGTGGTGCGAACCAACATTGCAACTGCGCAAAGGAATCGGCCTGTCCATCTGCAACGTGAACGAGTCAAACCCGTCAACGGTGACGCTCCAGTTCCAGACGAAGCTCGCCGCCGTAACGACGCTATCGCTGCGGCATTAGAAAAGGGGATGGACCCTGGTGATGTCGCCTCAAAGGTGGTGGACGCCATGTACGAACGAAGGTTCTGGGTGCTGAGTCACCCGGAACTGCTCGTTGAGGTAGAGCATCGGAACACGCAATTAGCCAATTTGGAGAATCCAACTCTGGTATCGAGTTTTACCGACTAACCCGCGTCCACTCATTACATAGTGAAACGTAGATTTCTGGCAGCGTGCGCGCCCAGAGCCTGGTCTCCCGACCAGCTAATCTGACCGTCTGTAATGGGAAGCTCAGGGTCAACCCTCCCACATGCCTGATTCATGAATGCCATTGAATCGCAGTGAAGGGTCACAGTCGGGTCGCTAAGCGCTTGCTGTTCGGTTGCTCGACCGTCAACCGCAACGTAGATGTCGCGACTAACAGCTCCAGTTATGTCGAAATGAATCGATTGCCCTTCGGTCAGGCCTATTTTTTTGCCAACTATGTATCCGATGGACAAATGAACCTCGTTCAACGCCATCTCCGCCGCCGGTCCGCCGTTGTGGGTTTCCATCCCGAGGGGAGTCCTGCAGTCTCGTTCATGCATCCAGAAATCGAACTCGCGAATAGCCATAAAGCGGCCGAAGTCGGCTGGACCCACCGGGGTGATGCTCGCTGTTTCGAAGTCTGCATCGGTGGTCTCGGCCAGGTTCGCGCGTCTCACATCGAACGTGCTTTGCATATGAGCGACTAGATCATCCTCCGGCATTTGCATCGCCGCGTTGAAGTAACCCTCGACATCCTGGAATGGTGGTGGTGTGTCTAATCCGCTTGGCATCCAGTTGGATAACACTTGCTCGACTGACACCATGTGAGCGGCTATGCCCCTGACCGTCCATTCGGGACACAGTGAACGTGTTTCCCATTGTTGAGTGTCGATATTGCCTAAAAAATCCACGACGCTAGTCCAACATGCGTCGAGATTGTTGATGGTGAGTTCGCGCTGGCTCATGACCCCACCGTAGCGGTGATCGCTTCAACGACGCGAGTCTGCATGCCATGCTTAGTTGACCGAAGGAAAGACCTTGACGGTAAAGCGGAATGACTGCCCCGAAGACTCGTTATTTGGAGGGATGAATTGAAACTCCCCGATTTGACCCTGGTGGGTGCTTACGGTTCGCCGTACTCCATCAAAATGCGGGCGGTCCTTCGCTACCGCCACATTGCCTACCGGTGGGTCGTACGAAATTCGGCCCAAGATCAAGGTCTTCCTGAACCAACGGTCGCGATCATTCCGGTACTGGTATTTCACGATGGAGACGGTGGCTACACCGAGGCCCTGGTTGACTCGTCACCACAAATCATTCGTTTAGAAGACGAGTACCAAGGTCGGAGCCTGTTACCCGACGATCCCGTGGTTGGATTTTTAGACCATTTGGTTGAGGACTACGGCGACGAATGGACGACCAAGGCCATGTATCACTACCGATGGCACCACCTATATCCCGACGCAATCGAAAAAGCGGGCAACATGTTGCCGCTTATGGCAGACAATCAGATGGATCCTGGCCAGCACTTTCGCATAAAGGATTTCATTACCAAAAGGCAGACAAGCCGGACCGCTTTGGTCGGATCGACAGAGCAGAACCGCCCCGTCATCGAAGACAGCTTCGTTCGGTTATTAACGGTTATGGAAAGCCATTTGACCCGTCACAAGTTTCTCCTCGGAGATCGGCCAGGTCGCGGGGACTTCGGTATTTTTGGTCAATTCAGCCAATTGTGTTTTTGGGAACCTGACTCGGCGCGTTTAGCGGCCGTGCACAGTCCCCGAAGTGTCATATGGGCATATGAGGTGGACGACCTCGCGTCACTTGACGTGCAACAAAACAACAAAGGGTGGTTTACCCGGGAAACTTTGCCATCAACATTTCTCGATCTCCTCCACGAGATCGGACAGACTTACGCTCCCTTTATGGTGGCCAACCACCAGGCTCTTGTCACGGGCGCCGATGAGGTTGTCTGTTCGATCCAAGGACTCGAATATCGACAAGCTCCATTTCCCTATCAACAAAAGTGCTTAATTTGGCTTCGTGAGGCCTTCTCCGAGCTCTCGGCCGACGACCAAAAATCAGTCAGGCAGCTCATTGATGGAACCGGTTGCGAGGTTCTAGTTGCGGATCTGCATGATTAAAGCAGTGGTCTTCGACAAGGACGGCACTTTGCTCGACTTCGAAGCAACTTGGAACGAAACAATCGGCGTGGCTTTTGACCAGATCACCGACGCCGACGCTCGCGAGACTTCCGCCGCGATGTTTGGCTACGACCTCGCCTCGCGACGTGTCTTGCCTCAATCCCCTTTTATAAGCGAGAGCAACGAGGTGACAATGTCTCGCATCGCTGATGTCATCGATACCGCATCCTTCGAACGGACAATCAACGAAGTCTCAAGATTGAACATCGTTGCTAACCCCGGCGTGACAGTGACACTTGAAGCCTTAGTTGCGAACGGGGTGAAGTTAGCTATAGCTACAAACGACTCCGAGGCGCTCGCCCGCGAACATGTCAACACGCTCGGATGGACCCAATTTTTTACCTCCATCAAAGGCTACGACTCAGGCCATGGGGCGAAGCCCGATCCGGGGATGGTTCTGGCAGCTGTCCAGGAATGCGAAGCAACTCGGGGCAGTTACTTGATGGTCGGTGATTCGGTTCACGATATTTTGGCCGGCAATGGAGCTGGAGCTACGACAGTTGCCGTCGGAAGTCATCCCGAGACGGCGAATCTTGCTGACCATCGAATTAGAAAGATGGCTGACCTCATTGAATTAGTTGAACTTCTTTAACGAGGAAGGAACGGTCGAATCAACCGATTTCGCGTCTAATACGACCATGGATGACGTTTAGCTGCTCAATCATGGCGTCAACTGACCGGGCACCAGCCTGGAATATCGCTGTCGCATTAACCGACGTCCAGTCGAACCCCATTGCGTGAACCACGGCTGCGCGCTCTGCTACGGCGTCAAGGTTGGCGTAAAAGAGTTTGTCTTCGTCGTTACGAGGTGGAGGTTGCAACATGAGCTGCGAACCAATTTCATTAGCGTCCCTACCGAAGTCTTCAGCCTGACGTTGGATCTCCTGCACGCAAAGCAACGCCTGTTCGTCTGTCACTCCAGACGCCATCCACCCGTCAGCTTTTTCGGCGGTTCTCCTCAAGGCGGCAGCGCTATCACCACCCACCCAAATTGGCAGTTTTGCGCCTTGCGGCGATACCGGCTCCATGCCCATGTCGTGAGAGTCGTAATAGGTCCCTCGAAACTCGATTCGCCCACCCGACCAATAGCTCCTCATTAGATCGATTGCTTCGTCCATCCGTTTGCCCCGGTTAGAGAAATCTTCCTCCAGGGCGTCATATTCGCTGTCTTGCCAGCCAACACCTATACCCAACCGAACTCGCCCTTCAGACAACGTATCTAAGGTGCTGATCTGCTTGGCTACAAGCACAGGTTGACGTTGAGGCAATACGAGGACTTCAGTTGCGAGGGACACCCGAGTAGTCACGGCCGCGATATTTGAGAGCAGCATCAACGCTTCAAGGATCGGCATGTCCGCGGAGTAAATCGTGCGACGGCCATCGCCCGGGTGACCCATCACCACATGATCGAACGCGGCAATTTCGTCGTAGCCGATTTCTTCAATAGCTGAGGCCAAGGCAAGAACTTTTTCGGGGCCTTCTCTGTATGCAACCGAAGGAAAATCGACGGCGATCTTCATTTAGTGATCTTCCAGCCTGACCCAAGCCTTGGCCGGCATGAGAGTTGTTCCATCGGACCTTTGCTCGACAATTTCCAGCTCGACGACTCCCTCGGTTGCATCGAGAGCTATGACAGTGCCCGAAAATTGAACCTCTTCGTCCACAAAAGCGCTCGCTCGGTTTTGCCATTCAACGGACAACAGCCGAGCGTTCGGACCGGCCCAATCAGTCACAAATTGAGTAAGCCACGAACCTTGGAGCGGACCGTGGACGACCGTGTCCTCGTGACCTTCGAAGTGGGCGTAGGCGCGATCGTAATGAATGCGATGCGGATTGAAACTTGCAGCGCTGTACAAGAAAAGCTCGGCCTCGTTGGCGCTTTTGCGCATCACAGGTAAATCGTCACCCACTTTTGTCGAACCTACGGTCGGGTATTTGTTCATCGGGCAATACCAATCTGACGAGATCGCGCCACTACCTGCTCGTCTTGGTTCACGAAGGTCGTCTCACGGACGAGCCGAACGAATGGGCCTTTACTTCCTTCTTTTTGATCAAGATCTGCTAGGCGCGTCGTAGCTGTGATCTCGTCGCCAACACAAACGGGTTCGATGAAGTCCCACTCTTCTCCGCCGAACATCATCCTGGACACTTCGAGCTGAACGCTCGTTGTGTCCTCATACAGCCCGTCCTCGCGGAGTGTGCTCGCCGGCTTAGGCAGCACCAGGGCATGAGTGATAAATAGCGGCGGGACAGTGATTGTTCGATATCCGGCCGCATGAGCGGCCTTCTCATCAAAATAAAGCGGATTCTCGTCTCCGACGGCGTAGGCGTAACGCTGTGCTTCGCGCCGGTCAATCGGCACCGTTACAGGACCCGCCAAAACCTCGCCGACACGAGCTAACGATTCGGATGGAATGAGAGAACTCGACATGTACCCAGGCTAGGTGAGGCCGTGCCATGTGTGCCTGCTGTGACCTAATCTGGAACTGAGGTGAGAACAATGTCACTTTGGACTAGGAAACTTGAGATGCCCACGGCGGATAACGCTCTCCCAGGACGCGATGTTCCAGTGCCCGTTCCGCCTGTCCATGAGGTATTAGGCCAACCTTTGAGTCCGCCATTTCCCGACGACAGCGCAACCATAGTGGTGGGCATGGGTTGTTTTTGGGGCGCAGAAAGAGTCTTCTGGGAAACCACAGGGGTCCTTACAACGGCAGTTGGTTACGGCGGCGGATTCACGCGTAACCCGACCTACGAAGAAGTTTGTAGTGGGTTGACGGGACACAACGAAGTAGTTCTTGCCGTGTACGACCCCAACGTTGTCACTTATTCCGAGATGCTCAAACTCTTTTGGGAAAACCATGATCCGACCCAAGGAATGCGACAAGGAAATGACTTGGGAACCCAATACCGATCCGGCATATATGTTTCAACCGAACTCGAACGGACCCTCGCGGAGACAAGTCGTCAAGAATTTCAGTCAGCGCTCAGTGCAGCTGGCTTTGGAGCCATAACCACTGAAATCTTGGATGCTGGCGAGTTCTATTACGCGGAGCACTACCACCAGCAATACCTCCACAAAGTACCCAACGGTTACTGCGGACTTGGCAGCACCGGCGTGGCATGTCCGAGCGGGATAGCTTTCACCGAATAGTTTTTGGCCCTTCAGTCAGAATGCATTACCTGCGCGAATCGACGCACGAGGTCTTGATGGTTCGTGTGAGCGTTCAACCCGCTGGGGTTCGGCAACACGTACACCGGTCGACCTCCCAACCGAACGGTCTGCCGGCCAAGGAGTAGCTTGGAATCCCCCCAAGCCGCTCGCCAGCCAGTAATCCCCATCACGCATACTGTCTTTGGAGATAACCAATCGCACAGACGAGCAACCCTCGCCAAACCGACCCGATAGTGCTCATCGGTTAGCTCAGCAGCTTTGGAGGTCGGCTTCTTCACCAAATCAGTCATGCCGACTCCGTCCACCTCTAAGGCATGAATAGGGTCCCGCTCCCTGGTAACAATCTGTGCCTCGGTTGCAGCGGACCAGAAGCGGTTACCTGGACCGGCAAATCCGTACCCGGCGTCTGCGGCATGAAAACTCGGATTCAGCCCGACCAGCAGTAGCCGCATATTCGAGTTAACAGTGTCGGGCAAAGTCCGAATGGTCTTGGCGGTCACGTGAATAGAGTCAGCGTTGCGCCGTGTCGCCTCGAGCAAGAATCCAGCGCCAACCAAGACGTCGACAATTCGCTCCATGTTCCAACGTGAATGAAACAGCAACCGGAATCTATGACCCTCTGAAACGCGGCGATGAACACCATGAAGCAGAGAAGGGACCCATGTGGTCCTTCTCCCCCGAAAATCGATTTCATCGTTAAGAGATGGCGTCAGCAGCGGCCTCCATAGTCAACTGAGTGACCAACCTCCGATCGGTGCCCCACGGCATCGGCATAAGGATCGGATACTCGACGCCGGCATCGACGTAGTTTCGAACAAAATCAGCGACTTCGTCTTGATTGCCGACGAAGTTGATGGATTGGATCATCCCATCGCTCACTGCAGCGAGAGCGCCCTCCCGATCGCGCTCCGCCTGACGCGAACGTAATTCGTCGATCTCGCTTCCGAATCCAGCCGCGCGGAACATGTTGGCGTACCCATCGGCCATCGCATAATTAAACAAGTCTTTCTGAGCGGAACGAGCTGCTTCGGCAAGATCGCCCACCGCAGCATGCACGTAGCTCATGATTGTCGCGTCCCCGCCAGAACGGATGTGGCGAGCAGCTTCTCCCACATGGCTTGCGGGGATGTAATTCAAAAGGACTGCATCCGCGACTTCGCCGCCGAGCTTAAGCATCTGGGGATTAAGAGCGGCGATGACAACCTTGGGCGATCGGTCGCCCAGACGAAGAGCCAACCTGAAACGTCGAACTTGCCAGAAGTCGCCTTCAAATGTCACTGACTCTCCCGAGAGGCACTCTCGTAGCAAAGCGACATATTCGCGCATCATCGCGATGGGACGATCAGAAGGCGCTATCCCGTGCTGACGAAGAACGCCAGGCGCGGACACTCCCACACCGACCCACACGTCGCGATTCGGATTAAGAGCTTGGAGTGTCGCTGCGGTCATGGCAGTCAACGAAGGTCCGCGAAACTGGATCGGCACTATGCCCGTTGCTAAGTCAAGCCCAGGAGCAGCCTGCGATACCGCACCCAGAAGACTAAAAGCATCCGTACCTGTCGCTTCTACTGTCCAAAAAGACTGGTAGCCCGCAGCTTCAGCAGATTGAGCGACCTCTGTGACCGCCGCCGGCCCAAGAACTCCAAGACTTCCGTAGGTAATACCGAGAGGAATTCCGGATTTGCTGTTCATCATTATGAACTTAGTCGGGTCTATCGACTTATTACTTATGGCGAATATGTTCGTTATCGATCGAGTTTCAGCGGTAGGGTGAGATCACGAGTCAGAATCTTTGCCACACCGTCAGATAGGAGCACCTGGTGACTGAAACCCCGGACGTGCAGATCGTCGCTACAGCAAACGCCGATGACGCCCTTGCCCTGGTCGACAGGGCTCTTGGCAGCTTCATGCAACGCGAACTGGTCTCGGCGAACGAAGTCACTGACGTATTGCTCGACATTCGGTCTGTCATTAATCGCATTGGACTGCCGGAGGTTGATGTCACCATCGATATTTCCGAAGTCGAAGCAGAGTTAGAAGTCCCGGCTCAAGCCTGAGTTGTGTAGCCCAGTGCAACGACCCGGTTGTTCATCGGGTAACTCAGTCTTTAGGAAGAATCGACTCGGCTAGTTTCCCCAGCAAAAACCCCATACCCGCCCCCGCAGCTACATCCGACGCGTGATGTAGACGCACGTGTATGCGGGACAAGGCGACGACGCCCGCAACCAAGTGCCAGAACCGGCCCAAGCTAGATCGGCGCGAAAGAAAAGCTGACGCGCAAAATGCTGCTGACGCATGACCTGACGGAAAACTAGACGTAACTGGTTGACGAAGTTGATGCGAGGTCGGATTGTCCGCGGCTTCAGCAGGGCGAACTCGACGGAAAAATCTTTTCACGCCCTGGTTCACCAAAAGTGACTCAACTCCCAAAAGGGTGCTGAACCCGACAGCACCTGCTGGTCGCCTACCAGGAGGTAAAGCACGGAGACCGCCAACAATGTGCCAAATCAGACTGAAATCGCCCATGTTTGAAGCCGTGTAGAACAAGCGGTCGATCGAAGATTGACCTCGCCAACGCTCCCACCATTGGTCAACCCGCTTGTCGATCTGGCGAACGTTCGGGCCAAGCGGACCGTTGTCGTTCATTGACGTCGACCTGCATGCACCCAATCACAGTTGCATGTCGAACCGACGAATGCCAGGCAGCCCCCGCTAAGTCTCATTTTCACTTACCGATGTCGTAGGTTCGACCGTAGGCAAATGAGGATCGGTTGGTGGCGGTATTGTCAACAACGGACCGTCATCTTTGTTGGGCGGAGGCGGGATCAAGAGAATCTGGCCGACGTAAATCATTGTCGGATCTGCGATGTTGTTTTCGCGCACCAGATCGTTGAGATCAACACCAAACCGATCAGCAATTGCGATCAGTGTGTCTCCTCGAACTACCTCATAGCTGTCGCGAAACGAATCCTCCTCTTCTGCGACCGCACCGACACCTGTCGTCGTCGAGCTCACAGTGGATGGCTCAGGTTCGATCTCTGCCGAGCAAGACAAAAGAGAAAGCAAAGCGAGCGGAGCGAGCGGGAACACGGCGAAATGCCGAATGAGCGTCACTCAGAGGTTCCATCTGAGGAAGGGGGAATAAAGAGGGTTTCGCCGATCCTTAACAGAGTGTCTTCTTTACCATTTTCATCCATGAGATCAGCCACACTCACCCCGAAGCCCTTCGCAATTTTGTTGAGCGTGTCTCCCGGTTGCACCACGTAGGCCATTCGTTGAACGACCTTTTCGGTGGTCGTGGTTGTCAATTCGGGGCGAAGGGTCGTCAGAACCGGAGTTGAGGCTGGAACGGGACGCACTTTAGATTCACTCGCACATGCAACTAAACACAATGTGACTGCAAGTACAACGCACAAAAATCTTGAAGCCATCGAGATCACGGTTCCTACGCCTTGAACCCACTCTGGTCCAACGGGATAGTCGACGGCCAGGTGTCAGGATCCCCATTAGGTAAGAACGGCTGAGCTTCATCATCTTCAACAGTGAGGATTTCAACCCCGTCGTCTCGCACCAGAACCGTGTGTTCGAACTGAGCAGTGCGGCTCAAGTCAGCAGTCGCCGCAGTCCATCCGTCTTCCCATAAATGAGCTCGGGGTGAGCCAATCGTGATCATCGGTTCAATCGTGAACGTCATACCAGACACGAATTGAAATCGAGCGGACGGCTCGTAATAGTGGGGAATATTGGGCTGATGATGGAAAACTTCCCCTACCCCATGACCAATGAACTCCCGCACCACCCCGAAACCGGCTGATTCAGCGTGGGTTTGAATGGCTTTACCTATGTCACTTACGATCCCGCCGGAACGAACCGCGCCGATGCCCAAATACAAACATTCCCGAGTCACCCGGATCAGCTCTTCTGAGCGTTGATCAATCGTGCCTACGGCGAAGGTTTCGCTGTGATCACCATGTACACCATTTAAAAAGATGGTGACATCACAATTAACGATGTCTCCCTCGGCTAATGCCCGGCTATCCGGAATGCCGTGACAAATAATTTCGTTTACCGAAGTGCATAGGGATTTCGGGTAGCCGTTGTAGTTGAGCGGGCTGGGGTATCCGCCCTCCGCGATGCACGCCTCGTGACAGATTGCATCAAGGTGATCAGTTGTGACACCCGGTGCCACTTCGGCCGCTACTTCGCGTAACACCCGTCTCGCTGCGGCACCAGCCGTGCGCATGCGTTCAAGTGCCGCATCGTCCTTCCTCACATCGGCAGGTGCTTTACGTATCGGCACTCCCCCCGCCGCGTAGTCGGGACGTGCGATGTCTTCTGGAACCAACCGCGTTGGCGACACCGTGCCCGCAGTCACGGGATTAGCACTGTGTCGGGGTTGACGCATCGCGGGACGCCGTCTCTTACGTTTCGCCATTAAAGCGAAGCTACCTGAGGTCGATGTCATTGGGGAGACATGCGCGACCGCTACGTGGCAATCTTTCAGAGATGGCCCCTGAAATTCATGGAACCGTTGCCTCTGGCTGGGAACCCTTGTACGAACAATTCGCGTTCAATTTCGACCATCGAGGCGAGCTCGGCGCCTCGGTATGTGTCACCCACGAGGGTCATACAGTGGTCGATCTGTGGGCTGGCGACCGCGACACCGACGGCAATCCCTGGTTGACCGACACCGTTGCAGTCATCAACTCCTGTACTAAAGGAGGGGTTGCGCTCGCCTGTCATCTCCTGGCTGATCGAGGTCTTCTCGATCTCGATGCTCCAGTCTCTGAAATTTGGCCCGAATTTGCGCGCGGAGCAAAAGCCGACGTCGTGACCCGAATGATGCTGAACCATACGTCCGGGGCCGCGGCTTTCCGAGACGATCTACCGGACGGATCAGCGTTGAATTGGGACTACATGTGTGATCGGGTGGCTGCGGAGGACCCCTGGTGGGAACCAGGTAGTCGCAACGGCTACCACTTGATGTCATTTGGCTGGGTAGCCGGAGAACTCGTCCGGCGCGCATCAGGCCAAAATTTGGGCACTTTTTTTCGGGAAGAAGTTGCTGAGCCAGCCGGCGCTGACTTCTGGATCGGATTACCACCGGAAGAGCACCACCGAGTGTCTCCATTGAGATCATTTCGGCCAGCTAAGAACGAAAAATTTTCTGCGTTCACTAACGCCTTTTTGGCGGACCCAGAGAGCCTACAGGGGAGGGCTTGGCGCAATCGAGGGGGAGCCAAAGGGGACTCACCGGCTGTCTGGTCCGCAGAACTGGGTGGAGGTGGCGGCATCGCGAATGCCCGGGGCTTAGCCAGGATCTACCAGCCGTGCGCTACCGGCGCGTTTGTGAGCGACTCTCAACTCAAGAGAATGTCTCAGGTATCCGTCGGAAGCGAATGCGATGCGATGTTGTTGCTCCCTACGCGGTTTTCGGAAGGTTTTATGATGAGGATGGACAATCGCGATTCCCGAAAAGGCGATCGAGACTCCGTCAACATCCGTGAAGGCGCCTTCGGTCACGTCGGCGCGGGTGGCTCTATCGGATTCGCTGACCCGCAGATCGGTTTGTCTTTAGGATACGTGATGAACCAGATGGGAAAGTCAGTGCTCCTCGACGCCAGAGGAGAGGCATTGGTCGACGTCGCGTACGAATGCGCAGGGCAGCGCTTATAAAGGACTGATACGACTCTGGGTCCATAAGATGGCACGCTATTTGCCCCGTGCACCAGGTGCCCTAAGGCAGAGTGGGACGCGCGGTCGTATTTCGACGAGACTGTCGGTATGACCGGACAGGATGACTCAACTCTTGAAGCATTGGCATTGGCCGTAGCAGCTCGCATCCCTGTCTTGTTGTGGGGACCGCCTGGAACTGGCAAGAGTTCGGCGGTGGCATCTATGTCTCAAGCGTTAGACATTCCGCACGAGGTCGTCATTGCCAGTATCCGTGAACCGAGCGATTTCGGGGGTCTGCCAGTTGTGGACGGCGATGAGGTTAAGTTCGCTCCACCCCGATGGGCTCGCCGGCTAGCAATAGCTGGAACTGGGGTTCTATTTCTGGACGAAATTTCGACCGCTCCACCCGCCGTGCAGGCCGCTCTTCTGCGCGTCGTCCTCGAACGAGTCGTCGGTGATTTGGTGTTGCCAGACGACATCGCGATCGTGGCGGCAGCTAATCCCCCCGATCAGGCTGCAGACGGATGGGATCTATCTGCGCCCCTCGCTAATAGGTTTTGTCACCTGAACTGGGAGGTTGATCCCGCAGTGGTAGCCACCGGTCTGGTCGCGGGATTTCGAAGTCCTAACGTTCCCAGACTTCCACAAGGGTGGGAAGAACAGCTTCCGCTCACCGCGGCACTGGTTGGAGGTTTTCTTGGAGTACGCAGATCTCTAGTCATCGCTCCTCCGGACGAACGCGCATTGGCCGGGCGAGCTTGGCCCAGTCCGCGAACCTGGGAAATGGTGGCCCGTCTTCTCGCCGCCGCGCAGGCGGTCGACGTTTCTATGGAAGCAAAGAGAAACTTGGTAATCGGCTCCGTTGGGGATGGCGCGGGCCTTGAATTTCTGACCTGGCTCGAGGAGCTTGATCTACCCGATCCCGAGGCGGCACTAAAAGACCCAGAAAGTGTTGAGTTCCCTGACCGAGGCGACCGACTTTACGCTGCTCTTTCCGCCGTAGCGGGAGCGGTTGTGGCCAACCCAACACCTGAAAGATGGATCGCCGGGTGGAAAGTTTTGGGGCGAGCTGCTGGAAACTCCCCCGATGTTGGAGCGATGGCAGCACGCGTGCTGGCACAAGTGCGGCCCGTCGGAATGAGCGCTCCACCCGAAGCGGCAATATTCGTGCCGATAATGAAAGCAGCGGGTCTCTTCGAATGACCGACCTTGATCGATTAGCGTCGGCGCGTCTTTGGGCCGCATATCACTATCCGTACCTGGCCTCCGCCCTGTTCGCGATTCGATTCGTTCCCGCCGAAAACAAATCTGGCGTAGCAGCAGATGAGCATTTCCGCATGTACGTTGACCCCCAACAAACCGCCGACTGGACTTCTCAACTTCTTGGTGTGGAGATGGTGCACCAAGTGAGTCATTTGCTGCGTAGCCACGCATCGCGAGCCAGAGAAATCGGCCTCGTGCGAGACGACGTGTTGCACTGGGTCGACGCAGTCGACGCCGAAATCAATGACGACCTCATCGACACCCACGTGGCGCCGGCCGATTCGGCGCTCCCAGCCGATCTTGGACTCGCACCGGCCTTATTTGCAGAAGAATATTTCATCAACGGTGAGCGGCGTTTCGGAAAACAACGAGATTGCGGGAGTGCCGCCCATGGCGACCCTCGGCAATGGGAAGAACCACCGGCGCGCGACGATGTTGAGGGTGTGCGGACCCACGAAGCCGATCTTATTCGGAGACGCGTGGCATCCGAGGTCCTTGATCATGAGCGAAGACACGGCACTAGCCCGGGAGGTCTGCTGCGTTGGGCGGACAGTCTTTTGAACCCTCGCGTGGACTGGCGCAAAGAGCTCGGCGCAACGTTGCGTCGAGGAGTCGCGGAAATATCGGGAGCGGTTGACTACAGCTACCGACGACCAAGCAGGAGGGCTTGGTGCTCACCTGACGTGATTCTGCCCAGTTTGCGTCATCGCCTGCCGCACGTAGCAGTGGTGTGTGACACGAGCGCATCGATGAGCAAAAGCCTATTGGCTGAAGCGCTCACGGAAATCGACGGTTTACTTACAGCCAATGGGGTTCGACTTGACGCGGTAAAGGTTTTTACTTGTGACGTAGAAGCCGGACCTGCCCAACTGGTTAGAAGCGCTTCACAGGTGAGACTTGTCGGCGGCGGCGGCACCGACCTAACAGTAGGAATAGATGCCGCGGTTCAATCCAAGCCGCGCCCCGACCTGGTCGTTGTCATTACCGACGGATGCACCCCATGGCCCGCTTCGGCCCCTCGAGCAGTCAGAACACTTGGTGTGCTTCTAGGCGAAAATCCTCCCCCTCATCCAGGTTGGGTCGAGGGAGTAACGATCAACGACGTGCCCTCACTGGCCGCGAAACTCAAAGCCAGCTAGATCAGATTTACGCCCCTTTGAACGGCGCACCATGAAGACGCAATCTATTCTGCAACCTCTGATCCGTTTGGAGGACGAAGTTGAGACCCCTTGTAAGCGCCGAATGGCTAGCCCAAAACATCGACGATCCCCAACTGCGCATACTTGAATGTTCGGTGAACCTGCGCTCAGGCCCCGACGGGTACAACCCTGTCTCGATGTATCAAGATTGGGAAGCGGAACATATCCCCAATTCCGCGTACGCCGATCTAACTTCCGCCCTCAGCGACCCGCACAGTGAATTGCGATTTACGATGCCCACGGCACAACGTTTCGCGAGCGCAATGGAAGATCTCGGGATTGGCACAGGTACCAGGGTCGTGTTGTACGACCGGCGATTCACCATGTGGGCAACTCGCATCTGGTGGATGTTGAAAGCGTTTGGGTTCGATGATTGCGCGGTACTTGATGGCGGCTGGACTTCCTGGGTTGGCAATGGGTTTCCGACTACTTCCGAGGCCACGCCAGTGCGCCCCCCGTCCAAATTTCGTGCCGAACCAAGATCGGACATGATTGCCGACCTCGAAAGAATGAAAGCAGCGTTGAGTGATGGAACTTGCATTATCAACGCTTTATCTGCGAGCAACCACGACGGTAGCGACGCCAGCTACGGGCGTCGAGGCCATTTGCCCGGTGCGAGCAACATCTACGCCGTAGATCTCATCGACCCAGAATCGCATCGCTATTTGCCGATCGACCAGTTATCAGAATTATTTCAGGACGAGATGACAGCAACTGGACCGATTGTCACCTACTGCGGAGGAGGTATTGCCGCCACCTCAGATGCTTTTGTCCTCACGGCACTCTTAGGCAGAACCGACGTGTCGGTTTATGACGGATCTCTCAGCGAGTGGTTGCTTGATCCAAACCGTCCACTTGAGATCTGAGTAGGAGTGGCAGCTACCGCGGATCAATCCCCATTTGACGCTGTTGTCTTCGATTGGGGGGGCGTCATTACCGTGCCGCCCGGACCAGTAATAGACCGGCTTTACCGCGAGGCCGGAGTGGACCAGCAGAAATTAAGACATCGTCAGGACCAATACCGCGAAGACGATCCAAATTCCCAGTTCGCAAGATTGGAACGTGGCGAATTAACTCTTGTGGAATACCTTGCTTGGTCTCGGGACGACCTACCCGGGGCTGAACTCATTTGGGATCCCTCAAGCCCGTTCTTTGTCCTTCCGAAGCTTAAGATTGTGTCTCAAGTCGTAAATCGCATCGTAGAACTCCGAACGCGCGGTTTCTTGACTGGGCTTCTTACAAATAACCTTGCGGAAACTTGGCCAGTTGTAGCCGATGGGTTAAACCTCGACGAACTTTTCGACGTGGTAGTGAATTCCGCATTTGTGGGAATGAGGAAACCCGAGCATCGGATTTACCTGCATACGGTTGACCAACTGAGTGTTCCCGGTGAGAACGTCCTGTTTCTTGACGACAATCACACCAACGTTGAGGCTGCCGTTGCGTGCGGATTACGCGCGATTGAAGTTAGCCAGCCGATCTCCGCTCTACACGCGCTTGAACGACGATTGGAAAGTGACTAGACGAGTCACGCAAAATCGGGTTTGCGCTTCTCAACAATGGCAGCGTGCCCTTCTCGAACGTCGGGGCCAGTGAAGCCAAGCATTTCCAGCGCTACCGAGGTGTCGAAAGCTGGTCCCGCCGACCGCAACCAGTTGTTAAGGCTGTATTTGGTCCAACGAATCGCTGATTGGCTCCCACTAGCCAACTTACGGGCCACAACGTAGGCCTCCTCAATAACTTGGTCATCATCGACACAAATGCTCGCCAGTCCCATTGCCTCTGCTTCTTCGCCGGACATGGAATCACACGTCAACAAGTAGTACTTTGCCTTCGCCATGCCACACAGAAGAGGCCAAATAATGGCAGCGTGATCGCCAGCGGCCACTCCAAGTTTTGTATGGCCATCGAGAATGCGAGCATTGCGGCCAACTACTGAAATGTCGGCCATAAAAGCCGCTGCGAGTCCGGCACCAACTGCAACCCCCTCAATCGCCGAAATGATCACTTTCGAACAATTGATCATGTTGTAGACGATGTCCCGTGCCTCGCGTAGGGAGTTGGCCCGATAATCGAAATCGTCCATGATCTTCTCAATCATTTCCAGGTCGCCACCAGCGGAAAATGTTCCGTTTGCCCCATGAATAACGACCACGCGAGTGTCAGGGTCGGTGTCAACGGCCTTCCAAACATCGGCAAGCGCCAAATGTTTTGCTTCATCTACTGCATTTAATTTGCCCGGCGTATCGATGCAAATATCCAAGATGCCGTTTTCGTCGGGTCCAGTGATGGATAGTGCTGAGAACTCTGCGTAGCGGTGGTTCATAGTCGCGAACTTAGCTCCATCAATGTTTCCCTTTCTTTATTCAGGTCGCGGAAGGTCTCTTTCACCGCGCAACACCTCGGCAATTGCACGAACCTGATCAGGGTTTCCGTACGACCTCTCCCAGGGGTGCAGCAACCTGTCTCGCCCATACCTGGGAATCAAATGGACATGAAAATGGAATTGCGATTGATCGGCTGCGGATCCGTTGTTGTTGAGGAGATTTATGCCAAGCGGTTCAAGCCTTTCCTTGAGCATCTTGGATACTTCGCGACACGCAACCATCACCTGTGCCGCTTCTTCGTCGCTTAATTCAAAGATGTCGCGTACATGGCGTTTGGGAATCAACAAGCAGTGTCCTGGCGTCATAGGGAGAATGTCCATAAAAGCCAAAGTGTTGGCATCTTCGTAGACCGTGTTTGACACGGAGCTACCTTCGGCTATCGAACAGAACAGGCAGTGCACGCTCGGCGAGGGTAGTTGAGTTACCGAGATTTAGCCGCAGCGACCGCAATGCGCGGGAGTTAAGTCCTCCGGAGTTGGACCGCCTCAACTTGGTGGCTACCACCCTTTCTAAGAACAAGATCAGCGCGAGCGCGTGTCGGCAAAATGTTCTCCTGAAGATTCACCAGGTTGATCGATCTCCAAATGGTACGTGCGACAGCTTCAGCGGCGTCTTCTGGAAGATGCGCGAACTGGCTGAAATAAGCACTCTGCTCGCGAAATGCGGTGGAGCGTAATTGTTGGAATCGCTCTACGTACCAGGATTCCAGGTCGTCAGGATTGGCATCAACGTAGATTGTGAAGTCGAAGTAATCCGAAACGAATGGGGTGTTCGCAGGCGGTCCGGTTTGCAGAACATTCAACCCTTCGACAATCAAAATATCTGGTTGTTCCACGATCTGAACTTCGTCCGTTATGTCATATGTGACGTGTGAATAGATAGGTACCGACACTTTCGGCGCGCCATTAGCTACTTGTCGGAGGAACTCAACTAATGCCCCTTGACGGTAGGACTCAGGAAACCCCTTCCTACCAAGTAAACCTTTTTCCTCCAGTTCTAAGTTCGGTTGAAGGAAGCCGTCAGTGGTGATCAGATCCACTTTCGGGTGTTGAGGATAGGTGCCGAGCATCGCTTGGAGAATCCTCGCAGTAGTACTTTTCCCAGCGGAAACACTTCCCGCGACCCCAATAAGAAATGGACGGGCACCGGAATTTCGTCCGAAGAAGTCTGCGGTGTCGTTCTGAAGCTGACGTTGGGCTTCCACTCGCAAATTAAGTAGACGAGACAAAGGCAGATAGATATCCCTAACCCCGGTAAGCGTGATCGGTTCTACGCGGCCGGCTAGTTCTTTCAGCTCGTCTTCGTCGAGAGCAAGCGGCGTCGCGTCGCGTAGCGCGCCCCATTCGGAGCGAGTAAAGCTGAGATGCTCGCTAGACGGGCTCCAGTCGGACACCCCCAAAGACTGGCTGCTGAAGCCGGTCGAGCGCAACTGGTTCTCCATTTAGCTCGCGTTGACCCAAGCTCCTTGTGTGCTGAAGAGTCCACGCTTCCATCGGCCAGGGGTCAACAGCGCCGCCCGTGGGTAGTCCTCAAACATCCAACGAACGAAGTGCCGTCGACTCCAATCGTTGGCATTTGCCACGCGCAAAGCCATTTCAGCCCAGGCTGGCTTAGCCAAGACCTTGCTGAGACAACCAGCCAGACGGTGGTCATGCTGCAGCGCGGCCCGAACGGAACTTTCGTAGCGCTGCGCCGCTAGATGTGATTGGGATTCCCCAGCTAGTGCATGAGCGGCAAGTCGCCCGGTCTCTAAAGCCTGACCAATGCCCTCGCCCGTCATTGGGTCGGTAGCGGTTGCAGCATCTCCAACAAACATCACCGGTCCCAGACTTAACTGTGCTCGAGGAAGCCCCGCTGGAATAGGCCACGCTTTGTGGGAGCCCTCGGGACTGATATCGCCGAGAACGTTTTTCACGTGCGGTCGTTCGAGCAGTCCCTCCCAAATAGCTGCTAGTTGTCTACCGTTGATTCCATCCTTGCGCACAACTCCGAATCCAACATTGACGCGGCCACCCTCCAAAGGAAATGACCAGGCGTAACCGGGTAAAAGATCTTTTTCAAACCAGACCCACAGGTTTCGACTTTGGGCGCCATCAGCGCGCACATATTGCCTAAAGGCATGCCAGTCGCCCCGATATCCGATGGGAGTGCAACCCAACGCTTTACGAACTGGCGACCACATGCCGTCCGCCGCTATAACGTTCTTCGCTGAAATTGTTGTTCCATCTTGGAGCCAGATGCGCGCGCAGTCGTCGTCAAGATCGATGCGTTCAAAGGCTGCGCCTTGACAAACTTGGACGCCTAATCCGAGAGCCACCCGCACCAATTCGGCGTCCAACTCCCGACGCTCGACAACTGCGGCGTACTGACCTTGATGTTGGGGAAGCCTGAGCCGGATTTCCCTTCCCTGCGGAGAACGAAGACAAATGTCGCTTATTTCCAACCAACTTTGTGTCGTCGCGGGGTTTACACCGAGGTGTTCAAGCTCACGCAGAGCCAAGGTCGTTAGACCGTCGCCGCAGCACTTGTCCCTCGGGAAGGTTGCCTTGTCAACCACGATGACGTTGAGTCCGAGCCTTTTTGCGGTGATTGCGGCCGCGCAGCCAGCCGGGCCCGCTCCCACGATCAAAACTTCACAAGAATGCACCTGCATGAGGCTATCTATTCGGTTCGCGCCGATGCCTCAATCTTGATTGACGGCTGAAGTAGTCGTGGTAGGCGAACTCGTGGTCGTTGGACCGTCACTAGTTGATGTATCCGAAGTCTCGTCTGAGCTTTCTTCTCCAGCAATCGTGGTAGTGGTTCGATCCGGATCGGAAGGAGTACCGTCACAATTGAGGCCCTCTTCAGGTCGATATGTTGCGAAGAAGTAATCAGACTCTTCAGAACCGTCGGACCAAGAGCGGCCGCGTCGAGTCTTTACGCGTGTACAGAAGTCAAGGGCCTCTTCCACCGGTTCGTCCAAAGTCACTTCGACATTTGCGGTGGAGTAAATCTCAACCGTGATGGACTCATCGGTCCAAGTGTTCCAAATTAAAACTCCGTATCGCGTTGGGTTAGTAATGACCAAGTCGGGACGTGGGTAATTGATGGTTGCCTCCAGCCCGTAGGGATATCGCTCAAAATAAATCGAATGCGCTTGGTAATACTCAAAATCCAGGCCCGCTCGAACAGCGGCGTTAAAGATTGTCGTCGCAAACTGAGAAACTCCTCCGCCGATGTCTTCAACTAAATGGCCCTTCGATATGAAACCGCCCGGAACGAACCCTTTATCCTCAGTACGTCGTCCAACGGTTTCGTTTAGCGATAGACGCCCACCTGGCTTAATCCACCTACCGCTTACAATCTCCGCGAATTTTTGAATATTGGTCACGCGTCCTACACAACACGCATACTGCGTGGTGAAAGAAGAGACCCTTTCAACTATCCCAAGGGCCTTAAGACGGTTAACTGCTTCTCGTGGTGCCGCTGGTCTGTTTGGCAGAACATAAACCTCGTCGCTCGGACCGTTGCCAAGCGCCCCCAAGACGATGCCTACAGAGGACGTGTCACAACAAGCGGTTCCGCCGTCCGAGGAAATAATTCTCACCGTTTCGCCATGAACGTTGAATTCCGCTTTGCCCGCACCGGTGTTGCCTGGCATAAGCAATTCTTCGAGCGACGGAAGAATCTTGAATTCGTCGATAGTAAGCACTGGTTCTTGACCTGATGTATCCAAGCCGAACCAACTTGCGACAACACGCGATGGTAAGGGCGTCTGATAATCGTTGAGACGCAGTTCGGGTTGTGTTTCGATGGTCCTGTTAGCGGTGCTGATTAAACCCGCAACGGCCTGATCGCTGAATCTGGGTAAGACTTCGATCGTCCCCACCCGAACGGCCGGTGAACCGCCTTGCTCCATCACCTCAACCAGAATTTGTGCGGTGTCTTCGAGGTCGATGAGCTTCCCGACAACACCTGAAACTGTTTGAAGAAGACCATCAACCACTCGTAAAGAAGGCTCAACCGGGTCCCGTCGAAGTCCTGGAAGGTCATGAAGGGTTGCTTCAAGTTTTGCCACGTCAATGTCGATCTTCACCTCGGCAGACGTAGTGGAAGTTAAAGTCGACAGCCAGTTAATTGGGCGGCTTAGAGTCCCACTCCGCCGTGTCCGCATAACGGCGTCGTAGGTCGCTGCCACATCCATAGAAACACCGAGGTCGCCTGCGACCCAGTGCCCAGAACCTATTTCGCTTTCGATGGTGACCCGAGTGTTCGCTATCCGGTCGGCGATTGCCTCTACACGCGCTCGTAAAGCCACGTCGCTCAAGCCGCCGACGGTCTCGCCAGCTATTTTTACGTTACGTGCGACCCGGTCGCGATGAATCGCAGTGTCGATAGCCCAAGCACTAACGAGACACGCAACGACAAAGAGCGGTACTCCCAGCATCAGGATCCACCGAGGAAAGCGAAGTAGCTCGCGCACGTAGATGGATGGTAGGGCCATCGCAGCGCATAGTGCGCGCGGCTGAACTCCTCGGAATCGCGGCGCTAGGTGTGCTAGGCAGGACGCTCGAGTGAGTGTTCCGAAGGATCAAAAAGGATCACCCAACCAGCTAGTAACTTATTCCGGCATTCTTTTGTAAGCCGGCGAAGGGGTCAACGATGAGCAAGCTGTGCGAAGGACGAATCGTAATTGTTACAGGCGGCGCCCGCGGGATTGGACGCGAGCATTGCTTGATGCTCGCCGAGCATGGGGCGAAAATTGTTGTCAATGACTTAGGCGGTGCCCGAGACGGAACGGGCTCGGACTTGGGCCCAGCCGATGAGGTCGTTGCGGAGATCGAGTCAATGGGTGGGGAAGCTGTCGCCAACGGCGACGACGTATCAGATTGGGAAGGTGCTCAGAGGATGGTCAATCAAGCCATCGAAACCTTTGGTGATCTGACAGGCATTGTGAGTAATGCAGGCATTCTGCGTGACCGAATGTTGGTGAACATGACCGAAGCGGAGTGGGACGCCGTGATCCAGGTCCACCTCAAAGGCACGTTCGCACCGGCGCGATGGGCCGCATCCTATTGGCGAGACAAAGCGAAAGCCGGTGAGCCGGTAAACGCTTCAATTGTGAACACCAGTTCAGTTTCAGGGCTCTACGGAAATCCAGGCCAAACGAACTACGGAGCCGCGAAGATGGGGATAGCGGCCTTCACCCTTATCGCCGCCCGTGAACTGCAGCGATACGGCGTGAGAGTTAATGCGATTGCTCCGGGTGCGCTAACTCGAATGACTGAAGACCTTGGTTTGGGTCAGGCTTCAGAGGAAGACAGAGCTCTGATGCACCCGCGTTACATAGCCCCCATAGTTACGTGGCTGCAAAGCGCAGAGTCCGCAGATGTGACAGGCAGAGTGTTCGAAGCGTCGGGTCGATTCCTGGGAGTGGCGAACGGGTGGCATCGCGGCCCCGTTACCGACGCAGTGGACGATCCAACCCAAATTGCGGAAGTGGCCCGTCAGCTTGTGTCAGAAGCACGACTCAACTCGGGAATGGATGGTCAACCATTTGACGGGGGCCTGCTTAGCTGAACTAGGCATTAGTTGCATAAATAAACTGAAGGAGATCGTTATGGCCATCGACCCAAATGCTGTGGGCGCTACCAGCAATCCGGCTGAGCGCTCTTGGGGGTACCGAGATTCGCTTCTCTACGCAGTTGGAGTTGGAGCTGGGGCTGAAGACCCGTTTAGCTCGGAACTTGAATTCACCACCAATAACTCCAAGGGCATCGAACAGAGAACTTTCCCTACCCAGGGCGTGGTTATCGGCTTTGGCGCGGGGGGTGCTCTCGGAAAGGTTGGAGAAATTGACTGGGGCCGAGTACTTCACGGGTCACAAGGCATCACCTTGCATCGACCCATTCCGATAGAGGGAACCGTCATTGTCGAAGAGAAGGTCAGCGGCATCTGGGACAAGGGTGAAGGGAAGAACGCGATTATCGATATGGAAGCCAGCGCCAGTTTGAAAGAATCCGGCGAATCCCTATTCGACCTGCGTTCGTCACTCGTTGTCCGAGGCTCCGGTGGATTTGGAGGCCAAGAGGGAAACACTTCCCCCCAGGTACACGCGCCTGATGCTTCGCCTGATCATGAGGTCATGTATCAAACCCGGACGGACCAAGCTTTGACCTACAGGCTTTCAGGCGATTACAACCCCCTACATAGCGACCCCTGGTTCGCGACCGAACTTGGCGGCTTCCCCACGCCGATCCTCCACGGATTGTGCACCTATGGGTTCACGGGCAGAGCGCTACTGCACGCGCTGTGCGACGGAGACCCAGCGCGATTTGGGAGTATGGACTCACGATTCTCAGCGCCTGTTTTCCCGGGGGATTCTCTGACAGTTCAAATGTGGATCGATGGCGGAAGTGCGATTTACCGCACGATCGCCCAAAAGGACACCGCAGAGGAACGAACCGTTATTGACAACGGAGTCTGCACCTTCAGTTGAGTTCAGCGCTTAGCTCCTAGCGCGTGGTACGACTCAGAAAAGCTTCAGCTCGTCGCTCTGTATTCCCCTCAGTTCGTCGTAGTCGAGCAACAAGCATTCGATGCCGCGGTCTTCAGCTAGGACGCGTGCTTGTGGTTTGATTTCCTGGGCGGCAAATATGCCCGACACCGGGCGAAGATTTCCGTCCCGGTTGAGGTAATCGAGATATCGACTGAGTTGCTCCACTCCGTCGATTTCACCTCTTCGCTTAATCTCTATGGCCACGGCCGCGTCGTTGGCGTCTCGGCAGAGCAAGTCAACCGGGCCTATATCGGTTGGGTACTCGCGTCTTACCAACACCATGCCCTCGCAAATTTCTCCGATGTTTGCAGCCAACAATTCTTGAAGGTGAGCTTCGACGCCGTCTTTTTCCAGGCCAGGATCAGTCCCCATGTTGTGTGCGACGTCCGACAGAATTTCATGAATCTGGATGGTTAGTTTTTCGTCTTTTTGGTTTGTAACAACCCAGGTCAGTTCACCGCCCTCGGTTGATTCGTGAACAGTGTTTGGGGCGTTCATCCAATTGAGGGGCTTATAGGCACCGCCATCGGCGTGAATTGCTACGCAACCGTCAGCCTTGACCATGATGAGGCGAATGGCCTCGGGTAAGTGCGCATCTAATCGGCCTGAATAGTTGACTGTGCAGTTAGCGATAACTACGCGCATCGACTGGAGAAATTACTACGACCATCGCAAGAGGCGCGGATAGGTGGAGACCGCCTCAAAGAAGTTGGTACGTGGCGGTGAGCTTGGGTTCCCCATGGTCATCGGTGACTTCCACTCGCCCCGTTTCGACCATGTGCAATAAGTGGGCGTGAACAGAGCCCGCTGCGGGATACCACAGCCTCTTGTCGTACTTCGCGTACATCTCTGGCACAAAGTCCGCGATCTGTTGAGGTCCACTCTTGAGATAACCAACTATTTGGTCTTCGCGTTCCTCGCGATGGTTGATGAAACTTTGAACGTACTGAACCGGGTTGGGAATGGCTGGGCCATGAGTCGGCCAATACCGATCATGTTGAAGCGGCAAAAGCTTGCGTAAAGACTCCATGTAATTCTTCATTGAGCCATCGGGTGGGCCGACGACACTGGTAGCCCAACCCATTACGTGATCTCCGGAAAAGAGGCTTCGTTCCTCTTTGAGCTCAAAACAAAGATGATTCGAGCAATGACCAGGTGTATGAATCGCGCCTATGGTCCAGCCGGACCCGTTCACAATGTCGCCATCAGCAAGGGAAATGTCTGGCACAAACTCGGTGTCGGCTCCCTCTCGCTTTAGCTCATCGGGAAGCTCTTCATATTCTTTTCGGTACTGATCCTGTTCCTGTTCAGAGATGTATTGGGAGAAGTCCACTCGATCGTCGGGATCTTCTTCCCGCACGGTCCCGTGGGGCCCGTATCCGTAAGAAATAGCTCCCGTGCGCTCCTTCAGTTCTTTGGTCAAAGGTGAGTGATCGCTATGTGTATGAGTGATGAAGGCATGGGTAATGATCTCTCCGGGATCAAGCGCCTCCAAAATGTCGTCAAGGTGACTTAGGAGAGGAGGTCCGGGGTCAACAATGGCAACATTCCCGCGGCCGATTAAGTAGGTGCCCGTTCCTTTGTAGGTGAATGGTGTCGGGTTTTTGCAAATCACTCTGCGAATGAGAGGGGTGACCTGATCACACATCCCGTAGTCGAAGTTGCCGAGGTCCTGATAGTGCGTAATTGTCGTTGCCATGGTTCTCCGCCTAGAGCGCTAGCTCCGATCGATCCCAACATGAGGCTATGAAGTTGTTTGCTCGTTTATTCGCCACTTCCCCTGCGGCTCCCGGCAGCACCGTAAAGCCGTGAATTGCTTCTGGATAGACGTCCAAAGCCACCTCGCAGTTCGTTGATCGGAGTCGCGCCGCCATAAACAGACTGTCGTCTAATAACGGATCGTTGGTGCCCACTGTCAGGAGTGAAGGGGGTAAACCGTCTAGGTCTGCATACAAGGGGGAAATCCGCGGATCTTTGGGGTTCACTTCGCCTTGTAGAAAGTGGTCGTAGAACCAGCGCATGGTTTTGGTGGGAATAAGAGGAAGGTCGCGTCCGCTTAGTTGGCTTGGAGTCATGCTGAGGTCAAAAACGCCGTAAACGAGGTTGAGCCCGACCACTCGGTCAAGCATCCCGAGGTGATCTCGAACCCGCAAGGCGGTGGTGGCGCTTAGATGCGCTCCAGCAGATTCGCCACCGATCACCACTCCGCGGACACCCCACTCCTTCTCGGAATTCTCCAACACCCACTGAGCAGCTGCTTCGCAGTCGTCGAGTGGTGTCGGATACGGAAACTCTGGGGCCAAGCGATACTCCACCGAGATTGCCACTGAGTCGGTGCCCATCGCGACAGCTTCAAGTTTTGGATCCCGATCGAATGCCGAACCGATTACCCAGCCTCCTCCATGCAAATGCAAGTACACGCCCCTAGGGCTTGAGGGAACAAATATTCGAAGCTCGATGTCAGCTCCGGGAACCTGAATTGTTCTTGTCGTCCCACTCTCAAGTATTGGTTGGGGAGGAACCCCGGGAAGACCCATTCGTGCCTCAGCGACTGAGCCAGCAGACAGATCCCTGGAACCGAGGATTAGCTCGTTCGCTTCGTTGTCAGTCTTAGTAATAGCCCGCAGCGCTTCAAGCTCAGGATCCTCAACCATGACCTGGACGGTAGTCGCGGGAGCGGGGTCAGGGTTCGCTCTAACAGATCTAGGTGCGGTGACTTAACTATCCGAAGAGAGCGCGGCGAATATGATGTGAACCAACAACGTTCGATAGGTCACGAAGCGGGCCGTCGGACTCCCTAAACTTCAGGTAGGAGGAACCTAACGTGCTGATCGTCCTGTCACCTGCCAAGACCCTCGATTTCGATTCCGAGTTGCAGACCCGCAAACATTCGTTGCCGACCTTGGTTGATGATTCAGCGAAGCTGGTAGAGACCTTGGTCAAGAAATCACCCGACGACCTAGGGCGTCTGATGCACCTGTCGCCAGCGTTGGCCGACCTAAATGCTGAGCGTTATCAGGATTGGGAACGTGAATTTACGAACGAAAATTCGCGTCCGGCCCTGCTGGCATTCAAGGGCGATGTATACGTCGGCATGGATGTGAATCGCTACAACGAGCGAGACTTTACAAGAGCTCAAAAAACGCTCCGCATCTTGTCGGGCCTACACGGTGTTCTGCGACCCCTAGATCTCATCCAGCCCTACAGACTTGAGATGGGCACCAAGCTGACAACGGAACGAGGAACTGATCTGTACGAATTTTGGGGTGATCGAATCACCACAACCCTCAACACAGACCTCGAAAGTCACCGTTCCCAAGTGTTAATTAACTTGGCTTCAAAAGAATATTTTTCTGCAATCGACCAAAGCGTTCTTTCGGCGCGTGTCGTAAGCCCGCGATTCCTCGACGAGAAGAATGGCGACTTTAAGATCATCAGTTTCTACGCCAAACAAGCTCGCGGAGCTATGGCCTCATGGTTAATTCTCAATCGGATCGATAGCCCACACTCAATTGTTGATTTCGATGAAATGGGCTATCAGTATGCGCCCGACAGAAGCACCCCGGACCAACCCACCTTCATTAGAGCTGAAAGTTTTACTGGCTGACCCTAAAGAATTCCCATTCGCTGGGCGGCATCGCCCAGTTCAGAGCGGTGGTCAGGGTGCGCCACGGCGATAAGTCGTTCAGCCTTTTGGCGTACCGACGTATCCCGTAGCCGCGCGATCCCGAATTCGGTGACGACGACGTCAACGTCGTATCGAGTGGCCGTCACGGCATTCACGTTTATTTGCGGCACTATGCGAGACGCAGCGCCCCCCCGAGCGGTTGCCGGCATCAGATGAATCGACATCGCCGAATCTGACATTTGGCATCCGCGAAGGAAGTCCAAAGCACCACCCACTCCGCTGTGTTGCACACCGTTGATCATCTCGGAGTTGACTTGGCCCCAAAGGTCAATTTGCAGGGCGCCGTTCACGCACCGCATGTCGCGGTTAGCGGCGATCTGAGCATGATTCAGCGCGACGTCCGCTGGGACGATATGGAAATTGGGATTGTCATGCACGAAGTCAAAGGTCTCTGGAAGAGCAATAGTGAAAACAGTTTTGTTGGGGAACACTGTCTTTAAGCGATTCGTCGCGGCGCCCGATCGCATGAGATCCATGAGACCCTGACACATCACCTCAGTGTGAATCCCTAAATCGGTTTTGTGGGTCAATCGGGCAAGCGCTACTTCCGTCAGACCTCCAACTCCCGACTGCACCGTCGCGCCGTCGGGAATTAACTCGTCGAGCGCATCAACGAATGGATCAAGATCAGGTGGGGGAGTCCGTTCATCAAAAATTGGCATCGACCCTTCCAAGGGCACATGAATCAAAGCATCGAAATCCTCGATCCTGAATGAATCGCCGTGAACGTAAGGCACTACAGGGTTGACGAGGCCGTAGACGAGGTCGCCATCTCTACGAGCCCGTCGAACCAGAGCGTCGTTTCCCGCTATTGCCGAACCCGGCGGTACGGTGCCATCAGATAGTGGAGTTCCGACTTGCACACAGGCGACGCGAGGCGGGTTCCGTTTACTGAATCGAGCCCAATCCTCAAGCCGGGTGGGCACGAGCTCGGCGTGGGCGCCAGCCTCTCGAAGAATCTGAGTCAGAAAGGGTGTTCGAAGCTCGAAGTTCGAACTCAGAGCGATTGCGGCACCGCCCCTTCTCGGGGCAGGCACGAAGACAGCAACATCTTTCAGGTCAGTGCGATCTGCCAGGGCATAAAGAAACGCAGTGGGCTCGGGCAAGCTCGCGCCTACTAAATCTCCATCGCGAACTTCGGCTGCGGCAGCTTCAGGCGTCGTGACTAGATCGGGCCAGGCGTTCGTCCAGTCGAAATTGATTCTTTCCTCCGAAACCACGCATAGAAGGTATCCCAACGGCGCTTTCAATAGTGAGCGAATGACAGCATGCGAGCACTTTCCTTAATGATCGTTTGCATAACCAGGGGCAGTGGTGCCTATAGTTCCGAGAAGTCGTAATTCTTTTTGCATCTCGAATTGCGTTTTTTAGAAAGCTGGGGGACCGGCATAAGGGGCCGTGATCTGGCTGGGTGGCTGCCACGAGGGGGAGGCAGTCGCCCAGCCCATCGGCCCGATACCGGGACGCTCGACTAGGAGGAGCGAGTCATGGCCGAGGAGTACTTCGTCGGGACGAATACGTCGGATCGTTACCCGATTTGGACTCGGGCCAACGTTGGGGAGGTGTTTCCCGACCCGGTAGCTCTATCTACCTTTGACTTCGCATTCCAAAATGATGATGGAATCCAGATGAGCGAGCTGGGCTTTCGCGACGCATACATCAGAATTGGAGCATTTGAAGAGAGCGAATTCGATCCCGATAATCCAGTATTCCTAGGAGTTTTCGGAGGGTATACCTACCTGAATGCCTCGTTGATGCGGATTTTCGGTGAGCGCGCTCCTGGTCTTTCAGCACAAGATATCGATGACGCGTTTTTTGGTGTGCAACCTGGAATTCCTCCCTACGAACAACACCCCGATGACGTAAGCCCGGAGGCTGAAGCCCGTATAGGAGAGGTTTTCGGATGGGCCCTTACGACGCCTAACCTTCCGGAGGTCTTGGCGCAGGAACAGGTAGTGAATGCTCTGCGAGACAGTCGTCCTGACTTTGTGTCGATGGACGACCACGAGATCGTTGACTGGATCGAACACTTCTTTCGAGAAGGATTCCAGGAGCTTTTTGCTCAGCACATTTTCATCAGCTTTCTAACTACGGTTCCGTTGGGCATCGTGTCCGCAGTATGTGAAGCCGTCGGCCGCCCAACCGACGCTATGAAGATCATGGCGGGGTTGGGAGACGTCGAGTCAGCGGCCCCTTCGATGGCGATGTGGGAGTTAGGGCGTCAAGCGGCATCCTCGGAAAGTGTTTCCGCAGTGTTCCAAGCAGGCATCGGTGGGTTAGACGCGCGTTTGCGAGCTGCGGATGAACCTGAATGCCTTGACTTTGTGAATGCTTTCGACTTATTTCTGCGGTCCTACGGATCGCGAGGGCCCAACGAATGGGAAATGTCCTGCCCGACGTGGGAGACCGACCCCGACTTAGCTTTGGCTGCGATTGATCGCATGCGAGTATCCCCGGCCTCAGCTGCGCCGCAGGATCATCAGGCTGACCTCGCCGCAGAACGTGAACGCTTAGTAGTCGAGATCGGAGCGATGCTGGAAGGAGATCCCGAAGCTCAAGGTCAATTTTTCGCTGGGGCGCACGGAGCTTCTGTGCTGATGCCGGGTCGAGAACGCACTAAGACCAACTGCGTGAAATTTATTCAAGAGGGTCGAATGGCCGCCCGAGAGTTGGGTCGGCGCATGGTCGAAAGAGGAGTATTTCCGGAAGTGACCAGCTTCGCGATGCTTCGCTTCTCCGAACAACATCAAGCCATTGACAATCCCGAGGGATGGCGGGAGATCATCGAAGAACGACAAAAGATCTTCGACAAGGCGAGCGGTCGACAAGAACCTTTCGTGATTGTCGGAGAAGCTGAACCCCTTTCGTCATGGGCAGAACGTGATGCCGTTACCGTCGAGTCAGTCGGCAGCGGCGACTCGATCCAAGGTATGCCCGGCTGTCCTGGGATATCAGAGGGTCGCGCTCGCGTAATTCTCGATAGTCACGACCCGACCGCGCTCGAACCGGGCGATGTCTTGATAGCACCACTCACCGATCCTTCGTGGACGCCATTGTTTGTGCCGGCAGCCGGCGTGGTGGTCGACGTCGGAGCTGCTCTGAGCCACGCCATCATCGTCAGCAGAGAGTTAGGTATCCCGTGCGTGGTGTCGGCTACGGACGCAACTAAGCGGATCCCTGATGGGGCGATGATTCGAGTGGACGGAGACACGGGCGTCGTAACCGTGCTTGACTCCTAGGTACATCAGGCCGCCGTTCTACCGAGCGCTAAGTCCGAGGTTTTTCTGTCCACACTGGCGAACGCTTCTCGATTAGCGCCCTCACCCCTTCCTGATAATCGGGCTCGGTCATAGCGTTCTCCAACAACTCTTCTGAATGAGAGACAGCAGTCCCGACATCTCGATGTTGGTCTAAGTAAATTTGTCGCTTCGTCATCCTCTGAGCCGAGGGAGCGACGCGCGCTCCAAGGTCTTGAGCGTAGGCATGGACGTGGGGCAGTAAATCTTCGGGTTCGAGAAGATCGTTGAATAGACCCCATCCATCTGTATCGCTGGCCAGAACCACCCTGCTCGAAAGCAAAAGGTCGTTGGCTCGACTTAGGCCGACCAGTCTCGGTAAGAGCCAAGACAGTCCGAATTCGGCTGGTAGGCCAAGTGGCCCATGGGCCGCAGTCAGCTTGGCGTTGTTTGCAGCGAAGCGTAAATCGCAGTAACACGCCAGAACCAGTCCGACGCCCGCGGCGGCGCCATTGACAGCCGCGATGGTTGTCACGTTCAAACCGAACATGAACGCGAAGTTCTGATCGAATTGGGGAACCACTCCGTAGCCGGGACGGGACAGTTCTGGGCCCGTGCCGGAGTCATAACCACCTTTTTCGATGTGGCCTTCAAGCGCCTGGCTATCTGCACCCACGCAGAAGTCGTTGCCCGTTCCAGTGATGATCACGGTCCGCACTTCAGTATCGGTTTCCGCCTGCTCGAGTAAATAGCGCAGTTCGCTATGCATTCGACCCGTCCAGGCGTTGCGTCGTTTGGGGCGACATAACGTCACCGTTGCGACTGAACCTGCAACTTCAAACCTCGTTGTCTTTAGTTCCATTGGTCCCCTAGTCAGGCTTCTATGACGCGCCGCAGCGCGGCGAGGGCATCTTCGGCGAATTCGGGCCGACAAATCAACAGATCTGGAAGCCAAGGATCCTCATAGTTGTAGTCAAGTGGAGAGCCGTCGCAGCGGCTTGCGTGAAGTCCCGCTGCCAATGCGACCGCCGCTGGGGCGCAATTATCCCACTCGTATTGTCCTCCACTGTGAGCGTAAATATCGGCGTGACCGAGAACTACCGCCATAGCTTTCGCCCCGGCTGAGCCGAGGGCCAGGAGTTCGGCTCCCATTGCTTCAGCCACGATCATCGCGGCTGCCGGAGGACGCGAGCGGCTCACTACCATCCTTGGTCTTCCATCGTGGGGCGGGGCAATCTGAGCTGGCGGATCAGTCGCGAGTGTTGTGGTAATCGCGGGAAGAGCGACCGCCCCTGCCGTCGGTGCTCCGTTTTCAGTCAACGCAACATGTACTGCCCAGTCTGATCGGCCCGGTTCGCCGAATTCCCGCGTACCGTCGAGGGGGTCGACAATCCAAACACGCTCCTTGTCTAGGCGAGCTAAGTCGTCGCTTCCTTCTTCGGAAAGAATTCCATCTTCGGGATACTCGTCTTGAAGTGCTTTAACAATGAAGCGGTGAGCTTCCAAATCGCCGGTGTCTTTAACAGTCCAACTGTCCGCACCTTGAGCAAACAATCGCTCTCGAATATCCACGAGTAACGCCCCGGCTTGGGTCGCGATTCGGGCTGCGATCGCGTGATCCTCGGGGTTGGCCATGCTTTCTCCAGGTATCGCTGAATGTACAAATGACGCACTTTGGCTAAACGAACGTTCAGCGGTTAGTGTTTCTGCCCGGTAAGGGATTGTGACGAAACGATCACAAGGTGACTGTTTACCTATTTGACCGTATACCGTGCACGCACTCATAACCGAGCAGAAAGCTGGTCGCGGGACCGGCAACCGCAACAGAGAGGGACTCAAACAGATGCGGAAAAAGACCATGTGGCGACTCCTCGCCACATTATTCGCTATCACCCTGGCCGCTTCGGCCTGTGGTGGAAGTGACTCAAGTGGCGACGACAGCACCGCTTCGGATGCTGGCGCTGCCGAGGAAACAGAAGTAACGCTTGCTGCCAGTGGCGAAAGCCTTCTGGACACAGTTAAGAGCCGTGGCACCGTTAACTGCGGTGTGTCGGGTTCTGCCGTGGCGTTCTCTGAACTTCAGGCTGATGGCAGCATGGCCGGCTTCGATGCTGACTACTGCCGTGTTGTAGCTGCTGCCATCCTTGGGGATGCCAACAAAGTGAACTTCGTTTCCTTGACTGCTGCCGAGCGTTTCACGGCAGTTCAGACTGGTGACGTTGACTTACTCATGCGTAACACGACCTGGACTCAGAGCCGTGACTCAGAAGTTGGTATGGACTTCGGTCCCACCACCTACTACGACGGTCAGCAGTTGATGGGCCGCGCTAGCGACGGCTTCTCAGGTTCTTCACAGGTATCAGATATCGGTGGTTCAGTTGTCTGCACCAGTGCCGGTACGACAACCGAAAAGAACATCGCCGATGCGGCATCTGAAGCTGATGTAAAGATCGAACTTCAGACATTCGAAGACTTCGACACTGTCACCAACAACTTCATCTCAGGTGCGTGTGACATCATCACCACTGACGGTTCGGGTCTTGTTGGCCGAAAGGCTAAGCAGCAACCCGACGGTGAGAACTGGGTGATTTTCCCAGCGACACCGATATCGAAGGAGCCTCTGGGCCCGACCTACGGTCAGAATGATTCAGCTTTTGCTGACGCAGTCAACTGGGCCGTTTACGCCACCATCATCGCTGATGAGAAGGGCGTGAACTCAGGCAACGTCGACGACATGCTGGCCTCAGGCGACACCGAGACCATTCGTCTTCTTGGTGGCGAAGGTGAGCTTCAGACCGGAATGGGTCTTCCAGCTGACGCCTTCTATCAGGTCATCAAGCAGGTCGGTAACTACGACGAGATCTATAGCCGGAGTCTCAACCCTGTGGGGCTGAGTCGCGAAGGGTCGGCGAACGCCGCCTGGACCGCTGGTGGTCTTGTATACGCTCCACCTGCGCGCTGATGTAGCAATGATTTTTGGGGGGTGACGTCTAGCGTCGCCCTTATGGAATCTAGAAAGGGCTGGAGGTCAAATCGACCTCCAGCCCTTTCATCGCATCTAGGCTAAACACCGTCCAACTTCGAGTTGCCGATTCGTTTGAGAGGTAAACGCTTAGTGGCAAGTACCCCGCCGCCATCGATCCATCACGAACGCCCTCCGTTGTATCGAGATGTAACGGTGGTGAAGTGGGTGGTACAGATTGCCGCCCTACTGTTGGTTGTCGGCGCCCTTTGGTTTCTAGCCGACCAAGCAGGGGACAACCTAAGGGCTTCAAATGTCCCTACCGATTACGACTTCTTGTCGGTAAACCCCGGTATTGATCTTTCATCTGGCATTGATACCGATCCCGACACAGGTGGCCGTGCTCTTTGGGTCGGCATGGTTAACACGCTGCGGATGGCAGCTGCAGGTATTGCGGTCGCGACCCTTCTGGGAGTCCTCATCGGACTCGCACGGCTGTCCAACAACTGGTTATTGCGCAAGATCGGGACCGTATTTGTTGAGTCGCTTCGAAACGTTCCACTCCTGGTCCAGATTCTTTTCTACGGAGCCGTTTTTGCGAGTTTGGACCGCGTCACCATGGACGTTGGGCCGATTAATGGATGGTTTCATTTATCTAATAAGGGCCTCTCGTTGCCTAGGTTTCATATCGCGGACGGGTTTTACCAGTGGATGATTGTCCTGATCATTGGGCTGGTATGCGCCAACTTCTTACGCAAACGACGCGTGGCTCAGCAAGATGCCACCGGAGCAGAGACATATCCCATTCTTAGCGCCTTTGGGTTGGTTCTTATTTTCGGAATTGTGGGGTGGTTTATTCACCCCATCTTCGGGTTCATAGGCAACATCTTTGATGGTGTCTCGTCTGCTATTTCGTCAGTGCCGGAAAACGTCCTTCAGCTAGTAATTGCAGCCTTGTCTTTAGGCGCAGCGGCTTATTGGATTCGCGGGTTTCTAAACAGCAGGCGTACCCCAGCTGGCCTGGCGAAACTTACCGACGATGACTATTTCCGCATGATTTTTGCGGCGGCGGGCGGAGTCATTGGGGCATTATTCTTCCTGGTTCTCTGGCCAGGACTGTCTAGCTGGTTTCTGAACTCCTTTAGCGACTTCTTCGAAGTTCTCGGGAACAAATTTGGGAACGGGCGAAGCGGCCGCCCAATAGACGTCGACCTGCCCGAAATAGTTCAAGCCGGAAAATTTCCGAACTACGGTCCGTCGGGTCTCAACTTCTCAATTGGGTTCGCAGCTGTGTTCTTCGGCGTTGTTTTCTATACGGCGGCCTTTATTGCCGAAATTGTCCGTGGCGGAATCCTTGCTGTTCCCAAAGGCCAAACTGAAGCAGCGGCTGCGCTAGGGCTCCGCCGTTCGACGTCGCTCCGCCGAGTAATAATTCCGCAAGCAGCGAGAGTCATGCTGCCGCCCTTGGGTAACCAATATTTGAACCTCACGAAAAACACGTCATTAGCGATAGCGGTCGGCTATAGCGACATCGTTCAGGTAGGTCAGACCGTTTACAACCAAACTGGAAAAACTCTTCCTGTGGTCTCCATATGGATGTTCTTCTACTTGTCGTGTTCGTTGTCAATATCAGTGATTGTCAACTTCTTCAATGTTCGTATGCGGATTGTGGAACGCTGATATGGCTGACCTAGAGCAACTCTCGACAAATTTGAGCGATGAGGCAGGTGCACCCGAAGAAACGGCCAGCCTTTCTGTCCGGCAATGGCTGCAAACCAACCTCTTTTCCAGCTGGACGAACGCGATTCTGACCCTTCTGGGCGGGTTTGCCACTCTGTTGATGCTGCGAGGCGTCCTCAATTTTGTGTTTAGCGAGAATCGCGAATGGGATGCGGTTCGCACAAACCTTCGAGCTCTAATGACCCTTTCCTATCCGGAATCACAATATGTGCGCGTTTGGGTGACGTTGGGATTCGTAGCGGGCCTCACCGGCTTAAGTGCCGGTATTTGGGCCAATTGGGGCGGAGTGTCGGTCAAGCGGATGTCGACCTGGCTGATGGGCGCCGGCGGTTTGATTGCGCTTTGTGTTGTGGTGCGCGAACCGAGCGTAATAACCGACGTTGAAGGGAAGGCGATCCGCGCCATTGACGGGTCATTACAACGTGAATCCTTCTTTGCGGCTATGAGCGACCGACTTGGTTGGTGGATTGCCGCAGTGCTCCTATTAGCGGCGGGGGGCGCGATCTGGGCTCGGTACAGTGATGTAGCGCGTCGCAACGCCCAGATCCCTGTCACTACCGTGGTCGTTTGGGGATTGGGTTTAGCGACTCTAAGTCTGTGGCTAGTGCCCTACGGTCACTACGCCTTTGCTGGCGGTGAATACATCGCCGAGCCGGGTCGACGGGTCGCGTTTTCAACGCAAATGCCGTGGACCGTAATGTGGCTGCTGTTAGTCAGCTCCTTTTTTGTTGGCAGAAGTCTACGCGAGACGCGATGGCATGCCTTTGCCAAAGGCGCTAGCAATCTCCTTTGGTTGCTCAGTCCGATGACGCTTTTTTGGGTAGTACTACGAGACCCAGCTTTGGACTACGCACATGTTCTTTCAACCGATCTTCCCATGGGGTTGGCATTTGGGCTGCTAGGTGGAGCAGTTCTCTGGGTGCTCACCCGCGTGGATGTGGGCGAAGCCGGACGACTTTCAGCGGTTGGGCTACTTGGGTTCGCGGTTTTCAATTGGGTGGCCGCGTTTTTCGGTTGGTACCCGATGCTCCAAAAAGCCAGGATTAGTTTCCTGCTCTTGGCATTAGCCGCGTTACTCGCACCGAACTTTATTGGAGAGATCGCAAAACGTCGTCAACTGATCATCGGCTGGTTGTCCGCGATGGCATTGGTTCATTATTTGGCGACCATGATCAACACTCCGTCCACCGTTGAGCTCCAATCCTCGGAGTTCCTCGGAGGTCTCGGGTTGACGCTGTTCGTCGCTCTTATCGTCGTCCTCCTTTCGTTTCCACTCGGTGTCCTACTTGCGTTAGGTCGCACCTCCAAGTTCCCGATCTTTAGGATTTTGTCGACGAGCTATATCGAAGTAATCCGCGGTGTGCCGCTGATTAGTGTGCTGATATTTTTCTCCGTAATGGTCCCGTTGTTTCTGCCCGACGGGATGGAACTTGCCGAACTAGCCGCCGTTTTGACCGGTTACACCCTCTTTTCTGCTGCCTATCTAGCTGAGAACGTGAGAGGAGGGCTGCAATCAGTAACAAAGGGGCAATACGAGGCCGCTGACGCCATTGGTCTCACGGCGGCTCAGCGCACTGGTTTCATTGTCCTGCCGCAAGCCCTAAGAGTTTCGATTCCCCAGCTTGTGGGTCAGGTGATAGCAACTTTCAAAGAGACGTCCCTTCTCGCGATCATCGGCCTCTTTGATTTCTTGAGAGTCGCTAACTCAGTCATCCCCGCTCAAAGCGAATTCATGGGAGTCAAACGAGAGGGAATTTTGCTCGTGGCAATGATTTATTTCTTCTTCAACTTCACGATCTCCAAATACAGTCAGCGTCTCGAACGCCGAGTTGGCCTTGGAGAAAGATGATGACATGTCCGCATAACTCTCGAACTGGGAGCAGAAATTCATGAACACCGACGATGGAACAACTGTGACGAGCGATAGGTTGGCCGACCGCGACGACATGATTGTTTGTGTAGATGTCGACAAGTGGTACGGCGATTTTCAGGCCCTAAAAGGCGTTACCGCCACAATTAAAGAAGGTGAAGTAGCGGTGGTGTGCGGTCCCTCGGGATCAGGTAAGAGCACCTGGATTCGCTGCATCAATCGCCTCGAAGTTCATCAGGGTGGCGACATCGTTGTCGACGGTATTGAATTGACTAACGACCTTCGAAACATCGAAAAGGTTCGCTCAGAAGTAGGAATGGTGTTTCAGCAGTTCAATCTTTTTCCGCACTTGACCGTGCTTGACAACATCACTCTGGCTCCAATATGGGTCCGCAAGAGACCTCGCGCGGAAGCGGAGACCATGGCAACGGCGCTCCTTGAGCGAGTAGGCATTCCCGAACAGGCTGAAAAATTTCCGGGGCAGTTGTCAGGCGGCCAACAGCAGCGGGTCGCCATCGCGCGCTCGCTTGCCATGGAACCCCGGGTGATGCTTTTTGATGAGCCCACCTCTGCTTTGGATCCGGAAATGATCAAAGAAGTACTCGACGTCATGAAGGAGTTGGCACGCTCGGGCATCACCATGATGGTCGTTACGCACGAGATGGGTTTCGCAAGAGAAGTCGCTGATCGAATCATGTTCATGGAAGGTGGGGAAATAGTTGAGGTTGGAACACCGGAGCACTTCTTCACTAATCCCACCGAGGATCGAACCAAACTTTTTATGAGTCAAATCTTGTAGAGAGGACTCATCGGGCGCTTCTGGTCTGAGGTTTGGACCCCCACTCCCGAAGGAATTTCAGTCTGCCGGGGCGCCGTAGGGAGACTTGGCCTTCTTATAACACCTTGGGTGATAATGCTCGACCCGGTCCCATTTGTTACTGACGTAGACGTTGCAAATAATCTGCTCATCGCGTATTCGCGCCCGAAACTTGATTAGTTCTTCACACACGGCGCAGTAGGCAGAATTGCCGGCATCGACGGTACGCGTGACTGCTCTACTTCGCCACTTCTTGGTTTTTGTTGCTGATCTGGCAGCCACGAGCATCTCCTAGCGGATATGTCACTTTGCGTGCTGTACGGCAACTTAGTCACTATTCGCGCGAAGTCGGTGGATATTCGCGCGATTAGCGCGTTATTCTCGCGCCCCTCGCGCGAATATGTCGATAAATCGCGCGGAACAGGTTGACGGGTAGACGACGAAACACTCAGAAAGGGTTAGAGTTCGCGCGGAACGCGCGATTATCTGGCCAGCGGCTTGTACTTAATGGGCTTGGGTCCGGCATCATCGCCGAGTTCTCTTTGACGGAAGGCTTCGTATTCCGAGAAGTTTCCCTCGAACCATCGGACCTGACTATTTCCCTCGAATGCGAGCACGTGGGTTGCAACGCGGTCCAGAAACCAGCGGTCGTGACTAATTACCACTGCGCATCCTGGGAACGCCACCAAGCCAGCTTCAAGAGCTCTGAGTGTGTCTACGTCGAGGTCGTTGGTGGGCTCGTCCAGTAACAGTACGTTCCCGCCGGTTTTAAGAACCTTTGCTAGCTGAACTCGATTTCGTTCTCCGCCCGAAAGATCTCCCACTTTCTTCTGCTGATCTGGTCCCTTGAAATTGAACGACGCAACGTAGCTGCGACCGTTGACCTCTCTGTTGCCGACCTGAACGATGTCCAATCCGTCGGTGATTTCCTCGTAAACAGTCCGATCGTCTCGGAGTTCATCGCGAGACTGATCCACATAAGCCAAATTTACGGTCGTTCCGATCGTTATTACCCCCGCATCGGGCTGTTCTTGCCCGGTGATCATTCGGAAGAGAGTCGTTTTTCCCGCCCCGTTTGCACCAATGACGCCGACGATGCCCGCCGGCGGCAGAATGAAAGACAGGTCCTCGATTAGGAGACGGTCACTAAAACCCTTACCAACATTCTTGAGTTCGATGACCTGATCGCCGAGCCGTCGGTTCATGGGAATGCTGAGTTCAAGTTTTTCTTCACGTTGTTCGGCAGACTCATGCTCAGCTAGGAGTTGGTCATAGGCAGCGAGCCGAGCCTTACCCTTCGCTTGTCGAGCTTTCGGTGACAAACGCACCCATTCAAGTTCCTGCGCCAACGTGCGCTGACGGGCATTCGATCGACGGTCTTCTGAAACGAGTCGGGCTTGTTTCTGCTCAAGCCAGCCGCTGTAGTTTCCTTCATACGGGAATGCATTCCCATGGTCGAGTTCAAGAATCCAGCCCGCAACGTTGTCCAAGAAGTAACGATCATGGGTCACTGAAACGACGGTCCCCGGATAGTCCTTCAAAAATCGTTCTAACCACGCGACGGATTCGGCATCAAGGTGATTTGTGGGCTCATCCAGCAGCAGGAGATCGGGCCGTGAGAGTAATAGTCTGCACAGCGCGACCCGGCGTCTCTCTCCGCCAGAAAGAGTGGCGACATTGGTGTCACCCTGAGGCACCCGCAGAGCCTCCATCGCGATCTCGACGTGCCTTTCTAGATCCCAGGCATTCGCTGATTCGATTTGATCTTCTAGTTCGGCTTGCATAGCGCCAACTTGATCTAGATCGGCTTCGGGTTCGCCCCACATGGCTAAGACTTCGTTGTACCGGTCCAGTAGGGCCGTCGTTTCAGCTACGCCTTCGATGACGTTCTCGTACACATTCTTTGTCTCGTTCAAACTGGGTTCTTGAGCAAGAAGGCCGACCGAGAATCCTGGTGTTAGCCGAGCTTCGCCAGTGAAACCGTCATCTAGACCGGCCATGATCTTCAACACGGAGGACTTGCCGGCACCGTTGTGGCCCAGAACTCCGATCTTTGCACCAGGATAAAAGGCAAGGGTTACATCTTTGAGCACCTCGCGGTCAGGAGGGTAAAACCTCCCGAGATTACGCATTGTAAAAATGAACTCAGTTGCCATTTGCTTGCTTCAGTTCACGAGGAGTTCCCCGGGGAGCATAAGGGCCTCATCCCGAAAGGCCACTCGTCTTCACCGCAGAGGAAAGCCAACTACCTTCTCGAGATCGTTTAGGGCCACGTCAGGATCCACAACCTTGATTGCGACCATCCCCAAACTTGCTGCCGGTTTGCAGTTGATACCTAGATCGTCGAGGTATGCGCAATTTCGCGGCTCGACACCCAGCTCCAAACACGCCATTTCGTAGATTCGAACATCGGGTTTACGGAGTCCAACCTTCGCGGACTCGACCACTACCTCAAACATCTCCATGATTTGAGCGATGGACGCGGCCTGTTCCGAAGTCCTAGACATG
>ENA-UPTF01000035-UPTF01000035.1-marine-metagenome-genome-assembly--contig:-NODE-35-length-90036-cov-5.939439_pt1 | contig 90036 bp, 75 predicted proteins | sample MGYA00238166_ERZ767019 | MGnify/ENA primary metagenome ERZ767019 (study PRJEB28930, sample SAMN06266391) | marine metagenome | isolation source: Sea water from 250 m depth | place: Atlantic Ocean | study... | reverse complement strand
TAACGCAACACCTACTCCTACCGCGATAGGTAAAACTATGTAAAGTGGAATAGGCACAAAATACAAAAAAAACATTCCTACGATAGATGTCAACACGTGTCCAAAAAATACATTTTTTGGTTGAGCGAAGGGGCTTTCGGGATAACCATATAACACTACCATTGATGAGCCAAAAGATGCTATTAAAAAAACCCCAAGGTCAGTTTTGTAAGTCAGTAAAGTTAGTATTCCAATGGTAATACAAGAATAAAATCCTGCTAAAAACGATTTTATGATTTCCTTTTTATTCATTCTTTAGGAGTCTAAAGCTTTTGCAAGTGTTTTAAAAGGTAATAATAAACACTCTTTTCTCGAGATATTTTTTTTATTGAAAATTTTATTGAACAGAGACCATTTTTTAGGAAAAGAAGATTTTTCTTTTTTATAAAAATTTTCGGCGACATTTAATAACTCTTTTATATTTGAAATTTTTTTATTAATTGATTTTCTCGAGAGCAAACTTATTGATGCTTGACAATATATACATGAATTTGATTGATAACCGAAATCGATTATTTTACCTTTTTTAACATTTAAACTTATTTGCATTTCATCTCCACAAATTGGATTTTTATGTTTTGAATGATGGGTATATCGATTTAAAATTTTTTGATTATCGATATTTGATGCAATTTTTAGAACTTCTAAATTCATAAGTCCAATAACCAGTTAATTTAAGTTAACTGGTTATAGATATCAATTATTTTCCTGGAGCTTTAAATTTTCCAGAAACTTTTACACCTTGAGTAGCAGGATCGCTCATGTTAATAGCTTCACAAATATTAATATTTGTTAGAGCTCCACTAGCTTCTGTGGCCAATTTAATCCCAGCACATTGTTCAAAACTTCCTTCCAATACGGCTATATAGTCAAACGAACCTCTCACTATATCGTAGGAGGTTAATTTAGCTCCTACCGCATTAGCAGCAGTTTGAGCAGCTTTTGATCTATCCGAATTGGGATCCTTTAGAAAACCTTGAAATCCCTGAGCAGTGTAGTTTCCCATTAAGTAAAACTTTGCCATTTTCTTCTCCTTTCCTTTGAATTATTATAATTATTATGGTAATTATACCAGTTATATTATTATTAAGAAGAAGGTAAGAGCAAATCTTTCACTAAACCTATTAGGGAAGACATGATAAATTTAATTTGTGCAGAAAGTAAGCATATTAATTTTTATTTTAATTATTTCAGCCTTAACTTCATTGAATACTGAAATATTTTTTTCCAGTGCTATTGATGACAATGGCTTTGATTCGATTGCGCCAAATTATGATTATCGCGCAACAGGATTTAATCCCCAGACCCAGATAAATAAAGATAATGTAAATGATCTTGAATTAAAATGGGTACATGCATGGCCTTTGCCCGAATCTATAGATGGAATTGAGCCAAGAGTTGGTTCGATTGCAAATCCAATAATTGTAGATGGCATAGTCTACAATAGAATGGAGGATTTGAGAATTTCGGCAATTGATGCTAAAACGGGAAAAGAGATTTGGTCATTTCAAGCAGATCCGTATTTAGTGAATATAGAAATTGCAAAAAGAGATCTTCCTGTCAATTTAGATTTCTATCCGTCGCTATCTAGTCATGCGCATAGTTTTTCTTTTGCAGAAAACAAAATATTTGCTCCTTGGCCAAATTGTCAAGTTTTTGGTCTTGATGCAAAAACAGGAGAGATTGAATTCAAATTAAAGACTCCGACATGCAAAGGTTTAGAAGGAAATGAGGGATTATTCAAAGGGTTACAATCATCAGGTCCGGTATTCGATACAATAAATCGTGTTTTGATTTATGGAACAGGAGGAAGGGAAGCTGTAGAGGGAGGAAGAGGTGCATTCAGAGGATATAGTCTTGATTCAGGAGAATTACTCTGGACGTTTTATTTAATGCCGCCACAAGATGTAGGAGATCCAGAATGGACTGTAAGAGTAGCCGACAAAGGTTGGATTCAAGGAATAAGAGCTTCAGATATTCCAGAAGACATATTGAGAAATGACTGGGGAGAATGTCCTGACAATTGTGGATTTGGAAAAGGAGATATGGGAATAGGTTGGGGGCAATGGGCAGTAGATGAAGATAAGGGAATTGCGTATTTAGCGACGGGTAATCCGTCACCTAGCTGGAATGCCACATACAGACCTGGGCCAAACGTTTTTAGTAATTCAGTTTTAGCAATCGAAACAAAGACAGGCAATTTACTTTGGTGGCACCAGATTGTAGCACATGATTTAGGGGACTTGGATTGTTCTTGGAATACGGTATTAGCAGATATAGATGGGACAAAAACGGTTTTCAAATTATGTAAAGGAGCTTTTCTTTACGCAATGAATGCAGAAACTGGAGAACTATTATGGAGTACAGATTATCATCCATATGTTAAACGAGGAGCAATAGGTCCAGAACCAAATTTTGATTTCGCTCTAGATCCATTGAATAAAGATGATATGAATAAACCATGGGTTTCATATCCTGGCAATGAACCAAATTGGAGAAAAGAATCAGGAGGAGCAGAATCAGATGTTGCATTTGCATATGGAAAAGTATTTTCTACGACTTATCACAAGTGGTCCTTGCAAAAGATTACAGCAGTAGAACCATCCATGCGAGATGCGTGGGGAAGAATTTCAATATATTCAGATAAAGAACTTGCAGCTAATGCAACAGTATGGGCACATGATGCAAAAACTGGAGAACTGATTTGGAAATATGACATAGACAAAATAGGAATAAGGGGCGGAGTAACTGCATCTGGAGAGATGATTTGGTTTTGTGACACCGATGGAGTGATAAGAGCATTAGATGAAGAAAATGGAAAGTTATTGTGGGAAAGATCTCAAGGTCATCAATGCCCAGTACAGCCGTCATTTGGAGCAGACAAGGATGGAAATATCAAGATATTCTCATTGATAGGTTCAGGAGGGGTATTGGGAAGAACGGAACCAATACCAGGTGCTTTACTAGCATATGGATTATCGGGAAATACGGAAACAAATGAAGAGAAGAATGTAGAAGTGATTGTTGAAACAGAAGTAATAACAGAAGAAATTATAAGTCCAGTTTCATATTTGATACTGGGATTTTCATTGATATTGATAATTACGTCGTTATTGATTTTTAGAAAGTCTAGAAGTTAAACAGATTAAGGTCTATCAAATATTCCAAGTTCTTCGTATGATATTACGACATTTCGATCTAGAACGCTGAAATCTCCATACTTGTACCATTTTAGTGGAAATACAGTACCTTCTGCAACTACTTCAGTTTCAAAATTCAAAAAGTCCCATCGATCATCAATCATAAGCCATTGTCCGTCAGAGAATTCCCATACAGAAATAGCATTAACTTCCATACTAAATTCGCCAATCAGTTTTCCTTCGCCATGATTATAGAGACTATGAACTACGGTAGCTTGATCTCCAGCAAATGTAACATCATAGCTAACGATATTGAGTTCGATTGACATAGTATTTCCAAGAATTGTAGAGATTAGAATTCTTATATTGTTATAACCTTTGTAACTTCCTGCAAAAGCTCCTGCTTGTCCTGTCCATTCAGCGTAAGTAGCTTTGTCATTTGAATAATATTTCAGAGTTTCTCGACTATCTCGTGAACTAAATGCTGTATGAAATTCCTCAATTGTGGTTCTCAGTAATTCTTTTTCTGGATGATCACCGCTGATGACCTCTTCAGCTTCAACAATTTCAACCTGAGCAGGTTCTTCGCCTTCACGAGGTTCTTCCTGAACAGCAACTTCAACAACGCGAACAGGTTCAGTTACAATTTCATTATCAGGAAACACTGGAAGTGTAGGATAAGTAATTATACCAACTATTCCGATTATTCCGATAAGGAAAAATACTGAAGCAATCTTAGTTCGGTCCGATTTAGTTAATGTTGCCATAACTAACCACTAGCGCCAAATTTCCAATTTCCACTTGTAATAAACATAGTAGCAGATATTACCAGAATAATAAATGATATTATTATCATAAGATAAGAGAGTGGACTGATTACTGTTTCAGTTCTAATTGTTTCAATTTCTGTAACTACTTCTTGAGCTGGAGCAGCAGGTGCTGCTGGATCTGCAGGAGCGACTACTACTTCTTCAGAAATAACAACAGATGATTCATCTCCTAGTCCTAATGCAATCATTGCACCAGGAATTCCTGTTTGTCCCCAAGATGCAATAGACATACCACCGGTGTTTACAAATACTTTCATGTTGCCCATACTATCTGCACCGATTGTAGCTTGTGTCCAAAGACCAATTCCAAATGAACGCTTTGAAAGAAGTTCGCCAGTTTCAGAGTTCAATAGATACAGCCAACCATCTCCAGATGGAACATATACAACTCCACCAGATACAGTTAAACCGCCTCTAAAACCTGCGCCCTCAATGAAGAATCTCCAGAGTTCCTCTCCGGTATCAGTATCTAAAGCATAAATTGACGAGTTAGTTGGATGACTTGTTGGAAGCATAACTAATTGATTGCCAAAGTCTTCTGGGTATTCCGGTGAAACAACAGTAACAGGCATATTATAAGATCCTAAGTATAATCGTTCGCCATCATAGGCCATATCGGCTTCAAGGATACCAGCAAAATTTGCACTAGTGAATGATGTTTCTCCTACATGAGAAGTAGGCCATGCACGCTGTAAATCATCAATATTTTTTGGGTCTGGATAGGACATTCCAGGTTGAGGAAGCCAAGCATCTGGAGGATGATATATCCAAAATGGTTCGCCAGTAGCTGCATCGAGTGCGTACATAAATCCATTCTTACATCCTTTGAATATAGCTTTCTTGCCTTCTACTTCACCAAGAATTGCATTCCAAGCACAATCGTAATCCCACATATCATGAGGTACGGTTTGATACCACCAGACAAACTCACCAGTTTTTGCATCAAGTGCTACGATAGCACTGCCATAAAGATTAACTCCAGGTCTTCTTAATGCATTAGGATATGGACCACTTTCGCCAGTGCCAAGATAAACAAGACCAGTTTCTTGGTCAATTAAATAATGACCCCAAACAGTAGCAACAGAACTAGCAGTATGAACCATTCCACGTGAACTTTGTGGATTAATCCAGTCGTTCTTAAGATTTTCTTCTGGAACTTCGTTACATGGAACACCCAATCTACCAGTGTCTAACCACTCAGGAAATGAAAAGAAATAACCTATATCACAATGATGTAAAGCCCAATCTGGATCTCCTTGAGCAGGTGGCATCAAAAAGGTTTGCCAAATTCGTTTTGGATTATCCATATCACTTACATCATAACCTGCAATGAATGAACGTCCTCCGTTACCTGAAGATCCCATAACAGGAATGACCATTATATCGTCATAAAATTGTGGAGGATGAGTTCCAATACTTGCATAGTAACCTTGATTTCCCCAAGCTTGAGCTTCTTCCTCAGTTCCACACATTTCCATTACGGAGAAAACAACATCTCCTATAAGAGAATCATGTCCGTCAACTTGACAGGATTGAAGACTTGGTATAATTATTCCTTTATCATCATAATAATTTACTGCATGAGTGTGAGGTAACATTCCTTTGACATGAGGATATGTTTGTTGTAAAATATCATTGTCGTATGCGACAACATTATTCCAAATTAAACTTCCGCTAGCAGCATCGACAGCGACTAAAGCTCTTTGGTTTGTAGCAGAATACGCAACGCCGTCAACAATTAAAACAGGAGAACCTGAACCAGCATATGTTTTAATTGAACCAGGAATTGTTGGATAAGTTGTTGGTGGATAAGGATAAATCCATTTCATCTCGAGATTGTCAGCATTATCCTGATTGATAATTGATTGAGGACTGTGACTACGGCCATATTGACCATAATTAATCATATCCCAATTAGACATCGCTCGGGTCAATTCTTGACCTGAAGCAGAAATAGGAGTGTCATTAAAATTTAAAGGAAATGCAATGGATGCAACTAATAAAATGAATAATACGAATAGTTGGATTTGTCTCACGAAATGAATTATTCAAAGTTATTAATAGGTTTTATCAGAAAATTAAAAATTCATATATAAATATGTCTAAAGTTTGTTCGAATAATGGCAACGAACGCAAATATATCAAAGACTATATATCACAATAATATTACTAGATAAATATTGGAGTCAAAAAAAGGAAATTTTAATTTTCCAATTATTATAATAATTTTTGCAGTAGCAATCGGGATACTATATTTATTCAATGTTCCAGCTCCCGTAGAATTAAATGTAGAAGAAGAGATAGTACAAGAAATAGAAGAAAAGGATCAAGTAATAGAAGCGGAAGAGATTGAAGAAATAGTAGTTAATCCAGATATCCCAGTTATTGAACCAGAATTACCAGAAGTTGTAGAAGAGATAATTCAAGAAGATATTGCGAATAGACTAAGTGAGGATTGTGCATTTGGTAAAGAACTAAAAAGCACTCCTGAAAATCCAATGACATATACTTGTCAATTAATTACATTAGAAGGGGAAATAGAATTATCAATCAATAATGCAAGATTTGAACAACCAGAAATACAAGTAAAGAAAGGAACGACAGTTACGTGGATTAATAAAGATAATAGCGATCCATTATATCCAGAACACACGGTAGTTATAGATGTATTAAATGTAAAGTCGCCCGAGATATTATTTGCAGGGGGTTCAAAAGAAAAATGGAGTCATACATTCAATGAAATAGGAGAATTCGAATATTACTGCAGCATACATCCATTCATGATAGGAAAAATAATAGTAGTAGAATAATTTTTGTAGAAGAAATACAAAGTAATAATTTATTTTAGGAATTATATTTTAAAAAAAAAGAGTGGTTGTCCCCGAAGGGACAACTAAATTACTAAGTAGCTCCTGCCTTTGATCGTTGGAATAGAACGCCAGCGACTACGATAAGAACAACACCAAGTCCAATAGCTACATAAGATACTGGGCTGATGACTTCTTCAGTAGTAACAATTTCTACTTCTTTCTCAACGATGGTTTCAACAGGTACTTCGACTTCAACGACGACCTCTTTTTCTACTTCAACTTCTACTATGTTTTCAATTTCGACTACTTTCTCGACGTTGACTTCAACTTCTTGAATAATAGTCTCAACTTCTGGTAGTATGTCTGGTAGACCAAGTGCTACAAGTGAACCCTCAGTTGCAGTGTTTCCATATACGAAACCACCACCACCGCCTACGTGCACGAAGATCTTGTGGTTACCGTCAGAGTCAGCGCCAATTGTTGGCATTACACTAACAGGTACACCGAAGAATCTTTTGTGAACGAGTTCACCAGTGTTTGCATCGAATATGTATAGATTTCCGTCACCGGCATATCCATATACGGCTGAACCTGTGGACATTAATCCACCACGGAAGCCTACGTCAGGAATGAATGCACTCCAATCAGCTTCGCCCGTGTTGACGTTAACTGCGTAGATTGTGGTGTTAACAGGGTGTCCGCTTGCTTGGATGTTACTAGCTTGGTTGCCAAAGTCGACAACGTTGCCAGTGGTTGTCCAGCGTGCATCATTGTAATTTGCAACGAATATGTATTTGCCATTGTAAGACATATCAGATTCGAGTGCTCCTGCTAACCATGGATTCCATATAACGGGTTCTGGATTAGGTGCGTTTAGCCAATCTTTGCCCATATGTTCTTTTGTCATACGACAACAGGCTTCACCGTCTTCACCAGCGTTTCCGAATTGATCCATACCGTAGTTTGTACCAGGTGCAGTTCTCCAAGTTGTTGGAGCTTCCCATACCCATACAGGTTCACCAGTGGCTGCATTCAATGCATATGCCATTCCGTTCTTACAACCTTTGATTAAGACTTTTGTTCCTTGAGCTTTGGCCATTATGCCACCCCATGAACAGTCCCAATCCCATAAGTCGTGAGGATTAGAATGGAACCACCATTGGATTTTACCAGTATCTACTTGAAGTGCAACGATAGCACTACCAAATAGGTTAGGTCCAAATCTGTATGATGCATTACTATAAGGTCCTACATCTCCAGTTCCGATATATACTAAGCCGAGTTCCTCGTCAATTGGATAATTACCCCAAACTACTGACATTGCGCTAGCAGTGTGGACTTCGCCAAAATGAGGAGTTCCTTCTTTCATGTTAATCCAGTCGTTTTCAACTGCTTCGTCTGGAACTTCAGTACAGTTTACTGCAAGTTTTCCAGTTTCAAAGAAGTCAGGTGCAGAGAAGTACCAACCATTTCCGTTTGCTTCAGTACAAGCGTCAATAGCCCAGTTTTTCTGTGTACCACGATTATCTGGCATCAACCAAGTGTTCCATAATTCAATAGGATTACTTGGGTCAGTCATGTCAAATGCTTTGACAGAAGATCTTCCTCCTCCGCCACTGGCACCCATGATTGGCCAAATCATTGTATTACCACTAAATGCTGGTGGGTGATTGGATTGGCCTGAGATTCTACCTTTGCTTCCTAAGCTTCCTATGATTCCTTCATCAGGATTTCCATATTGGGCTACAGTACCACAAAGATCTTCAACGCCAAGTTGCCATGCTAACGAACCGTCAGCTGCATTCCATGCACTAAGTAGACAAGGTTGACTACTTGTGATTAACCATCCACTGTCACCAAACTGTCTATAATAGTTTAATGCGTGAGTATGGCCCCATGCACTTTGAAAGAATGGATATTCTGCAGTAATTGCAGGTCCATCCCATAAGTTTGCTGGTTCATCAGTAAAGTAAACTTCTTCACCGGTCTTTGCGTCAACTGCGTGTATTGCACGTGAGTTTTTGCCTACATATGCAACGCCATCAACGATTAGAACTGGTGCGCTTGAACCAGCTTGGGAGTTACCCCAAGAGAAGTCATTGGTTGGGTATGGAAACAACCATTTCATTTCCAACCATTGAGCATTTTCATTGTTTATTTCGAATTGCGGGCTATAACTACCACCAGTAGGTTGATAGTTAATGAATTCCCAATTACCAGTAACTACTTTTGGTACACCACCACCGCCTGGAGGACCTCCAGGGTCAAATGCATTAGCAACTAATGCAAATGAAGATAGTGCCAAAATTAAAGCAACTAGTAACCCAACTATAGTTATGTGTCGAGTCATGCGAAACGTTGGTAAATTATTTTATATAAATTCGCTGTTAAATTAAGAATTTATCATAGAAATATAATCAAAAAACTAATATTTTATTCATATATGATTAATAATTATGAGACTGGGCTATATTTTGATTATTGTATTTATTTTGATTCCCGGAATAGATGCAACAAGTAAAGAGATTACTTCAATATCTATATCAGTTTCAGACAACAATTTGCAAAATAATATTGTAGAGATTTCCGCAAATTTACAGAACAATAATGCACAAGCAATTAGCGGGCAGGTTTTAGTCTTTTACATTAATGATAGAATATTTGCCAACGGGATTACTGACGAAACGGGATCGTCAAATATTCAATTTCAAGCTTTGGAAGAATTGTATAAAGTACAAATAATATTTGAAGGGTCGGAATTACATCATGAATCAGTAAGTGAAACTGTAATTGTTGAAAAAACAAATCAAGAAAACACCATGGAGCAAGATATTCCAAGTGAGTTGTTAATCGTATTAGCAGTTCTTACATTAGGAATTGTAGGATCGGGAATATTATATTATTTGAATAAAGTTTCTAAGAACTAGGTAGATGCGTCTTGTCTATTAAAGAGAATAAATGAAATGACAACTGGAACAATAACCCATAAGAGAAGTACACCAGTAAGAATTCTAGATGCAGTAATTGAACCGTAATTCTGTAACAAGTATGATGCTTGTGGACCAAGTTCACCTCGTAAAGGACTTTCGGCCATATGCATCAATGCAAGTATTCGAGTAGTTTCAACTGGGTTTGCCAAAGTTAGAGGAATCAATAATGAATCGGCATCTAGTGCAACGGTAATTACACCCAAGAAACCGCTATCATAAATTACAACTAAAACGAACCATAAGAATAGACCTGTACCAATAGCTGCAGCACGAGTTTTTACTGAAACTGAAACAATAAATCCTAATCCGACTGCGGCACCAGCGAGTAATAATGAATATGCCAATGCATAGATGAATGAGGCTATAAATTCTGGATTAGTAGAATAGACAATTAATTCTGCGCCTCCATATCCAAGGAACATAGCTAAAGTAAGAGATGTTACAAGTCCAACATATTTGCCAAAGAATACTTCAGCTTTTGTAGCAGGTTGTGCAAGAAGATATTCCATAGTTCCTACTTCTCGTTCGCCAGCTATAGTAGTAGAAGACATAGCTAGAGATACTAATGGGACAAGTGGAACGGCAAGCGTAACAAGTGTTCCAACAACCATACCAGGGTAATCGCTAGGAAGTAATCCACCTGCGCCAAGAATAATATAAGGTACACCGAGTGCTAGAAAGAAGAAAGTTACACCAAATGTGATAAGCCATTTACTTTGCAGTGAATCTTTCAATTCTTTTCTTAAAATCATAATAAACGGATTAGTCATTAGTTACCATCTCCAGCTGTAATCTTCTTAAATGCATCTTCCAGATTAGGTTCTTCAATTTTGAAATCAGTTATTTCACATTCTTTCGCTCTCAGATTATTAAGAATTGAGATCTTTTTCGATGGGTCTATTCTCATTTCATACCAACTGCCCTTAACTTCAATATCATTTGCGCCTGCTTTTTCAAGAGCTGAAATTGCATCTTGTTCCTTTGAAGTATCAGGAATTTCAACAAACATTTGCGACGTTAAATCCAATTGTTTGAACAGATCAGCGACTGAAGATTTTACAACTAATTTGCCTTTATTCAATAACATAATTTTTTCTGCAATGTGATCAACATCACCTAACAAGTGAGTGGTAAGGACAACGGTTTTGCCTTCCTTAACAAGTAAACTAATAAGATTCCTAAATTCAACCTGACGATTTACATCAAGGTTTGCAGTTGGTTCGTCAAGAAGAAGTACTGGAGGGTCAGAAAGTAATGCAACGGCAAGCATAAGTCTTTGTTGCATTCCGCCAGACAATGCGCCAACTGGCTGTCTAGCCCATAATTCAAGACCGACAAACTCAAGAAGTTCACGGAGACGCGAACGTTTTACATCACGCATATCTCCAAAATATCTCAATGATTCTTGTACAGTCATGTCATTGTATAAAGTCGGATGTTGAGGGACATATCCAATTTGGTGTTTTGCTTTCTTAGGATCTTTGGATATATCGTAACCATCAATTTTTATCTGTCCAGTGAATTGTTTCAAACCTAAAAGACATTTCAAGAAAGTAGTTTTGCCTGCACCGTTTGGACCTAATAATGCCCAGACACCACCGCGTTCTACTTGAAGTGACAGATCTTCGAGAGCTTTAAAATCACCGTATGCTTTTGTGACATTAATAGCATCTACAATAATATTTGTTGACATAAATCTCCCCTAAGAATGCAGCAAGGTTGAAACTATTAAGCATTTCTTTATAGAATAAATTAAAACCTACTCAGAAAGTAAATGGTCCGACAGTATCTGCACGTTTTTGAATAATATCTAAGGCATCTCTTGGAGAAATGTTTCCTCGGATAACTTGATTAAGTTGGTTAAGCATTTCTCCTTCAATCGAATCCCATTTTGGAAATCCGGGTTTGATATTAATCTCATCTCGATCAATTGCATTTTTAACGGTGTCAAAATGTCGAATAGTACCTTCTTTAACTAATTCTTTAACATTTGGATCTTCAAAAACAGATTTTCGAGTTGGAGTTGCAAGAGCTAATGGATCCATAGCTGCAATTAATTGCATGGAAGCAACAGTAGCCCATTGAATGAATACCCATGCAGCTCCAGGATTCAATGAATATTTAGGAATAGCTAAACCTGCACCGGAATAATGATGTGATGCACCGGCGTCGCCAACGGGATTTCTGGCATAACCAACTTGTCGAACTACATAAGATTCGCCAGGAATATCCATAAGAGATGCAAACTCAGTGAGATTGATACATGTAGCAGCTCTTCTTTGCGACATTGATTCAGCAGCAGGGGCCCATCCATAAAATGCGGAGTTGGGTTCTGCATATTTACTAACTTCAAGATAATGTTCTAATGCGGCATGTGCTTCGTCGCTGTCTATATCTGCATTAATTGTACCATCTTTTTCAATATTCCAGAGTTTACCTCCAAATGAATACAGCCAATTATGAAACTCCATAATTATTGATGGGAATTTAGCAGCCATGAGTACAGTACCGAATCTAGTTCTAGAAGGATCATGAAAATGCTTTATGTCGTCAAGATATTCATCCCAAGTTACTGATACTTCACGGCCTTCTTCTGAATAAAGATCTTTTCTGAAGAATCGAATCATTAAAGGAATTTCTTGAGGGAATTGTGTGAAAACTCCATTAAAATCAGTGTTCCAAGGGTTACCAAGAGTAGGCGGATAAGTACAAGTGAAATTTTTTACTGGAGCAACAAAGTCGTTGATATCGAGTCCAGGATATGTGAGTTCAGGATAGGTTTCCATTAGATGTTCGATAGTTAGGATATGAGGAGCGAAACGGCCCACTTGAGAAACATCTACGTTCATTATATCAAAAAGTGGCGATTGAGTAGATACTGCCAATAAACATTTAGAGAGATTATTTTTGTAAATATCAAATTCCATATTCAATTCCATGCCAGTAGAAGAAGTAAAGTCAATACGATTACGGTGAAGTGAACGAGGTCCTACTTCAGCTTCAATAGCAACTCTTAATTTAGTCCCGGAAAGTTTGTCAGAGATGGATTCAAGCCATCTAATAAAATCAACATAATCATCAGGAAGATAATTTTGAGGGTTTTTTGGCAATGCAAGACGAGTGTATCGATCAGCAAGACCGGCAGGTTGATCAACAGGGGCAGGGGTTTGAGTTAAATTGTTTAATCCATAATAACCGGCTGCTCCTAAACCAACAGCGGCGCCTGCCAATCCTAAAAATTTACGTCTGGATACATTAGATGACAAATGTAAGTAAGTCAGCTTAGTTTAAGATAAACATTGTTCTAAATATGAAATTATTAATTAGTTGCAAGGTATATTACAAAATAACTTAGTGATTATGTATGACGGAACTTGTTGTCAAGGAATTAACAAAAAGATTTGGGGAGAACCTAGTTGTTGATAACATTAGTTTTACTGTACCTAGTGAGAAGTTTGTTACAATCTTAGGCCCTAGTGGATGTGGAAAAACAACAGTATTACGATGTATTGTAGGAGTTGAAAAGCCGGATGAGGGAAGAATGAATTTAGGGGATAAAATACTATTTTCGAAAGATGAGAATCTACTAATCCCAACTGAAAAGCGAGGAATGGGAATGGTTTACCAGTCATACGCATTATGGCCTCATATGACCGTCTTTGACAATGTCGCATATCCTTTAGAGATTAGAAAAATGGATAAAAATGAAATTAAAAAGAAGGTATTGGAGATATTGAAATTGGTAAAACTTAACGGACTTGAAGATAGACTGGTTCCTAACCTTAGTGGAGGTCAACAACAAAGAGTTTCATTAGCAAGAGCATTGGTATATAATCCAAGTCTATTGTTACTCGATGAGCCACTAAGTAACTTAGATGTTGTTTTGAGAGATGAAATGCGTACTGAATTAAAGGATTTGCAAAAAAGACTGAAATTAACTACAGTCTATGTCACTCATGATCGCACTGAAGCGCTGTCATTAAGCGATCACATAATTATCATGGACAAAGGAGTAATCAAAGCATCAGGAACTCCAATAGAACTATTGAGAAATCCTCCAAACTCATATGCTGGAATTATATTAGGGGACATGTCATTAATCAAAGGAAGTGTATTAGACAATAGTGAAAAATTAACAACTGTCAAAATTGGCAATGAGAGTATTAGTTGTAAGAAAGAGAAACAATGGGAAAAAGATGAAGAGATTGGAGTATTAATTAGGGGTACAGAAGTGATAATTCATAATAATAAAAGACAAGTGGAGAATCTTGTTCCGGCAAAAATTAAAAGTGCCACTTATGCAGGACAAATTGTTGAATACAAGATGATTGTAGACAATCAACTCATTAAAGTTCCAAAGAGCATAGAAGAATTCATTATTCCTGAAGAAGGAAGTAATACCACAATACATTCCCTTCATGAAAGTGGAGAAGAAGTATTTATCGAAATACCAGAATCAGCATGTCATCTGGTAAAAGAATGATTAGAGAAGGACAAGTGGCCAAGTTAGAATAATTCTACATATAGTGTTTTAAATTAAATTACATTGTTGGTATGCATGAGTCAAAGTTCAGAGCCAAAATGGCTTCAAGAATTAGAAAGAGATGCAAAAGCGGACGGAAAATTAATCATATATGCCTCTTTAAGAGGAGTATTACAGAATTCTGTCAAAGCTTTTCGTCAGAAATATGAGCACCTAAATTTACACGTTGAATATATTTCATCACATCCAGTGCCAATTGAAAGAAGAATTGAACGGGAAGCAGTATTATTCAAAGATCTGCCAAGTGATGGAGATAACAGGCATATCGAACCAGGTACTGCAGACGTAGTAATGATGCCGCAATTCATGTTAATACAAATGACAAACAAAGGATTGCTAAGATCTTGTAGACAAGAAATTAAAAAGACGCATCTAAAATTATGGCCTGATGTAATAAAGAATGAAGATGCAACATGGGCTGCAATGGCAGTTGAACCAACAGGCGTGGTTTATAATGATGCATTATTCAGGAAATTATACGGAAGTTTAGATCACTTGCCAACTACTTTTGATGAATACATTGATCCAAAATGGGGTAAACACGATGGACAAGTTGGAGTAGCTGGACAGAAAATTCAATCAAGTCATGCAATTCAATCACTTGTAAGATTCCCTGAAGGAAAGATGGGATTCTTCTATCTGATCTCATTAAAAGAGCATTTGGGTGAAAGCAAATGGACTGAATTAATGAAAGGTATGGCAAAGAATGTTCCACCAAGTACTTATGAATGTCTATTACACATGACACACAACTTAGGACTAGGTCAACATCTTTTCGGTTTACCAGCAACCCTTCGTAAACAAGGAATGGGAGATGACTATTCTTACATGAGAGAAGGAGGTTTGAAACCATTGGTATTAACAGACGTTCCTCCATCGGCTATCGCACGATGTGCAGGTTTAACTGAAGCAGGCAAGAATAAAGCAGCTGGAGAGTTATTCCTCAATTTCATATTCAGTGATACATGGCAGAATGAGCTTGGAAGGACATTAGACGGAATGGTACCAGCAAGACCTGGAACAGTTACTGAATATTGGGTCAGTCAAGCATTGGATAAAGGATTTATTCACTATCCAAAACCTGAACATGTAGCAAAAGAAGCAGAATACATCGAGGAATTCGAAAGCCTAGGATTAGGTAGTACACTACCTAAGGGCATCGGTTAGTCCAAAAATTCATATAATAAATCGATAAGCATCATCATGATGCTTATCCAATATTTTTTTTCATTTTAGTCATGAACCTACTAATTATAGTTAATAACTTTTTAGAAATTTTTATTAATGTTTAAATCCATGTAAAATGAATAATAAGTCTAATGATTGTCAACAAACATTTCTATGCAATTTTCATTTCTTTATTATTATTAATCACTAGTATTCCACTAGTAATTTCACAAGATGCAGACCTAAATTGGATTAAACCTGCTGCAGATGAACAAAACACAAATTTCCATCCGCAGGAAGATATAAACAAAGATAACGTAGACAATCTAGTTCTTAGTTGGATATATCAAGTTCCAGAAGATCCATTCAAGATTCCATATGTAGCTCCTGCACTAGGACTTCAAACTGCACCGTTAGTTGTAAGTGGAATTGTATACATTGCTACGTTTTACAACAGAATAATTGCAATAAACGCAGAAACGGGTGCCGAGGTTTGGCAATATCAAGTAGACGTTATGGAATTTGTTGATGAAGAATGGTGGTGGCCGGTATTAAGTCAAAAAAGTGTAACATATCATGAAGGAACAATATACTTCATGGCATCAGATTGTAGAATTATTGCATTAGATGCTCTTAATGGTGCAGAAATATTTGTAATAAAAGATGTTTGTAAAGACGTAGAGGGAAATACAGGTCTGTACTTTGGAGAGCATGCTCCAGTAGTTTTTGAGAACTTGTTAATAGCAAGGCCTTCTGTGCAAGACGGTGGCGGAAGAGGATTTGTTGTTGCTTATGATATAGATACGCAAAAGGAAGTGTGGAGATGGTTTTCCGTACCTCCGTCAGGAGGAGATCCTGAATGGGGATTAAATGACGTAAGTAAGGGCAATATCAATCCATATCCTGGAGATTGGGGAAACACTGATTTGATTGGAGGAGGAGCGGTCTGGAGTATGTTTGGAATAGATCATGAAGATAGAGTAATTTATTTCACAACAGGAAGTAGTTCTGGAGTATTTGACGCAGCATTAAGGCCTGGTCCAAATTTGTTTGCAAGTTCAATAATTGCATTAAATGTAGATAATGGAGAAATGAAATGGTATTATCAAGTTGCACCTCACGACATAAATGATCACGAAGTTGGTTGGAGTGTAATTCTTGCAGAAACAGAAATTAACGGACAAATGAAAAAAGTTGTAATGGCAGGTTCAAAAACAGACCATGTTTTCATTCTGGATGCCGATAATGGAAAGCCATTACATACACCCCTTATGCTAGGAAATAATGCTTTCAATGTACCAAATGATAATGCAGGAAATAACGCAGATTTAACAATATCACAAAGATCGTTAGTAGGCAAATCATTTTGCCCTGGAGGCAACGGAGGAATAGAACATGCGGGAGCTTTTTCATCAGGAATATTATATTATGTAAGTCAAAAAGTTTGTTGGACAGTAACCGAGGGACCTGTAGATTACAAAGGCAAGGATATTCAAGGATTCCTTTATGGATCGGTGCCTGGTGAGAGGCAGAATTCCACACTATTTGCAATTGATGTGAATGACATGAGCATTGATTGGACATTCGAAATGCCAAATAGATATCAGAGTTCGGGAGTCATGGTTAGTGGAGGCGTAGTTTACCTAGTAGATAGAGCAAGTGTAATGTATGCTGTAGACGTAGAAACAGGAAAAGAATTACGTAGAATACAATGGGGAGGATTAGGAGCTGGTACTGTTACATTAGGTGCTACGGCAAGAGGAGATATGATGTTATTTGTTCCTTCAGGAGGAGGTCAAGTAGCTGCAAACACACCAGGGATAATTGCAGCTTTCAAGCTTCCTGACGATGTATCTGGACAAACAAGCATAGTAGGAGATCTTCAAGAGAATATATTCATACTGATTGCATTGGTAGCTGTAGGTATAGCGATTTATTCGGTATACAACAACAAGAATAGAGGTTGAAATGCACATTAACGTAATCAGCAGTTATGGCGAAGCTAGGTTTTTTAGTGCTCGAATAATTCCGTTTGTAGTTTCGGCAATTTTACTATTCCTGTTGTTGCAGATTGTACAAAGTGCAGGGTTATCAGAATCACAAATTGGAGCAGAAGAAGAACAATTTGGTAATAACGAGGTGCCTTCAGGATTTGGTGATGAAAATTTGTACACCTTAGAAGTAAACGTGATTCTCAGAGAAGAAATAGAGCCATATTTGCAGCCAATAAACGCACAGTTGGTAGAGATATTCTGGGACATGAGAGATATAGAAACACAGGAAATGAAAGAGTTTACACTTACAGCAAATACCGACATGGACGGAAAAGCAGTATTTGATCTGTTTCCAGGACAGTATACATTGCGAATAGACTTTAACGGGATTACGAAAAATGAAACAATTGTAATTATTCCTAATACTGAGAACAATATAGATTGGGTAATATCAAAATATGCAATCGGAGAATATAATTTAGAATTCAGAGACAAGAATGGAGGAATAATTTATCCTGAAGAAACAGTCAGAATGATATACAGTGGAGCTCCACAACTGATTGATCCTTCGTCTATTCGACTTTCTTCTGAATCAGGAGACATCAATCTTGTACTAGATGTAAAAGAAGTGATAAATAGAGCTGAGATTTCAATAATGGAACTTAGTCCAGAAAATAGTTTCGTTGTTGGAAGTTTTTCTCCAGACAATCCTCCAAAAGCATTAATCTTTTCAATTGATGTAGATAAAAGGGAGGGACAATAGACATGGAGATTATTTCTAGTACTTTGCTTATTCAATTATTGATTGGAATTTCAATATCACTAGGAGTTGTAATCGCATGGGGATTATATTATCCGCAGATGAAATTACGCGCAATTAATACAAAACCAGATAAAAATGCAGAATTTGGCAGTAATGAGATGTTTGAACAATTAAGTTACTTTAATGATAGAGGTAACTTTAATGAAGGGATAGTGTTTGCTTATAATCTATTGAGAGGCAATCTATCTAATATGGAGAAATATCCAAATGACGGATCTTTAACTGAATACGAGGTAATAAGAAAGACAGTAAGTGATATTCCAGAATTAGCAAATATCTCAAATTTGTTATTATCTGCATATGACGAATATGAATTAGCAAGATTTAGGACAAAAACAGACTCTGGTAACTTAGACAACATGAATAAAATATTAAAGAACATAACCAAGAACAATAATTTCATATTGCAGAGGAGTGCTCAATAATGGATTTCTACATAATTTTAACAATATCGTTATCAATTGCAGTAATAGGATATTCATTTATCAAAAGAAGAGACATAGACTCGCAAATTCGAAATAATAGAAATAGTTTCACGTATGATGCAGTTTTGGATTTGAATGGAACAAAGCCAAACTATTACAGATTAACTCAAATATTGTTACAAGATTTGGACAATGTTAAGTTACGTCAAGAGATAATTAAGAATAATGATTTACGTACGATGGACAACTCAAGAAAGATGATGGAAAAGGGATTTGTGGATGAAAGAATGTTCAGCAAAATCAAGTTTTTACATTCAATGTACACGAGGAATTAAGAGGGGACATAAATGTTAGCGACAGAGATACATGAAAAAATTAACCAAGAGATATCAGGAAAAATTATAGGAAAATCTGCGGAAACCAGATTACTTACAATTGCTCTATTAGCCCAAGGACATGCAATTATCGAAGGAGTGCCAGGAATTGCAAAAACTCTATTAGCAAAATCATTTGCAAGCATTCTAGAACTTGAATTCAAGCGTGTGCAACTTACATCAGATATGTTGCCTTCCGACATAACAGGAACATTTGTATTCAATGTAAAAGATCAAGAATTTTTCTTTAGACGAGGTCCATTATTTGCAAACATAGTATTAGCAGATGAAATAAACAGAGGAATACCAAAAACACAGTCTGCATTATTAGAAGCTATGCAAGAATACCAGGTCACAGTAGAAGGTCAGACGGAAACACTGTCACAGCCATTCATGGTAATAGCAACGCAAAATCCTTTAGAAATGAGAGGTACATATCCCCTACCTGAAGCACAATTAGACAGATTTATGTTCAGAATAATAATGGGTTTGCCTAATAAAGCAGAAGAATTAGAAGTATTAGACCGATATGAAAAAGACTCCAAGAGAGACCTTGAATTCAACAGTATTAAAACAGACTTGGTAGAAGCAAGGGAAGAGATCAAAACAAAGATAACAATGTCTAGAGAAATTAAAGAATACATCATAGCAATAATGAATGCGACAAGAAATGAATCAGAGAACGTCACCTTGGGTGCAAGTCCAAGAGCTTCATTACATTTAATGCGTGCATGTAAAGTAAATGCGGCATTAGATGGTCGTGACTATGTTACACCAGATGATGTGAAATTATTATTATTCCCTACATTAAATCACAGACTGATAATAAATCCTGATTTCTTATTACGAAATACCAAACCATCAGAAGTTTTCAACTATTCAGCTATAGAAGAAATAATTAACAAGGCAGTGAATAGTGTAAATCCTCCAAGATGAGTAAATTGATAACAAGAAGAGGATATTCCATTCTTAGTTCACTCTTCGTGTTTATCTCGATTTCTATAATTGCGAGTGAATTCATATTTTTAACAATTTCTATGTTCATATTCTCATTATTTTTAGTTGAATTATTAATATTTTTATTTTCAATTAGAGAACTATCGTCACTAAAAATTATTAGAGATGTTTCAAAAAGCAGATTATTCTTAGGAGATACATTATTGTCTTCAATCGTGATTCAAAATGATGGATATAGAACTATAGGATTAGTAAAATTATCAAAAGATATTCCAGAAGAGTTTCATAGTTTAATAAAAAATCAACCATATGCAATTAACTTAGTTCCAGGAGATAAGAAAGAGATAAAATATGAACTTGAAGCTAGGCAAATGGGAAGAATCAATCTTGGAAAACTAGAATTAAATATTTTTGATAAATTCGGATTATTTTATAAGACGAGAGCTATCGATACTGAAAATTACGTATCGATATTACCAGACATAAGGATAGGAAGAGGGGTAATAGACTCCAGTATGCAACTAGGTTCACTTTCATCAACTACAAAAACAGATCCATTAGGTTCAGATTATGCAGGAATAAGAGAATACAACCCTGGAGACGACTATAGAAGAATATCGTGGAAACAAATGGCAAAGTCCTCTAGACAGGAACCAAGAATAAAACAATTTGATTTGGATCAAAGAATCGACGTCAATTTAGTAATAGTGAATAGTGGGTCTATGAATGACGGGTCAATTGGAGAAAGAAAGCTAGATTCAGTAGTACAGACCGCAATAACTATTTCATCTGTCGTTGAGAATGCAGGAGGAAGTTTCAAAGTAATATTCTCAGAGAATGGAATGCCAAAAACAATAAGTGGAAATCAATATGAATTATGCAATAACCTGTACAGAATAAAATCAGAGAGTCAGATTAATCAAAAGACATTAATCAATCACGCAATAACTTACGGCGATTCATCGTCAATATTCTTATTCGTCTTAGATTGTCCATTCCCCGAGAAGATAGAAATGGATGATTTTAGAAATCTGTACAATAGAAGTTTAGTAAGTTTATTTTTATTAGACACTACGTCGTACATACCAGAAGAAATAATTAAGAAATCACAGGGAAATACTACAGAATTATTCCAGAATGAAAGAAATCATTTACAGAAACAATTAGAAATCATGAAACAGAAAAAATTCAGAGCTGAATTATGTACAAAGGACAATATAACGAAGAATATTCTAGATAGTTTTAGCAGGATTCAGATTTTAATAGAGTGATTGAGATGGATGTAAAATATAAATCATTAATTTTATTGGGAATATCTCTTCCATACATAATTCAATTCTATTATGTTGATTATTATCGATTTATATTGTATTTGATAAATACCGTAACAGGAGTAAGTCTATATTCATTTTCTGCTTTAATGGCAATATTAACAATTTTTGCCTTAGTAAACAGAGTCATCAAAGGTCCAGGGTCACTGCAGGATTCATTAATTATTACTACATTGACAACTCCCGTAGTTTTTCCGTCCTTAATCATGCTAGTATTATTAATAACATCAATTGGAGACTCGTCGCCAAGTAGGTATTTTGGAGCTGCGGCAGATTTATACTTGGTAGGTATTGCGTCACTAGTAATAGTGTTGCCAATATTAGGAATAATTGTTCAATGGATAGGAATGATTAGATCTAGAGGGTCGCCTTTCTCTCATATATTGTATACGATGATAATATTCAGTTTAATGAATTTTGTAGCGTTTAGTATGGCCTCAGGGGAAACTATTAATCAACAATTAATTCAGCATGGCGCAAATATTGTGTTAAACGCAATATTTGTATTTCAAGTAATAGTAGCCAATATAATCCAATCAGAATTACCCATGGCGCCAGCAAGTTTGAATTCATTCAGTTCATTTATCTGGGCAATCCCGATTAATACAATTTTTGCATTATCTTCAGCTCTTTATATTTATATCAGATTATTTGGAAGGCATACAATCGATAAAGTAAGTATGGATGGAAATAATTTGGAGACTTTTTTGAACATAAATAATTTAGGGAGGATAAGCATAACATTCATCTTTGCAATTTTGTTGAATTTTGTATTAATTTTTGGAATGTCAACAATGATTGAATCAGTAGGTACTGTGATAAAAACGGTAAATCTTTTGATTGTATCATCTTTTGTATTTATAATATTATTTTACAGTTATCAATGGAGGAAAGAGATTTGATGAGGATTTACGTCGTAGTTTTAGCGCTATTATTACTGACAATTCCTTTAGCGTCTTCTCAAGTAGACAATTCAACGAGTTTTAGGATAGGATATTCGCCAGAGAAATTATTCAACAGTGAATTAGGAATTCCTTCATATTTACGAGGAGAAACAATTTGGTTAAATCTGCCAGAATCTCATGAAGTTGAATTACAAGACAGCAATATGAATACAATTATAAGACTACAAATTGACGGAGGTCCAGATTCGATATACAGGTTTAAGGAATCAGACATATTGGGCACTTGGAGATTAATTATCGACGGCAGAATATATGAGTTAGAATTAGCAGATCAGAAATTACAAGTAGAAGAAGATTCTATAGGCTTTGAATTGGTGAATAATTCTTTAATGATTATAGGAGAAATTCAGCCTAGATTCACCGATATTCCTCTAGAATCAGAAGTAATAGTAGCAAAAAATAGGAAAACAGATTTGATCACTGTTCAGACAGAATTACTTATTGAACAAACAAATACCAATATCGATATAAAATATGAACTAGTCGGAAAAGAAACCAAAATATTCATACAGCCATATATTGAGAATGTTAGAAGTCAGGGAGAATATTCAGAGATCGGTGCCCACAACATATATGCTTGGGCAGAATTAACATCAGAAATTGCATTAGTAAAGAAAACCGATAATTCCAGATTTACAACCTATGTAGATGGGTCAATTGTTGAAACAGATAGAACTTATTTTGAAATAGTTGATGCACCTAGAAATGGATTGAACATGACCATCCCAGTTCCAGGATTGACTGATAATCCTTGGACCGTGCCATTGAAATATGGTAGAGCGTTATTATCAGTATATTTAGAATTTGAAGGGAAGATATTTGTAAACAGAATACCGGTCGTGATATTAGAAGATAAATTAATAATCAACCCTGAATTAATCATTCCAGTAGATTCGTTTACAGAAAAAATTGAATTTAGAGAAGTAATAAAGATAGAAGACAATATGGAATTAGAAATTCTTTTAATAAGTAAAATAAATGGTATTGACAGAATTTTTTATGACACAAATAAACCTGAAATAACAAAAATTAATGTCGTCGATAGAACGAATAATGACATATTGGAAAAATATGAATTAGTATTTGAGAATGATATCAAATCAATAAAGATTGATGAGACTACGTACGTAATTGGAAAAGAATTGGGAATGTCAATAGATAATTTCAATACTGAATTGTTTATCAATTCGTTCAGAGTATTTGATCAGATTATCGATACGAGAATGAATGAAGATGGAATAATCGAGATATTGACAGATATTGGAATGGCAAGAATACAGGTAATTGATTCGACAGGGTCTATATCAGGAAATGGAGAGATAATAATTAGAAAATTAGATACAAACAATGATGAATTTCTAGTTACAGCGTGGAATGGTAGTGACGTGAGCATAATGTTACCAGAGGGAAGGTATTCGGCAATCTTGGAAAGCGAGAACATACAAGGAGAAACGGAATTTGAGATATTTGGAGATGAAAAAGATGTGTTGATTGTAGTTGATTCAGTATATGGCATGTCAACAAACATATGGATTTTTGCATTAACGACCATAATTACTATTGAAATAATAATAATATACTCGATTTGGAAGAAGAATATTAGATTAAGTTAACTATCTAGTGTTGGATTCTACATAAGAACGAGGTGAATAGCCTACATATTCAGCCCTAGGGCGAATTAATCTATTGTCTTCTAACTGTTCCAAGATTTGTGCACACCAACCAGATACTCTTGAACAAGCAAATAACGGAGTGAACAAAGATGAATCGAGATTGAGCATAGAATATACAGAAGCAGCGTAGAAATCAACATTAGGTTTTAGATTTTTTTGCTCAAGAACAGTTTGTTCAATTTCATAAGATAAATCGTAAAGGTTTCCACCAAATTTGGTTTGTAGATCTTTAGACATTTCTCTAAGAACAGTAGCACGAGGGTCTATAGTGAGGTAGACTCGATGGCCAAACCCCATAATTTTTTCTTTGCGAGAAAGTTTGTCAGAAATATAAGTAGATACATTTTCTACATCTTTAATTTCTTTTAACATCTTAAGGACTGATTCATTTGCTCCACCATGTAGAGGGCCTTTAAGAGTGCCTATGGCAGAAGTAATAGCAGAATGAACGTCAGACAAAGTAGAAACAGTAACTCTTGCAGAAAATGTAGATGCATTAAATCCGTGATCTGCATGGAGAATAAGACATTGATCTAGGCATCTAGATGCAAGTTCTTCAGGTCTTTCTCCTGAAAGCATGTATAAGAAGTTAGAAGAGAAATCAAGATTATCGTCAGGAGGAATTATTTCGAGGTTATTTCGTATTCGGTGGAAATAAGACAACACAGTAGGCATTTGTGCAAGTAAACGAATAGATTTGTTCATATTTGCTTCTGGTGAATGATCATCGGCATCAGGATCAAAAAGAGCCAGATATGAAACAATGGTTCGTAAGAAGTCCATAGTGTTTGAATTTGAGGGGAATTCCTTGATAAGATTAGTAATTTTATCAGAAACGTGACGATTGGAATATATTAGATTTTTATGGCTGGATAAATCAGAATTGCTTGGAAGGTCTCCATGAAAGAGTAAATAGGAGAGTTCTTCAAAATTGCTGTTTTTAGCTAAATCGGAAATTTCATAACCGCGATGAAAGAGTTTTCCAGACTGGCCATCGATTGAAGTTATTTTTGTTTTAGAGACGACTACGTCGGCTAAACCTTTAGAAGCTGAGTCATTTGCCATGCAAATAAATAATTTTCATCAGATATAATATTTCAGTTTAAGTCTTAAATATTCAGATTATAATATAAAAAACAATGGAAAAGAAAATCCAGCAATTAATAATTGATTTATCGATGTTTGCAGTTGGCTTAGCGCTAACTATTGCAGGATCCATATTCGTAAATGGAGGATGGGTAATGATTTTAATTGGATTAATACTCGTCGCAATACCAATTAAGAGATCAAAAGGCCTTGGAAATTTTTCGAAAGTTAGTGGAATAAATGAAAAAAACATTGGTGTGGAAATTGAGAAAGAAGCATGTATGGGAGTAGGAAGTTGCGTTGCTATTGCACCGCAGGTTTTCAAGATAGATGAAGCGAGTTTGAAATCTTCATTTATGGCGTATGCGCCACTTGAATTAGTTGATGAAAAAGGTGCAAGTAATCAAACTATATTAGAAGCTGCTCAATCATGTCCATATAAAGCCATAATTATACAAGATAAGGATAAGGAAGAACAAATATTTCCATAATTAGGTAAAATTTCACTACTAATATTTAATGGTTGAACCCAAGGTTTTTATTGTTACAATGTTGAGATTTAATGTGGTAAATGTAAATGTCTAATCGAGTAGAAACTGAAAAAGTAGCAACATGGTTTGTATATGCTGCAGTAATTAACACAATTTTATCATTACTATATGTTACAGTATTTTTACTTCCAGATACAATTGGAAATGGAAACATTCCGCCAAAAGGAGATTTATTTTCATTATCTACGGCAGTAGCAATGTTTCCTGGAACTTGGCTATTAATTGCATTCCTTGTACATGTTACAGTAGGAATATTGGGAATGGTAGGATGGGCAGGAACATACTATATTTCATCAAGGGTAATGAACAAGAAAACAACTAACAAACTATTAGCACGAGGTCACCTTTTTGTAACCGCATTGGGAGTCTACGTTACGACAACTTTCTTTGCATTAGCAGGTTTTATTGGAGGAAGAGCAATGATTCCCGAAACAGGATGTGTAGTACTTGTTGATCAATGTATGGGTGCTGGAGTTGCTATCGTTCAAACTTTAATTACATTCACAGTAATTCCAACAGGTGCAGGAATGGGATTGGCACTGACTGGAACAGCAATCGGAATATTAAACATACTAGTAACACTTAGACAAGAACAGTAAATTCGTATGTCCGATTTAATTGAATCAAAATTAGTATCAAAATATTTTCTGATACTGGCTTTGATAAATACAGTTGCAGCAATTTGTTTTACATTACCAATACTGATTCCAACGTCAGGTCTTCCTTTGATTATAGGTGCGTTTCCTGGAACGTGGTTAATAGTAGGATATTTTGTATTTCTCATAGTCGGAATTATGGGAATGCTTGGATGGAGTATTGTTTATGGTTCTTTATCATCCATGTTTAACAAAAACGAAACTTCAAAAAGATTGGCAATAATTCAAATTGTATTTATTGAATTATCAATATATGGAGTGGCAACGACAATTTCATTTATCGGATGGCAAGGAGGTCAAGCTCTAAGACAAGGACTATCAATTGCATCGGTAGGATTTTTAATAGAACCTTTCGTATTGCCTACGGGAGTATTTGTTTCATTGGTTTTATTAGGACAACTAGTTGGTGTAATGAACGTATTTTCAACAATTAGGAATAAATAATCATTTACCCTGAGTTTTGGTCTCATGTATGTCATCTATTCTTAGAATAGAATTAGCAGCTTCAGTAGCAGTAATTAATAGTTGTCTTTTCATAAAAGCTGATTCAATTATTCGTGAATTCTTTCTATTAGATAATTTCCTATTCGAATAATCAAGATGAATATAGCGATCAGGAGATGGTTGAGAGTTTCTTATGGCAACGATCAAGTCAATATTGTTAAAACCTGCATTCAAACCAAGAGAAATAGGAAGTAATTCAATAGCATTGGAATAGGAATGAATTGCCAATTGTGAAAGTCTATTATTGGTAAGGGAAAAGGAACGAAGGCGATTAGAAAGGATGAATTCGAACCAACCGCTTCCATAGACAATATACGGATTTACCATAGAGATACGAACTAGTGAGAGTATACGATGAAGAATATCTTCGTACAAGTCGCTATATCTTTGGGTTTCAGTTCGAATCAGAATAGTATTCGATTTATGTTTAGAACCATGATCTAGAACAAACCAGTTTTTATCGTACATTTTCATAGATGTAAGATTTGAGCAATAACCGATTGTTTTCTTAGATATTTCTTTAGAAGTATTAACAATAATGCATCCAGTAGATCTTTCAATTTGTTCAAGAGATTTCATAGGAACGCGTTTAACAGCTAGTATACCCAAGGAATCAAGTTTGGAGATTAATGAATCATCTATAGTTTTATGACTGAATAGAACATTAATTCCATTGTTGATCAATGGTTGAATGTTGTCGGCTAAAATTTGTTTTTCTGTCTTTTTGAATTCATTAAGAAGCTGAGGTTCGTTAATTGTAATTTCTTTTTTTAAACCTTCATCAGAAATTGATAAAGAAGATGAGATAATTGCAAGCTTGATGTCAGTTAACGGTAGGAGTTCAGATTTAGACAAGGGATCAGCGTCAAAAACAATTCCATCGACCAAGTTACTATTCAGAGTCGAGTCTCCACCATGACTTAGAACAGTAATATAATCAACAGTGTTAGGGTCAGAAAATAAAGGATCAATATTATGAATTGAATCTACGGTTAATTGGGAGATTTTTTCTGATTCCAAGGTTCCGAATTTTGATGAAAGTGAAGAATAGACAAGATTTTTCCATTGAGATTTATCTTGTATCGAGAACTTTATAGAATCAAGTAGAGAAAGAGAGAAATCAAGAGACTGATTATAGCCATCGATAATAACATTTGGATGAATTCCTTTTTCTAAATTTATACGTGCTTGTTCAAGAAGAAAGGAGGTCAAGAGAATAGCAGAAATTGTGCCATCGCCTACGTTCTTAGCCATGGTATCTGAAACGTCCAACAATATCTTAGCAACAGGATGGTCAAAATCTGATTTCTCTAGAATAGATTTACCATCACGAAGAACAAATGCATCTCCATAGTTGTTCACAGTTAATTTTTCCATGCCAAAAGGGCCAAAAGTACTCATAGTCATTTGTCCAATCAATTTTGACGCAGTGAAGATATTCTGCTGAGCTGAATTTAATTTAGAAATGGAGGGGTTTTTTACGGTCATTTATTTCCACGGATTAAAGCTATGAAGATTCCTATAACTGCAATAATAAAACCAATAAAGAATGCTTGACTAAGACCTCCGACATATTCGACTACAGATATGGATCCTCCCACGCTATAGATATCTTCGGAGAGAAATAGTCCAACAGTAGATGCACCAATAGCAAGACTTAGAGATTGGCCAAGATGTCTCATAGTTCCCAACATACCGTTTGCCAAACTACGATCTTCTGATGTTACAGATGAAAGATTTGCATTAGTATTAGGAGCGGCAAATAATGAAAGTCCAATACCCATAATGATTAATGAAACTTCTATAAACAAAACAGAAGATGTAACAGTAAGACGGCTCATAAGAAGGAGAGAAATTGCAACTATCGCCATTCCCAGAGCGCTAAGTTCTCTAGAAGATACGAGTTTTGAATATTTGCCAACTGCGATTGAAGTTACTACAACAGTCAAAGGGAAAGCAGAGAGCATAAAAGCAGCTTCAGTAGGATCAATAAGACGGATTAATTGCAGGTAAAAAGAAATCATAACAAGGGCATTGTAATGAGAAGTGTACATAAACAATGCAGTAAGATTAGTGGACAAGAATAATCGATTTTTACTTAGCATTCGAAGATCGAGTATAGGGTTCTTTGCTTTATACTCAACAATGACAAAAATTATCAAGAATACAAGTGAAAGTAATGGAAGAAGCAATAAAGGAATAGATATGGCAAAACGAGACCAGAAATGAATATTTCCGAACATTGGAAGGAAAATTTCTTCAATATACAGATCAATACTTGTCCAACTTTCTTTTGGTCCAAATGTTATAGCGACAAGAAGGCAGGATAACGAGGATGCAAAAAAGAATGAACCAAGCCAATCCATAGATTTATTGAGAGATTTTGCACTTTCTTTGAGCTTAGATGAGACAATTGGGAGAAGAACTAGTCCTAAAGGAACATTAAGAAAGAAGACATTTCTCCATCCAATATATTCAGTAATAACTGCACCCAGTGCAGGTCCAGTAGCTATTGCAAGGTATATCACAGTAACATGAATACTCATTGCTAATCGTCTTTCCTCAGGCGGAAATGCATCAGTAATTATAGCACGACTATTCACTAACAATAGTGCAGCTCCTATAGCTTGTATAATTCTAAAGATTAGCAATTCGGCAATAGTTTGTGACATGCCGCTGAAAAATGAACCAATTACAAAAATACCAAGGCCTACTACAAAGTATTTTTTTCTTCCATGAATATCAGAGAATCTACCAAAGCTTGTCATGAAAGTGGTGAGTACAATTAAATATATTACAGAAACCCAAATAGCAATGTCTATACCAGTTTGAAAGTCCCGAGCAATATTTGGTAATACAAGTGCAACGATTCCGGTATCTAATGGAGCAAGAAATGTAGCAACATTTACTACTACAAGAGTCATCCATTTATATTCAGAAAGATAATCTGAGAGAGATTTAGACATAGACAATTACAATAGAATATTATAAAATATAAATCAAGTTTTTTCTGATTGTTCACGAATTTCGTTTTCTGTAACAATCAAGATGTCTATACCATCGCCAGAGGCGGCATCACGATTTACAGCAGAACGTATAGATTTAATAGCTAAATCAACTGCTTCTTTTTCACTAAGGTTTTTCTTGTATTCAGATTCAACTACACCAATTGCTAATTCTGCTCCAGTTCCAACAGTAGCATATTCATCAGGAATAACAGATCCCAAAGGATCAAGAACATAAACTGCGGGTTTCTTATTTTCCATACCGGCAAGTATAATCTGAGTCATCATAGGGAAGAATTTTTGTTGATACATTATAACACCCATGAGTTTAGCGATAGAATTTGGAAGTACAGGTTGATTAGTTTCTAATTGTAAGATTTTTGCATGTGCAGTTACTTCTCTCATCAGGATATTCATATCAGAAATCATGCCAGCAGCGACTGCTCCAACAGTATCAGTAAGCTTAAAGACTTTCTTTCCCGAACGACTAACGAGATGGGTTCCATATGAAACACGTTTTTCCGCGGCTAAAACAACTCCGTTGTCAAAAGTTATGCCAACAGCGGTTGCTCCAGGAATTTGATAAGGCATCGCCATATGACAGGATTAACCATTATCCTTTTTAAGGATTGATGGAAACTAAATAACAAAATTTATTTTTTTTGTTAATTATATAATTCATTCCGGTAATCGATTTGCATAAATCAAGATTAGTTTGTAAATGAGAACTAACATATGATGTAGTGAATTGAGATGAAGACTTTGAAAGTGAGAGAAATGGAATAATCATATCGGCAAGATGATGATCAACAGTACAGTTAGATGCATATTCAGAAAGAAATTTTTTAGAGCAGTTTTTTCCTAATGAATTTAATTGTTTAACATTAGTTTCTAAAATGTCAGATCCAATGAAGCAATTTTGAGAAGTACTGGAAATGCAGATTCCTGATGAAAAAGAGCCTGAATCATGTGTAGAAGTATTTATAGAGTCGATGTTGAGTTGGTGTTGTTCTAAGAAGGTTTTTGCATATAAACACTGTTCGTCAATTTTAGATTGTGACTTAGAAATAGAAGAGTCCGAAGTGATTATGCCGTCAATGACCAAATTAGAATATTCAGGTTCAATAATAGAAATAGGTTTTATCTTTGTGGGCGATTTAACTTTAAAAATAATTTTACCAGAGCCCTTAGGGTAAAAACCACGTTTAATAATGGATGAAGTAATTGAAAATCCGAATTTTTCAAGCAAGGGAATTACAATTCTACAAAGATAATCAGCAGAAGGACTCCAATTTACATCAGTTCCTCCAGTAATAGTAAACATAAACGTTTTACCAGAAATACTGATTGATTGTAAAAGAGATTGAACTAGAAGAGTAATACTTCCTGCAGTTCCAATATTAATGTCAATGTTTTTTGAAGATATATTATTCGGATGTAAAGAAACCTTAGTAGAATTAAGATCTAGGCCTTCTGTAGTAGAATTACTTAATTCTGCAATTGTTTGAATTGAGTGTAAATGTTGAGGCCGAAGTCCAGGTTTAGGCCTATTAGAACGTATATTATCAATTGTTATAGATTCTCCAAGAGCTGCGGCCAGAGAAACAGAAGTTCGAAGAATTTGTCCTCCGCCTTCTCCTTGCGAACCATCAATTTTTATCATTAGAACATTAAATACAATGGGGATTTAAATAGAATTTCTATGACTAGAATACGGGATATGAAAGTAGGAATACTAATAGGAAGATTTCAGCCTCTGCACAAAGGACATGTAAATGCCATAGAATTTGCAAGAGATAATTCAGAAAGATTATTCGTAATTGTTGGGAGTGCAGAGAAAAGCAATCAGGAAAGGAATCCATTTTCGTTTGAAGAAAGAAAGAGAATGATTGGTCTAGCATTAAAGGGAAAAAAATTACAAGATAATATTTCTATTGTGCCCATAAATGATGCAAGGAATCATACAGAATGGATAAAATCGATCAAGAATACGATAGGAGAATATAATTTAATTTTCACAAATGATGAATTGACGGAAAAATTGTTCAAAGAAGATGGGGCAGAAGTATTGAATGTGCCATTACAAGATAGAAATGAGCTATCTGCCACTGAAGTAAGAAAGAGACTTGAATTAGACAAGGAATGGGAATCTCTGGTCACGCCTGAGATAGCTCAGTATCTAAAAGAAATTAATGCAGTAGGACGAATGAAATCTATAGTTTAGCGAGATTTTTCAATGCTGCATCGATTGCTGCGTCAGTATCAGCCTTGAATCCAAGACGGTTCAAGTTATTTGCAATTGAAGAAATTGTAGTAAGGACATAAAATGAATTAATCATGCCGAGACTTCCAACTCTAAATATCTTCCCCATCATCTCTCCAAAACCTCCAGCCACAACTACACCATAGTTTTTAGCTAATGAACCACGAAATTCTTTATCGTCAATTCCTTCAGGATATGCAATAGATATAACAGTGTTAGAACGAGTTTCTGGGGCGCCAAAGAGTTGTAATCCCATTGCCTCAAATGCATCGTAAAATGCTTTACCACATACTTGATGGCGGACGTATCTATTTTCCATTCCTTCTTCAACCATAATATCATATGCTTTGTTCAAAGCAAAGTAGACAGGCAAACACGGAGTGAAAGGAGTTTGTTTTACTTTATCGGACATTTTAATAAAACGCGGAAGGTTTAGAAAATGAAGTTTCTGTGGATCCTTCATCATTTGTTCTTTGTATCTTTTACTAAGCGCAATCATAGCTAGTCCAGGAGGTGCTGCACAAGATTTTTGACTGCCAGTAGCAATAAAATCAATATTATAATCCTCAAGAGGCATTTTATCTGCACCCCAGTTAGAAACTGCATCAGCTACAAGAAATGCTCCATGTTTTGAAGTTAAATCTCCAGCTTCTTTGAGCCAATGACACATTGCTCCAGATGATGTTTCATTAGTTACGATGTATGCTGCTTTAGCGTCAGGGTGTTTTTCTAAGGCACGTTCAAAATCAGACAAAGAAGGAAAATCACCGTAATCGGCAACTAGTTCGATAGGAGTGGCTCCGACACTAGCGATTTGTTCTGAGACCCTTCCACCAAATTCTCCGCATACAGTAACTATTGCTTTATCATCTTTTCGAAGAATGTTAGTTATACTTGCTTCGACTGCGGCAGTACCAGAAGCAGATAAATGAATAATATCTTCTTCACATTCAAATAGAATTTTTCCCTTACGAATCATTTCTTTCATGAGGGAGCTAAAAGTGGCCGTTCGGTGACCGATACTAGGGGCGACCATTGCTTGAGTTACCTCTATAGGTACATTAGTTGGTCCGGGAAGCATAATCAACTTCTGATATGTAGAGTCGTTTCCATTAATTGACATTTAATTTCAGGATATTATAATTAATAGAGACAGATAACTTTTTCTAAGTTTCGTTACCACTAATTTATTTTTATACTTGCAGTGTAAGATAATAATCTATGAATAATGGAGACTTAATATTGTTAGATTTTACGGCCAAAGTGAAGGATACAGGGGATCTCATAGAGACGACAATCGAAGAAGAAGGCAAGAAAATTGGCGATTTTGACGAGGATTTTGTGTTTAAACCTCGGTTAGTAGCAGTTGGAGACAGTTGGGTGCTAAAAGGCTTAGATGAAGCTCTGGCAGAAGCTGAAATAGGAAAACAAGTAAATATCGATATTCCACCGGAGAAAGGATTCGGAGTAAGAGATGCGTCAAAAACAAGTTTGTTTCCTCTAAAGAAATTCAGAGACAAGGCAGACCAAATCAGTGTTGGGTCAGAAATTGAGATAGATGGAAGAATAGGAATAGTGAGGTTTGTAGGTTCAGGAAGAGCGCAAATTGATTTTAATCACAGATATGCGGGAAGAACTTTAGAATATAATTTTACTGTTGTCAAGAAAATTGAAGACAATAAAGAAATGATAAATGAAATTATCGAAAGAAGAATTCCAAATAGCATCGAGAAGATAACCGTCGAAGTAGAACAGAATATTGCGAATATAAAAATTCCAGATGAATATTTCTTATTAGAAGGTTTACAAATAATCAAAAGAGCCGTAGCAAATGAAATTATGAAATATGTAGAAGATGTGAATGAAGTATCTTATACTGAACAATTTAAAGATACACAGAATAATGATAAAAACAAAGTAGAAGAATCTGCTGAACAAGAAAAACCTACAGATGATTCAGAGACACAAAGCGGATCTGTTGAACAAGAAAAACCTACAGATGATTCAGAGACACAAAGCGGATCTGTTGAAGAAAAGGCAGAATAAGCAACAGACAACTATATACAATTAGTATCTGAAAGTAATTTACTTATACTCTCTCGTTCTAGATTAGCAGTATTTAGTATAGTATATCGTTCAGGTCGAATAGTAGGAGCAAGGTTAATAGCTTCAATCATTTCGTCGGCAGTAATACCAAGGTCATCGACATTAGTAGGGCAATTTACTTTCAATAATGCGTTTCTAATTCCTTGCCAATCGAGTCCATGGAGTTTCGACATTGCAATCGAAGCCATGCCGCATTTTTCCCCATGAAGTCCATTATTAGGAGAAACAATGTCAAGAGCGTGGCTGATTAGATGTTCAGAACCGCTACATGGTCGACTGCTGCCTGCAATTCCCGCTGCAACGCCAGTGCTAATCAAAGCTTCGACAATATTCCTTACACTATCGTTTTTATTATCAGAGAAATTCAGAGATTCGTCAAACAATATTTGAGAACTCATGTAGGAAAGACTTGCAGCGTAATTACGGAATTTTTCACCTGAATTATCTCGTGCGAGTTCCCAATCTTTTATTGCAGTAATTTTTGCAATTAAATCTCCACAACCGCTAGATAACAACCTATCTGGAGCTTGTGAGATTATTTTTATATCGGCAAAAATTCCAAGTGGAGGACTTGCTACAAAAGAATACGGTCTATCAGAACCTTTGATTGATGCAAAGGGACTTGAGATGCCATCATGTGATGCACTGGTAGGGAAACTAACAAACGGGAGATTAGCGCGATAAGAAGACAATTTAGCGACGTCTACAGATTTACCTCCACCAATACCAACAATAATACCGTAATTATTCGACTTGCAGAATTCAGATACGTCGTCAGTTACAGAAGTAGTTGCACTGTCGATAATTTTCCAGTCAAAGCTTAGTTGAGATGTTTCCATCGATTTAGCAATAACATCGTCGACTGTAGAATAAACGTTTTTACCTCCAACAAACAATACAGGTTTATCAATGCCGAGATCGGTAAGAAAATTTCCAAATTCCTCAATAATATCATAGCCAATGAGTACGCGGCTAGGCAATTCCATTAAATGGCCTTTTTTAACAGAATTCATTTAGCATAAAAATGTTCTAATCTTTTATATCTATTTTTAATTTTCGTGTTGGCGATAATGAATTTGTTGAAATTTAATATAATGTATCATCATGTCGGCGGAAAAATCAATTTGTTCAGGTGTGAATTCGACACCTTTGGGAATTTTATACCATTTATTCATGCATTTACGGTAACAAATGGCAGTAACGTGTTGAACAACAAAAACAGAGTGGTTCTTAAAGGGTGTTTACTTGCCGACATTAACAGGGTGTTTAGAAGATAGTCTTTCTAAGATGAATTTATGAACAGGGTCTATAACTTCAGAAATTCCAGGTTTTTCTAGATACTCATAGTCTTTAGTATGAAGGGCAAATCTATTACGAAATTTAGATTTTTTGAGTTTTGAAAGATGGTAATCAAGAACGGAGTTAGGTAATAACAATTTGAAATAACGTAATCCCTATAAGTAATCTCTCGAATTAAAAGTTGCAGATATAATTGGACATTATAAAATTCGATATATACAGGAATCCAAACATAGGAGTATTTTTTCAGGCCAATGATAGTTTTCTAGTTAGCCCTCCAGGGACAGCTTCGACAAAGATATCAAAAATTACCAAGCATCTCAAAGTAGAGAATATATCAACAACAATTGGAGGATCAACGCTCATAGGTGCTTTATCAGCAATGAACAGTAATGGCATAATTGTTTCAAAATTAATCGAGGGGTATGAAGAGGAAGTGATTGAAAAGGAAACAGGGCTATCAATACAAAAATTAGATTCAAGATTTACTTCAGCAGGAAATCTCATTGCTGCAAATGACTATGGTGCTATTGTTTCAAGCTTAATTGGAGAGGATGAAGCGAAAAATATTTCAAAAATTTTAAAAGTTCCTGTAAAAAGAATGAATATTGCATCCATGTATTTGATGGGAGCAATGATTAAAGCAACAAACATGGGAGCAGTGGCTCATCCAATAATAAATGATAATAATTTGAAGATAATTAGAGATGTTTTACAGGTCGATGTAAAAAATGCAACGATAAATAGAGGAGTTCCGTATGTGTCATCAGGAATTATTTCAAATTCCGAGAATATACTGGTGGGAAATCAAACAAGCGGTCCCGAATTAGTAACGGTAAGTAGTGCATTTGGAATATAAATCGTCACAAGTGTTTTAAATAAGAAGAACGAAAAAAGAATAAAATGAACGTTGATCAACAAACTCAAGTATTACTTCAGCAAATGAAGCAGCTAGAATCATACCTAACTGACATCGGTAACAGAGAAAATATGGCAATGAATGCCATTGTTGAGAGTAGGGCAGCAGTTCGGGCAACAGAGATTTTAAACAATACGAGTGCAGAAGAAATCCTATTTCCTATTGGATCGGGATTATTAACGAAAATAGGAGATAAATCCACTTTCTTTGTCAATATAGGTGCAGGGGTAACGATAGAAAAGAATGAAGAAGAGGTAAAGGAATTTCTTAATGAGAGAATCAAGGACATAGAAAAATCTATTCAAGCATTAAGTACACAAAAACAAGACATGGCACAGCAATACAACAGTATAAGAGCTGCTTTGAACAATATTGTACAGGGCCAACAAGATGTTAGACAAAGTTAAAAACGCAGTATCGAATCTTTCAAAAATAGCTGTAGAAAAGCAGATTTCAGAAAAAGAATTAGACGAAGTAATGGAGAATTTAACAATAGAGTTATTGGAATCAGAGATGCCATTTGATCTAGTAGAACAAATATCAGAAAACATAAAAAAACAAATGATTGGTAAGAAATTTGCCAGAAGCGATGAGTTCAAGGAGATAATTAAAAATGAATTTACAAGCACAATTAAAGAAATATTTCAGAAAGTAGAAGATGTTGATTTAATTAAGTTAATTAATTCAAAAGAAAGTAAACCATTCAAGATATTAATTGTTGGAATAAATGGATCAGGAAAAACAACGACAGTAGCAAAAATTGGTCATCTGTTAAAAGAAAACAATATTTCTTCAGTAATAGTTGCAGGTGATACATTCAGATCAGGGGCAATAGAGCAAATAAAAGAACATGCAGATAGATTAGAATTAAAGCTCATATCACAGAAATATGGTTCAGATCCAGCTGCTGTAGCAAGAGATGGAGTAGAATACTCCAAGACACACAGCATAGACGCAGTAATAATTGACACGTCTGGGAGGGTTCAAACGAATAGCAATCTAATGCAGGAAGTGTTGAAGATAAAAAACGTAGTTAATCCAGATTTTACGGTATTCATAGGGGATTCTCTTGCGGGTAATGACTTGGTATCTCAAACACACGAATTCTTCAAATTTACAGAGTTCAATGGATCGATTTTGACAAAGGTAGACGCAGATGTAAAAGGAGGAGCAATATTATCAATATTGAGCGAGACTGGAAAACCAATAATATATATAGGGACTGGACAAGAGTATAAAGACCTTGAAAAGTTTAATGAAGAGAGATTCTTATCAGGGCTATTTCAATAGCAAGGTGTGAATATGATGAAAAATTTGATGACCGTGAGTGAATTAGATGCAAAAGACATATCGGAGATGGTAAGAATTGCGAGAAAATTTAAAAATGGAAAAAATGGATCGTTAAAAAAAGTCAAGAATAAAACTTTAGCATTGATTTTTCAAAAACCGTCAACAAGGACAAGATTGAGTTTTGAGATTGCCATGGAACAAATGGGAGGAAATTCAATATTTCTCAGTGAATCAGATTTACAGATATCAAGGGGAGAATTAATAAAAGATACTGCAAGAACATTATCAGAATATGTAGATATTGTAGCAATGCGTACATATCATAATTCAGACATACAAGAATTTATCGATAATTCTTCTATTCCAGTAATTAATGCATTGTCAAATACAAATCATCCATGTCAGGCATTATCAGATATACAAACAATAATAGAGAAAAAGAAGACACTACGTAACCTAAAAATAACATGGATAGGAGATAGCAACAATGTATTGAATGACTTCTTGTTTGCAGCATTAAAATTGGGTGCCGATTTCTCCATTGCATGTCCAAGTAAATATTCGCCAAATAAAGGAGTGATTGAGGTTGCGAAGAAGATAATGAGGAAGAATAAATCATCGTTATCGATCAGTACAGATCCAATGAGAGCAGTAATAGATTCGGATGTAGTAGTTACAGATAAAATAGTTTCAATGGGAGACAAAAATAAAGAAGGAAAGAAGAAAGCATTTCTGCCAAAATACAGAGTTACGGATAAGATAATGTCAAAAGCTAAGGATGATGCAATCTTCATGCATTGTCTACCAGCAGTACGTGGAGAGGAAGTATCAAATAGTGTAATCGATGGTAAGAATTCAGTAATTTGGCAACAAGTTGAGAATAAATTACATATGCATAAGGCCTTGATTTGGTCTATGCTAAAATAAAATATAGATAATATAATGCCGTTATATATATAAATAAGCTGTTTATGAATCATAGTATGACAGACATGCAATCTGACAAACAAAACAGACGAGATTTCATAAAATATGCGGGAGGAGCGGCAGTAGGCCTAGGAATAGGCGGACTAGGATTCCTCAGTTCAAATGGAAACTTAGTAGCAGAAAGAGACAAAAATTCCCAATTACAAACTGATTTAGTTAGTTTGAATGAACAATTAGAAGACCTACAAAGATGGGCAATATATGGTGGAGGAAGTAATGTCAAAAATATGCCAAATGTTATTGATAAACAACCTACAGTAAAAATGGATGAGACATTTTATTTTGATCAGAAAAGAGCATTTTGTAGAGTAGACAATAATCCAGAAGCTTTCATAATGCCAACATACTTGATGGGCGAAGTTCCTATTGAAGCAAATACGTTCTTCATGCTGATGTCAACATCAACCCTTCATGTAAAATCGATTGAGGAATCAGAAAATTCAACATGTATTTTAGAAAGTGATTCAGGAGATTGTTTTACTGAAGCGTCAGCTGGAGGAAACATATATGGTTCAAGAGTAAAACCTGAACCATTCAAATCAGAAATTGTTGCAGTAGATGGAAAAACATTTTCATATACAGCACTCTTTGATGAAAACGAAGCACCAGTTAATTTTGCAATATTTGGTCCAAAGTTTACTTTTACTGGAGAATTAACTATTGGTTCAGTAACTGTAAAGAGAGTGGAACAATTAGCAAAATCACTTCCGAAGTAAAATAATTAAGCACCGAGTCATACAAATGAAAAAAATAGTAATATTGACAATTAGTTTGTTAATATTACTACCTTCATCGGTATTTGGACAGTATCAACCAATTATTGTGTCAGACACTTATACTTTTAATGGTTCAAATAACAATAAAGAAAATTTAAAGTGGGGAGAAGCAAATTTAACTCTTCGAAGATTAGTGAATCAAGCTTATTCAGATAAAATATCAGAATTATCCAATTTAGAAAGTCCTAATGCCAGAGTTATCAGTAATACAGTATGTGATCAGCAATTAGGTTCAAATATTATCGATGAGAGGAATTTATCAGATATGAATTGGGTATGGGGTCAATTCATTTCTCATGACCTAGATTTCACTCCTACTGCAGTTTTTGATACAAGGTTACAGGATTTAGAAAGAATTCAAATTATTGCGCCAGAAGATGACCCCCATTATCGAGAAAATCAGACGATGATGTCAGTATTTCGAAGTTTATATGACGTAAGAACAGGGTTATCAAGAGAGAATAATCGCGAACAAATAAACATCGTTACTCCTTGGTTGGACGGGAGTGTAGTATATGGAACGTCAGAACAACGTGCAAACGAATTAAGAACATTTGAAGGAGGGAAATTAATTACAACAGAACATGAGAAAGGAGATTTATTGAGGCTAGCTCCTGCAAATTCAATAGAAGAACAACGAGTAAGAGGATTAGCTTTCTTTTCAGGAGATATAAGAGCAAATGAGAATATTGCATTGACTGCAGTAAATACGTTATTTGTAAGAGAACATAATCGCATTGCTGAAGAAATATTGAATGATAATCCTGAATTTAATGATGAGGAGATATTTCAGATGGCAAGAAAAATAAACACTGCAATAATCCAGTCAATAACATATAATGAATTCATACCGTCATTAGGAATTGAATTGGAACCGTATGTCGCTTATGATGAATCGGTGAACCCACAAATCTCGCATTTGTTTTCTGTAGTAGCGTTTAGAATTGGACATAGTCAAATAGGGGAACAATTCGTTCTAGTAAATGAAACAGATGTAGAACAAACTATTCCAATGCACGAGGGTTTTTTCAATCCGTCAATTATTCAGAAACATGGAATTGATTCCATAATAAAAGGAATATTTGTAACAAAGCAACAAGCGAGTGACATATATTATCACGACAGCATTAGGAACTTTTTATTTGAAGAGCCTGGAAGAGGAGGTTTAGATCTATGTGTATTAGACATCATAAGAGCGAGAGACCACGGAATACCAGACTATAATTCAATACGAGAAGAGATTGGTCTAATGTCCGTAACCGAATTTGATGAAATAAGTTCAGATCAAGAAGTAATCAGACGATTGAGTCAGACTTATAGAAATGTTAACGAATTAGATCCAATTATTGGAATATTAGCAGAAGAACATGTAGAGGATTCGACGCTTGGAGAAACTGGATACCATATAATTAAAGAACAATTTGAAAGGATAAGAGACGGAGATCGTTTATTCTATTTGAACGATCCCGACTTGAAAGATATTGTTGATGATATAGACAATACTAGATTATCAGATGTAATCGAAAGGAATACAAGAATAGAAGATGTTCCAAATAATGTATTCTTTGTAAATGAGTTGCAAGATGATTACTCAAGAACAGAAAATCAAATTGTATTTTCGATTGCATCGGTATTTTTTGTATTGATTATTACAATTTATGCACGTCAAAGAAGTAATCAAGTGTAAAAATAACAAGTCATCTATATATTATGAAAATAATTACCATATTGGCAACAGGTAGGGTTGGGGGGATAGCCGTCCTCCTTGCTGAAACCGGCTATACGCAGCACCAGTAACCACTGGTTAAAGTATAATTTTCAGGTACCTGCCATCTTGCTTGAATGAAGTCACGCCGTGATTGGTGGTCACAAGAGATAGCTATTTCGAAGGAAATAGTGATTCTTCAACTACTGAAACCGGACAGGTCCGGGAGGGAGCATCCGTATAGTAGGGTGGTTGCGCTTTCACGTCTACGTGAATGACTTTGTAAGATTGGAAAAGGGCTTGGGACTTATATGAATCCCAGTGGCGCTGTTGCCATTAATCTTAAACGTCTTTATGTGTATATAGATTATAACGATGGCGGAAAATATCAAAGGAAGTAAATTTGGATTAATAGGAATAGCTAGTCCAATAATCGGACTTTTAGCAGTATTAGTTTCTATTTATTTCTCGCCTTGGTTTGAGTGGCCAATACATGCGCTAAGTGACTTGGGTGTTGCACAAGAAGGAAGACTCATCTCACAATTTGCACAAGAAGGTGACACACAGATTGCAGTATGGACATTTAATGGAGGCATGATTGTAGCAGGACTTTTAATAGCAATTTTCGTTCTTTATACCAGAAAAACTATTCCAAATAATTTAATGAGTAAAATAGCATATTCGCTAATATTTATCGGTGGAATGAATCTGGCATTAGTGGGAGTATTTCCATATAATATTTCTGGTACGATTCATCAAATTGTAGCAATAATTTACTTTATCTTTACGCCAATCGGATTAATCATGATTGGAATAGAAAGACGTTCAAAGGATAGGAATTTTGCGATATTTTCGATTGGATCGGGAATAGTTTCATTAGTAGTAATTGGAGGTGCAGTTCTTGGAATATTGGGAACGCCAATAGGTAGCATTTATCCCGAAGGAGTGGCGATTCCTGAATTTATAGAAGCAGTAATTCTTGGTCTATGGATTGGAATAGCAGGAATAAGAGTTTTCAGAACAGGAAAATTCTAATTAATTTATATATTTTTTTCAATTTTTTTAAACGTTAATAATGGCAATGCCGACATTTCTTATGCCGTGGTTGCCTAGCCTGGTAAGGCGCAGGATTGCTATTCTGCAAATATCCTGTCTCCGCAAGGAATCGCGGGTTCAAATCCCGCTCACGGCGTCACATTTAACAAAAATTTATCTGCGAGAATCACGTAATTAAAATAATGGTAGAAATTACACCAATAATTACAATTATGGGTTACTCATTAGTTGGAGGTATCGCCTCGGCATACCTTTTCAAACGAGTTGCAAAGATTCTTGTCGTTCTCGTTGGCATAATATTTTTTATCATCCCTGCTTCAGGTTATGCAGATACATTACCAATTTTTAATTATATAGCAGAATATATTTTTGGGCAAGCAGCAACTTTGGCTACTTCATTAGGGTCAATAGTTTTACTGCAATTAGAAATGGCAGTGCCATTTGTTATTGGTTTTGTAGTAGGAATAAAAAAGTTCTAATTAAATCAATATTTAGTTGCGTCGAGGCTAATTACAGGTTCATTTCCGATAACTTCAGCAGTATGAACAGTTCCAGCAGGAACAAGCAACATATCTCCAGGCCCCAGAATGAATTCTTTACCAAGAGCAGTCATTTTGAATTTGCCAGAAAGTACTGTATCTTTTTTGTCAATAGTATGTGAATGTTCGGAAAAATATGTACCAGGGCTGTAAGAATAAGTAATCACACTAAATCCTTCTTCCTCTAGACGTTTTCTCATATTAGATTCGTTTAATTCACCCCAATCAGGATTCCAAGATTCAACTTCCACATATAATAAAATGACTGGATGAATAAAAATGATTTTTGTAAAAATAATTAATATTTTTTATTATTGGAAAGAATAAAGTCAATAATTTCTGAAACGCAATGGCCATTAGTTTTATCTGATGTGTAAAATGATTTCTCTTTTACTAAGTCGTGAGAATTGGAAACAGCGATAGAATACTTTACCACATCAAATACAGATAGATCATTAAGAGAATCTCCAATAGCAACAACAGAATTAGTATTAATTTTTTCAGACTTTAAGACCTTATCTAAGGCATATCCCTTAGTGATGTTAGGAGGCATAAGATTAATCATTTCATCGGATCTAGTAAGGTTTAGATCAAGATTTTTTTCAGAAAGAACTTCCGATACTTCGTTAAGAAAATCGTCCACGTTTATTCGAGGTTCACGGTCAAGAGCAATGATGACATTTTTATCATGATGCGCTTCTTTTGGAATAATACAGAAAGGCAACCAAGAAGAAAGATTGTTTTTGAGTAAGATAAGGTCCTTCTGCTCACCTAATAAAATCAATTCATGATTACGGCAATCATAAGTAACCGTGCCTTCTTCGCAAATAACAATATCTTCAAGTCCGAGACATCTAGTTATGCCAAGAACATAATGTAAAGTTCTGCCGCTAGAGATGACTATACGAACGCCACTATCTACAAGATTTCGAATATTTTCAATTTCTTCAATCAGAAGTCTAGAATTGCCAAAGACAGTTCCATCTAAATCTAAGACCAGGAGCTCGATTTTATCTGAGAAAATATTTTGAGACACAGAATAAAATTAGGAAAATAATATATAACTAATTAGAAATGCCGAGAGCCGGATTTGAACCGGCGACAGCTCCGGCTTCAGCGGAGTGCTGGAGTTATATAATCTCTCCCAGGCTGAGCTACCTCGGCAGTGAATAAATTTCTATATTATAGAATATAATGTTTACAATTTGTATAGATTTTGATTTTATAGAATGCGGTCGACGGGATTTGAACCCGTGTTCCGGGGTTGGAAACCCCGTGTCCTAACCAAGTTTTCCCCTAATTAAAGGTCTGGACGACAACCGCTAGATTCTAAGAGATGTTAGTAGATAAAAAATATTTATGAAAAATCAGGATTATGTTTCTCAATTTCATATATAATTCTGGAACATGCAGTATGTGATTCGAGATTGAAATTACCGAGAGATATTAAATCGTCTATGCAAGTAAGAACGTTTTTAGAGAATGTTCCATGAGAGAATCCACCAATCAATAAAGTCGGACGAGATGAATTAATTATTTTATCAGACAAATAATTGGAGGAAAGTGAATCACCTTGCCGAGATAACCCAACAACGTGATCAGAATCAATATCAGACATAAGTTCAGAGAATGAGGATTCATATATGTTAATTAATGGATCAGATTCCTCGTTATTTAGATAGTTATGGAATAATTTCTCGAATAATCCAATAAAACGATGATAAGATTTTGGCAATCGTACGCCGAAATCAAGTTCAATTACATGATCTGAAATTGTATGTATATAATATTTAATTTGGTTTTCTAGATATAAAGGAGTCGAGGTAATTGAAAGAGAACTCATATGTACGATATCAGGTCGACCTCTTTTATCGATGTTGTCAAGATTTTTCATAAGGTGAGAATGATAACTTTTATCAAGAAACTTATGGTCGATATTATAGGATTTAGAATTTTTTTTGAGTTCATCTGGGAGAATTTCCAATGCAGATTCAGTCAATACAATATTAAGATGTTCCACAATGTATAAAAAATTCGTAGTGATAAATAGATTTTGTAGATTCATTGAATATTAAGAAGAAAAAACGGCAAATAGCAGAAAACAGAGTGGATTATCTAGCGTCTGAGATAGAAAAATCATTAAAACATAATCATAGTCTTGCAGAGATTCAAGCAAAACAAGCGAGGGATTTTTCTAAAAAATTTAACATAAAAACAGGATTTTCACAAAGAATGTTATTTTGTCATAAATGTAAGAGATTCATCGTACCTGGATTTAATTCAAGAATCAGACTCTCGAAGATAAGGAAATCAATCAATATCACATGTCTTCATTGTGGTTTTACTTATAGAAAGATGAGAAACTAGAGTCAAACCTATATAGGATATAAATTATTGTGAATCTGAATTTGACAAACGTGAATGAAGTACCAGCAAACAAGTTGATAGAAACATTAGCGTTAAAGCTTAAAGAAGAAGAAATTGTCAAACCTCCTGAATGGTCGGATTTTGTTAAAACAGGATCGCATGCAGAAAGACCTCCGCAAAATATTGATTGGTGGTATGAAAGGTGTGCGTCGTTACTGAGAAAAGTGTACTTACATGGACCTATAGGACTATCAGATTTGCAAGATTTTTATGGCGGTAAAAAGAAAATTAAATTCGCAAAAAGACATCAAAGAAGTGCAGGACAATCGGCAATTAGGAAACCACTACAACAACTAGAATCAGCAGGTTATATTGAGAAGAAAGAACTAAAAGGAAGAATTATTTCAGGAAAGGGAATGAGTTTAATTGATAAAACTAGTGCTGTAATATTAAAAGAATTAGCAGAAAGTAATTCAGAATTAAAGAGATACGTATAATATCTTATACAGGTTTATTAGTTAACGAATTTTAATTAATTGTTAATCAAGAGGATATAGTCATTGTTAGCGATATTTGATACAGAAGGAGTTTTAATCGATGGTGAATTTTTACCAGAATTAGCTAAAGTCGTTGGAAAAGAAGAAGAGATTTGGGAGATAACTAAGAAAGGAATAAGCGGAGAGATAGAATGGGAAAAAGGTCTCATAGAAAGAATCAATGAATTAAAAGGAGTGTCATATGATGATTGTAAAAGAGTATCAGATGACATGCCCATCATGCAGGGTGCAAAAGAAACATTCGATGAATTACGAAAATTAGGGTTTAAGACTTTAACTGTATCTGGAGGTCCAGATATTTTAATTGACAGAATTAAAGAAGAATTACAAATAGACTATGCATTCTCGAATAAATTGATTTTTAATGAGGAGAAATTACAAGGAGTAGATATAATAGTAGGATCAGACAAAACAATACCAATAAAAGATACAATAGAAATGATGAAGAAGCAAAAAGAAGATATTGTAATAACTGTCGATGGAGCCAATGACATAAAGTTATTTGATTTAGCAGGACTAAGAATCTCTTTTAATGGAACAGAATTAATTAATGAGAAATCAGATTCGATTGTGAATAAAAAGGACCTAAGAGAGATTATACCAATTATTAAAGAGAAATTTAACTTAAATTAGGAATGTTTAGCAGTTTCCGTAATTGTAAGTGTATTTTCATTGAGCCAATCAAGGCCTTCGACAAAAACTTCAGCTAGTTCGACTGTGGTAATTACGGGAATTCCTAATTCAACTGCTTTTCTGCGTATTAGATATTCATCTTCTATGATTGAATCAGCAGTATTAGAAGATTTAATCATTGGGACATTAATGATTAAATCGAATTCGCGTTTAATTAGATAATCTTCCAGATTAGGTTTCCTTTCATATTCACCAATTTTGTAAAGTGCAATAGAATCAATGTTATTAGAATCAAGAAAATCAGCAGTATGTTCTGTAGCAAAAGTCTTGAAACCAAGTTTAGAGAATTTTTTGATGACAGGTAAGAGTTTTTGTTTTTTCTCGGTACCGCCAATACTTACAAGGATGCTGCCATTTTTACGGGGTATATTATAACCAGCAGAAATCAGTGATTTAAGAAAAGCATCATAGAAATTTTTTCCAAAACATGCAACTTCCCCAGTAGATTGCATTTCTACTCCAAGATTTGGATCTGCACCATCTAATTGCATAAAAGAAAACTGAGGAACTTTTACACCGACAGATTGAATGTTGCGATAATTATGAAAACTAGAAGAAATTGTCTGTCCCAATATTGCAGAAGCAGACAGTTGCATAAGGTTAACACCACTATATTTTGAAACAAAGGGCATTGAACGCGAGGCACGGAGATTACACTCAATAACAGAAACAGATCCATCTTTAACGATAAATTGTGTGTTAAAGGGTCCCTTAATTTGTAGTTGCTTGGCAATCTTATTCGTATAATCTATAATCAAGGCTTCTTCACTAGGATCTAAAGTTCTAGGAGGAATAGTCATTATTGCATCTCCTGAATGTACGCCTGCTTTTTCTATATGTTCAAGAATCGCTCCAATAAAGACATTATCACCATCAGATACAGCATCAACTTCAATTTCTCGAGCGTCTTGAATGAATTTACTTACAACAACCGGATAATCAACATTAACTTTAGCTGCATCTTCAAGAAAAGTTTTAAGATTATCATCAGTCCAAATCACTCTCATTGCAGCACCGCTTAAAACATAAGAAGGTCTCACAAGAAGAGGATATTTTTGTTCTTTAGCAAATTCATATGCAGTATCAAAGGAAGTAAATGTTTGCCATGAAGGTTGGGAAACACCAATTTCGTCCAATAATGCACTAAATTTCTCACGATTTTCAGCGCGGTCAATATTCGAACTAGAAGTTCCAAATAATTTAACGCCATAGTTTGATAATTTGTTAACAAGATTATTTGCAGATTGTCCTCCAACGCATGCAACAAGACCATCGGGTTGTTCTTTGTCATAAATATCAAGAATTCTTTCAAGAGTGAGTTCTTCGAAATATAAACTATCGCTCATGTCGTAATCAGTAGAAACAGTTTCAGGATTACAATTTACTACAATAATATCATAACCACGTTCCTTCAATGCCCATACCATATTCATTGTAGACCAATCGAATTCAACAGAGCTACCTATTCTATAAGTGCCTGCACCAAGAACGATGAGTTTTTTCTTATTGGAAGGTTTAACGTCGTCAATAGAACCATCATAAGTTATATACAAATAATTTGTTTGTGCAGGCCATTCGGCAGCAAGAGTGTCAATTTGTTTAGTTCGAGGAAGAATGCCATAATTGGTTCGGATTTTACGAATTTCAGATTCATCTTTGTTAAAGTAAAGAGAGAGTTGTTTATCTGAGAATCCCTTCTTCTTTGCGTCAAAAATGAGTGATTTGTTATTAGAATCAGGATTTTCCAGTAATTTACGTTCAAGATCAACAACATTCTTGATTTTATCAACAAACCATTTGTCAATAGTAGATATTCTTGAGATTTCTTCAGGGGACATATTCGAGCGTAGAGATTCAACTACATGAAAGAGAATTTCATCGCTAAAGTGAACAAGATTATCTTCAAGAGTTTCAGGATCAGAATCAGTATGGAAAGTTGGGTCGCATAGTCCTAATTTATCGATATCAACCATACGAATAGCCTTTTGAAGAGCCTCTTCAAAGGAGCTTCCAATCGACATAATTTCTCCAACTGATTTCATTTGTGTTCCAATTTTTCTTGACACATTTTCAAACTTTTTGAGGTCCCATCTGGGCATTTTAACCACAAGATAATCAAGAGATGGTTCAAAACAAGCAGTAGTTACTCCAGTAACTTGATTGAAAAGTTCGGGAAGAGTTTTACCCAATATAACTTTAGCAGCTAAATATGCTAAAGGATATCCAGTTGCTTTCGATGCAAGTGCAGAAGAACGGGACAACCTTGCATTAATTTCAATTACATTGTAATTTTCAGAATTAGGGTCTAAGGAAAATTGAACGTTACATTCACCGACGATTTCACATGCAGTAGCGGCTTTAATTGCAATCTCTCTTAGTTTATGATATTCTCGATTGGTAATGGTTTGTGATGGGGCTACAACAATATTATCACCGGTGTGCACTTTCATTCCAAGGACATTTTCCATATTACAAACAGTAACACAATTACCTTTGGCATCGCGCATTATTTCATATTCAATCTGTTTCCATTCTCCAAGATATTCTTCAATCAAAACTTGTTTAGTAAGACTATTGGCAATTCCTTTGATAACAATCTCGTCAAGTTCGTATTCATTATGTGCAACACCGCCTCCCTTACCACCTAATGTGTAAGCGGCACGGATCATAACAGGATAACCAAGGTCTTTGACTAATTCTTTTGCTTCGTCAAGAGAATATACTGCACGACTTTTTGGAGTATCAATGCCTGATTCAGTCATCTTTTGTTTGAAAAGGTCTCGATCTTCCGTGATTTCAATACCACGAATTTTAGTACCCAATACCTTAACGTTGTACTTTGACAGTATTCCTTGTTTGTCGAGTTGAATTCCACAATTTAATGCGGTTTGGCCACCAAAACTCAAGAGAATTGCATCAGGTCTTTCCTTAGCAATAACTTTAGCAACGAACTCGGGAATTACAGGGACAGAATATACTTTGGGGCAGATACGAGAATCAGTCTGAATTGTAGCAATATTAGGATTAACCAGAATAGCATCTATTCCTTCTTCTTTGAGAGCTTTAATACATTGGCTGCCAGAGTAGTCAAATTCTCCTGCTTCGCCAATCTTTATTGCTCCACTGCCAAGAACAAGAATTTTTTTGATTTTATCGCTCAATTTGAATCACCAGTTATCATGTTAAAGAATTCATCAAAAACATAAGAGGTATCATAAGGACCAGGATGTGCTTCTGGATGAAATTGCACTGCAATACAGGAATTATTTTCATGCATAACTCCTTCTAAAGAATTATCATCAAGATTAACAAACCAAGGTTTCAACTCCGTGTTAGACAAAGAATCAATATCAACAGCATAACCATGATTTTGACTAGTTACATAGCTCCTATCGCTAACCAAATCATGACAAGATTTATTTTGACCTCGATGTCCATATTGCAATTTGTAAGTTGATGCACCAAGTGAAAGTGAAATTAATTGATGGCCTAAACATATTCCCAAAGTAGGAATTGGAGAGTTACAAATTTGTTTAATTGTGTCAAGATAGTCGGTGCAACGTTGAGGATCGCCAGGTCCATTACTAACAATTACACCTTTAGGATTGTATTCCATAATCTGATCAAGAGTGTAATTATATGGAACGACTATAGCAGAATAATTTCGCTTTAATACATTCCTTATGATGCCATTTTTTACTCCGAAATCTAGAATTACAATTTTATCATCGCTATTCCCATAGGTTTTAGGAGACTTAGTACTTACATTTTTAAAGAATTCGAAAGTTTCATAGGACTTTGCATTACTTAGAATAGAATCAGGATTACTTGAATTATTGGGATCATAACTAATAGCACCCATCATGACACCGGATTCTCTGATTTTCAGGGTAAGACTTCTAGTATCAATATTAGAAATTCCAGTTATTGCTTCTGATTTAAGCCATTCGTCAAATGTTTTTGTAGAACTCCAATGGTTTGGAGTAGTACATAATTCGTTGACAATAACTCCACTAGGTTGGATCTTAGAAGATTCGAAATGTGCAGGTAGAGAATATTCATCACAGTTAGCATAATCAGGAACGCCATAATTTCCAATCAAAGGATAAGTAAATGATAAAAGTTGACCGCCAAATGAAGGGTCAGTCAAAGATTCAGTATAGCCAACCATACCTGTTGTAAATACTACTTCGCCAACAACTGTAGAAGGTTTACCGAAACCGGTTCCATGAAATTTACTGCCATCTTCTAGCGTTAATACAGCATCACATTCCACAGAATTATTCATTAAGATTTAAAACAACATTAAGAATATAAGAATTTTATTTTGAATTACTATTATGTCTCAACAGAATTGGGCTTTTTTAATTCCGGAGAAGAAGGTTCGTTTGAATCGCTAGTAAGTCTCAACAGAATTGGGCTAACAACAGTAGTAACCATTATTACTGCCATAAGAACTGCATAAGAATAACTGTCAATTAATCCGGATGCATAACCTATTCCGGCAATGACAATTCCTACTTCTCCACGAGATGCCATTCCAATACCTATACGCTGAGCTTGAATTCTGTTACGTAAGAAGATATAACCGGGAATACCACAACCGAGTAACTTTCCAATCATTGCAAGTGCAAGTATTAAGCCAAATGCAAATAGATCAATTCCAAGAATTTCTGCAAGATTAATTTGTGCGCCAACATATGCAAAGAATAATGGTGCAAAGATAATTCGTATATGGCTAATGAATATTTCAATTTGATGTTTATATCGAGAACCTGCTAATGCCATTCCTGCAGCAAATGTTCCAACAATAGGAGAAAGACCCATGTAAACTGCAATTGCACCCCACACAAGAATTATGAATATCGCAAGTGTTTCTATTGTAGATGGAGATTGAGGGTGTTTTTCTGAGTCCTCAGTTAATTTAAGTTCTCCAGTAAGATTAGTTACGAAATCTAGGAATTTAGGTAAGAAATAAACTGAGCCTAATAATAAAGCGATCCAGAGAGAGAGAGTAAATACAGTAGTAGATAAGACACTAGCAATTTCAGGGATAATACCCGTACTGGCAATTGCAAGAACTACTCCAAGAAGAGTTAAACCAAGTACGTCATCTACCACTGCAGCGTAGACCATGATTTGAGATTCTTTATTTTTGAGTTGGTCGAGTTCTTCAAGAGTTCTTATTGTAATCGCAATGCTAGTAGCAGTAAGAGCTGCACCGATAAGAAGAGATTCTGTAGATGAAAAACCGACAAAGATACTTCCATAATAGCCAAGGATAAAAGGAATAACTACGCCAGCAGTTCCAATAACAAATGAAGGAAGTCCTGCCTTTCTGAATTGTTTAAATGTAAATTCTAATCCAGCGCTAAAGAGGAGTATCATACCACCGATTTCAAAGAAAGTTTCAAGAACGAAATTTTCATTAACAGGACCTGAAAAGAGAGGTTCGCCTGCTAAAACAAGAAGACCGCCAATCGCAAAAGGTCCAAAAATTACACCTGCAAGTATTTCTCCAATTACTTCAGGTAGTTTTATTCTTTTAAAAACTAGGGCAAATATTTTTGCAGTAACAATCAATAGGCTAATAGCCAAAATTGTAGTGATAACAGTGGTGGAGGAAGACAATTGATACAATTAATAGAAATAAGATTATGTATTTAAATTAATAACAAGATTCAAGAAATAGTTTTTTTCTCACGAATGTCATAATCGTGGTCGTCAATATTACCATCTTTGACAGTAATTACACGTGAACATCGCATAGCGACTTCAGGATCATGAGTGACAAGAATGACAGTTTTTCCGACTTCTTGATTAAGATTATATAATAAATCAATTATAGACTTGGAAGTTTTAGTATCAAGGTTTCCAGTAGGTTCGTCGCCAAGAATAATTGGAGGATTTACGGAAAGAGCACGAGCAATGGCAACTCTTTGTTGTTGTCCGCCACTAAGTTGGTTAGGGTTATTTTGCCATCGATCCTCTAAACCAACCATTTTAAGCATTTCATAGGCGCGTTTTTTCCTTTCTGTCGCACCGACGCCAAGAATAGATAAAGGGAGTTCCACATTTGCTAAAGCAGAAAATCTAGATATTAGATTAAACGATTGGAAAATGAATCCAATTTTTTTATTTCTTAATAATGCCAGACCAGCAGAATTAAGAGTAGTGGTTTCAATGCCGTCAATTTGAATTTTGCCAGATGTGGGCGAGTCAAGTGCGCCGATAAGATTCAACAAAGTAGATTTGCCACTGCCAGAAGGACCCATAATTGCAATAAATTCACCAGAATCAATTTTAATGTCTACATTATCTAGAGCAATAGTATCCAAACCGCCGCCCGAATATACTTTTCTTAAAGAGTCAGTTTTTAGTATTACTGAAGACAATGTGAATATACCTAGAACGGTTGTTTAGAACTACGACGTCGAAGTATAAAGATAGTGATTAGAATTACAAATGCCCCGACACCTATAATGGCAATAGGTGATGAAAGGAAAGCAGAAGTAGTAGAGATTTCGTCAATAATAACGGGCTGTAAATCAGCAAGTGAACCTCCAATTAGGAATTCATGGGTACTAGTATGCAAGAATTTATTTCCATATGTATCTTCGTATACAACTTGTAGAATTAGAGGAGAAGTACCATCTCTAGCATCTTCGTCAACAGTAAATTCTAAACTAAATGGAATCAAACTATCTGCATCAACTTCACCAATGTATTGAGAACTTTCAGTCGTTAATATTAAACCGTCGCCATCTAGAATAGAGATTGAAAGAAATTGAGCGTCAGTATTACCTTGGTTTAGAAGATTACCAACAATTGATGCATTAAATCCTGCAGGCAATACCTCACGATCAAATTCAACAGATTTGAATGTAAGGTCAATTAAGCCTCGAACTGTGAAACCAATAGTTCGGATTTCTTCGTGTGGGAAGCCATGTGAATCGATATAAGATATGTGAACTTGAACGACACTTGATGTATCAGCGGCACTGAGTGATGCGAAAATTTCAGGGTCAAGAGTAAGAGAGTCGCCAGAATTTAGTTTGTTGAATTTCCAAGTATTGCTTCCTGAATTAAGAAATATAGGAAGGACAGAAGATTGAACTGTAGAAAATTGTAAATCAATTGAGATGTCAGTAACATCGTCATCGCCAGTATTTTGAAGATTAATCAATGGAGTAGTTATTCGTCCGGATTGGAGAACATTATCAGGAATATTTATTGAAAATGGAGATGACCAGTCTTTAACTATGACGCCAAATTCTTGAGATATGGTTTTTTGTAAACCATTGATAGTTCGATATTCAACAATAACTGAGATTGGGTATAGGCCTTTTTGTGCAGTTGGTGAAACATAAGTTGGGAAAGAGAAGGACGTCTTTTCATCAGTAAGCAGATGATCTAATTTTCGAGTATTGTCATCTAGAGAAGTTCCAAGAATGCTAGAGGAAGTTCCATAGGAAACAGATAAGGAAATTGAATAAGCTGGTGCAGTTCCAATATTTGATATTTCTAATATCAAATCATTTTCTGTGCCACTTGTAAGAACATTATTCTTGATTGATAATTCAATATCACTTTTACCATCTACTATAACGGAAAAGTCAATTATTTCATTACGTAATAATGAGTCTTTATCCAAGTATGAAAAATCTAATTGTAGGTTATATTCTCCAAGTTCAATAGAATCAGAAACATCAACTAGAAAGTCAGCCGAAGAAGTAGAACCGCTAGGAACAGTTGCTCCAAAGAAACCAGTCATTGAGTTTGCACCGTTGGAAGAAGAGAAGTAATTATTTGAAATTAGTTTACCTTGGATTCCACTAATCGGACCAGTGTCACGGTTTTGTATGACTACGTTGAGTTTAACACTATTATCGCCTGGTTCAACTGAAATTTGATCATTTGGACTTCCCCAGAATGTATCAACTACTGCGATTCCTTTGTTTGTTACTTCTTCTACACGAAGAAATATTGTACGAGTTTCAGTAATAGTAGTTCCGAAAGAATTATCATATACCATAGTAGCAGAGATTTGGTAATTATTGCCAGCAGTAGAGATTGGAGCAAATAGGGATATTGAGATAGAAGTTTGTTGATCTGGACCTAGTGAAGAGAGTTGCCATTTGTTGTCAGATCCGAGAAGATTTAGTGGAGATGGAATTGTTAGAGATAAATCAATAGAACCGGTATTTGCAGTGCCTTCATTAAGAAGAATAAATTCAACATTGTTAGATTCGTCAGGTAAGAGTAATTGAGTACTAGAAGTAAGTTTAAGGAAACTTCTTCCACTAATATGAACATTAACATCTTTGTCAATAGAAAGTCCATTTAAGCCGGTAGTAGTTTGATAATTAATTGTTAGAGGAATAGACAAAGTCCCAATAGAAGCATCTTCATTTATGTTAACGAGGAAATTATATGTATTAGTAGAACCAGCAGTTATAGTAGTAGTAGATATAGCATATAGAATATTACCACCAGTACGATTAGTTAAAACGTCAGGTAAGATTAATTCAACAGATAAATTATTTATATCAAAATCACCGCCATTTCTAAGAACAATTTGGAGATTATTACCGAGATCACCAGGAGTTACTTCGACAGGAATAGTTTGAGTGCCCCAATCAGAGAAGATAACATCAAAGTCAGTAATGAATACATTCAGGTCATAAGTACCCAGACCAGACCATTGGTTACCAGTTAATTTAATAAAATAATAACCCGATTTAGATGCAGTGAACGTGATAATTTCGTCAATTCCCTCGCCATTAACAGAAGAAGCAAGTTGAACTTGTTCGCTATCAGAACTATCAGGGTCGTATAAATATAAATCGATGTCAGTGCCTGAGATTAAATCAACATTAATTGAGATAGTCTGTCCTGCAAGTACATTAACTTTATAATATTCAGTTCCACTTGTCCAGGTTTCGCTAATTTTTCCTGTTTCTAATTCAACGGCATTAGAGATTGAACTACCACCAGATCCATAAACAGGAGGAAAAGAAATCACAAAAACACTAGAAATTAATAAAAATAACATTAAACTAGACATTAACAATTGAATTACGTTTTTCATAATGAAAGTTCTATCTTCTAGTTAATAAAAACATATCATAATTGTTGACTATAAATTAGGCATTAGAATAAAATTAAAAAATAAATAGTGGACCGGAAGGGATTTGAACCCTCGACCTCCCCCATGCCAAGGGGGTATCCTACCAGACTAGACGATTGGCAAACATACCAGCCCATCATAATGTATGATAACTCGATCCAAATTTATTAGAGAATTAGATACTTAAGAATATTAGGATAAGAAGTGATTAATTTAATGAAGACTTGATTTGAGAAGCCAAGTTATCAAGTTCTTGTTCAGTAATGGTTTTTCTAGACGGCCATGAATCATTACCAGTATCGTTAATAAATCGGGGAATGATATGAATGTGAACATGAAATATATCTTGACTGGCAGCTAAACCATTAGATTGGGCAATATTCAAACCATCGGCATTAACTGTTTTCCATACATGCCTAGAAAGCATATTTACAATTTCGAATAATTGAGCAACATCTTTATTTTCCATATCAGTCAGATATTGATAGTGTTGTTTTGGGACAACTAGCAGATGTCCTCGATTAAGAGGGTATCTATCCATAAAAGAAATTAAGAAATCGTTTTCAAACACGATACTTGCTTGCTTATCTTTATCGATTATCGCACAGAATACACAATGTTCATCCATATGTTTTCATAGTGTAAAAATTCTATAAATTATTAACGAAGTGTCCGGTATATTTATAACCAATTATAGCGATTATTGTAAGAGTAGAGTTAAGATGAGTGTAGAAAGTCACAATATGGAAATCTCTTGCATAGTAGTCTGATTGGACAATAAAGTAATTTGGAATGAATAATTATGTTAAAAAATATATCTGAATTAACGGGTTCTGATGCATTAATCAAAGCATTAGAGAATGAACAGGTAGAAGGAATATTTGGTTTACCTGGAGGAGCTAATCTACCAATTTATGATTCATTGTATGATAGCGATATACGTCATATTTTAGTGAGGCATGAACAAAATGCAGCCCACATGGCGGACGGATATGCACGTGCATCAAGAAAACCAGGTGTTTGTTTTGCAACTTCAGGTCCTGGTGCAACTAATTTAATTACAGGAATCGCAACAGCGGCAGCAGATTCATCTCCAATAATTGCAATAACTGGACAGGTAGCATCAGACATGATAGGAAAGGATGCATTCCAAGAATGTGATATAATTGGTATAGCAACACCGGTAACTAAATATACGTACCAACCTCTCACATCTGCAGAAGTCCCTCAAGCAGTAAAAAATTCTTTTCATATTGCAACATCAGGAAGACCGGGACCCGTTTTAATTGACATACCAAAGAATGCACAAACTGAAAAGATGAAAATTAATTTTCCCGCTAAACCAAATATTCGTAAGATACAACAATTACAAACTGCAGATCTCAAAGCAATAGATCGAGCAGCAGACCTCCTACTCAATGCCGAAAGACCAATGATAATGACAGGCGGTGGAGTAATCTTATCAGGGGCATTTAAGGAATTACAAGCAGTAGCTGAATTTTTAGTTGCACCAGTAGTATCTACGTTTAAAGGAAAGGGAGGTTTTTCAGAAACGCATTACTTATCGTTGGGACCAATTGGAATGCACGGGCATATTGAAGCAAATAAATTAGTGATCGAATCAGATGTGTTATTAGCTGCAGGAGCAAGGTTTTCAGACAGATCAGTTGGAAAATGGGATGAATTTGGAAATGAAATGACAATTATTCATGCAGATATTGATCCTTCAGAAATTGGAAAGAATAAAAATGCAGATATAGGTTTGATTGGAGATATCAAAACTACATTATCATTGTTGTTAACAGCAATGGGAAAAAAGGCTCAAAAAAGACAATCAGAATACGAATGGATAAAAAGAGTAAATGAAATCAAGGATATATGGAGAAGTAAACCTCTTCCAGCTCCAAGAGAAATAACAGGGCCAAGATTGTTGAAGAAGATGAGAGAAATTTTACCAGATAAATGTTTAGTAACTACAGAAGTCGGTCAGCATCAAATGTGGGCATCATTGCATTTTGATGTTGCAGAGCCCGGTACTTTCTTTACATCGACAGGATTAGGTACAATGGGTTGGGGATTACCTGCAGCAGTAGGTGCGAAATTTGCAAGGCCAGATTTACCAGTAATTGATATTGCAGGAGATGGAAGTGTGCAAATGACAGAATCAGCTCTAGCAACTTCAGTAACAGAAAAATTACCAGTAATTACAGTAATATTCAATAATGGAATGTTAGGAATGGTTGCACAGTGGCAGAGATTATTCTATGAAAGAAAATACATCGGAGTAGAGCTTGAAGGAATTCCAGATTATGTAAAGATAGCAGAAGCATATGGAGCTCAAGGAATAAGAGCGCAATCAATGAATGAATTTGAGAAGGCATTAAAGAATGCATTAAATAGCGACGTAGCAACAGTAATCGATGTGCCAATTAATCCTGACGAAGATGTATTTCCATTCGTTGTGCCTAATACGGCATTAAAAGACATGGTTATTGCATAATAAACAAAATAAGTTAGACAAATGCCAAAGTTTTATTGAGAAAAAGTAAATGGTTTATTAGCAGTTAGACGAAAAAATTTTAGGATTGCCTCGTAGAGCTTTAAGTAATAATCAAATAAAACAGAAATTGCATAAACCAGAATGGATTAAAGTAAATTTTGTACAAGGAGATAACTACAAGAAAGTCAAAGAATCAGCAAATAAATTAAATCTAAATACAGTTTGTCAAGAAGCTAATTGTCCTAATATCTATGAATGTTGGGAAGGAGGAACTGCAACTTTCATGTTATTAGGAGATATTTGTACAAGAGGTTGTAGATTTTGTCATGTTAAATCAGGTAATCCAGAAGGAATTGTAGATATTTTTGAACCTGAAAATACTGCAAATGCAGTAAAAGAATTAGAATTAGACTATGTAGTATTAACTTCCGTAGATCGTGATGATTTAACAGATGGAGGCGCATCTCATTTTGCAAAAACAGTTGAAGAGATATACAAAAAGAATGAAAGAACGTTAATTGAAGTATTAATACCTGATTTTTCAGGAAAGATAGAAGATCTATCAACAGTAGTAAAATCAAAACCAACCGTAATAGCTCATAACATTGAAACAACAAGAGAATTAACACCGGTAGTGAGAGATAGAAGAGCTTCTTATGAGAGATCTTTAGAAGTTTTAAGAAATGTAAAGAAATTAGATTCGAATATTTATACAAAATCATCAATTATGTTAGGATTTGGAGAAAAATACGCAGATATAATAACTGCAATGAAGGATTTGAGGGAAGCAAATGTAGATATATTAACAATTGGTCAGTATCTGCAGCCATCAGATTTTCATATCAGTATTAAACAATTTGTTCATCCAGATGAATTTATTAAGTTAAAAGATGTTGCTGAAGACATGGGATTCAAATATGTTGTATCGGGGCCCTTAGTCAGAAGTTCATATAAAGCTGGAGAATATTTTGTAAAGAATTTGGTGAAATAGATATGGAAATGACATTAAATCAAGCAGTAAAAAGTGCACTGGATAATGAAATGGAAAAAAATGACAAGGTTGTACTTATTGGTGAAGATATTGGAAAGAATGGAGGAGTATTTAGAACGACGGAAGGATTATACGATAAATATGGTCCAAAACGAGTTATAGATACGCCATTAAATGAATCTGGAATTGTAGGGACCGCAATAGGAATGTCTTTATACGGATTAAAACCAGTTGTTGAAATTCAATTTATGGATTTTATATTTCCTGCATTTGATCAGATTGTTTCAGATTTAGCTAAATTTAGATATAGAACAGGAGGTGCATACACTTGTCCAATGGTAATAAGAGCTCCATATGGAGGAGGAATAAAGGGAGCTTCTTATCATTCACAAAGTGGAGAAACTCATTTCGTACACACTTCAGGATTAAAAGTTGTTGTACCTGCAACACCATATGAAACAAAGGGATTATTAATTTCAGCGATCAGAGAGGAGGACCCTGTAATATTTTTTGAACCAAAGAGATACTACAGAGCATTAAAAGAAGATGTTCCAGAAGAATCTTATACAATACCAATTGGTGAAGCAAGAATAATGGAAGAAGGTAGCGATGTGACTTTAATTAGTTATGGTCCAATGATACAAACTTCATTAGAAGCAATAGAAATTGCTAAGAAAGAAGGAACAAGTGTAGAGTTAGTTGATTTAAGGACTTTATCTCCATTAGATTCAGAAACAATAATTAAGTCGGTAAAGAAAACCGGAAGAGCAGTAATCGCACATGAAGCACCAAAAACATTAGGAATGAGTGCAGAGATTTCAGCGTTAATTGCCGAGAACTGTTTAGAATATTTAGAAGCTCCTATACAAAGAGCAACGGGCTTAGATACGCCATTTCCTTATTCATTAGAAAAAGAGTATTTACCTGATGCAAAATTTGTATTAAATAAGATAAAACAAACAGTAGAATATTCGTAGTGATTAGAATGGTATATAATTTCAAACTAGCAGACATAGGAGAAGGGATTGCTGAAGGGGAAGTTAGTAAATGGTACATTAAAGTTGGGGATGTAGTAAAAGAGAATCAACCGTTAGTAGAAATAATTACGGAAAAGGTAACAGTTGAACTACCATCTCCTGCAGATGGAACAATAATGAAGATTGGTCCAGATGCTGGAAAAATTGTAAAAGTTGGCGAAGTAATCGTAGTAATCGATGATGGAAAAGAAGAAGACAATGTTAGAGGGGTTTCTAAAGAAGAGGCCAAAGTAGACAAAAAAGAAGTAATCAAAGAAGAAATAAAGAGTAAAAAAGTTATTGCCACACCTGCAGTCAAACGTTTGGCTAAAGAGATGGGAATAGACATAACAAAAGTAGTTGCTACTGGTGAAGATGGAAAGATAACCGAAAAAGATGTTAAACGATATTCAAAACTAGAAGTTCATAGTAATGAAGAAAGAATAGCTTTCAGAGGAACGAGAAAAACAATTGCTGAGAGATTAGCAAAATCATCAGACAGAGTAGTTCAAGCATGGATTATGGAAGAAATAGATATGACAGAAGTTACAGAGTTAAAGAATAAATTAAAGGAATCGTCATCTGAGGATATAAAATTAACGTACATGCCGTTTTTTGTTAAGGCAGTAATTAGATCTCTTAAATCAAGTCCAAGAATTAATGCTTCATTAGATGAAGAAACTGAAGATATCGTTATAAAAAAGGATTACAATATTGGAATTGCAACGGATACTGAACAAGGGCTAATAGTACCTGTAATAAAAAAAGCCCAAGACAAAGATATTAAAAAAATCGCCAAAGAAATAGAGGAATTATCGATAGAAGCTAAATCAGGAAAGTTAGGATTGGAAGATACACAAGGTGGAACATTTACCATTACAAATATTGGAGCTATTGGAGGAATATCATCAATACCAATAGTAAATTATCCTGAAGTTGCAATACTTGCAATAAACAAAATAATGAAGAAAGTAGTTCATTGGGAAGGAAAGATAGTTGTTAGAGATCGAGTGTATCTTTCGTTATCATTTGATCACAGAGTGTTAGATGGTGCAGATGTAGCGCGATTTTTGAATTCTATTAGGAAATGTTTAGAAAATCCAGAGAGTCTAATGAAGGATGAGCAGTCTTAACATCATAGATTTAGGTTTAACTGAATATCAACGTGCATTACAGATACAAAAAACACTTGTTAAAGAGCGATTAGATAATTCTACACCTGATACATTATTATTGGTTGAGCATCCTCACGTAGTGACATTAGGAAAGCAAACAAGTCCAAATGACGTTCTAGATAATTCAATTCCTATTGTAAAGGTAGATAGAGGAGGAAGTGCGACGTATCACGGTCCAGGTCAGTTAGTTGGATACATAATAATGGATTTAAAAAGTAAAGGTATTTCAGTCCCAGTACTTATTTCTAAGATTCATGAAATCATCATTCTAACATTAGATGAATTAGATATTACGGCTAAAAGGGAAAAAAATGACACAGGAGTTTGGATAGGTCAGAAGAAAATTGCGTCAATTGGATTATCTGTAAGAAATTGGATAACATATCACGGTTTCAGTTTGAATGTGAATACAGATTTAGAGAGATTTAACGCCATAAGACCGTGTGGTTATGATAGTCAAGTTATGACGTCAGTGAATTCTATAAAGAGAAAAGAATATTCAAAAGAAGTTATTCAAACAAAGGTAATAAGGAATTTTTCGAATGTGTTTGAATATAACAAAATTCAGAAGATAATATAAGAACTAGGTAAATTCATCGAGTAATTGCTTAGCAATATTCTTACCAGTATCAAGTGGTTGATTAACTAATGGTCCATCTTGTAAAGCAGGTTCGTCGCCATCATAAGTAGGTTTATCAGCTTTATAGAAAACACCAATAGGAATCTTCGATTCCCATTCATAAGATTTTGATAAAGCTTGTTTTAAATCATTAGTATCGTGTTCTTCGTCTTCCAGCGTATATACACGATCACGAAACCACTGATAAGTTTGGATTTTATTATAAGTAACGCAAGGACTGAGGACATCGACTAATGAGAATCCTTTATGGGAAAGTGCATTTTCTATTATAGTAGATAAATGATCTGCATTACCAGAGAAACCTCTGGATACATAGGTGGCACCGGAAATAAGAGCAAGTGCAATAGGATTGACAGGTACTTCTAATAAACCAGAAGGAGTAGATTTGGTAAGCATACCTCGTTCACTAGTAGGTGATGCTTGACCCGTAGTTAAGCCGTAAATTTGATTGTTCATAACAATATATGTGATGTTGATATTTCGACGCATAGAATGAATAAAGTGACCCAATCCAATACCATATCCGTCGCCGTCGCCGCCAGTGGCAATAACAGTCAAATCAGTATTTGCTAGTTTAATACCATTAGCAATAGGAAGAGAACGACCATGAAGGCCATGGAAGCCATAAGCGTTTACAAAACCTGGAAGATTTGAAGAACATCCTATACCAGATGATATAACGACATGTTCTGACTTAATTTTTAGACGAGCAAGAGCAGTATGTATACCACGTAAAACAGCAAAATCTCCACAACCAGGACACCAAGTAGGTGTTGTTTCTGTTTTATATTCTTCAATTTTTATAGGTTCGACAACCATCTAAATCAAATCCTCAACTTTATCTATGATTTGCTCAGGATAAAAAGGCTCGCCGTCGTATTTAAAAAGAGTATGATTAATTTGGAAACCGGTCTCCATAGATATTAATTTAGATAATTGACCAGAATAATTTGCTTCGACAATAAGAGTATCTTTACTATTAGAAAGAATTTCCTTAATTCCTTTTTGTAAAGGAATAAGATATTTAATATGTAAATGATTGACATTTTTAGAGTTATTTTGAAGAATTTGTATCGCCTCATGAACAACGTTATAAGTAGAACCCCAGCTAACAATTGTAAGGTCCGCGTCTACAGGTCCTTCTAATTTTACAGGAGGAAGTTGTTCCTCGATAAATTTCATTTTTCTCATACGTTTAAGCATGATCTTTATACGTGTTTCAGAATCAGTGAATACATCACTAATTATGTTTCCATAATCATCATGTTCGTCACTAGAAGCTTGAAATACTGTGCCAGAAGTACCAGGAAATGCGCGAGGAGAGACGCCATTATCAGTATATTTGAATCGTTTATAGAGTTTGTCAGAATCGTTTGAAGTTACAATTTCTCCGCGCTCAATAGTAGAATTAAAATCAAGATCTTCAATTGATTCCATATGTTCAGACAAAAATAAATCAGAAAGAACCATAACAGGAATTTGGAATTGATCTGCAAGATTAAATGATTCAATTATTGAATAATAACAGTCTTCAATAGTAGATGGTGCAATTATAACTTTAGGGAAATCTCCTTGCGAAGCACCAATAGCCTGGAACAAATCACCTTGTTCAGTTTTGGTAGGTAATCCTGTAGAAGGACCACCACGCATAGAATTAATAACTACAATAGGAGTTTCAGTTTGACCTGCCAGACCAATAGCCTCAGTCATTAATGCAAAACCACCACCAGATGTTCCAACCATAGAACGAACTCCTGCAAAAGAAGAACCAATTGCCATATTAATAACAGAAATTTCATCCTCAGCTTGTTTAACAACCATACCAGATTTTTTAGACTGTGCAATGAGATAATGCAAAATTGAAGAAGCAGGAGTCATAGGATATGCACAATAAAATTTACAACCGGCGATTATAGAACCAAATCCAAGTGCTTGATTTCCAGTAAGCACAGGTCGTTTTATATTATAATCAGGATTTAAATCGTAATCAAAATCAGGAAGATTTGATTTAGCATATTCATAACCAGCTTTAATGACTTTAAGATTAACGTCCATGACGGATTGTTTCTTTTTACCAAAATAATCACGAATAACGCCATTCATAACATCAACGTCAAGATTAAGAAGTTGAACAAGAGAACTAAGTGCAACTGTATTTTGAAGTATAGGATTTCTTCCTATATCTTTCAGAATTTCGTTAACAGGCAACGGGCAAAGAATTACGTCATTTGGTATTGTGTCGGGATCAGGTTTGATTTTATCACTATTGTATAAAACAGCGCCGCCAGGAACTACATCAACGATATTGCGTTGAAATTCCAGGGGATTAAGTGCAATAAGGAAATCAACTTTATTTCCATGGGAATAAATTTTTTCACGGCCAGCACGAAGTTGAAGATATATGAATCCACCTCGAATGACAGATTGATAGCTGTTATATGCAAGAAGGTGTAAGCCGCTTCGTGAACAGATTTTTGCAAATGATTCACCTGTAGAAGCAATACCATCTCCTGCTGCGCCTCCTACTCTAAGAACTACTTCGTTTTTTGGCATACTAAGGTAATTGCAAAATCTACATTATTTAACCTTGCGAATTAAAAATTTAAGTAATTTATCGTCTTTATTGAAGAAAATCAATTCATTTTCAGACTTTTTTACCCAAGATTTGATATCTTCTTCGGCAACTGGGTCGTCTGCAAGAACTTCAAGAATTTCGTCAATGTTCATTTCTTTAACGGTTTGTCTAGTTTGAAAAACCGGTTCAGGGCACAGAAAGCCTTTCATGTCAATAGTTTTAGTAGGTTTAATGGATGAATTGTCTTCGGTCATAAGAATTTTCTCACACTCTTCAATAAATAGTTATTTAGTGTTACATATATCATACAAGAAGACTAGGAAAAGGGAATAAATTTGAGCTTCAGATTACCAAGAGGAATGAGAGACATAGAAGAAGAAGAATATACCAGAATTGAAAAGGTAAGAACTGCGTTCAATGATACATGTAAAATATTTGGTTTTAAAAGATTAATGCCTTCGCCGATAGAAATGCTTTCAACACTAGAAGCTAAAAGTGGTCCGGGAATAAAGGATGAAATTTACCATTTTAAAGACAAAAAAGATAGAGATTTGGGCCTGAGATTTGATTTAACAGTAGGAATAACAAGGCATATAACCGGAAAGAAGGATTTACGTAGGCCACACAGAGTAGGGACGTTTGGAGACATGTTCAGGTATGATGAACCACAAAAAGGGCGATATAGGTGGTTCCATCAATGGAATGCTGAAATTTATTATACGGTTCAAGATAATCCAAGAGATCATGTTTTTGAATTATTCAAGTTTACAATTTCATTATTTAATAAAATTGGAATAGATAATTTCAAAATAAAAGTAGGTCATAGAGAAATCGCAGAGAGTTTTGTAAATTTATTAATCTATGAAAAATTAGAAAAGCCAAATGAGGATAGGCAACAAGATGTAACAACAATATTAAGACTACTAGATAAAATAGAAAAAAAAGATTCTAAACAAATAATTGACGAGGCAATTAAACTAGGAATGGACGCAAAGAAAGCAGAAATATTATTGGAATTTGGGAGGATTAAATCGAATGATTTGAATTTACTTAAGGAAAAATATTTTGCAATACTAAAAAAATTATCAAGTACAGAGAAAGATTTGGAAGATATAGAAAATATTATTCAAGGTTATTTTAATTTATTTGAATTAAACATTAAGAATATTGAATTTGATTTAGGATTAGTAAGAGGAATGGACTATTATGACGGATATGTTTTTGAAATAGTTGATTTAAACAATAAAGAAATAGGTTCAATTGCAGGAGGAGGCGAATATTCACGATTGATCAAGAGTTTTGAAGGTCCTATGAATTTATCAGCAATAGGAATAGCAGGGGGAATAGAAAGAACGATAGAAAAAATAAACAGTAAACAAGAAACAAATAAAAATCTCATATCAGTAATATCTTTGGTAGAAGGAAAGGCAGAAAAATTAATTTCTACATTACGTGAAAACAACATACCTACTACATATAGACAATTGAACAAAGAGGACATAAAAAGAGGGTTGAAATTTGCAGATGCAAATAATGTGAATGTTGCAATAATAATTGGAGAAAAGGAGCTCAAAGATGGAAAATACAGAATTAAACATATGAAAACAGGGAAAGAAGAACTCATTGAGAAAGAAACTGTCATAAATTTCATTAAAGAATTAATATAATTATTGTGTAGAAAAGAATCAATGAGAAATATCTTAATTTGTTGCTTATCAGTGGTTATTGCTTTATTCCTTATTCCGTCAGCATTTGCAGCGGATGCAGACAACAGTGATAATTTTAATATTAACATAAAGACACTGGACGATACAGCAACAATTACAGAAATAGCAATTCCAAAGGGAAGTAACAAAACAATTAGAATAGATCTCCCTAAACAGAATTCTGCATTCAATGGAACAGTAACACTTGAAATTGAGGGAAATCCAACTGGATTAACAACATCATTTACTGCAACTTCGATAAGTGGCTGGCAAGGAACTACAGGAAAGAATTCAACGTTAACGATTTCTCCTCAACTTTCTACATTAAGTGGTAGTTATCAGATAACAATCAAAGCAATAAATAGTAATAATGCAACAGATTATGCGCAAAGGACAATAACATTATTTATTTCTGATTTTGAGATTACAGCTTCTCCTACGACAGTATCACTTAGACCAGGTGAACAAAAAGATATTGACTTGACAATAAGTTCAAAGAAAGATGATGTGAATAATAATTTAGATACAAAATTCTCAGGAGCTGTTCAACTATTACCAACATCAATGTCAGGAGCAACTATAACTTATGTTGATGATGTTGTAAATGTTCCAGAAGGAGGTTCAGCATATGCTACAGCAAGAATAACAGTGGACAGTAATGCAGAATCCAACGGGGATGGAGTTTTTGTTGATGTAGTAGCAAAAATTGGGGATTTGCAACACACTGTAACATTCAAAGTAAAAATAGAATCAAATCCATTATCAATAGGTTTAGCAATAAGTCCTAACCCTGCAATAGTTTTTCAACCAACTGTAATAACAGCAACAGTCACGGATGCGGCAGGCAATCCAGTAGATAGTGCGTCAGTGACTTTCAATAGACTAGGTGGAAATGGAACATTTGCTGATGGAGGCACATTCACGACTCTTACAACAGGCTCAAATGGCAAAGTCTCTGCTACATTTACGCCAAAATCAAAGGAAACATTATCGATTCGTGTGTCGGCAGAGAAGACAAATTATGTTTCGGGTGAACTGACAACTCAAATTCCTGTAAAGGGGGACTTTGTAATGTCAATTACGCCAACACAAGAACAGATCAATGCGGGTGATTCAAAAGCTGTAACAGTAACAATTACATCAACTGACGGATTTAGTTCACCGGTAGAATTATCTTATGAAGATGTGGTAGTTGGTTTTACAGTATCATTTTCAGAATCAAATATTATACCTGAATCAAATGGAGCTACATCAACAACAATAACAATATTTGTTGCAGATAATGTAGCGTCAGGTAGTGAAACAATCATAATAAAAGGAAGATCTGGAGGTATAACACAATCTGTTTCAATAGGAATTAGTGTTCCAAAAGCAGAATTTACATTAGCAATTAGCGATTCGCAAAAAGAAATTACAACATGGCAGGGAGACATTGTAAAGATAGACATGGTATTAACATCAATTGGAGGATTTGATGGAACAGTTCAACTAAGTACTAGCATAGATAATATGGCCAATATACAATTAGAGTTTTCCTCGAGTTCGGTGTCATTGAGTAGTGGGGAATCAAAGCAAGTTTCATTAATCGTAACAACAACAACTGCAACAAGTCCTATGGATAGAATGCCCATAGTAATTAAAGGAACATCATTAACATCAGAAGCAACAACAACAGCATGGTTACAGATATTACAATTATTTGAAGTAATTATTGATTCAACAGATAGAAATGATGGTAGTAGGATATCAACAATAATCATTAATGATAAAGCAATACAACCAGAGCAATTACCTTATGTCGAGAGGATGAAAGAAGGAAGTATACTCACATTAAAGATTGCATATGAAATAATTGAAGAAGAGGAAGGTACGAGATATGTGTTTAGAGGATGGAACGATCAATCAACAAGTCTTGAAAGAACAATATCAATTGAGGGACCGTCTACATTCATTGCGCAATTTGACAAAGAACACTACGTAAACATTAGATCCAAACCGGTAAGCAGTATGATTGGTCTTTTGAATATAGAAGGTTCAGGATGGCACAAAGAAAATTCATTGATTCAACTAGATACTAATGAGATATTAGTTGTTATCGAAGATCAATCACGATATAGATTTGATAAATGGAGTGGATCAATCTCATCAGACAAAAGGGATACAGAACTAGTGGTAGATGGACCGAAATTAATTTATGCAGATTATATTTTACAATATAAAATCACGCGAATAATTGAGCCTTCATTTATTGCGGACATAATAACAACATTTGATAATCCATGGGTAGATAGTGGAACGGAGTTATTACTCGAAACTACGAAGAAAGCGGATGAATATGGATTCATGCAATGGATAATATCAGGAAATAATTTTGATTTAACGAGAACTACGAACCCCACAACAATTATGGTTAATGAGCCACTGACTATCAAAATACAATATGACTTGCTTCCAATAGTAAGTATAGAATCAGTTAGAATGCCCAATACTGGATTCGAAGGAGAGAGTTCACAAATATGGATAAAATTGTCAAATACAGAATTGAGAGGAGGATATGTAATTGTAAAAACATCTACCAACATAAATGGACTAATAATAGAACCTAGCCAACAAGAGATTTACCTTGCGCGAGGAGAAAGTAAGTTATTTGCGGTAACTATGAATTATACTAAATCAGGTAGCGGTTCAATAGATATCACATTAGAAAAAACAGGAAGTCAAGATAATTCAATTAAGAAAAATTTCAATGTTTTTACGATAAAAGACAAGAGAGAGATTACTAATATAGGAATAGCATTAGGTTCGAAACATTTACAACAATTTAATCAATGGATGATTCCGGATGAAAGAGTAAGAATTTGTTCGTCTGAAATTTTAGAACAGGCAAGAATCAGTGATGATGAATCAGAATTACAAAAAGCAAAGTCAATATTAAAATTTGTGACGGACAAAATAGAACCGTCATCAGGTATTCCAAATAATGCAGGAACAATAATAGAAGAATTCGGCATAATTGGATGTATTAATACTGAAGAGAAAATAAATGGAGATTCTAGAACTTATCAGATTTTAATGGGAAGTTTACTCAGATCCGTAGATGTTGAAGTAAGACCGGTTATCGGGGTAATGGGAGTTTCTGGAGACAACAATGAACCAAGTGCATTAATTAATACATGGATTGAAGCAGAAATAGATGGACAGTGGGTAATTATTGATGCAATCAATAACATCATAGAAACAGAAATAGATAGACCATTTAATAGAGAAGAAGGAATGTCATATAGACAAAGATATTCCACTATACCAGAAAATGGTGGAATACTAACAGCGATGATTTATGATTGTATAACTATTTGTAACTTGGATGTATCAAATGAATATAGAGGTACCGAATCCCCTTCAAAGCTTGGATCGATTTTATTTGTAACTGGAGATGTAGATATAGAAGTTAGAGATTCGAATGAGAATTTTATTGCTAATGGAACGACAAGTCGATATAAATGGTTTGACAATGGTGGAATAAACAACAACATACCAATGAAGCTAATTCTTCTGTCAGAAGGAGTAGATTTAGAATACATAATAATGAGAATTAATGGTGAACTTGGAGAAGAGTTTGAAATCAATGGAATGAGGATTATTAATTTTGAACCGCAAACCAAATCAATTAAATCAGGATTAATTTCAAAAACTACTTCTGATTTTAAGCTATTAGCATTAGGAGAAGATTTCATAATTGCAGAATTTGACGTAATAGTTTTCGATAATCGAGAGATTGAGATTCTATCTACTTCGTCGTTAGTAGATTATACGGAACAAAAGAGACTCAATGCAATACGTATAACGACAATGAGTCATTCAAATAATGAAGAATTAATTATTATAAAGTTATCAGACGACATACTTGCAGACATAGATTCAAAATCAGATAGAATTGTCGCAATAATTAATGGAGTAGAAACGCCTATAGAGATAACTGACGATGGTGTAATAATTACAATATTAATAGACGATTTGAAGAGTCTGAACGAGAATACAATAACTTTATACTTTGCTTCCTATAGTATGAATTTTGAATTAAGAGATCCATTAAATCAGATAATTAGGAATGCAGATATTACAATGATTGGAGAATTTATGAACAGAACTCAAATAAGTAATGAAGGAAGTTTTATGAGGTTGATTCCAGGGAATTATGAATTTATTGTAGAATACAGAGGAGAACAAGAAATAATTTCTAAGAGAATTAATGATGAAAACGTAGATGTAGAAATAAATCTTTATCGATCAGATTCTATGATAATATTCTTCATAACAACAATATTCTTGATAATTTTAGCAGTTGCATACGGAATTCAAAAAGCATTCGCAAGAATATTGCCAGAATACAAAAATAAGAATGGTAATTCGTTTTAATTAGATTTTAGTAATTTATTGATATTTCGGTCATAAGTAGTAATAGTATTTTCGAATTTTTTTAGTTCGTCTTCACTAATTTTGAATTCAGACCATAAATCAAGTTCTCGAATATATTCTTTAAAGCGATCATAGCCAGGTTTCACAGTTTCAACAATATTTTCTAATTTAGCACCGCCAAGTAACAATAATACGTCTAACCGATCAGAATTCTCTTTGACTGGAACTATTTGAATCATTGACTCTTTCAAGGAAGGAAAACGTTTCCTATTCCAGGCATTGTAATCATCTTCTAGTCTCTTGGTAGAGATAGAATTAAGTACATTTTCAGGAACGCGAATTACTGCAATACTAAGGATTATAGACTCGTATTGAAAAGGAGAGAGTGGAAAATATGCTGCATCGTCCAACATATTTTTTAGATTATCGTATATTTCATAACTTCTTCCATAAACATAAACAGGTGAGAAAGCTAAAACTTTTAATGATTTTGCCATTTTTCCAAGGCTATTTATTGCATGTCCATTACTAGTCAGCAAGCTAAGAATTCTAGGAACTAAAACATCATGTCCTAATTTTTTACCTGAACGATCGATGCCAATCATTTTGTTAAGTGCGTTACCTTGAAGAACTATAAGCATATCACCAGAAGTTTTTTGATTTCTTACAAGACGAGAGATGCCACAAAATGCATTAAATTGGACCTGATCAGTATCATTATTAGAAGGAAGAGAGGTAAGAACTATTCGTGAAGATTTAGGATTAATACTTTTTATCTTTTTGATTAGTGGAAGAGTAAGACCCGATACGAGTGTTTCGCCTATTGAGCCTGTGATGATTGCAGTTTGTTCGTCAATGTTATTACTAATACCAACACGACGAATTTTATCTTCGAATTTATCAAATTCGGAGAAGGTATCTTCAAATTCACTCCAAGTATTAATATTAGAATCATAATCAGAGTCAATTAAATAATAATTTGATCGATTGGTGAATGTATCATCGGAATCGAAAGAATGTTTTTCAGAATCAATGTAATCAACTAATAGATGATTCAATCTTTCTGGATGAACAGAGTTCTTGAATGAAATAAGTGTTTGAGAGCCAAAATCACCAATGCCAAAATTAATTACTTTATGATGATTTTTTACTTTAATGGAATTTAGATTATCTATTAAATAAGAAAGTTCTTTTTTAAAATTGATTAATGGAAGATTGCAAGTAGCGCATTCGTCTAAACCACGGACGTTTTTATGACCATCAGGACATAGAATAAAGGAACTATAAGAAACTTTTTTTGATGTAGCGCGAGCCATTGTAATATATATCATACAACAGAGATAAAAATAATTGGGTCATATAGACACAATTCCTATAAATAATTAATTAATAATAAGATATGATGAAACGACACTATAAGGATATTGAATATCAATCAGTAATATTAGAAAGAGAGAACAAGGATCTAAAAGGTCGTCTAAGAATATCAGGGGATAAAATCATATTCCAAAAGCAAGTCGGTTTAATATCAAAGAAATTTGAAATTGAATTTCAAACAACAATGGAATCAATTAAAAAAATTGATAAAGAAGGATACTCAAAAATTTTAATTACAGAAGTCGATGCAGATTCTACAATAAATTTTGTATTAGATACGCCAGTTGAGGCAAATGAGATTTATGAGATGATCAACAATATGATAGATAAATTAATTCAGGATACTGAAGAAAAAAAGCAGAGTGAGATAGATCAAATGATTAACCAAGCGAATTATTCAACGTATATTTTTGATGTGACTTTCAAATTATGGACAGTATTGAGTTTGTTGTTCATAATTATGAAAGAGACAATCAACAATAATTGGGATGAAGTAGATCAGAAGGTAGAAGAATTTAAAGAAACAGCTAGTGAATTAGAAAGCAATAAAGTCAGCATGGGAAATGATGTCAAGAGTATTGTGTCGGCAATAAAAAGTAGAGATGATGTAACAATAATTAATTCAATAAAAGGAGTTATTAGAACTCTGGGTGAATCGTTACAGATTCCTGTTCCACATAATGAATGGAGAGAGATTGAAACAGAAACAAAACCAGGTTGGGGAAATTTACAATTCTTTTATCTTTTTGCAGTTGCTATATTTGAGTCATATTACTTTGAAGACATGGAAATGGAAGAAGAAAAAAAGGTATCAAAAGCAAATGTAATTAAATATATACCCATTGTAAATGGTCATTTTTCAGATCAATTATTTGATAAGACTAAATATTCAACAAAAACACTTAGAGAAAGTAATGATACAATTGAGCAATTAATTGATGAAACTACGAACAAATTACAAGATTTATTAAAGGATTCATTGAAGAAAGTAAGTTTACTGAATTAGATTATTTATTTTTCAATAGTGTATTTTTAGACGAATCAAAGGTAACTTTAGACTTTCCATATGCAAACAGTTGAAGGTATTGGACAGCGTATTTATTTTTTACGGGTAATTGCTTAGGAATTACTTTACCTTCGATACTAATTAATGAAGAGATTAGAGGCTCCATATTGACGTAATTTAAAATAAATTCATTCATAATAAGATATTTTTTCAAAGTAGTTGCCTCGTTCTCAATAATCTTTATTCCATATTCTATATTAGATAATCGATCGGAGAGATCAGATTCTGATTTATCATCAAGTCGTCTGAGAGAAGATTCAATTTCAGAAATTAATTGTGTATCTTTACCCCATTGAAAATCAAGTGGTACACGAGTATCATTGCGTTTTTCAAATTCTCTCAATAGACGCATCAATTCGCCAATAACTGTATGAGTGCCATTTTCAAGAAATGACAATATAGCCATAACGTCAGGCAGGTAAAGAATTCCACTAAACGTAGATAATTCATCATAATGGGTTTGAATTTGTTTTGCTACGTCAATAGTTTCTACGTCGGCCGGTTCTTGACCCAGAGATTCATTTAATGGAATAATATTATATTCGTGCATTTTTAATGAACGTTCGATAAGACGTTTTAGACTCGTTATAGTTTTTTGCATTATTTGATGATAGCGTTTATGAAGTGAAGCAATTGTAACCAGAAGAGTATCTAATGCTTGTCCTCCTTTTCCCTGAGATATGAAATTTTCACTAATGGAAATTGAAGTAAATTCTAACGTGTTATCAAATTCTTTTTGTACAACAGTAACTAAACTTTCAGCAACACGGATAGTATTTTGCGATACTTCAAGTAAATAATCGTTTAATTCATGTTGATTACTAAGAACGTCAGAAAAGGCAAGATCGTCGTCATAAGAAAGATGGTCAGAATTAATAGTAGGAAGGTTACCAATTCCTAGTTTTTCTAACTTTACAAGCATATCTTTGCATTTATCAAGTTGATCATTGTGATAATTCAGAACTTTAAGCTGAAGAGAATCAGTATTATTTACTTGTGAATTATGCAAAATCTGGATTTTTTCAGATTTTTCTTTTAATCCAGAATATGTAAGAGTGTACAATCCATCTAAAGTGATAGAAAGTTCTTCTTTGAATTCACCAAGTGATGTGATTTCAGCATTAATATCTATACCTGGACAAATATCTTGAATTTCTTCAAGTTCTGAATGAGAGTTGTCGATATTTTGAAGATAAGTATTGCATTCTTCTTTAACTAATTCTGTTAGTTCTGCACCCTCAGTTCGTCTAGAGAGATTTATAGAAGACAAGGATATAGCAAGACCTAAAGTTCCGGCAGAAATTATTGATTTAAAAGAATCAGATGAATTAAATCCTGTAGAATAATCAAAAGGAATTTGCATAGTTTGTAGTGGAACAATAAAGAACAGTGTACCAAAGACGAGGGTAACTACATAAGAGAAACTAGGTAGTATACTTAGTTCTACGCCACGTTCGTCCATCCATGGCCAAATTTTATCAAGGATGTTGATAAAAGAAAAAGAAAGGATCAATAGAATTGGAATGAATAGTAGTACAAGATCGTCAATTAAAACAAAGAGATATGAATTAAAGATATTATTTTGTAAAGAGAAAACTCCAGATAATGATTCACTTAGTGCAAATTCATTAAAAGATAGTAATCGAGGATTAGTTTCATAAATAATTTTTGAGAATATAGGAAGAGTAGAATCAGAGATAAGAGAATAAATTTTTTCAGGTCGAGTATTTAGATTAATCGATAATTGATCGGCAAATCCCAAGGCATTGAATGGAATGAATATAATTAGAAAGGAAAATAATAGACCTACATTCTTTGATAATTCATCAGATTTTTGGATTAAAGCATAAACAAGCATGAGTGGAATTGAGACGAAATAATATGATGTAAGGAATAATGAGGCGGCAGTTATACCCACCATTATAGTAAGTATATTACTTGGATTGTTAAGAGATTTTGCGATAAACACGCCAATAATAAAGAAACTTAGCAATAACCACCAAAAAGGTATGGATGTTTGATAAAGAAATGCAGGAATAAATAGAAGAAATGAGAGTGAGAATCCTGAAACTATAGATCTAAAACCAATAACAGCAGAGAGAATTGAAATTAGAAATACAATAGGAATAGGATATAATGGAACCGTATATAGAACAATTAAACTGAATAAGAAAATTGTAGTAGAAAATAAAATCTTTTTTAGATTTTTTCGATATTGTTGTTCTCGTTCAATAGCATTATCAATATCTGAAGAAGGTCCGAATCCAACTTTATCAATCACAGATGAATTGATTAATTTAGACAATTTTTATCTCCAATATAGCAGAGAATGATTAATTAGTATCCTCGATTTTTGTTGTACTTTTGAGTTCGTGATTGGATGAAACATGAACGCCTTGTTCTAATAGATATGAATGAGAAAGTAATCTTTCTCCTTGAGTTGTTTGATTGTATAAGATATCCATTTCCTTGAATGTTTCTAGATCATTGATACGAGCTTTTGCAGCTATAATCAAGAATCTCATAGTCCAAGGATCAGTTGAATCAACTTCACGGATGTAAATACTTTTAGAAGCATCCTGACTCACATAACCAGATAGCATAGTTTTAGCTTCAGAGTCAAGGTCTTTATCCCATAATCCTCTAGGACTTACAACGGTAAACCATAAATAATCAGTTCTGTACTCGGCAGTGAGTCCCATTGTAGCAGGAATTCTAAATATACCAAGAGCGCCAGAAAGATATTCTTTTAGATGTTTTCTGTCAATTATTTCATTAAGCATATTTTCTTGTGTAAGAGAAGCTTCGTCTTCTAACAAGATACGTTGCATTATCTTTAGTTGTTCGCCTTCAGTTAATTCGGCAACACGATCATAATAACCTCTATCACGCATAGATTCATTCATTTTTTCATAATACGAATTTTGGAGAGTTGTTGCTTCGGTTAAGAGTTTTCTATAAGAAGAAGCCACTTCGAATTTTCTTTCAATATTTTGATAGGCAGATAATTTTGCCTGAACAATTTTACGTTCTTCAGTAATTGCTTCAAGTTGCGCATCAATAATATTTAGTTCGTGTTCCAAATCACTTGCTTTACCTTGCATGTATTTCTTTTTTGGTCCCAAGAATCCAAAACGGATTTTTTTAGCTTGTCCGCCAACTCTTCCTTTTTCTTGTTCACGACTACGTTTTTTTATAGTAAGATTTTCTTCTTCAACTTTCAGCTCTTCAGTTCGTTCTGAAGTTAATCTTTTCATAACTTGACAGTCACTAAGACGTGCATCTAAAGTTTTAACTTCAGTTTCAACAGGAGATAGAAGTGAAGATAGAAGTGCAAAATTAATTACAAGTTCAGGATTGCTAATTCGTTCGACTCCAATTTTCATGCGTTTATGTAATTCAGTCTTTTCAGCTTTGTCGAGACTTTTATTGAGTTTATCAGCAAGATTACTAATATTAAGATATAATTGTAGACCTGTAAGATAATGATCAATTAATTCTACAAGATTTATAGTGTCATTAATAATTTGATTTTGTCTTGGAGTAAGTTTTTGTGCACTAGGCAGTGTATTTCGTAAGTCTTCAGTTAATTGTTTGACTCTATCTTGTAAAGTAGCGTAATTTTGAGATAGATTACCGCTAAGTTCGACTAATTCTTCAGATAAAGTTCTAATACGAGCTTCTACAGTTCCATCTGCAGCATCCAATCCAATTGATAAAACAGATCTAGACAAGTCACTGACCAGAGTACGAGTAGCTGTTTCAGCGCCGCGGATGTGCATAAGTAATTCAGCTTCCATAGAAACTCCTTCGCCAAGGAAACTTTGTACATTTTCTTCGAATCGATCTTCTTCATAGGTATTTTTCTCAATTGCAAGTCCTTTGTATATAGCTCTTAGTTCATCGTATGATGCATTCATTACAGTAATTAGGCCTTTAGCTTGTTCAGTTCCTGAATAGATTTCCAGTTTTTCTTTCCTGAGTTCACGTAAACGGTCCAATTTATCGAGGTATATTTTAGTTAGATCAATAAATTCTGCTACTGGATAAGAGACTTTAAGGGTAGAGATTACGTTAACCCATTTGCCTCCTAAATCAACGTTAGAACCTATATTACTGAATAAATCGGCCAAGTCAAAATTCAGAGATTTCATAAGAATGTCGACAATTGCTTCGTCGACTAATTTTCGAGCGTCTAGAACGCTACCAGTTCGACTATAAGCAGGACCAAGAGACATCATAAGAAAAGCAGTGAAAGGATTTTTATATGGTTCACCGAATTGGGATACAATATTATGATTTAATGAACGATCTATAGCATATTCATGTTCGAGAAGAGAAGAATAACATGAAGCGCCTTTAGCAGGAGGATCGTCACCACCACAAGGAAGAATAGCCAAACCAATTATAGGAATTCCACTACCTATTTTTTTTCTCAAATGTCGTGCGAAATCTAATGCAGTGCCACTTCCAGAACCACCTCCAAGACCATAAATTAAGAAAATTATTGGTTGAACTGTAGATGTAAAAACATGTTCTTTGAATTTATCCATATATCCGTCGACTAACTTTAGATGATGATAATTTAATCCATAAATTGCTTTGGATAATGCTCGTTTTCGTCCAACGCCGCCAGCTAATGGAGGAATTTCCATTGATGAAGAGAGCCAGGGTTTGTAGTTTTCAGGTACTTTAGCTCCTTCTCGCTCTAAAAAATCCGGATATGTTTTGATAAAATCAAACATTGACTCAGGAGTAGGAAATTTCATAGTTTTGCTTTCGAGGCTTATTTTATCAGAAGGAATTCCATTTGATTTGAGATTATCTGATAAATTTTTGTAAGCCATGTCAAGACTACGTATATCGTGATCTGCTACATCTAATGCAAGGAGTGAAATTTTAATTCCGTCATTTTTTAAAAGGGAAACAAGATTATCGTGATTTTGTACAAATGATTCAATAACGTTTGCGCCTGTTCCTCCCAGACCAACAATTTGTATAGAACTAGTATAATCAGAAGCCAACGTAATCACTATACTAAGTCTTTTAGCTCCTTTTTAATAGTTTCAAGGTCGTCAGCTAGTGACCTATCAATTCTGGAGGCTTTAATGAGTAATAGATCTAATTTATCTGCCTTTTCAGAAACACTAGATGAGAGATAGGAAGTAGAGGATCGAGTGCGAATAAATAACAAAGCAAGTGCAATAGTAGTAATGCCAAGAAATATACTAGAAACAATTAACAAAGTAGTAGTACGAGGGGGTTCAGGATAATCGGAATCAGGGATTGTTTCAAGAAGTTGTATGGCGTCGTCGTATAAACCAAAACTAGTAAGGTATTCAGCTTCTGAAACAATTTCGCGCGCTAAAGAATTATATTTTTCGTCCATAGAAATTGAATTGAGTTTTTCGGTTTTAGATTGTAATAACGCGTCATACGAAATAATAGTTTGATCAGTAATTGTATAAGTACGTTCGTCAAGAATCTCCATAGAGTCAAGTGACATTACAAGGAGTGGGACAAGTTCAGATGCATGAATAGTTTTACCAATATCGCCTATTTCTTTTTCAGTTATTGATTCGGGAATTTTTCCATCTAATGTAAATTGAACAGTTCCTTCAACAGCTTGAAATGTAATTGATGGAGATCCAGGAGTCCACGTAGAAGTGTCAATACCTTCGTAATTATTATTCAGTGTCCAAAACGAATTTCCAGATTTTTCCATACTAGTTGTTAAAAGAATATTATCAGATAATGTTGCACCAATTTCTATTTCAAAGTTTATAGTATAACTACCGCCTGCAACTAGAAACTCATCAGTAACATCGTTTCCATTTGGATCAAGAACCGTAAAACTAGTAATTACAGCAGGAGCCTGAGCGTATGAAATAGGCAAAATAATTCCTGAAAGAAATAGTGAAAAAATCAACAGGAAGAACTTTACATTAGTCATTAAGTGCATACAAATATTATTAATTATTCAAATATATATTTTCACTAAATTTAGAGCTGTAAGAAACTATTTTTCCCAATTAATGAGAAGAAAAAGCCTCCTTGATTGCAGTGTCAACATCTTTTGCCGTAAAGAAAGTATTTGATGATAAATTAAATTCAGAGTTTATTAGGAAATCAACCGCTCCACCAGTACTAGCAAGTAATATTACCTTTTTGTTAAGATTCATGGCCATAGATAATTCAGACAAAGTACCCCAACCTCCAGCAATACCAATTACAACATCGGCAAGATTTACAATAAAAAAATTTCGAAGTTTACCAAGTGAAGTAGGAATAATTACATCAGTGAAGGAATTAGCGTCAGTTTTATTTGATGTGGGTAAAATTCCAACTGTAATTCCATTAGATTTTTTTGCACCACGAGAAGCAGCCTCCATTACACCACCCATGCCTCCACACAAAAGAATTCCATTATGTTTTCCAATTTCGAATCCGATTTGCTCTGAGATAGAATTTACAAAGTCAGATATAATTTCATTACTGCCACAAACTGCAATCTTTTTAGACAATAATTTATCCAAGATAATTTCCACGGTAATAAATTAATGGATCTAAATTTCTATTGTTAAGTGATTCAATATTACCAATGAATATATTGTGGTCTCCTGCAGAAATAATTTTTTTAACGGTACAATCAATGTAACCTAATGAATTAGCAATAATTGGTGAACCAGTAGTCTTTGTTGTAGTTTTAACATCACGGAATCGATTTCGATTTGTCGAATCTGAAAATATTTTACTAAGATGTTTTTGATTTTGATTAAGTATATTTACTGCAAAAATTTTACTGCGTCTAAGAATTTTATTAGATTCAGATTTTTTATCAATACAAATTAGTACAAGAGGGGGATCTAATGAGAGAGATGAGAATGCATTAACGGTTAATCCGTAAGATTTGTTATCTAGAGAAGTAGTTACAACAGTAACACCAGTAGCAAAAGAACCTAAAGTTTTTTTGAATTTATTGGTAGAAATAGGCACAAATTCTCTTACATTTAAACAATATATAATTATATATAACAAGGAATAATTGATTCTTAGAATATTATGATAGATTGTATAAAATGTAAGATGGGCAAAGAATCTATAGAAATAATGAATTTCAAGGGAGATTTAGGTGTGGAGATTAAAGAATCAGTCTGTAATGAATGTTTTTTAGAATGGGAAAATGACATGCAGATGAAAGTAATGAATGAATATAGATTAGATTTGTCTAATAAAGAACATAGGGAGTTTTTGATTAAAAAAATGAGAGAATTTTTTACATTAATAGAAACTGAATTATGATATACGGGAACGTAATACGTTTAATGCAGAACCCTGTTTAAACCATTCAAGTTGAGAAGTATTATAAGAATGTGATAAAATAATTTCTTCGGAAGAATTATCTGGGTGAGTAATTAAGGCAACTAAGTTTTTGTTTTCTGAAAAAGAATCTAGATCGTTAATAGTTATTTGATCAGATTGTTTGATTTTATCATAATCATTTTCATTTGTGAAAGTTAAAGCTAAGATACCTTGTTTTTTCAAATTAGTTTCATGAATTCGTGCAAAACTTTTGGCGATAACAGCAACGCATCCAAGATGTCTTGGTGTCATTGCAGCGTGTTCACGACTACTTCCCTCACCATAATTATGATCGCCTATAATCAACCAAGAAATATTATTTGATTTATATGAACGAGCGATTTCGGCAAATTTATCAACATCTTTAGTAAGGTTATTAATTCCAGTTCCTATTTCATCAGTAAAAGAATTGGAAGCGCCAAGTAGAAGATTGTTACTAATATTATCAATATGTCCTCGGTAACGTAACCAATAACCAGCGGGAGATATATGATCAGTAGTACATTTTCCAGTTACTTTAGCAAGAATTGCGATATTAGAATAATTATCGATGTTTAAAGAAGGAAATGGTTCTAACAATTGTAGTCTTTTACTCTCAGCTGATACTGTAACATCAATTTCAGGATTAGAATTAGGAGGTATGAAAAGATTTTCAGGAGAGATAAAGCCGTTTTCTGGAATGTCAATAGCCTTCGGAGGATTTAATTTAAATTTATTACCGTTATCATCGGTTAGGAAATCTTTGAGTGGGTTAAATGATAATTTACCGCTAAGAGCCAAAGCAACTACTATTTCAGGACTTGCAATAAAGTTCATAGTTTCACGACTTCCGTCATTTCGGCCAGGAAAGTTTCTATTAAATGAAGTAATAATGGTATTTTTAGTATCCTGAGCTTCTGGTCTGTTCCATTGTCCAATACACGGTCCGCAGGCATTTGCAAGAACGGTAGCGCCAATAGATTCAAGATTGGCAAGTTGGCCATCTCTTTGAATAGTAGCACGGATTTGTTCAGAACCCGGAGTAACGAGTAGTGGTGTTTTTGATATAATACCATTAGTCTGTGCTTGTTTGGCGACATCAGAAACACGAGACATATCTTCATAAGAAGAATTGGTACAACTGCCAATTAGAGCAACTGCAATATTATCAATATAATCATTTTCAGACACATCTTGTGCCAGTTGAGAAATTGGTCGAGCTAGGTCAGGAGTATGTGGTCCTACCACATAAGGTTCTAAATCTGACAAATTAATTTCAATAACTTTATCAAAGTATTTTTCAGGATTCTTTTCAATATCGCTATCTGCACAAAATAATGATGAATATTGTTCTGCAATATCTGAAAGATGTTTACGATTAGTAATTTTCAAATATTTTATCATAGATTCGTCAAATGGAAATATTGAAGAAGTAGCTCCCAATTCCGCACCCATATTTGTTATGGTAGCTTTCCCTGTACAGCTGATCGATTTAGTTCCTGGTCCGAAATATTCTATTATCGAATTTGTGCCGCCAGAAACAGTGAGAATAGAGGTCAAATAGAGAATTATATCTTTAGCTGAACACCATCCACTAAGTTCGCCTGTAAGATGTACGCCTATACGTTTAGGCGATAAAATTTCCCAGTCAAAACCAGCCATAACTTCTGATGCATCAATTCCTCCTACACCAATTGCAAGCATGCCTAAGCCACCGGCGTTAGGAGTATGTGAATCAGTTCCAATCATAAGCCCACCAGGGAATGCATAATTTTCAAGTAAAACTTGATGAATAATACCAGCACCAGGTTTCCAGAAACCAATTCCGTATTTACGACAAGATGATTCAAGGAATTGATAAATTTCATTGTTTTCATAAAGAGATGCTTTAGTATCTGCAGAAGCAGAATTACGTGCCTGAATAAGATGATCGCAATGAACAGTAGTAGGAAGAGAAACATCTTTTAATCCAGATTGCATAAACTGTAAAATAACCATCTGGCCAGTAACGTCTTGTAGTGCAACACGGTCTGGGTTGAGAAAGATATAATCTTTGCCAGAAACATACCGTTTAATTGAATCATAACTCATATGTCCAGTAATAATTTTATCAGAAAGAGTTAAGGGTGAAGAGTCAATAGAGCGTAATTTTTCAATATTCGTGCTCATTTTTTCATATACGGCTTTGATTTGTTCTGAATCGAAGTATTGGGACATAATCTACACTAAGAGGAGTTAGGAATTTCTTTCTAATAATTATTCTGCATTATTAAAGACTCGTAAAAGTTAAATGAGTATAATTAGTTAATATCTTGCATGTCAATTACTGAATTTTTCAACTGGCAGACTTCTCTTTTAGTTATGCTTTTCATATTGTCAATAATAATGATTTTTGTGTATGAATATCAGGTAAATAAAACAAAAATTTCTTAAATTAATGATTTTTGTCAAATTACCTATACTAGAGCTAACAATAAAAACTGACGGATAGGAATTTATGCAATGTTAATAATATGATAATTCTATTATGTCCAATCAAGAGTTTGAAAAATCAATAGAAGAAAAATACAATAAAATTGGATTTAATAAATTAACAGATATACAAAAGAATTCATATTCAAAGATAGCAAAAGAAGAAAATGTATTATTAATTGCTCCTACAGGATCTGGAAAAACAGAAGCTGCCATAATACCAGTAATAATGGGAAGTATAAATGGTAAGAAGAAGAATAAGATATCTGCAGTATATATTACGCCATTAAAAGCATTAAACAGAGATATATTTAGACGAGTTATTCGGTATGCAGAAGCAGAAGGATTAACAGTTAGTATTAGACACGGGGATACAACAAGAGTAGAAAAACAAAAAATAACTAAAGAACCTCCAGACGTATTGATAACTACACCAGAAACATTAGGAATAATGATTGGAAATAAATCGACAAGAGAAATTTTAACAAATACAAGATATGTAATTATTGATGAATTTCATGAACTCATAGGTAATGAAAGAGGTACACATTTATCACTATCTTTAGAAAGATTACAAGAATTAACAGGGAAGAAAATTGTTAGGATTGGTTTGTCGGCCACATTAGGAAACGTGAATACAGGATTGCAGTTATTGTCAGGTGAAGCATATAAATCAACAGTAGTTTTAGATCATACAAAAAAAGAATATGACATTTCAAACAAGTACATTAATGGTGATTTATTTGAAGTAGCGCGTTTTATTCTGAAAAGAATGAAAGAAACCAGCAAATCTACGTTATTATTTACCAATACAAGAGTAGAAGCTGAAGCTTTAGGATCGATTTTAAAGGCAAAAGAGCCAGAATTTCCTATAGAAATCCATCACGGTTCATTAGCAAGAGAAGCTAGAGAAGATGCAGAAACAAGATTAAGAAGTGGTCAACCAGTCTTAGTTGTTTGTACATCATCATTAGAACTAGGTCTTGACATAGGAAGTATAGATAATGTTATGCAATTCGGATCTCCAAGACAGGCCATTAAATTAATTCAGAGAATGGGGAGAAGCAAACATAGAACTGGAGAAATATCAACCGGAATAATAATCAATAATCGGCTTGATGATGAATTGGAGTCATTGGCGTTAATAGATAGGGTTGATCAAAAGGATTTAGAAGAAATAAATATTCATGAAAATTCTCTCGATGTGTTATGTCATCAGATTACTGGAATGTTAATGGAAAATGGAATAATGGAGTTAGATAAGATAGTCAGGATAGCAACCAGGTCCTATCCGTTTAGGAATACTCAGAAGGATGAGATAATTGAGACTATAAATTTGTTGAGTAATCAAGGAATAGTGAGATTTGATGGTAAAACAGTAAGAAGAGGGTATAAAATTTTCGAATATTATTTTCAGAATTTATCGACGATACCTGATTCTGTTCAGTTTGAAGTAATAGACGTATCTAAGAAAAGGATTGTAGGAAGATTGGATCAATTATTTGTTGGAGAATATGCTGAACCAGGTGAACCATTCATACTAAAGGGAAATTCATGGAGAATAGTATCAATTGATGACGACAAAATGGCGGTGCATGTGGAACCGATGTTTTCAGAGGTATCAAGAGTACCTCATTGGATTGGAGAATTAATTCCTGTTGAGTATAATACCGCACAAAGAGTTGGAAAGTTAAGAAATGAGATTTTTAAGAATGTAGAGAACAGAGTAAGTGAAGATCAGAAATCAATTATTGAAAATGCAAATGATACATTAGGAATTATTCCTGATGATAAAACACTAGTCATTGAACAATCAATTGTAAGTAAATCAATAGTAATTCATTCGTGTCTGGGTTCAAGAGTAAATCAAACGCTTTCTACTTTGTTGTCGACTATAATATCGTCAAAGAATGGGTATTTAGTAGATTCAAAGTCCGATGCATATAGAATATCATTATCTTCGCAAGGTCAGTTGTCACAGGCATACATAGAAGAAACATTAAAACAAGATATAGATTTTAAAAGTATTTTAGAAGTTGCAGTAGTTGGAACTCATCCACTTAACTGGAAAACCTGGCATGTAGCAAAAAGATTCGGAGTAGTTAGTAAAGATTCGAAATATGACAAAAGAGCTGCACGACTAATTAGAGAAAGATTCAAGGGAACACCATTAGACAGAGAAATAATGAGAGAATTAATTCTCGAGAAATATGATTTAAAAAATGCATTAAACATCATGCAAAAAATTAAAGATGGTAAAATCAAAATAGAATATGTTAAAGTAGCAGAATTTTCAGTATTAGCTAAACCAATTTTAGATTATGCGAATACATTTGCGGCCTTGCCAGTGACTGTAGAGAAAAGCATTATCGAATTAGTGAAAAAAAGGCTGGAAGAAACAAATAATAAATTACTATGTTTAAGTTGTGGGATTTGGGAAACAGTAGTCAAACCAAAAGACATAATAGAAAAAGACATACATTGTCCAAGATGTAGATCAAGGATTGTTACAAGGACATACATCACAGACATGGAAATTGGAAAGATAATAAAAAAGAAACAAAAAAAGAAGAAATTAACACGTGATGAGAACATATATTACAGAAAATTATGGAAGGTTTCGTCATTAATACAGAATCATGGTAAAGAAGCCATACTTACATTATCAGCTTATGGAATAGGTCCAGATACTGCTGCAAGAGTATTGAGAAATAAAACAGATGAAGAAGATATGTTCAGAAAGATATATTTTGCAGAAAAAGTTTATGTTACTACAAGAGGGTTTTGGAAAGAATGAAACAAGTAAGAAAGACATATTGCATCTCGCATGGAAAAGATGTAGACGGAATAGCATCAGCTTCAATCGTAAAATTAGCCAATGGAGCAAAGACATATCTGGTGAATTATGATAAAATAATTCAAATACTTGAAAAGATTCCAGACGATGCAGAACTTTATGTTTGTGATCTAGGAATGAATGATGGAATTGCAGAGAGTTTTATTGAGGAATGTAATAGAATTACAAAAAAAGGTAAGGTAACTTACATAGATCATCATATTTTAAAACCTTCAATTAAAAGAAAATTATTGAAAGCGAAAGTAAAATTAGTTCATTCAAGAAAAGAATGTGCAGGAGTATTAACTTATGAACATTTAAAAAAGCAAGTTCCAAAAGAAGCATCAATATTAGCATGTTATGCGGCAATAACAGATTATTTAGATAATCAAAAAATTGCTAAAAAGCTGATAAGCAATTACGATAGACAATTACTACTTCTTGAATCTACAATGTTAGCATATGCATTGGCATATGATGGAGCAAAACCGCAATTTGGAAATAAGATTGTAGATGCATTTCAAGATTTATGTTTTCCACATGAGATAAAAGACGTTTCGGTGTTAGCAAATAAACAGGCTGAAAGAATGAAGAATATAATGAAAACAATAAATTCGGAGGCAAAAGGTCATAAGAATTTTGCTTGCATGGAATCAACCAGTCCAACAATTGGATTAGTTGCAAATATGATTATTGGAGAATTAGATGTTCCTGTAGCATTTGCTTATAGGCACAATCCAATTGGCCATTATGAGATGTCGTTTAGAGCAAGATATGATTCGAAGGCGGAATTAGGAAAGATAGTTGCAAAAATTACTCCCGAATTAGGAGGAATGGGAGGAGGTCATAACAAAGCATGTGGTGCACGTATTCCAGACGACAAACTAAAGAAATTTATTAGATTATTTTCTGCAGAATTAAATAAATAATCAAGGTGCAGGTTTGATAAATCCTAAATCCATTTGACTGGTAGTAATATTACGAGAACGTGTAATTACTTCTAAGGCATTCTCATAGACTTCAGATTTATCTAATTTAATTTGAGCTACGCCTTCGTCAATAGCTTGCATTGCTACAGCTGCGGCCTCATGGGCAAATAATTCAAGTTCGTCCATCTTAGGAACAATGTGATTTTCTGAGAGTCCAGATTTTTCAGCATAAGATGCTATTTCAGATGCAGCAGCTAAACACATTCCGTCAGTAAGTTTCAATGCACGAACATCAAGTGCGCCTCTAAACAATCCAGGAAAACCTAGTGAATTATTAACTTGGTTAGGAAAATCCGACCTTCCAGTAGCGACAATCGCAGCTCCTGCATTTTTTGCTTCCCAAGGCCATATTTCAGGTACAGGATTAGCACAAGTGAACACAATAGGACTATCAGACATGTCTTTAATCCAGGATCCTTCAATAACTCCTGGACCAGGCTTAGATAGAGCAATACAGGCATCCATACCCTGTAAAGATTCTTTAATACCTCCAGCAAGTTGATCTTTATTTGTAGTTTTAGCAATATTCCATTTGGCAGGATTATTCTTTATATCATCACGATTTAGATTGATTATACCACGACTATCAACTACAACGATATTTTCAATATTAACACCTGCTTTAGATAGAAGTCGAACCAAAGCGACATTAGCTGCGCCACTTCCAATTAAACTAATTTTAAGAGTTTCGAATTTTTTGTTTACAAATTTAGCAGCATTAATCATTCCTGCAATAACAACAAGAGCAGTTCCTTGTTGATCGTCATGCCAAACAGGAATAGGTAAAGTTTGTTGCAATTCAGAAAGAATGTCAAAACATTTTGGGCTTTCTATATCTTCAAGGTTGATTCCACCAAAGGTCGGTGCAATAGCTTGACAGAATCGTACGATTTCATCCTTATCTTTTGTATCCAACATTATTGGTACTGCGTCGACGCCTCCAAGATATTTGAAAAGAAGGGCTTTACCTTCCATAACAGGAAGTCCTGCTTCAGGGCCTATATCTCCCAAGCCAAGTACGCGCGATCCATCACTAACAACAGCAATAGAATTACCGCGATTGGTATGTTCGAAAACTTTCTCTTTGTTATTACTAATATCTTTACAAGGAGCTGCTACTCCAGGAGAATACCAAACAGCAAAATCATCGAATGATTGAATAGAACATTTTAACATAGTTTCGATTTTACCCTTGTAATATGGATGTAATCTAAGAGCGTCTTCGCCGGGTTTCTGGGCTGCTTTCTCTAATTCTTTTGTATTTTTTTCTGACAAATCAATTAAAACTAGTGTTTATGGGTTTTTATCTGTTTATGAGGTTATCCCCAGAGATGATGGCTTAACATTAGACATATAAATAGAGCAGAGTATCCACAAATTAACTTGAAAATAGCAATAATTGGATTGGGGGTAGCAGGTTCGTATTTATTACATACATTAAGCAAGGAACACGATGTAAAAGGATTCGAGATGCAAGAAGCAGGAGAATTCAATGCAGTTTGTGCTTGGGGCGCGGCAAAAAGTGAAATGCAAAGAATTTTCGAACGAATTAATATTGATTTTGACAATTATGTATTTTTTAACGGTAATAATATCAATTTAGAATTAAAGGGAAAGATAAGAAAGGTTGGATGCAAGGGTCTTGTAACTTATGATAAGCATCAATTAGAATTAGATTTAACAAAAGGTCTTGATGCGAATTACGGAAAGAGAATTACACCTGAAACTTTTCCATCGGAGGATTATGACTTAGTTATCGATGCGACGAGTTTACAAAGAGTAATGTTGCCTAAAATTAATGATCAATTACTTGTTCCATGTGTAGAATACATGGTAGAATATGAAAAATTACCATATGATGACTTTTATGTAAAACCTTTTAGTACGGCAAGCGGATATTTCTGGTACTTTCCATTAATGAAAAATACTGCATATGTAGGAGCAGGAGACTATTATCGAAAACATAATGAAGAATTAGATTATTTCAACAATAAACATGGAGGAAAGATTATTAAAAAGATAGGAAGGCCAATTAGACTATCTGCGCCAGAAGTGTGTCAGCCATTTTCAAAAGGAAATGTAGTAGGTGTAGGAGAGGCCATTGGCACAGTGTTTCCATTAATTGGAGAAGGAATAATCCCAAGTCTACAATGTGCAGAGATATTACACAGAAATATTGACAATATTCCTAGATATGAAGAAGAAGTTAAAGAACATTTCAAAGTATATTCAGACGTATACAAAGTAATTAAATTAAAGATGAATAATAAACTAGGTCCTTATACGTTTATTAAAAATTCAGGTGCGGTTTGGAGCACGTATAAGACAATGAAGGAACAAGAAGAAAGATTCGGGTTAGAAGTAAGGGTAAGAGATATGGCAGAAATACTGTTAACACAATTGTAATCTTTATATCAAGGTATATTCTAGTAAGAAGTGATAATATTATGATAAATGTAAAGTATTATTTAATTGGTGTTAATTTAATTGCCCGAGACTATAGTAAAGTATTTAGCGAAACTAAGTTTTGAGATCGATGGAGCAGTAGATAAAGCAGACATTATTGGTGCAATATTCGGCCAAACAGAAGGCCTATTTGGACCAGAAATGAATCTGAATGAGCTCCAAAAGAACTGGAAAGTTGGAAGAATCGAAATCACTATAGAATCACAAAATGGTAAAGCTAGTGGATCAGTTACGATCCCTATGAGTACAGATATATCAACAGTATCTTTGATTGCAGCAGCTGTAGAACAAATTGATAAAGTAGGACCTTGTGGATCACAATTCAAGCTATTATCAATAGATGATGTAAGAGCTGTAAAAAGAAATGCAATCATGGAACGTGCAAAACAGATTTCAAAAGATTGGGCTACAAAATCATCTAGTGAGGGTGAAGACATGTTAAAAGATATTTCAGAGTCCACTATGCAGAAAGGAAAGGTTTTAGCATTTGGTAAAGACGAATGTCCTGCCGGTCCTGCAATAAACACATCAAATGAGATAATTGTAGTAGAAGGAAGAGCAGATATATTAAATTTGATGAGAATAGGAGTCGAAAATACGATAGCTGTAGAAGGAACAAGCGTTCCTCAGACAATTGTTGATTTAGCAAAGACAAAGAGTTTATCTGCATTTCTAGATGGAGACAGAGGAGGAGATTTGATATTAAGAGAATTAAGTAGTGTTGTAAAACTAACAAAGGTATCAAGAGCCATAAGAGGAAAAGAAGTAGAAGAACTCACACCTATGGAATTAGAAGAATGCTTAAACAAATCTGAAGAATCTCATGATAATAGAAGAAATAGAGACAACTATCAGAGACGCGACAACTATCAGAGACGCGACAACTATCAGAGACGCGACAACTATCAGAGACGCGACAA